>Ga0224504_10000164_pt1 | contig 28330 bp, 27 predicted proteins | sample SF_Oct11_sed_USG_3_FD_170160 | JGI IMG/M metagenome (GOLD analysis project Ga0224504, IMG submission 170160) | Sediment microbial communities from San Francisco Bay, California, United States - SF_Oct11_sed_USGS_24 | ecosystem: Environmental > Aquatic > Marine > Sediment | place: USA...
GGCGTAAACTTTCGGGCGAATCCTGGTCTGGTCCGGTGACTGATGGGTACTTGTGACAGGCGGCTTGTTGCGTTTGTACCACATAATAGGTGGCGTATATTATGCTTTTAAAACAATTAGTTATTGTGTCTATTTCATGTTGTTTAGTAGCCTGTGCCAGCGCTCCAGAGGACGATGAGACGGCCGCCGGGGACAGCACATCCCGGGCCAACGATTGCATCCATAAGCCAAGTATCCGAGGATACACCGTTCTGGATGAGCAGAATCTCATTGTCGATGCCTCCAGTCGCCGTAGTTACCACGTTGTACTGCGGCGCAGGGCTCACGGCCTGAGAAGCAGCCATTTCATTGAATTCGACACAACGACAAATCGAATTTGCGCTGGATTCGATGGCATCAGGTACGACGACCGCATGAGTGGCGACTTCGGTGCAATACGGATCATGTCGATACGGGAACTGACCAAAGAAGACAAAGAATACCTCCTGATCCAGTACGGCAAGAAGGAGCCGGAAATCGAACAAACACCAGCGCCTCAGGAAGTGAAGGGCGCTGAGGTAGAAGAGCTGGACGAAGCCGCCCGCGAGTAATCGCCGGCTGACTACGTCACGCGATCCGCAATCTCCGTGCGGACCCACCCGGCCAACCTATGCGGTTGGCCGGGTTTTTTTGTGCCCGATAGTTTTGCAGCTTTCAAATGGCGGTCGGCTGGTTTCTTATGCGCTGGATTTGGGTACCCTGTGCGTACCATGACTACCGCATTGCAGAATATCCGCGTACTCGACATGAGCCGGGTGCTGGCTGGTCCCTGGGCTGGTCAACTTCTCGGGGACTACGGCGCCGACGTCGTCAAGATTGAACGACCGGGGCATGGCGACGATACCCGTCAGTGGGGACCGCCGTGGCTGGGCGGCGAATCGGCGTACTACTTGTCTACGAACAGAAACAAGCGCTCCGTAACTGTCGACATCGCGACCAGTGGCGGCCAGCGATTGATCCGCGAGCTGGCGAAGGAAGCGGATGTGCTTCTTGAAAACTTCAGGGTGGGAACGCTGGAACGCCATAACCTCGATCCCCAGGCGCTTATGGCAGACAACCCCCGGCTTATCATTTGCTCAATCTCGGCCTTCGGACAGGAAGGTTCTCGCGCTGACAAACCAGGATACGACGCAATGATTCAGGCATCGGGTGGCCTGATGAGTATTACGGGGCCTCCAGACAGCGAAGCGGGTGGACCGCAAAAGGTCGGCGTCGCTATAGCTGACATTATGGCCGGCATGTATGCCTCTACGGCCGTACTCGCGGCACTCACTGCGAGAGCGACCACGGGGCGCGGACAGCGCATCGATGTGCCCTTGTATGACAGCCAGGTCGCGTGGCTTGCCAACCAGAGTATGAATTACCTTATCGGTGGGGAGGTGCCGCGCCGCATGGGCACAGCGCACCCGAACCTGGTTCCCTACCAGGCGTTCGCCACCAGCGACGGCAACCTGATGCTAGCCGTTGGCAATGATCGACAGTTTCGTAATTGTATGGAAATCGTTGGAAAGCCCGACCTTGGCACTGACGTGCGATACGCGAACAATGCGGCGCGAATCGAAAATCGCACGCGGCTCATCGCGCTAATGCAGGAACAGTTGCGGACCAATACGACAGCATTCTGGCTGGAGACATTTGCGGCAGGCGGGGTTCCGGCCGGACCAATCAATGATATTGGCGAGGTGCTGAGCAACGCACATGCACGCGAGCGCGAGCTTGTGCGGCATTTGCCCAATGCCGCCGGCGAACCGGTACCGACCGTATCGAATCCTGTCGCTTTCGACGAGACACCGGTGCACTATGAACGTGCTCCACCGTTGCTCGGCGAACACACAGATGAGGTTTTGCGTGAATGGTTGGGGTACTCTGCGAACAGGATCGCGGCACTCCGGAATGACGCCGCGATCTGATCTTTAATCCTCTAATACAGCCCCCGTTATGGAACAACCTATCCAGACCAGCGCGGTTCTCAAAGACGTCCGTTACGAGATCCGCGGTCAGCTCGCCAATCACGCCCTTGAGCTCGAAAAGCGCGGCTACGAAATCATTTCACTGAACATCGGTAACCCCGGTCTGTTCGGCTTTCGCACACCCGAGACCATGCGGCTGGCGATGATCGAGAATCTCGCCCAGGCCGAGCCGTACTGCCACCAGAAGGGCATTTTTCCGGCGCGTGAAGCCGTCGTAATGCAACAGCAAAATCGCGGCGTATCTGGCGTCACAGCTGACGAAGTATTCATCGGCAATGGCGTCAGCGAACTGATCGACCTTTCGCTGCGGGCCCTGCTGAACCCGGGCGATGAAGTGCTCGTGCCGAGTCCCGATTATCCACTCTGGAGCGCCGCAGTCGCTCTTAATGGCGGTGTGGTCAGGCACTATGCCTGTCGTCCCGAAAACGGCTTCATGCCCGATATTGACGATATGCAGCGGCTCGTCAGTGAGCGAACGCGTGCGATCGTTGTTATTAACCCGAACAACCCGAGTGGCGCTGTTTACAGCCGCGAAACGCTCGATGCCATCGTGGACCTGGCAGAGCGCCATGGGCTGGTGGTACTCGCAGACGAAATTTACGACCAGATGGTGTACGACGGTGCAGAGTTCATCCCCATGGCTACGCTCGTAAAAAACACGGTCTGCCTGACCTATTCAGGGTTGTCCAAGATCTACCGGGCATGCGGCTACCGCGTGGGCTGGTGTGTGTTTAGCGGAGACCTCGAACGCGCAAGGGACTATCTGCATGGCATGGAGTTGCTGGCAGCGCTGCGCTTATGCAGCAATGTACCGTCGCAGTGGGCCGTGCAAACGGCACTCGGTGGTTTCCAGAGTATTGTCGACCTGGTAAGTCCGGGAGGACGGCTCTACCAGTCGCGCCAGGCCATCATCGATTGTGTGGCAGCCAGTGATTACCTCAGTCTGCAGAAACCGATGGGCGCGATGTACGCATTTGTCCGACTGGACCCGCGCTTCGCGGGCAAGCTCAGCGATGAGGCGTTTGCGCTTGAGTTACTTGAGAAACACCATGTACTCGTGGCGCCGGGCACGAGTTTTAATACGCCTTATTCGGATCATTTCCGCGTAACGACGCTGCCGGACCCGGAGACGATAAGCACCGTCTTCGAGCGGATCAACGCCTGTCTGGCACCGTACGCCTGAATATGTACGACTGGTTGCCTGGAGCGCTCGAGGGGACGTCGACCGTTATCACGGCAAACAGGCGTCTCGCTCGTGTCCTCAAGCAGGAGTTTGCTCGTCGACAGGTCGAAGCCGGTGTTCTCGCATGGCCGAGCCCACGCATTTTCGCATGGCCTGACTGGCTCGACGCACAACTACGCGACGCCAGCCGGCAAGAAGACCTGCCAACCCGAATCAACGCGTATCACAGTACCTTGCTGTGGGATCGCTGCCTGCGCAAGGAACTTGGGGATAACGCCATCGGGGTCGGCAACCTGGTGCGTCTTGCCCGTGATTCCTGGCAGAGACTTTCCGACTGGAACGTTTCGATTCGGGACGTTGCAAGAACGTCGCTGAGTTCGGATCACAAGGCGTTCTCTGCGGCGGCCGGGCGCTACCTGGGATTGCTGGAGCACGAATCCTGGATCGACGATGCCGGGCTTGCGGCTCTCGTGGCCAGACTAATTGCCAACGGTCACATTGCAGCTGGCGGGCGTTACACATTCGCGGGATTCGATCGGGAAAAACCGTCCGCAGCCCGGATCAGGGAGCATCTTGCGGAGTCAGGCGGCAGCGTCGGCGATAGTCCGGCTCCAGCGCGTTCCGGCCAACCTGTTCTGGTGCCGTTTGCAACCGCAGAGGCCGAATTGCGCGCCGCTGGAGCGTGGGCAAGAGAGCAACTCGTAGAAGACCCTGAGCAGCATATTGCAATTGTGGCCAACGGGCTTGAAAGGGACGCGGTCCGAATGGCCGGGCTCGTGCGTGAAGGATTCATGCCAGGCTACCGCCTTTCGCCGACGCATCTTGCCGATGCGTTAAATGTGTCCTATGGGCGCAAGCTCTCGAGCTACCCAGTGATTTCAATCGGTCTGCTCTGGCTACGCTGGCTCGTGCGAGATCTTCGTGCGAAAGAGGTTTCGCAACTACTCAGATCGCCGCTGGTGGTAGCTGGCCCGGGCAGTGGGCGCGCACAGCTTGAACTGCGCCTGCGAAACCTGCCGGACCGCAACTGGTCGCCATCAATGATCACATCGGCGCTCCAAGGGAAAGACGAATCGGCCGATTCTGCGGAGTGGCTCCAGCGCGTTGCGGCAATGACGAAGCATCGCAGGGACCTCGGTAGCGCTGCTTCGCCGGCAAATTGGGCTGTAACTATGGATGAGGTCCTCAAAGACGCAGGATGGCCTGGGAAACAGCGTCTCAGAAGTGCTGAATTTCAGCTCATCAATCGCTGGCGCGATCTCCTGAATGACCTGGCACGCATGGACCTCGTTAGTCCGCGCATGTCGCTCGAGACCGCGCTGAACCAGCTCGAGAGCATGGCCGCTGATGCGGTGTTTCAACCGGAGTCCGAGCACGCGCGCGTGCATCTGATGGGGCCACTTGAGGCGTCAGGACTCGAGTTTGATGCACTGTGGCTGACCGGCGTGACTGCGGCGCAGTGGCCGCCGGCCGGCAATCCCTCGGCGCTCGTATCCAGGCGCTTGCAGGAACAACATGGCATGCCGGATGCAACTCCCGACGACACGGTTGCCTATGCCCGGCGCTTACTCGGGCATCTATGTGCCGCTGCTCCTTTGATGGTTTGCAGCTATCCGCTGACCGAGGATGACGCAGAGCAGACGCCGAGCGACTTGCTGCCTGCGTCGATCGTCACCGACGGTGATGCGTTTCCAGATCCGGGTTTGTTTGCCGCAACACTTGCTGGAACGGCCAGTCTCGCAGACCTCGCAGACAGGGTGCCGCCCATTGCGGCCGACGAGCGCCTGTCGGGTGGGGCGGGCACGATTCAAAATCAACTGACCGATCCTATAGCCGCGTTTCTCGGCGGACGGCTCGGCGTGCGTAGTCTCGACGAACAAACCGATGGCCTGCCGGCGCTATTGCGCGGCAACCTGATACATGACGCGCTCTACCAGCTGTATTTCGACAAACCTTCGCGCAACGACATCGAAGGATGGACGGATGTTGAGCATCGCATCTCCAGCGCTATCGACTTTGCATTTAGTCGCCACGAGAGAAATGCAGACAAGGTGCTGCTGGCGCTGCTTGCCATGGAACGCCGCCGGGTTGCTGGCCTGCTGTATGACTTCATTGCTATCGATATCGCACGAGATTCTTTTGTCGTCGACAGCGTTGAGCGCAGTGTTGAGTTTGCGGAAGCCGGGGTCAGGTTGCAGTTGCGTGTCGACCGGATCGATCGCCTGCCCGACGACCGAATAGCGATACTCGACTACAAAACGGGCGCCGAAAAGAAATTCCTGACGTCGAAAGGCGAGCCAAAAGAAATCCAGCTTGTCGCCTATGCCTGTGCGGTCGATGAGCCGGTTGCTGCGCTCGCGCTCGTCAACGTCGATTCACGGACTATGGGTTTCAATGGTGCCGGTGCAGGTTATACGGATCCCGAAATGTGGCCTGAGCAGCTGGCTGGCTGGTCGAACCTGGTACGCAGCGCCTGCGCCGAGCTGACCGCTGGCGATGTGCGGATAAACATGTCCACGGCCGTGGCCGATGCGCGACCTCTCAACCTGCTGACGCGATTCACGGAGTTGCGCAATGACGTCTGAGCCGCAACTCCTTGACGACGATACCAAGGCGCGCGATGAAGCCCTGGAGGTAACGCGTTCATTTATAGTCCAGGCGCCGGCCGGGTCGGGCAAGACCGAGCTTCTCATCCAAAGATATCTGCGGCTGCTGGCTGTTGTTGATCAGCCGGAAGAGATCATTGCGATCACATTTACACGAAAAGCGGCCGCCGAGATGCAACATCGGGTGCTCGCGGCATTGCGCCGGTCGCAGCGGGGTGAGCAGCCTGAACAGGAGCACCTGCTGCGAACTGCGGAACTGGCAGCGGCTGCATTGCATCGCGATGCGCAGAACGGCTGGAACCTGCTCGCCAATCCCCGACGTATGCGCATCCAGACACTCGACTCTCTGAATGCGGCGATTGCGCGCTCGCGGCCGATTAGTTCGCCTGCCAGTGCAAGTGGCGTACGCATTGTCGTCGATGCCGAAATGCTCGCCCTGCATCGTGCTGCTGCAATGGCGACGCTGGACTACGTCGCAATGACTGGCGCGGTTCACGAGGTCGCATCAGAAGTACTCGGTCATCTGGACAACAACACCGCCATTTATGTCGACTATCTCGCACGAATGCTGGGCACCAGGGACCAGTGGTTGCCGTTTACGGGAAGCGGCTCTCTATCCCCGGAAGAAGCCGCTGCGCTAAGGCAGAGACTTGAGGGCAACCTTGAGATGGCTGTGAGCGAACATCTGGCTCTGACGGCAGCGTCTTTTCCATCCTCGGTTCGGCACGAGCTGGTGGAGCTGTTCGACTACGCAGGCAGTAACTTACTGGAAGAAGGCAACGCAGAGCATCCAGTTTCCGCGTTGGCCGGCATAAGCGATCTCCCGGCAGGCGAGGCTGCCGCTAAATTGCAGTGGTGCGGCGTTGCTGAATTGCTGCTGACCTTGTCAGGCACATTCCGGAAGCAGGTGGACAAGCGGCAGGGCTTCCCTCGCGAAAACAAGGCGCAGAAGGACACGATCAAGGAACTGTTGGCAGAGCTCGCGCCATGTGCCGATCTCGCCGAACTCCTGCACAACGTGCGAGCACTGCCGCCGGTTCGCTACAGCGACGAGCAGTGGGCGATTCTGATTGCGTTATTCCGCTTGCTGCCGCTCGCCAGTGGAGAATTGAAACGGCTATTCTCGGAACAGGGAGTTGCCGACCATATTGATATTGCGATTACTGCAGATGACGCGCTTGGCACCGCCGAAAACCCGGGCGATGTAGCGCTACTGCTTGATTACCAGGTCCGCCACCTGCTCGTGGACGAGATGCAGGATACGTCCAGTGCGCAGTACCGAATGCTGGAGTCACTGACGGGCGGATGGGAGCCGGGCGACGGCAGAACACTTTATTGTGTCGGTGATCCGATGCAGTCGATCTACCGCTTTCGCAACGCCGAAGTGGGCCAGTTCCTTCTGGCGAGACAGCACGGTATCGGTGACATAGCGCTGGAACCTCTCGTACTCCGCAGGAATTTCCGATCAGGCGAAAAACTCGTTGACTGGTTCAACAGCGTATTCCCGTCAGTACTTGCAGCGCAGGACGATCCGGGAAGCGGTTCGGTAAGCTATTCAGAAGCCCTCGCGGTTCCGCAGTTGGGTGGCATCGGGGAATGTGTAGTCCATCCGGTTTTCGGCAGCGACAAGCAGGCAGAAGCACAGATTGGATGCCGGGTTATCGCAGACACACTTAGAGATTACCCGGACGACGACGTTGCCGTTCTGGTTCGTGGCCGTAATCAGTTGCCGCAGTTGCTTGCCGCATTAAGGCGGGACGGAATCGACTACCAGGCCATCGAAATCGACAGGCTAACGGATCTGCCTGAGATCATTGAGGTCATGGCGCTAACACGCGCCGCGGCACATACCGGCGATCGCATCGCCTGGCTCGGTCTCTTGCGCGCGCCCTGGATAGGGCTCGACTGGACCGACCTGCATGCGCTGGTGATTGGCGAGCCACAGGCAAGCATCCTTGAGTTACTGCAAGACGACGCCCGCTTGGATGCGTTATCGCGGGCAGGGCGCGAAGCCGTGCAGAGGGCCATGCCCGTGCTCGCCAAACTCGTGGCGCCACGACCGTTAATCTCGCTGCGGGATCTTGTCGAGGATTGCTGGCTATCGCTGGGTGGCCCGGCATTCCTCAATGACCACTATGCCGTCGAGAACGTGTACCGGTACTTCGATGTGCTCGCAAAGCATGAGCAACATGGATCGCTGAAGGACGTCGCGGCACTTGAATCTTTACTTGACCTGGAGCGCGTATCCACGAACGGCAGTGCGCGTGTGCAGATCATGACAATGCACAAAGCCAAGGGCCTCGAGTTTGAGCACGTATTACTCTACGGGCTTGGCCGACTCCCAGGGCACAGCGGCAAGAGCGTGCTGTCGTGGTTTGATATCCCCAATGAACATGGCGACGAACGAAAAATTATCAGCCCGGTCGGTCCACGCGTCGAAGTCGAAAATGATCCGGTACATCGCTTTATCGAACTGACAGACAGCGCCAAGGATAAACACGAACAGGCGCGCCTGCTGTATGTCGCGTGCACACGTGCACGGAAGACGCTGCATCTGCTGGGTCACACGCTGGCCACGGAGGATGGATACAAGCCGCCCGCGAAAAGCAGTCTGCTGCGTATGCTTTGGCCAGCCGTCGAGGAACAGTTTGCCAGTGCATTCAATATCGCTGACATCGCTATGGCCGATGACGACGGCGGTGTATGGCGCGTCCCGCGGCTGAGAAGATTCGCGAACCCGTGGGAGACGCCCGAGGTTCTGCCTCTGCCTGGCCCGCCGGCACCTGAAGCCGACAAAGATGCTGCCGACGAAGAAGTCGAGTTCTACTGGGTAGGAGCGGAGGCGCGTATTGCAGGAACCGTAGTGCACCGCTGGCTACAGGTACTGGCCGAGGGGCGGACCGACGTGGATGCTGCCGATAGTCACGGTCAGAAGCAGGTTACGCGTCGCTGGCTGCGTGAAATGGGTATCGGCGATGAACTTCAGCTCGGCATCGCCGCGCGAGTGGAGGCGGCTCTTGATGGCGTCAGGAAGGACCCCAAAGGGCGCTGGATCCTGGCCGGCGAAGGGCGGGCAGAATTTGGGTTAACGGGACCCTACGAAGGTGCGATCGAATCCGTGGTTCTGGACAGGGTGCGCATCGATGAGGAGGGGAATCACTGGATCATCGACTACAAGACGAGTACCCACGAAGGTGGCAACCTGCAGGGCTTTCTCAAAGCCGAAGTCGATCGTTATGCACCGCAGTTAGAGAAATACGCCGCCTTGTACGCGGCTTATTCGGGGCAGCAACCGCGCTGCGCATTATACTTCCCGCTTCTGCAAGAGTTTGTCGAAGTCTAGTATTGCCCCTCAAAACTCAATTCATGCTGCCCGCGATCGTTCGTGGGAAGATAACGCAGCTGGTTCGTGAGGTTATCCGGGGTATTGGGTTTGGCCACTACCTGACCGCGAAAAGCGTAGGTCTTATCGGGATTCAATTGCAGGCTACCGGCAACGTCCACTACGCCGTCAGTGTCCTCAACGCTTGCGACAATGCCGTTGTTTTGGGTATAGAATTCGGCCCGATAGCCACCCAGCGACGTGTCACCGAGCATTGGGACTGAAAGATTCGCTACGTCGACGGTGCCGTCCATGGCGGCGGCACGACCGGCCCTCAGTTCAAGCCGTTCAAACTTCAGGCTCGCGTTACCTCGGAGTCCAGCGATATTGGAGGCCTCTTCAAACATCTGCAGGGGTACAGATGCCGACAGATTGCTGAGAGTGAGGGTTCCCCCGAGGCTCAACGTAACTTCGCTTTCGAAAAAGCCTGAATTCGGCGTTCCGCTGATGTCGTAGTTTGCTTTGCCCGTGAATAACCCAAGCGGATGCATGCGCCATGTCAGCTCGCGCAGGTACACGCCATTGGTTGCGAATTCGCGAGCGCTGCCGTTCCAGACGGTTCCCTGGATGCCGCTCATCTGCACGAATGGTGAGGACATCCACTGGTAAGCAACACGAGCGGGAAAGGTGATTACCAGGGCAACCACCGCGGTCAGGACTGTGAGGAGCAGGAGCCTGCGATTGCGCACGATCAAAGACTACGCTCCAGTGTCAGCGATGCGTTGATACGCCCATCACCGATGGCATCGCCTTCGGAAAGGCTGCCGGACTGGACGTACATGGCATAGTTATCGCTCAGGTCACCTAACCAGAGCATCAAGTCGTCGAACGCAACTTCTTCGAACTCAACGCGGATGCCGTTGCTGGTCGTTGGCTGGCTGCGACGACGATACTGTTCAAGTCCGCGGCTCTGCAGAGTCTGCGAAACGACGATGATCGGTGCCTGCTGACTGGGCATGGCGCCTGATGAGCTATTCAGGCCCCCAGAGGCAACCATTGCTCGCAACGGCCGCAACTCTGCCAGCGAGCGTTCCCAGGTATCCACACGGGTCTCTACCTGGCGATGATTTCTGTCAAGCGGCGCCCAAAGCATGTAGTAGATCAGTGCGATGCCCACGAAAATGGCTCCGACCAGGACGAAAACCTGCTCGCGTGCTTCGAGATTGTCGTACCAGTCCTTCATAAGCCTGCCTCGCGAATCTGGATACGACTGTTGATGCGGTCGGCTACCTTGTCAGTCGACTGGATCGACGCCACAAAGCGACCGGATGCGCTGAGTGCTTTTTGGATGTTGCCGACTGTCTCAACGTCAGGGGAGATAACTCTGATATCCACAACGCCGGCGCGATAGCTGACTGCCTCAACTTTGGCTTCCGCGTTCTGCTGCATCGCTGTCGCCAACTCTCGAATTGAAGGCAGAAAAACCTGTGGTGCCGTCCCGGTGCCCAGGGACCGCTTCATTGAATTGACGATGGCCATCGGGTCAACGATATCGGTCGAAGCGTTCGGGTTGAACTGTAGATACTCCTGGGTGAATTGTGCGCGTAACGCCGCTTCCTCCTGGGTGAGGCGATAGTAATCGACACCTTTGCCGGCGAAACCAATGATCACCAGAGTCAGCAGCAGGATGGCGGCTTTACTCCAGGGGCGCAGCCAGGACCCGTAGTCGGCTTTCGGCCCGTAACGCCCTTGCAGCAGGTTGACCCCCTGGCCGCTGGCAACGGTCACGGCAAGACGGGGCAGCGCGCCATCCGCCAGAAGGTTGATATCGACGCTATGTAATTCGTGACGGAGCGCAATCCAGTCGTGCGATAAGCGCTCTTCGTCCGCGGCATTGCAGTACACGATGAGGTGTCCTGATGGTTCGGGCGGTGCGTCGTCGTCGGTGCGATCGGCCAATTTTCCAGCCGCAACGAGTGCGTCACTGGGGTTTGCCCCCTGCATTACAAACTCGGTGTCCTCACCGTCGTTGAAAAAGATGCAGTCGTCGTCGACAAGCACGCTCATCGTTCCGGGTATGCGCGCCAGTCCATAGTTCTCCGGGATGATTTTCCAGGGAACAATACCCACTTCCTCAAGCCGCGCGAGCCACCCGTCGAGTTGTGCGCGGGCTACTGCTGCAACGGGCCGTATTCCCGATTCTCGTCTGTCTCCGGCCGCGAAGTGCATGGTGTCAACATCGGACGCAACCTGTTCTTCCAGGGCATAGGGGAGGGCTGCGTTGAGTTTGGATCCGCTCCGCGCCGGTAAGTTAACCGTCGTTGTAAGGGCCTCAGTGGCCGGAATCAGCGCGATTACCGGTCGACCCTGCACCAGCGGTGCCGCGTCCGCCAATGCTCCACGGAAGGGCTGGCTGCGACGCGTGCCATGGTCATCGGCAACGATCCACTCAACCATCGGGTCGTTGTCTCGTCCCAGTCGAATGACGACGAATTCTGCCATGTCAGATAGTTCCCAGGCTGCGGAGGATGGGTGTTACTTCGCCAGATCCGGAGACCCGGTGGAACACCGTGAATAAACTAACGCGAACGGTATCAATCTGTACGACGGCCTTCAATTGAAAAAACTCGGAGGTCTCACTAAACCCTGCTTGAGCGAGGTCCGGCGCCACCAGCGGTGCAAAAGTACCACTGATGTCCGCGAATCCTCCGCCTTCCCGTACCTCGACGAGTCCCTCAGCGGTCGACAGGTCAATATTGGGCCCAAGCGACTGCAGCACCTGGACGCTCGCGGTATTGACGTTAATCGCAGTCCGGCCGGGTAATGCCGTGACGTGCGGCAGCAGAATCTCGAAACTGATGCGGTCCATGCCGTTTACCGCGGCAAGTTCCGTGATATTGGAGATGGGCCGATCCGCGGTGCGATACGCGGGCACGAATCCGGTATACATCGGATCTTCAGCGCCGTTGGGAATCGTCTCATTCTGGTCCGGGTCGAGCCAGTCAACGGTCGCGTCCGCGATGGCCGGGTCAAGCGCCAGCGCAACGAGCAGCCGCTGATACTGCTCAAGATAGGGCTGGTCGACCTGGCCGTTGCTGTCGATCAGGTTGTTGACGTTGAAGCGCCCCTGCAGGTCCTCGAGTTTGCCGTAGATCTGTCCCTGAACGTTCTCGGAATCAATTGGCAGAGCCGGAATATCCGTAGCCCAGACTTCCTCGAGATGGTCCGTCTGAGTCTGTATCGCGTCGTCACGGAGAATCGTCCGTACCCAGCCCTCAGAACCGACCGCAACCTGAATCGCCTGATCCCGATGCAGCATGACCATGGTGCGCCGCACATCCAGCGCATTGTCCCAGGCGAGGCCCGCCGCGACCGATCCTGCGAGCGTGGTCAGCAGTAGTGCGGTAATGAGCGCTACGCCACGTATGCGAATCATGGGGCTACCTCGACGATACGTACCAATTCGCCTTCATCGGGCAGCACCAGGGAAATGGCGACCGCTCGCGGCAGCGTAATCGTGTTCGACGTTGTCTGGAGGTTGATCGGCGGCCACTGATCAGTCCACTCGCCGTTCACCTGCAGGAAGCGGAAAGTCAGGCTTTCAACATCTGTCATCATCACCGTTGTAATCGGAACGTTATTCACCGTGCGGTCGAGAACGTTCCAGTGATAGCGGATGAGTTCGTCGTCCTCAATGCGGTAGGCGGTCCGTTGCTGGGTGCTGCGCGGCACGCCCGCTGAATTTGGCCAGCCGCTGTGCGTCAGTTGCAGAGCAAAATCCGAGGCGAAGTTCGATAGCAGGGCGGGTTCGTACTGTCCGAGATCTGCGCGCACGGATCGCGGCGCAGCCTGGAGTAATTCCGACGACAAATAGCTCATCGTTCTTTGAATGCTCTGCAGGCGATCCATACGCTCGGTGAGCAGGTCAGAGTTGCTCAGGGTCTGCGAGAGCGCGCCGTAGGAGAGGGCGGTCAAGACTCCGAAAATGGCAAGCGAGACCATCACCTCAATAAGCGTAAAGCCCCTGCCTGTTCCCCGGGTCCTCATCGATAAATTCCGTTGCGTTGCCCGATCTGCACAGGCTCGCCGATGAACCCGGTCACTGTAAGAATGACGTAATCGGCACCGTAGTGAGACACGGCGACATCGATGCGCCGGAAGTTTTCAATTCCGGTTTCCGATACGACAGCGCGCCACTCCCACTCAGTATTTCCAAACTCGATCTCACCGCTGGTAGCGCTTACGTCGGGTATCACGTTCGCCAGCCGCATTTCTGTAATCTTGTTTTGCGCAATCCAGCTTGCGAACGTGCGCTCGCGCAGGGTGTTCGCAGCATCGATCATCTGATTCATGCTAGCGGTGAGCGCGGTGAGCGAGAACGCAACAATGATGAGCGCAACCATGACCTCCAGGAGTGTGAAGCCTCTAGATCTCATCGTCTTCACCGAACTCGATTTCACCCAGAATATCACCGCGCATGATGACTTCCTTGCGTGTCATCGGCCGCTGCAGTCGCAGCTCGAAGGCACTGGACTCACCACTGGCAAAAATAAAGAGGTGCGGTACGAAGGTCTGAGTAGCCGCGGTCATATTCGTGTTGTTGGGGTCCTTGATTTCTTGTGGATCGCTCTTGAGCTGAATGCGCTTGTCGTCAATATAAAGCTCGAATTCGATTCCTTCCGGCAGCTCGCGCAAACGATAAAGTTCGTCACCGGGAACCTCCATCCACTGTCGCGTCAGCGGATCGAATTCTACGAAACGATAGGCCGACGTCATGATCTCAAGGCCAAACTCCCGTCCCTGCATCATCGCCTCATCCTGAACTGTCTCCAGAAGGGCGGTCATGCGAGTCCGCTCGGTCAGAATTTCCTCGTCGTCCGGGATGATGCCCGTCGACAGGACGGCAATAGAGAGAACGGTCCCTACAATAACGATGACGACGAGGATCTCGATCAGGGTGAAGCCGCGAGATTGTCGCTTGCTGAGCATCAGGATCTCGTCCTGCGGTCGACTAGTCGTCGTCCCAGTTGCCAATGTCCGCGTTCAGGTTCTCGCCGCCGGGCTGCCCATCTGCACCGAGAGTATAGATGTCAATTTCCTTGTGATTACCCGGGTTCAGGTACTCGTAGGGGTTGCCCCATGGATCTTTGGGCATGCTATCGATGTAGCCGCCGGGCTTCCAGTTCTTGACCATCGGATCGTTGGGCTTGGTGACCAGTGCCTCGATACCCTGTTCGGTCGATGGGTACTGGAAGTTGTCGAGACGATAGAACTTCATTGCGTTTTCTATCCCGGCGATGTCAGCCTTCGCTTTGGTTATCTGCGCGACGTCCACATTGCCGATGACATTGGGTGCGACGATAGCGGCAAGTATGCCAATGATGATCACAACCACCATGATCTCGATAAGCGTAAAACCGGCCTGGCGCAGTTGCTGCACTGGCATTTTCTGATGTTCCTTCACAAGCGATGCTCCATGCGGACCGCAAACCTGGCGGATCCGCTGCATTGACACTGAATTAGCGTAAACCTCAGTATAACAAACATGGAGTTAGACAAAGTTGCGTTAAATGCGAATAAGCGCCACTGCTGGGGTATGACAGCGACGGTCGCGATTAGTGCCATTGTGCTGCAGTTTGGGGGCGACCCGGTACGCGAAGCGCTGGCCTATACGCGAGATGGTGTGGCGGCGGGCGAGCTGTGGCGGCTACTGACCAATCACCTGGTACACCTGGGCTGGACCCATATGTGGCTCAATCTGGCCGGTATTGCACTCGTAGCCTGGCTTGTTGGCGGTGTCTTTGACTGGCGTCGCTGGCTCGCGGTCGCCGGAATAACCGCACTGGCCATAGCGGCGGGCTTCTGGTTCCTGTATCCCGAGCTTGAATGGTATGTGGGGCTCTCCGGACTGGAACACGGCTTGCTGGTAGGCGGCTTGTACGCCGGCATTCGAGCGCGGGACAAGGAGAGCATTATTCTGCTGTGTTTTGTACTGGCGAAGCTCTCGTGGGAACAGTTAAGTGGTGGACCGTTGCCCGGCTCTGAAGCAACATCGGGTGGCTCAGTAATCGTAAACGCGCACCTGTATGGGACGATCGGAGGGGCATTGGCCGGCGCCCTGTTATGGCGTAGAGACCAACAGGCCACGGCGATATAATGCGCGGCACCCGCAAGGGGCACACAACCAACAAAGGACCTTCCATGAGTCAGCTTTTCAATGCCACTGCCCTCGAGGGCGAAATCGCACTGGTAACCGGCGCTTCACGCGGTATCGGTGCCTCCATTGCTGCCGAACTTGCCGCAGCGGGGGCCAGGGTTGTGGGTACCGCAACAAGCCAGGCCGGCGCAGACGGTATATCCGCTGCGCTGGGCGATCATGGGCGCGGCATTGTCTTGAACGTCGCGGACCCGGATTCAGTGCAGGCGGCCGTCAAGGACGTCCAGGAGAACGAGGGCGCACCATCAATCCTCGTCAACAATGCGGGAATTACGCGCGATAACCTGCTCATGCGTATGAAGCAGGAAGAATGGGATGACGTCGTCGCGACCAACCTTACCGGCCTTTTCGCGATGAGCAAGGCCTGTCTGCGCGGCATGATGAAAGCCAAGAAAGGCAGGATCATCAACATCGCTTCGGTTGTGGCCGCCATGGGTAATCCGGGCCAGGCGAACTACGCGGCGACCAAGGCCGGAATGGTCGGATTTTCCAAGTCTCTCGCCAGGGAAATCGGGTCTCGCGGTATTACCGTTAATGTAGTCGCGCCCGGTTTTATTGATACGGATATGACCAAGGATCTGCCTGAAGAGAACCGCGCCGCCATGCTCGACCAGGTCCCGTTGGGGCGCCTTGGAGCGGGTAGCGATATCGCCAATGCGGTGCTGTTTCTGGCGTCGGAGGGCGGTGCTTACATCACGGGTGAGACGCTGCACGTAAATGGCGGCATGGTGATGACTTAAAAGGCTATAGATTGCCGAATATTATTCACATACAATAGCCCCCCACGCCCGGGCTGTACCTTGAAATATCAAGGACTTAGCGCAGAATTGGGGGCACAAATCAGCGGCATAACAGGCTCCTAAAGGCACCTGGCTGTGAATTTTCTGAGTCTTTTCAGGAGTAATAAAGACTATGAGCAGTATCGAAGAACAAGTGAAAAGTATTGTTGCAGAGCAACTCGGCGTTAAAGAAGACGAGGTGACCAACGATGCTTCTTTTGTCGATGACCTTGGCGCTGACTCGCTCGACACCGTCGAGCTGGTGATGGCTCTTGAAGAAGAATTTGAAACCGAAATTCCCGATGAAGAAGCTGAGAAGATCACCACGGTCCAGCAGGCTATCGACTTTGTAACCGCTCGCCAGAGCGAGGGTTAATTATGCAGGCGCGGCGAGTTATCGCCGCGCCTCATTTCCCAGTTCCGAACGGCAGTCCTGCCATCAACCGACGGACAGATTCTTGAACAAACGACGCGTCGTAATAACCGGCATGGGTATCGTCTCACCGGTAGGTAGCACCCTCGATGATGCCTGGCGAAATGTTTGTGAAGGCAATCCCGGTACAGCATTAATCGACGAGTTCGATCCCAGCGCCTTTCCGACACGAATTGCGGGAATGGTGAAGGGCTTCGATGTCGATGCCTATCTGTCCAGGAAGGATCAGCGAAAAAACGATCCTTTTATTCACTACGGCGTTGCTTCGACGATTGATGCGATCAGGGACGCGAACCTCGAGATTACCGAGGAGAACGGCCACACAATCGGTGTTGCAATGGGTGCGGGTATCGGTGGTATCAAGACCATCGAAGAAAACCACACCAAGATGCTGCAAGGGGGCGCGCGCAAAGTCTCGCCGTTCTTTATTCCCGGCAGCATCATCAATATGACCTCGGGCCAGGTCAGCATCATGCAGCACATCACGGGCCCGAATATTTCCATTGTTACGGCCTGCGCAACGTCGACGCATTGCATCGGACTTGCGGCTCGCAGCATTGAACATGGCGATGCGGATGTCATGCTGGCAGGTGGTTCGGAACATGCCACAACACCGCTTGCGATGGCCGGATTTTGTTCGGCACGCGCCATGACAACGCGGAACGATGATCCGGCAGGTGCCAGTCGCCCGTACGACATCGACAGGGACGGCTTTGTCCTGAGCAACGGCGCGGGCACCGTTGTGCTCGAGGAACTCGAACACGCACAAGCGCGTGGTGCGAGAATCTACGCTGAACTCATTGGTTTTGGGATGAGCAGCGACGCGTACCACATTACGTTGCCACCAGCAGACGGCGAAGGTGCTCGCAAGTGCATGGCCGCGGCTATCCGCGATGCGGGCATCGATGCGACGGACATCGACTATGTCAACACGCATGGCACATCGACGCCGGCGGGTGATATTGGCGAGACGGTCGGTATCAAGCGGGCATTTGGCGACCATGCGCACAAGCTCATGATCAGTTCGACGAAGTCGACAACCGGTCACATGCTCGGTGCGGCCGGTGTGGTTGAAGTCATCTTCAGCGCAAAAGCGCTCCAGGACCAGGTTATTCCGCCCACCATCAACCTGGAAAACCAGGACCCCGAGTGCGATCTGGACTACACACCAAATGTCGCACGCGATGCGAAGGTGCGTACCATTCTTTCCAATTCCTTCGGATTCGGCGGCACCAACGGAAGTTTGATTCTTCGAGCTTTTGACTAATCTCATTCGCGAGATCGCGGGTCCAGGAGACCTTCGACAGCTGCATCGCGATTATCCCGCGCGCTACCCATTTCTTTTACAGAGCACAGCTCCGGGCGGTTCGCTCGGGCGCTACGACATACTTTTTGCTTACCCCGGTGACACGCTGATCGCTGGCGACGAGCCTTGTTTCCTTGAGGCGCTCGACAAGCGTTGGCGAGGGTTGCATGTTGCCGAACAGGACGATGATTTGCCGTTCAGGGGCGGATGGTTTCTATACCTTGGTTACGAACTCGCCGCAGAAATTGAACCAGGACTGGCTTTGGCGCAGGACCCGGTTCTTCCTGCGGCCTTTGCGGTGCGCTGTCCAACTGCGCTGATCTACGATCACGAGGCTGCGGTTTGTCACCTTGTCTGCGAAACGCCGGACTGCGTCAACCGCGAGCAGATCCTGGCGGACATCGACGCGATCGATCGGAATCGTGCTGTCGCGACCGCCAGAGTATTGTCGGTTACGGAAGAAGACTCGGTGACGTTTACCGATGCCGTCCTGCGGGCCAAGGAATACATATCCGCCGGTGATGTCTACCAGGCGAACCTGTCGCGCCAGTGGTCTGCAGAAGTCGCTCCAGACATCGATGCCAGCGACATTTACGCCGCACTTTGTGAATCGAATCCTGGACCCTTTGCTGGCATGGTTCGCTGGCAGGATATCGAGATCATCTCGTCATCACCTGAACGTCTGCTGCAAATTCGCGACGGCATTGTGTCGACCCGACCCATTGCCGGCACCCGCCCGCGGTCACACGACAGCGGTGCCGATGAAGACCTGTCCGCGGAGTTATTTGCGCACCCCAAGGAACGTGCCGAGCATGTCATGCTGATCGATCTTGAGCGCAATGATCTTGGTCGCGTGTGCGCAGCGGGAACGGTTGAGGTCAACGAGCTGATGGTTCTTGAGAGCTACGCACACGTGCATCACATTGTCTCCAATGTGCAGGGCCGGTTGCGGGATGACATTACGCCCGGTCAGGCGATTGCCGCCGTGTTCCCGGGTGGAACCATCACCGGCTGCCCAAAGGTGCGATGCATGGAAATCATCAGCGAGCTGGAACGCGGGCCGCGCGGCGCGTACACGGGCTCATTCGGCTACCTGAACCGGGACGGTAGCCTGGATTTGAATATCCTGATTCGCACGATGGTTATGGGCGACGACAGCGTGACGTTCCGCGCCGGATCAGGCATTGTCGCAGACTCCGATCCAACCGCCGAGCTCGAGGAGACACGGGCCAAGGCCCAAGGCATGTTGCGCGCGATTTCACGATGACTGAATGGTATGAAGTAAACCGTCCGACCCGGGCCATCGACCCGTCTGACCGTGGTTTTCAGTATGGCGATGGCCTGTTTGAGACCATCGCTATTCGCGACGGCAAGCCACGGCAATGGCAATACCATCTGGATCGACTCACCGCCGGCTGCGAACATCTGGGCCTGGAGGAACCGGCCCCGTCGCTCGAACTCGATCTTGGTGTGGCGCTGGCTCGAAGCAAACAAGATAAGTCCTTTTGCATTGCGAAGATCATCATTACTTCTGGTAGTGCAGTGCGGGGCTATGGCCGGGTTTTGCCAACGCCAGGCGAGGTTTATATCGGTATCTACCCCTCGACACCCTTGAACAGACCGGCCTACGTAAAGGGGGTCGCCACGATGCTCTGCGAAACCCGGCTTGCCACGGGATCTCCCGTGGCTGGCATGAAAACGCTGAATCGCATAGAGCAGGTGCTCGCGAGCTCCGAGTGTTTGCCGACGGGTGCGTTTGAAGGATTTACGCTCGATGCAGAAGATCGCCTTATCTGCGGTACCATCAGCAACGTGTTCATTGTTAAAGACGAGATTATTCGCACCCCGTCGCTCGCACGTTGTGGCGTTGAAGGCACGATGCGGCGTCTGGTCATCAGATTACTCGGCCAGGAGGGTCGTGATGTCGAGATCTGCGACCTCGTCGAGGACGATCTGGCCGGTGCCGATGAGGTGTTCATAACCAACAGCCAGATGGGTGCTGTTCCTGTGCATCGTTGCGGCAACTACAAATGGTCTATCGGTGAGCGGACGCGTGAGGTTATGCGTCTGCTTGCCGACAATGGTATCGACGAGTGCCGAGTATGAAACGCTTAGCCCTGTTCGCTCTCTTGCTGGCTGCGGTAGCCGTTGGAACAGGCGTCTATAAGATGAACCGCTTCATGGCTTCACCCGTCTCGCTTCCGGAGAATGGGGCGACGTTTGAAATCGCTCCCGGGAGCTCATTCAAGACGGTCACTGCGCAGCTGGTTGGGCAGGGTATTATTGAGGATGATTTCTGGTATCGCCTGTATGCCCGTCAAAGCGGGAAGGCGGGCCGCATCCACGCCGGCGAATACGCGCTTGAGCCGGGTGCAACGCCGCGCAGCATGCTCGAGCAGTTCGTGCGCGGTTCGGTTCGGCTTTATTCGTTCACGATCATCGAAGGCTGGAATCATCGCGACCTTTTGCAGGCGCTGCATGCGAACGAGGCGATCGCTCCGTCCATGACCGATGAGGACTGGCCAGCGTTTCTCGAGTCGCTTGGCGCTACTATCACGCACCCGGAAGGGTTGTTCCTGCCAGAGACCTACCGCATTGCGCGCAACACGACGGACAAACAACTGCTCACCCAGGCCTATGAGTTGATGCAAACTGTATTGGCCGAGGAGTGGCAGGCAAGGGGCGACGCTGCGCCCGTGAATTCGCCTTACGAAGCGCTTGTGCTTGCGTCTATTGTCGAAAAAGAAACGGCTCGTGCCGATGAGCGCCCGCGAATAGCGGGTGTGTTCGCGAGGCGACTGGAGAAACGTATGCGACTGCAGACCGACCCGACCGTAATCTATGGCATCGGTGCGGGATTTGACGGCAACCTGACGCGCAAACACCTCCGAACCGATACGCCGTACAACACCTACACACGACATGGTCTGCCGCCGACGCCAATCGCGATGCCCGGGCGCGCTGCTATCAATGCGGTGCTGCACCCGGGCGAGGGCGATGAGCTCTTTTTCGTGGCAACAGGTCTCGATGATGGTAGCCACAAGTTTTCCGTGACCAAGGAAGAACACGATGCGGCCGTGGCCGAGTACCTGGTGCGGTTAAGGCAACAACGCAGGAAGGGGCGCTGACATGGAACGTGGCAAATTCATTAGCGTGGAAGGCATAGAAGGCGTCGGCAAGTCGACCAATATCGACGTTGTTGTCCAACGCATCGAAGCCGCAGGCCACAAGGTCCTGACAACACGCGAGCCCGGCGGCACACCGTTCGCTGAAGATATTCGCGACATCCTGATGAATCGGAATGACGAGCCGATCCCCGAGATCGCAGAGGTGCTCCTGATGTTTGCGGCACGCTCGTTCAACGTTAACAACGTCATCGTACCGGCGCTTGAGGCCGGTACCTGGGTTGTTTGCGATCGTTTTACCGACTCGAGTCGGGCTTACCAGAGTGGTGGCCGCGGAATTCCGATGGCGACCATCGACACGGTCGCGGACTGGGTTCACGGGGACACCTGGCCGGATGTAACGATTTTGCTCGACGCGCCCGTCGAAATTGGTATGGAAAGAGCCGGCAAGCGGAGTGCGCCGGATCGCTTTGAGCAGGAACGCCATGATTTTTTTCAACGCGTGCGAGAATGTTATCTGCAGATCGCGGCCAGGGAGCCCGACCGCTTCGTCGTCATCGATACTACACGCAATAAAGACGAGGTCAGTACTGACGTGGCAATCCTGATCGACCAGATACTGCGTGGATAAGTTCGTATGGAACTAGACTGGCTGGAGCAATTCGTCGATAGCTGGCAGGACCGGATTTCGCACGGTCGTGTTCCTCATGCCGTGTTGCTGGCCGGTCCGGCCGGTGTCGGTAAGCGGGCGGCCGCACGCTGGATCGCGGCATCATCGCTGGGGCGAAAATCGTCGCGGCTGCCGGTTCATCCGCAAGATGCGGTCGAGCACGCCGACCTGCGCTGGGTTGCACCACTCGAAGACAAGGAATCGATTGGCATTGAGCAAATACGTGAGTTGGTGCATGCGATGGCGCTGACCAGCTACGAGGGGGGCGGCAAGGTTGCTGTTATCGAACCCGCCAACGCCATGACGGTCAATGCGGCGAATAGCCTGTTGAAGACGCTGGAGGAACCGCCGGGCGATGCGCTGCTTATCCTGGTTGCCGACCGAGTGGGTAAATTGCCAGCGACAATTTTCAGCCGGTGCCAGCGAATCGACCTGCCAGCGCCCGCGGAAGGGGTTGCGCTGGCATGGCTGGACCGCGTCCAGCCCGGCGCGCCCTGGAGCGAGGCGCTGCGAGTGGCCGGAGGGGGCCCATTGGCTGCCATCGGGGTACTGGAGGATCTTGAAACCAGTGCGAGCATGGCGCGCGATCTGAACGCGCTGGGTAAAGGCATGGGGTCCGCGGTCGAGGTTGCGGCTCGCTGGACCAAGTTTGCGCCTGGGTTCGTCTTAAACTGGCTCGCGCAACAGGTGAAACTGCTTGTAATCGCCGGTTCTGCAGGCCGGGAGCAGGCTGCCGGGCTGGCAATTGAGGAATCTGTGGTCCGCCGCATGGACAGGCGAAATCTCTTCTGCTATCTAGACATAATCAATGGGCTGCGAGGGCAGCCGGCCGGCTCGTTCAACGTCCAGGTGACGCTTGAGGGCCTGCTGATTGATTGGGCAGATGGCCTGCAGGATTGCGGACAGAATGCGCCCATGGATGGAATGAATTTAATGCTGGCCGGCCGATAGGCACCTAAAGGGCAAATAGATGAGTAAACCTGGACTGCTGACACTGACGATCAAGGACAAGAGCGCCTTGTACCTCGCGTACATGCCCTATGTGATCAACGGCGGCTTATTCATTCCGACCAACAGCTCTTATCGTCTCGGTGACGAGGTCTTCATGCTTCTGAACCTGATGGGCGAGGAGGAGAAGATCCCGGTTGCGGGTACGGTCATCTGGATGACGCCTAAGGGCGCGCAGGGTAAACGCACAGCGGGTATCGGTGTGCAGTTTTCGGACCAGGACCAGGGCAACACGCAGAAGAAGATTGAAAACTACCTGGCCGGCGCGCTGGGTGGAGACAAGCCGACCCACACCATGTAGAAGTGCCTCAGACTTTTGCTGAGTTGACCCCGCCCTGCAGCACGTAAGCGTGGTAGCCACGTTCGCTGAGGATGTAGGCGCCTGCTGAGCTTCGACGGCCGGTATCGCAACACACAACGTACTTCTTGCTCTTGTCGAGCGTCGATATTTTCAGGCGTATGAAGTACAGCGGAATATTGATCGCGCCGTCGAGATGCTGATTCTCGAACTCGCTGGGCAAGCGGACATCCAGCCACTGACCACCGGTTCGAACGATTTCCTCAGCCTGCGCGATGGACAGCCAGTCGAGCATCGGCTCATTCAATAATTTCTTGAAGTCTTCCTTGCCGAGGCGCATGACGGCACCGTCCGACTGCATGGTGACGGTTGCATTGCGCTTGGCTTCGGATATCAGTGCTTCTTCACCGAAGGTGTCGCCAACGCTCAGTTCCGCCAGCTTGATCCCTTCCTTGCTAAGCGGAGTTTCGCGCGTAACCAGCGCGGAACCGCGAATCAACACATAGAAGTAGTCACCTTCCGCGCCTTGCTTGAGAATCACGTCGCCGGAGCGATAGTTGATCTGCTGCATACGCATGAAGATTGCCTGGATGTTGGCAGGCGGGATCTTGTGGAATGCCTTGGTCTGCAACAGCATTGTCATCCAGTCTTCGCCGCCCTGGTCTGACTTGCCCTGCAGCTCTGAGACTTCGTAGGTGCCGGTCTGGTCCCAGGTCAGCATGACGTCGAGAAGGTCGCTGTCGATCGAGATGAACTGCACACGGTCCCGCGCCTTGGCGGTCACGCGGCGCGGGTAGACAGGTGCGACAGGATTGCGAGCCAGCTCAGTGCCGCCTTCTACCTTGCCGACGATCTTGGCCTGATCGACGAGTTCCAGAATCCCGGACACGACATAGATCGTACGTTTTTCGGTATCGCCTTCCTTGAACAGCAATTGCCCCGGAGACAGCTCACGGATCTGCACCTTGCGGGCCAGTGCCGCAAGGTTGTCGCGCTTAAGGCCGTCAAGCGGTGAAAAACCTCTGAGCAGCTCTGTGCTTACCTGCTCACTCGCCATTAGTCATCCTGTTGAGATCCCTGAGTATCGCTCTTTGGAGTTGGTATTACGTCAAGCACGTATTCTACCTTCAATTCAACGACTTCCGGTACCTTCTCGAGCAAGCATCGTGAAGCACCGCACAGTTTCCGAGTCACCTCTTAACCTTGTGTGACGGGCGTCACAGGCCGGACCAACCACTGTGTGGCCTAAATCGCTCACCGTGGTGTGACGCAAGTCCCTTGAGCGCAGCGACGACGGACTCAACCCCGCGTTCGCGAGCATAATTCAGGGGGCCGCCACGAAACGGCGCAAATCCTGTGCCGAAGATTACGCCGGCATCCAGTAGCTCGGCGTCGGCGACCACCCCGTCACTGAGACAGGCCATCGCTTCATTCACCATCGGCAGCATCAAACGGTCCTCGATGTCGTCGGGCACCTGCGCTCCGTCAGAGGCGGGTTTGACAGCTTTGCCATCTTCCCAAAGGTAGTAGCCCTGACCCGATTTGCGCCCCAGATGACCCTTTTCGACCATGGCCGCAATATCTGTGTCGGGCATTGCGCGGTCCGCTCCGGTGGTCAGGATCGCAGCAACATGCTGTGCGATGTCCAGCCCGACACTGTCGACCAGTTCGATGGGGCCCATGGGCATACCGAACTTTACTGCCGCCTTGTCGATCTCGGCGAGGGGCACGCCTTCTTTGGCCAGCGCCATGGCTTCGCCCATGTACGGTGCGAGAACGCGGTTAACGACAAATCCCGGTGCGCTCATGCACTCGAGGGGAAACTTGCCAATGCCTTTGGTAAACGCGAAACCGATATCCATTGCTTCCTGATCGGTGTCTTCGCAGCGAATGACCTCCACCAGCGGCAGCATCGCGACCGGATTGAAGAAATGCAGCCCGATGAAACGTGTTGGCTCATCCAGGACTGTGCGCAATTCCTCGAGACGAATGCTGGAAGTATTCGTTGCGAGCAGAGCGCCAGGTTTCATCTTCGCCTGCAGCGCTTTGTAGAGATCCTGCTTTGCCTCGAGGTTCTCGTAGATAGCTTCGATGATGAGGTCTGCCTCGGCAACGCCGTCGCCATTGACGTCAGCTTTCAGACGGTCACTCGTCGCCGCGCGCTGCTCTTCATCGCGTACTTTCTTACCGAACAGTTTCTGCGCACGGGCGAGTGCCGGATCGATGTATTTTTGCTCGCGATCCTGCAACGTCACGGTATGACCGCGGAGTGCACACCAGGCAGCAATGTCGCCGCCCATCACACCGGCGCCGACCACATGCACGTGTTTAATTTTTTTGTCGGTCTTGTTGCCCTGTTTCTTGAGTTTGCCCTGTAAAAAGAAGACCCGGATCAGGTTGCGCGAGGTGCTGGTCATCATCATCTCGCCGAAGCTTTTTGCTTCCGCGATATAGCCGGTCTTCACCGAGGCGCCATGCTCAGTCCACAAATCGATCATTGCGTACGGGGAAGGGTAGTGTTCCTTCCGCGCTTTCCCCGCAACCTGCTTGATGAGCATTTTGCGCACCAGGGGTCGCAGCGGCCGCAGGCTCATCAGGCGATCGACAAAAGGTGCTCGTCGCTTGGGCGGCTTTGTCGTAATCAGATCCACCGCCACGTTACGCCAGCTGTCCTCTCCGGCAATACGATCGAGCAAGCCGATCTTCAGCCCCTTGCGAGCGTTGACGGGATTGCCAGTCAGCATCAGCTGCATGCCGGCACGCACGCCACAATAGTTCACGGCACGTACCGTGCCACCAAACCCCGGATGCAGACCGAGTTTTACTTCGGGCAGGCCCAGGATACGGCTGTCACTGTCTGGCCCAATGCGGTAATCACAGGCCATCACCAATTCCAGGCCGCCGCCGAGGCAGACGCCGTTGATCGCCGCTACTGTGGGGCAGGGAAGCGCCTCGAGCTTGTCGAACAGCTGCTGCCCAAGGCGGGTCAGATCAAAGGCCTTTTCGGCCGTCTTGATGCTCGTGAATTCGGTTATATCGGCGCCCATTACAAAGCCGCCGGGCTTGCCGGAGTACAAAACCAGGCCGCGCGGTGGCGCCGCAGCCACCGTATCCCTTACGTCGTTGAACTCCATCAAGACCTCGGATGACAGAACGTTCGCGCTTGCATCCGCTTTATCGATACACAGCCAGGCGATCCCGGCCTCGTCGGTTTCCAGTTTCCAGTGTTGCATCATGGTTATCTCGTAAATCAGGCCAGCTCGAAATCGCAAACGAGTGGCAGGTGGTCTGAATGGCGAACGTCGGGGACTTCGAATCTCGTCACCTTGATGCCATCCTGGTAGAGCACGAAATCAAGCTCCTTGCGCGGAGATCGACTCGGGTATGTCGGCAGGCCTTCCGCGTTGGCGGAGGTCAGGCCGGCCGCTTTCATGAACAGGTAAATCTCATTTACGCCCCAAAACGTATTGAAATCGCCTGCGACGACGACCGGTTTCTTCGTATCCTGGATCAAATCGTACAGGCGACGCAGCTGCAGGTGCCGGTGACGGTACTTCAGCGACAGGTGCACGAGAAAAATTGCGAAGTCGTCCATTTCGAGCTCGATGATCAGTCGCTTGATACCGGTATCGAAATAGTGAAAGCGCTCCCCGTGCACGCGCGGCGCAGCCATAAATGCATTGCCCTGTTTGCGCACGATCGGCAGTATCTGGTTAAAGGACTTTTCGCCGTACTTTGTCTCGTACGAGGAGTTCATACCAAGGTCTGCGGCGATCTTCTCCGCCTGGTTGACGTTGCGGCTGCGGATGGAGCCAGTATCGACTTCGATAAGCCCGACGACATCCGGGTCGACAGACTTGATAAAGCGCGTAATCTCGGGGAGAACCGCCTGGTTTCCAAATACATAGCCCGCGCCAGGAATCGGCATGTGCATGCTCGCACCGCCGCCGACTGCGTACCGGATGTTGTATAAAAGAAGCCGCATGCGCCGCTACGATACCGAAACGCCCATACTATGGGAACAGGTCCGGGCGGCAGCGTCATGAATTGGCTAAACTATCGACAAAACCCGTAGGGAAAGGAGTTTTTTTTGTCTGAAAGTAATCCGATCCGCGTATTCGCGACGCATTGTTTTGACGAAACCGATGACTATCTGCGCATATTCGAATTTCTCGAGAGCGTAGATCGCTTCTACTACGTCAATGTCAGCCAGCCTGAAAACCTGCCGACAACGGGCGGGGCACAGGAAATCAGGGACGAGTTGATCAAACAGATCAAGGCCTCCGAGGCTGTGATCGTCCTGCCATCCACGTTTGAGCAAAACAAGGACCTCACCAACTTCATGTTGGATGTGGCCGAGGCCAACAACATCGGCATGATCACGATACGACCTTTTGGCGGCATTCATCAGACTCCGCCCGAGCTGGTCGAGCGCTGTGCCGAGCAGATCGAGTGGAACGACCGGGAGATGGTGGATGCACTCAGGCGGCAGGCGCGCGGCGAAGATACGGCACGCTGGGAGGTGCTCGACTTTCCGGGCTTCGATGAGAACGGGCCTATTGGATGAGACCTGTGGTCATAGCGCATCGCGGGGCCTCCGGGTACCTGCCCGAGCACACGCTCCCTTCCAAGGCGCTGGCCTATGCCATGGGCGCCGACTATCTTGAACAGGATATCGTCGCAACGCGCGACGACCGGCTTATCGTAGTACACGACATCCATCTCGATCGCGTCACGAATATCGCCGAACGGTTTCCGGGCAGGGCCCGTACTGACGGCCGCTACTATGCGCGCGACTTCGATCTTGCCGAAATAGTAACGCTCAAGGCGCATGAGCGGACGGACGAGAAGGGCGAGCCGGCGTTTCCCGGGCGCTTCCCCTCTGCTGGAGAGGATTTCAGGGTCCATTCGCTGGAACGCGAACTCGAGCTCGCCGCCCACCTGTCTCGGCACGGCGCCCGTCCCGTTGGTATCTATCCGGAGATCAAGGACCCGGCCTGGCATCGCCGGGAGGGCGTTGATATTTCGCTGCTTGTCCTCGAGACATTGGCGCGCTTCGGTTACGAGGATCATGCCGCTCCCGCCTACCTGCAGTGCTTTGACGAGAACGAGTTGCGGCGTATTCGTCACCAGCTCGGCTGCCGCCTGAAGCTCGTGCAGCTTATCGGCGAGGATGACTGGAGCCCCGAACCGACCAATTTCGCCGCAATGCGCACGAAGAAGGGGCTCGCCATGCTCTCCGGCACCGTGGATGGCGTCGGGCCCTGGTTCAACCGCTTGTACAAACACCGCAAGCGTGACGGCCGAATCAGCGACAGTGGCTTCGTGACGCGGGCCCACGAGCAAGGGCTGGTCGTACATCCATACACCTTTC
>Ga0224504_10000165_pt1 | contig 28315 bp, 28 predicted proteins | sample SF_Oct11_sed_USG_3_FD_170160 | JGI IMG/M metagenome (GOLD analysis project Ga0224504, IMG submission 170160) | Sediment microbial communities from San Francisco Bay, California, United States - SF_Oct11_sed_USGS_24 | ecosystem: Environmental > Aquatic > Marine > Sediment | place: USA...
CCCTCCACCGATGATACGGTCAACGGGCATAGCGATAATGCGCTTGCTGTCCTTGACAGGTGACGTGGCGTACAGGCCTCCCAGGGAAACCGCACGGTCTTCGTCGAACCGGTACTTGATCCCGGCGCTAGTGACCCACATATCCCGAAATTCACCGTCCGCCGAAATACTGTCCTGTTCAACTTTGACGTGGGTGATACCAAACTCTGACATATCAACCCAGATAACGTCGCCAGTTAATGACCATCGATCAGAAAGCTCGGTATAAAAACCTGTTGTGGCAATCGCCGGAACGGTAAAATCCACATCGACCTCTGTGCCCAGCAGATCTGCCGCGGCAAGAGCCTCGCGAAGCAAGGGGTCGACATTATGAAATGTAGGCGTTCCATCCAGTTCAGGTTTGAGCTCCGAGTGGTAGGTCAACCCCATGCGGGTCGAGTCGGTAAACTGGTACATCATCGACAGAACGAAACCGAGATCAGTGCCGCTTTCATCCAGCTTTACTTTGCCGTCCGGGTAGCCGGGGATGAGATTGTTGACCCGGGCCTGTGTTTCCGAGTCCACATACATCATGTAAGGCCCTGCTGCCAAAGAAAGTTTGTCGGTCAACTGATAGGCAGCGACCGCCGATCCGGCCACGAATGCCAAACTGGTTTCCGTCACATGGTAACGTCCAGACCAGGAGTTTCCGAAATCGTAGCCGATCCCGGAGGGCACATTGATTGAGAGTCCGAAACTCCATCTGTCGTTCAATGGCCGAACATAATAAAGCGCAGGGATCGCCAGAATTGAAGAATCACTGTCTCCGTCACCGCCACCAAAGGTGGCATCATCGACTTTAAACTTCGAATCTTCGTAGACGAAGGTCGTTTGTAAAACCACTTCGGACTGGTCCAGGCGTGTGATTCCCGCCGGGCAAGTAAAGGCCGTGGTCGCATCGTTGGCATGTCCATTGAGACCGGTCATCGCCGGACCGATCTCACCCAAAACCAACGATGGAAAAGCAAGGTGAACCAGCATCGCCAGCAATAGAAATTTTCGCCTGCAGTTTATCAACATGAAGAACCTCCTTGGGGGAATAACCCTTGTCAAATCTGCACCTATAACACTTTAGAGGTGCAAAGGCTTATATGTATGTTTTAGAGAATCGTCCACCTAAAAAGCGACTGTATTTACTCTTGACGGCGTCTGCAGAAGCCATGTTCAAAGACTGTCCTGCCCGGTACGGGCCTGGCACATCCTGAACCATGAATCAGTAGCAAAATGCGGCAGCGGCAAAAGAGAGGCCGCCGCCGGAGGTTACCATGAAGATCAAATCATTTTCCTTCAAGGTGCCGTTCTTTGCCGCTTCGTCCAGGGCCATTGGGATGCATGCCGCGCCGGTGTACGCATACCTCTCCATGATGGTGTAAGCCTTACGGCGGTCAACGTCCAGACGGTCCATCGTTTCATATATGCTATTAATATTGATCTGGGTCATGAAGTAGTGGTCAACGTCGTTTGGTTCGACGGCGAGCTGGTGACAAAGCGAGAGGATCATCCTTGTCCAAGTCTCTGCATTTTTCTCTTTGGGGAACTTTCTGGCAAATGTGAAATACTGATCTCCATTGGCCAGGGCCTCCTGGGAAACGGAATAATGCGTTCCGCCCGCGTAAATCCCCATCCACTCGTGAAACTGCCCCTCAGTATGGTGCTTCGCACTCAGGAAACCTCGACTCCCGCTCTCTACCGAAGACAACAAGACGGCCCCGGCACCATCAGCAAAAAGAGTGACCGTTTTCTTGTCCCCTTTATCCAGATATCGGCTCATGGCATAGCCGCCGATGACAAGGATATGCTTGAATTCAGGACTCGACCTGAGATACCGGCTCGCCACGTCCAAACCTGCCACGAAGCTGGAGCAGGCAGCATTCAAATCAAAGGCTCCTGCGTTCGTTGCGGCCAAGCGATACTGAACAGCGGATGCTGTCGAGGGGGATATGTGCTCCGGTGTATCGGTGCCGACAATGATCAGATCGAGATCTGACGCTTCCAGCCCGGCGTTTTGCAAAGCAATTCGTCCAGCTTCAACACATAGGTCGGCTGTAGACTCGTGTTCTCCGCACCAACGACGTTCCTTTATTTTTAAATTCGTTTCCAGCCAAGTACTGACATCTTCCTCCAGCAGCTGATCAAAGTAGGCGTTCTGCAGGACCCGGGTTGGAGCATATGAGCCCGTGGATCGAATGACAGCATTTCTCATGGGTTCTCCTCAAGCTTTTTCAAAGGAAGAAGCTGTTATAAAAATTCAGGGTCGCGTAAACATTTTTTCCCAATAGACATGCCCTGCCCCCCAAAAAAACAACGCACGAAATTAAGGCTCAAATGAGTTTCAGCCCCAGCCACAAAGAATCTTAAGGCCTCAGAGAACAGGCCCCATCATGGCAACGCTGTTGTTCAAAAGTCGATGATGCCATGGCCATTGTTTCACCATTTCAAGAGTCACCTGCCTCGATTTGACCAAATATTTATCCTGCAGCTGGCGCATCTGGTTGGTCATAGAATGATCATTCAAGAGGATATTGTTCTCGTAGTTGAGCTCGAAACTGCGCCGATCCATGTTCGCTGAACCAATCAGCGTAATTTTGCCATCAAAAGTCAGGGATTTGGTGTGCAAGAGTCCGCCCTCATATTCGAAGATGCGAACCCCGGCTGACAGAAGACCGGCATAATAACTCCGGCTTGCTGCTCTAACAATCCAGGAATCATTTCTCGCCGGAAAAATGATTGTTGTTTTTACACCGCGGCGGGCACTTGCACACAGGCCGGCCTGCATCGATTCGTCCGGAACATAGTAAGGTGTGGTGATGAACAGTTCTCGGCGGGCGGTGTACATAAGGGCCTCAAACATCTCCGGCATGGCAGAAAATCTTACGGTCGGCCCGGTACCAATCACCTGCGCCACAAACCCTGGTTGAAAAGATTCGATTGGTTTTCTGATGAGCGCACTGAGGTCTTCGCCGGTTTCAGATTCCCAGTCGCCTGCGAACAGGTACTGATTCTGACGAGCGACCGGTCCCTCGAAACGCATCATCGCATCCACCCAGGGCCCATACTTCTCCTTGATACGAAACTCCGGATCAGCGCAGTTCTGACTTCCGCAGTAAGTGATCCGGTTATCAATAACCACGATCTTGCGATGATTGCGTAGATCGAGACGACCTTTGAGCGGTCGTATCAGGAGGTTGCCGACGGGCAAGGCCTGCGCCATGTGAACGCCAGCCTGCTGCATCGCCTGCCAGTGTTCTGATTGAATGATGTAGCGCGAGCCAAGGGCGTCTGCTATGGCGCGGCAGGTGACACCACGGGCTGCGGCACGCTTTAAGGCATCCGCCACTCGGCAACCGTTGTTGTCCGGAAGCCAGATATAAAAGAGCAGGTGAACATGGTCTTGGGCGGCATCAATATCAGCCACAATGGCGTCGATCGTCCGATTGGCATCCTCCAGTAGCTCAGCCCGGTTTCCATAGACAGGGCTGAAACCATTGACCGTTTTTCCAAAGATGAACAAATGTTGGTAATCTCGGGGAATTTTCTCCTGGCAATCAGCTTCGTCGCCCCCTGACGCTGCATTCGGGTCCGGCAGCCGCGCAAGGATCTTTTGCATCTGCTTCGCGCGGTATCGGCCAATATTTGATTCCCCCAGGAGGAGATAGGCGAGCAAACCAACAATCGGGAGGACAATGATAATGACAACCCATGCGATGCGTGAACTCGGTTCCCGGTGAGGTCGCAACAGAACCCTGATGATGAGCAAGGTCTGGATCAAAGCGTGTAGGACGATGGTCAACATTCCGTTAAATAACTCCGGGTTCACAGTTAAGTTTTGATTTTGCTTTTTGGGGCAAGTGTCAACAACGTCATGTCAGGTGTGCATCGCAGCATTGTGATCAGGGCATCGACATCTTCCAGCAGCTTGACCAGGGTCGTCTGCTGGCGGCCGAGGGGTAAGACCGTAACATTCCAGCGCGGTGGCACGAAAAAGTCAATGCATCCTCGGCCAGGCTGCGGGTCGATTTTTCAAAGTCGCTCACTGATGCTGAGCAATCCCCCGCATAAGGCGTCCCAAGATATCTGCTCCTGTAATGATGCGTCTCTGGTTGCCCCAAAAAACAATGATGTCCTGATCGATCACGTCATCATCGGCGTGTTCGGGGTGGACTTTAAGTTTTGGCAGAATCTCGCCTAACGTCCAATCATCCTCTTTTATGGTGATTGGATGATGGCAGTGCGACAACGGATTAAAGTGCTGGCCTTCGAATAAAGCTGCCCTTAAAAAGCTGTCGGAGTTCAAGGTGGCTCTAGGCTCGTCGCTGTTGTCTGTAATCACCACCCATTTTTTCTGCGAAGACTGTATCTTTTTTAAAAAAGGGTCGGATGTTGCAAGCTTTATCTCTGGAAATACAGGTTGATCACCGACGAATTGAAGCTGGATGATGCTGTTTGCATCGATGGCCTCACCTTCATGAGAAACCGGCAAATCGTCAAGTTCAAGGAAATTCAGAGCGCCTTTGCCTTCGGCGTTCTCTATCTCAGTCTCATCCGAGTCCATGTGTATTTTCAAAAGTTGCCGAAAGTCTTCTTCATTTACGAACTGGACCGCCTCGGGCCCCAGCCATTTGTCCAGAACAACGGCTGATGGTTTGGCCACCGGGTAAAGCAGTATTTGATAAAAGCGCAGCACAGGCGAAAGCAAGGACGCGACCCTGAGGGCATGCCTGGAAAAATAAGCCTGAGGTATGATTTCGCCCAAAAAGGTAATGACAAAAGTCGAGAAAAGGAATGCAACCGCTCCCACCATGACCGAATTGGACAGCAGCGTGAGCAACACATTGATGCCCACATTGCCCCATAAAATGGTTGTCAGCAGAAAATTAGCATCTTCTCTCATCTTTGCAACTTTTATCGCATTGAGGTTATTCTTGTCTGTTTCGATTTGTAAGCGCAGCTTGGTGATGCTGAAAAACGCAAGATTAAGCCCTGAAAACATAGCCGACTGGGTGATGCAAAAGAGGATACCAAGCCATATGATGGTGCTCATCCTCCCTCCCTCATTTCAAGCATTTTTTTAAGCATATCAAGCTGCTCCTGCTGCAACGCAAACAGTCGCTCAAAATGCTCCTGTCGCAATTGATCAATCTTTTCATGCAGCGACATGATCTCCAACTCAGCCTTGAGGTTGACTTCATAATCATGTTCGGCGTCCGCACGATCTTTTTCCGTCTGCCTGTTCTGGGACATCATGATAACGGGGGCCTGAAACGCGGCGACCATTGAAAGCATCAGGTTCAGAAGAATATAGGGGTACGGATCAAAAGCGTCGTCCCATTTGAGCAAAACAAAGGAATTCATTCCGATCCAGACCAGCAGGATTCCGCCGAACAGGCCAATGAAGGCCCATGACCCTCCGAAAGAGGCCACTTTATCTGCCAACCGCTGGCCAAACGAATACTGCGTTTCACATTCCTTTATTGCATTACGACTGATGTGCAGACGATCTTTAAACTTTGCAAGGACAAGCTTTTCTCCCTTGGTGAGAGATTCGAATCCTCTGTGTAGCAGTTTCTGGGATAAGCTATGAAGGTCTTCACTCATGACTCGACTCCGATTTTGCTTCGGCCATTATTTAAAAAAGAGGGTTTGTCTCTGTTGTATTCTACCCGAATTTCAATTCTTCGGCTTGCGCTGTTTTGCTTGGTCTAGTGCGGGACCCAGCCAACCCTTGTAAATAACCCATCCGGTCAGACCCGCAGTTGCCAGGGCAGCAAAAAACCAGTATTCGTATCGCTTCAGATCACCCAGATAAAGCTCTAGGGTCTGTCCGAAGAGATAACCCGCGCAGCCGAAGCTCACCGCCCAGATAAACGCCCCGACCACGTTAAGCGGAACAAACAGACGCACTGGAACCTGGCTCATGCCTAAAGCGAAAGGGATAACGCTGCGTAGACCGTAGAAAAAACGAAAACCCAGAATGATCGGCACCTGGTAGTTATGAATCAGTTTCTCGGCGCGAGCCAGACGTGGCTTCCAATGTGGGCGTTTTGACAGCAGGTAATCGCTGTGCCGCCGTCCCAGGTAAAAGAACAACTGGTCACCGAAGAGAGTGCCTATGAAAGCGGCAAGGATGACCCATGGAAGCTGCAGGTAGTCACGGTGGGCAGCGAAACCGGCAAGAACTAAAACGGTTTCGCCCTCAATAATGGTCCCCAAAAAAATGGCCAGGTAACCATAATGTTCGATTAAAGTTTCCACAAAAAAGCCTTATGTTTATTAAAGCCGCCAGGCGGAACGAAGTTCTCATCAAGATGCAGATCGAGCAGCGGGAAGACTGTCACGATGCCTGCGTCTTTCAGCGCCTTATTTGAGCACACCATCCCAGGCCCCGGTCCTCTTCCGCATCTCGTCCTTCATCGCTGAGGGGAGCAAATCGACAGGATCCCGGCTGTCACGAATTTCCCACCCCCCACCCAGCGCCTTATAGACCTCGACCAGATTGGTCGCAACGCTGCCTTGGGTCGACGTGAGCAGGTCCTGCTGCTGGACGTTGCTGGCCAGGGTCGTGATCAGCGTGTTGAAATCGATGGCTCCTTCCTGGTACTGGATCGTCGCGACACTCACCGCCCGCTGTGAGGCCGCGGCTGCCAGAGAGTAGGACTTGAGCTGCTCATGGGCTTTCAGGTAAGCGACGATGGCGTTTTCCACGTCACCCTGGGCCTGCAATACGGTATTGCGGTAATCGACCAGCAACTGCTGGAACAGGGCGTCCTGCAGTCTAACGTTGCTCTGCAGCCGACCGTAGTTGAACAGGTTCCACTCGAACGCACCAAACAGGCTCCAGGTCTTGCTGGCGCTCTCGAACAGATCGCCACTCTCCATGGAACTGGTGCCGATGCCTCCACCGATCGACAGATGCGGGTAGAGCTCGGTCACGGCATAACCGATCTGCGCACTTTGGGAGGCGAGTTGACGCTCCGCACTGCGGACATCAGGGCGTCGCCGGATCAGATCCTGTGGCATACCAAGGGCTACATTGACCGGCGCAGCCGGAATGCCTGCTTTTTCAGTGAGCATTCCGTTGAATTCTTGTGGGGGATTTCCCAAAAGGAACGCCAGAGCATTCTTGACTTGTTGCAGGGAGGTCTCCAGCGAAGAGGCCGTGGCCCTGGTGTTGTTTAAAAGTGTCTCGGCCTGGTTAACATCCAGCTCGCTGACGGCCCCGGCATCGAACTTGGCCTGGGCAATCCGCAGGCTCTCTGCCTGAAGCTCAATGTTTTCCCTGGCCTCATCGAGCCGTCCCTGGTAGGTCCGGATCAGGATATAGTTTTGGGCGACCTGAGAGATCAGCAGCACCAGGGCATCATCATAATTGGCTACACGGGCATCGAGTTCGGCTGAGGCCGACTCCACCTGCCGTCGGAAACGCCCCCAGAAATCGATCTCCCAACCGACGTTGAGCCCGAGGTCGTAGTTATTGAAGGTGACCTCACTCTCTTTCTGACGAGAAGCTGAGCCGGTCGCCTGCTGCTGTTGCGGGAACTGATTGCCGATCGCAATCGCCAGCTGCTGTTGCGACTGCAGTACCCGCAGCCCCGCCGAACGCAACGACAGGTTCTGCTGCAAAGCGACCTCGACCAACTGGTCAAGCTCAAGATCCTGGAAAGCAACTGTCCACCACTTCGGATCGGTCGCCGAATCGTTTGAGACAAGAGCTTCCCCGGTCTCGAGCCAATCGGATTCAACCTCAACCTGCGGTCGTTGGTAATCAGGCCCAAGATTGATGCATCCGCTCACTATCAGCGACAAGAACAGACAAAGGACCGGGAAAGGACGACGGAGGATCATAAGTGTCACTCCTCCCCTTCGAAGGAGCCAGTCTTAACCAACACCGAAGCGGTCGTCCCCACGCGCAGCGCGACCCCTTCTGGCACCTCACCCAGGTGAATGCGTACAGGCACTCGCTGTGCCAGTCGGATCCATTCAAAAGTTGGGCTGACGTTGGGAAGCAGCTCGAACCCGGTACTGCCATCCTGCTGAGCAATGCCCCAACCCAGGCTGTCGACCGTGCCTTCCAGCGGCCTGTCCGGGTAAGACATCAGGGTGATCAGAGCCTGGTTGCCTTGCCGGACATTCTCGATGTAGTTCTCTCTGAAGTATCCGACGATCCAGTAGCTGTTAATATCAACGAGTGCCAACGCCGGCTGATTGGCGACAGCGTTGCTACCCAATCTTAGATTAAGGTTGGTCACATAACCATCAACCGGCGCCCGGACCTGAGTGAATTCAAGACTCAACTCTGCCTGCCGCACAGCGGCCCGAGCCTCTCGAATGCTGGCGTTTGCATCACCGAGAGCTCCGAGGGTGGCCTGCGCTTTTGCAAGGTTTGCCTCTGCCTGGCTCAAACCTGCTCGCGCCTGGGCCAGCCCAGCCACCGCTCCCTTGCGTTTTTCCAGGGCAACGTCGTAGTTCGCTTTGGCACGTTCCACCGCTTTCTGTGAGGTTGCCCTCTTTGGCAACATATCCTTTTGGCGCTGGTACTCTGCCTTGTTCTTTTCGATCATCGAATCAAGCTGATTAATCCCGCTCTGCGACTGTTTTACTGAGGCCTGTGCTGATTCAACCTGGGCTTTTGCAGAATCAACCTGTTTTTCCTGGCTGAGATAGCTGTCACCAGTCATGTCGTACTGCGCCCGCGCCTGTTCCAGGCTGGTCTGGAATGTACGTGGATCGATTTCGAAGAGCAGATCACCCGCCTTGACCAGCTGGTTGTCCTTAATCGGAAGCTTCACGATCGGCCCTGAGACACGCGGCGTAACCTGAATCACCTCGGCCCTGACCTGACCGTCCCGGGTCCAGGGATTGATGACATAATCCCAATACTTAAGCAGGACCAGGACAACGGCAACAATAACCACGACAGCTGTCAGCAGATATTTCTGATAGGTTTTCACTCTTTACCCCCTGATAACAAACGTCCCGATCAGGACGGTGTAGATAAACATAAGCGCCAGAAAAACCAGCGGCGGATAATAAAAATATTTCGACAACCGATAGCGATTAAGTAAACGCGCCGTCACCAGGGTGGCAACAACTCCCATAAAGCTCGCAATCAGTAATGGCGGCAAAAAGACTCCGCCGATGGCAAACTCGTGTGGCATCCTTAAAACCTTTCCTCGCGCCAACCTGCCCAGTCGATGGCATCGATGCTGTCGGCGCAATCGACCAGAGCCTCCGACACGCCCTGGCAGACACCGAGCAGGAGGTAGAAGTTCACCGCCTCCTGCTCACTGAGCTGTTGTTCTGTTGACATGTCCAGACTCTTCTTTATGTGCATTTCCAGCCGTCCTGTGAACCGATCCAGCCTGGCACGCAGCGCTTGCCCTTCGTCAACAACCTGATTTTCAGACAGGTTTTGAAAAACATCCTGGATTCCCTGTCGCCATATTTTGAATTCTTCACGCAATTCCCGCATAAGAAACTCTGCTTGCGGGCCATCCCGCCCCTCAAACAGTTGTTGCAGTCGATTGTTCAATGCCTGCATCCGGGCCACCAGCGCCTGTAACTGTTCGGCCGTGGTACCAGATAATCGACCGGTATCGATATGCGGCAGCCAGGTGCCAAGCTTCGCTGGCAGAGTCGCTACTTCACGCGCATGAAAAGCCATGCGCCAACGCTCCAGTCGCGTTGCTCTGTCCGACGAGCTCCCACCGACAGTCGAGATAAGATGCTCTCCACTGCGAAAGAAACGTCTCAACAGCCTGAGAGATGTCTGTTCCGGACGAAAATCAAAGGGGAAATACGCCGTGATCGATATGACCAGAAAAAGCAGTGGAAAGATCATCGTGGTCGTAGCAACGCTGAGGAAGCTGTAGGTTTGGTGGTTGGAAACCCCAATGATGACAATAAACATTGACAACCCGAAGGCCCGACCGAGTTTCTGTTGGGGAGCAGCATACAGATAACAGATGGCGAAGGTGGTCGCAAAGATCAGCAGGCCAAGGCCGAGAAAAGATGAGAGCTGAGGCATCACAAAAATGTAGAGAACAGCGCCAATAGCAACACCGGTCGCCACGGGCTTGAACAGCTTCGAAACGGGGACCTGCGGCATATTGACAAGCGCCAGCCCCAGAGACACGGAGATGGTCATGAAACTGAAGCCGCCGGGGATATCACCACCGTAGATCAGCATCAGAAAGGCGACCCACACCACCGTTAACAAACGACAGGTACTTGCCAGGCGATCCAGGTCCGGCAAGAATACCGCACGTGACCTATGGGATGGAACGGCAGAAACGACTGCACCACCCTCGCTCCTTGTTCCCCTGGCCGCGTTCAACAAAGAACGGGACAATCTCTCCAGACGCTGCATCTGCGCATAAATCACCGCAAATGCGGCCCGGTCAAAATGCCCCAAGGCCACGACCGCGTCCTCGTCGTAAGACAACTCCATGGGTTCAGGGTTCCGCCCGGGGGGGTGGCCCGCCAAGGTCTGCTCGATCAGAGTAAAGCGTCCGTCAAGCTCATTGTCAAATGCCTCAAGGTCTGGTAGCAGGCGGGGCAGAACCAGCCCCTTTGCTTCGACAATGCTCAATCTCCAGCGTTCCAGGGCCTCCATCAACTCCGCCACCTGGGATTGATAATGTTGCCACGCGTCTCTTGACTCCCAAACCTCATAGTTTTCGGTCTGTGTCGCATTCAGGAGTTGATCAAAATCGGTTTTTGCCAGAACCGTCTGGTCCTTCAGTTGGGAGATCTCCTGCGCGTCTCCTTGCTTGCAGAACAAATCAAAACAGGCCTTATACAGCTGATGCTGGAGTGAGGCCATGTTCACGGCTGCGGCATCGAAGCCGCTACTACGGCCAGGCCAGAGAAAAATCGTGATCAGGCTGTAGACCAGAATCCCCAGTCCGGTCTCCTGGGCACGCAGCACCGCGGTTTGAAAAGCGTTGACGGGATCCGTCCCTCCGTCAACGCAGATGATCCCGCTGACAAAAGCGGTGACCTGCCAGAAATACTGATGTTTCTCACCACCCATCATATAGCAGCAAACACCGATTACAAGCGAGAAGCCCAGCATAAACGCCCAGCGATCCTGGGCGAACAGGGCGACAAGCGTCAAGGAAACAACCATTGCTGCCAGCGTGCCGCACATGCGCAAGGCAGCCTTGTTGAGCGATTGACCAACCGAGGCCAGGCTGACGAACGCTACTGCAAAACCTGCCCAGTACGGCCGATCCCAGTCCATAGACAGGGCGATGCCGTAGGAGATGGCCATCGCCAGCGCGGTCTTGATCGATTCTTTTGTCTTCGTGGAAAGGGTCATGTCTTTTTATATGTCCATCGAAAACGTTCTAAGTGCCGTCCGTCCACACAGTGCATTCGGTTACCGGCCGCCTGCACCCGAAACGATAAAGCCGCTGCCAACAACGGCAACGGCTCATAGAGAAACTGCGGTGGTTCACTAACATTCAAAGTGGACCAACAAACTGAGGCAGGTCAACCACATCGCCTTATTCCCGGGTCCCGGCAATTCACAGCCATCATGACACCTCAATTGACGAGTTCATCCTGCGACAGAGCTTCGCGTAATGTTTCTTCCTTATCCGCAGTCAGTGAGGTTTTGAGAACTTTACCTCCGAATCCTTTCAATGCTTCCAGCACCTTGTCGGGGGTCGCATTGCGAACCAGCACGAAAAGACCCGAGGACCCTGGCTGGAAGGTCTCTCCGAGCTCTTTCATGAATTTATCGTCGATGCCGATATCGGTGAACTTACCACCAATGGCACCCACGCCTGCGCCAGCGACCACCCCCAGGAGAGGATTCAAAAAGACCATCCCCATCAGCAGCCCCCAGAAACTCCCGCTCGCGGCGCCAGCAGCAGTCAGGTTGACGGCCTGATGCAGCTTGACCTTGCTCTTTTCGTCTTTAGTCACTACGACGACATCCGCCATTTCAATCAGGTATTCCTTCTGGAGCTTGGCTAATTCCGCACGCAATTCAAAAGCTTTGTGTTCATCGTCAAAGCCAATAACGACCAGGTTACTCATAATATTCTCCTCGAAGCGCTCGGGCGCTCGGCTTGGTTGTCTTGAAAGCTGAGGGATAAAACGCTACGACTGCAATGCGCCCTCTCTCGACATCAGGACGAACCGTTATGCGTTATCCACATCTTGTCGGGCAGCCACCGCTTCCAGGATGGCCACATCGGCCTCCACGGCATAGTACCGAGCCAGCACAATACAAGCCTCAGCATATTTTTCGGCGTGCTCCGCGCGTTTTTCGAGTTTCTTGAGATGATGGTTCGCCTTCCAATCAGCGACCGCCTCTGTTGTCTCAGCCTTTTTAGCTTCAATCAATTCTTCCACTTTCTCTTTGGCGGCACACGCCTCCTGCTTTTTGGCCGCGACATTTTCTTTAGCGGCCCTCAGTTTCACCTCAATGTTTGTCTCGGTTTCTTTTTTCAAACTCTCAAAATGTTCTTTTGACGTTTTTAACTGATCAATGCATTCATCAAGTTTGCTGTGCAGTTTTTTACCGAGTTCATCAATAGTCATGGTCACGGGATTGCTCCTTTTTAAAGAAGTTACAAGTAGCGAGTCATGCAACGGGCAAGGCGTCTTTTGCCCTTGCCCGTTGCTTTTGTCCCTCTTATTACTTGTGAAAATGTTTCTTTATCTTGTCCCACAATGAAGCCTTTTTGTCAGCGATGCAGGCGTTGACAACTTCTATTACAGGATGGCCAAAGGCGTCATAGCCGACAGCGATGTCTGCGGCACCTACCGAACTGTTAGAGGCATTGGTTGCTGTTTCGATGCCGTCGATCCAATAAACGATGGCATTTTGGTTGGTCTCATCCATGGCTAAAAACTGTTCACAAGAAACGTCCTTGAGTTTGTCCGCAGCCAGTGACGTGCCACAAAAAACCAGCAGCAACAAAGTGACAGCAAAAAAATGGATACAAACTTGGTCTTTCATCGGCATGCTCCTCTGTATTGATAACTGTTATTGTCAATATTGGGCCTAATATGATTTAGCCTAACAAAGAAATTGAAAGCTGCAAGCCCTTCCGTTTTCACCAAAGTCTATTTCTTGGGCGAAAGCCCTTGCTGCGCAATCTCGCAAGGGCTCCCCACCGCAGTCAACCGATCAAAGACGGTTTCGGCCGCTGCCGAAAGTCCACCCGTCAAGATTGCCACTCCCAGCGATGTTCCTTTCTTCAACACCCCGACCGGATTCACGTTGACCCCGGGTTTGACCAGGGGCCCCTTAATCTGCAGCAGGCTGGCGACAGTTGATTTGGAGCTGAGCAGGATATTCACCTGTTCGGTCCTCAGGTCGATTGCACCGTCGCCCAAAACTTCCAACGCTTGCGACTCGAATGCCAACCCCTTGTCCGTGGTCGCAACCCCATCCTTGATGTCGAAACGAACAACCATACATTCCAACCTGGAAGTCTTCTGCTTTTCCGCCAGCGGATTTATCTTTTTTAAAATCTCAACGCCCAGATTTCCGCCTGCCAAGCTGAGATCATAGTTGACCTGACCTTCTCCGACGGTAGAAAACACCTGCCCATTGAGGGAGGATGCTAAAGCTCTGGCAGAGTCACCCTGCCCACTGAGTTCCAAGTCGATATCGGTTTTCCCGCCATCCAGGTAAACTTCACCCGACATGGACTTGAGCAGCTTACCCAGGGCAACCTGGCTGGCATGAATTACGGCCGTGACCTTATCCACCTCAGGTGCCGCATCGATTATCAGGTTAGCCGTAAACGACCCATCCGCAATCTCCGCAGATAAGGGCTTGATCGTCAGCAGGCCGTTTTCAAGGAGCAGTTTCATGTGCAGGTTCTGCAGCGGTATCGACGCCAAAGCGATGTTCTTGGCATCAAGTGAAATATCGGCATCAATTTTTTTCAGGCTGTCCAGCGGCAACGGCTCATCGGAAAACAGGTATGGGGAATCGCCTTGCTGGTCCTCTGCCTGTGGATTCTCCGCCGATTTCTGGGCCATACCAGTTGGCGCATCCCTCTTGAAATCTGCCGGGGCTATCTTTGATGAGGTCAACTTGGCGACAATCTTCGGCCTGGCTTCCGATGTGAAGAACTCAATCGATCCAGAGAGATCCGATTTGCCAAGTTGGACCGAAAAATTATCTGCTCGGTAGCCGCTCTTGTGGTCTGACAAGCGACCAGCGACAGCAAGTGGTCCGTTCGGTGGCAAAGCACTACCGGCTATCCAGGATAAACTCGACAAGGTCTCAGCCTTGAGCTTCAAGTCGATAAGCAGTCCCTGAAAGTCCATCGGCCGAGTAATCTTTCCAGAAATTTGAGCTTGAATATCGGTCGTATCGATAGCGAGGTCCATGATAAAGGGGACGTTTCCAAGGAAGCTTTTCAGTCTCCCTGCTTTGCCCTTAACCTTGATGGGGTGCTCCAGATAGCTTGCCTCCAGTTCGAGAGTTTGCGCATCTCCCGAGGGCAGGTGCTGCACCGTAAAGTGCTCGATACTTACACTGCTTTCACGCTCGGTGGCACCCTCACGGTAATAGATCTGGCCCTTCTTGATGTCGAGCTGTTTTATGCTGACAACCGGAACGCTGCTTTTGTTCTCTTTTTTTGCGGGCGTAGTCGACTGGTCTGCGGGCTCTTCAGAAAAAATCCAGTTGCCGCGACCCTGTGCGTTCGTTTCGAGATAGATCTCGGGCGCAATAAAAAGGATTTCATCAAACACGATTTCCCTGAACAGCAAGGCAAGCAGATTGATCTTAACCGCAAGTTTTTCGGCTTTTACCATCAGGGGGCGACTGGCCCACTCGGAATTTTCCAGGCTCACATCCTTGATGATGATCTCAGGCTTGAGAGACAAGGCCATCCTGGCCTCTCCAATAACCAACTTGCGGCCGGTGGCTTCTTCAACCTGGGTGATGGCTAGATGCTTGAATTCATCGAGATGACTCGACAGATATACCACCCCGGCAAGCATAATAGCGGCGACTAGAGCGAAAAGCACAGCAAAGGCCTTCAGTGCTCTCTTCATAGGCGTGAAATCTCCCAATTCCCCCAGGTCTTATTTGATGCCTAACTGGATGAATAATGAAAAAACGGCATAAAAACACCTACTGATACTATTAGCAGAACAAGCGGGAATAGCTACTTTAGCGCAACCTGTTTATCGTTTGGCTTGGAGGTTTTCCAAGCCCTGAAAGCTGCTTGTCGATGAACATCGGAAACGCCCTAAGTGACTTATTGATCTACCTGCCCCTTAACGGCAACCCTGACCTTGTCGGCAATCTCACGACTTAACTTTTCCATCGTACGATTAAGGGCAGCGACATAGCCTGCGTAATCATTTCCAGCGACCGGTGCGGTGTAGAGTGATCTGGCCTGAGGCAGAACTTTACGATTTCTCTGGCCGACCACAATCCAACGGGCTTCCAGGGTGACCTCTCCATCCCTGCGTCCATCGAAGCGGGTCACCTCCATCTTCAATTGGTAGAAAGTCTCGTCCGCAGAGCCACGATTCGGATAAATCAGAATGTCGTCGGTCGGCAGCAGTGTGCCAAGATTTCCTGCCAGCACCCGGGTAAAACTTTCATGCAGCGGCTCGGACCAGCGGTCAAACTCTGCCAGATCGACCTGATTGCCGGATGATCGACTGACGATCTGCGACCGGTCAAGGTAGCGCGGCAGGGATATCGGTCCAATCTGAAGCAGAGCATTATCTTCCTTGAGCAGGTCTGGGCCGGAATCCAAAGTCGGTTCCACGATTTCATGCAAAACATAGTAGCGAGACGGATTGGAGCCTTTACCGAGGCAACCGGGCAACAGCAGGGCAACACAGCAGCAAAACACAGCGACCACAAAAGTAACAGTACGGATCATGGCTGACCTCCGCTTTCAGACTTTCCCCGGAGCAGTGATTCGGGGTGGGTTTCAAGATACTGAACCAACACCTTGATCGAGCGCATGGCATCGGTAATCTCGCGCAACATTTGCAGAGCCTCAATACGGACGTCAGAGTTCTCTCCGACAAGGCCCTGCAGATCGACCATGACCTTATCGGCCTGTTGCAGAGTATCCTGGGCAACGGTGCCAATTTGATGTATTTCGGAACTCAGCGGTTTAACCTCATCGTCCAGATTGTTGATAAATTTTCGAGCATCACTCATTGTTGCATTTGCATTCCCGAAAAGTTTCCCGATCCGCTCATCAAGGTTTTTAGTCAGATGCTGTACATCCTTGAGGGCCTGATCCAGAGCGACAACGCTTCCCTTGAGCTCCGGAGTTCGCACGAAGTCATCGATGGAGTCCAATACATCCGAGACCTTCTGAGCAATTTTATCGATTGGGATGTTCTGAAGTTTTTCTAAAAATGCCTGCATTTGAGACGGAATCGTTGGAATTTCATGATACCTCGAATCGGTGCTGACCAGATTGACCGGTGTGCCCGGGTAGAAATCCAGATCGACCATCAACTGCCCGGTGACCAGACTCTGCACCGCTAACTTCCCGCGCAAACCCTTCTTGATAAGATTGTTGACCGTTTTATCAGGATCTTTGACCCGGTTTATTAGCTGGCCCTGTTCATCACAACAGACCTGGAAACGGGTTGGGTCGATATCGACAAGCACGGGGATGTCGATATCAAGCGTCTCGCTGTTGATTATCATTCTGATTGCGGAGACCTGACCGATCGGCACTCCACGAAAGCTGACCGGAGAACCGAGAGTGAGTCCTTTCACAGAACCTTTGAAATAGAGGACATGAACCTCTGTCTTTTTGAACAGTTTGCCGGAGCCGAAGATCACAAGACCCACTATGACCAGGCCAATAGCTCCCAGAACAAATGCTCCAATAACGGTCGGATTGGCTTTATTGCTCATCATTTACCTGCCTTTTCTGACACCTCACGGCCCCGTTGCTTGCTCCTCAAATGCTCCCTTCCTCCCCACGAGTCAGAAAACTTCTGACCTTGGGATCGGAGCTGTTCGCCAGCAGTTCGTTTGGATTGCCCTGGGCAATCATGGTCTTGGTCTCCGGATCGAGAAACACTGAATTATTGCCGATGGCAAAGATGCTGGCTAACTCATGGGTGACGATCACGATCGTCGAGCCGAGGCTATCTTTCAATTCAAGAATCAATTCATCAAGCAAATGAGCGCTGACTGGGTCAAGCCCCGCAGAGGGTTCATCGAAGAACAGAATCTCCGGATCGAGAGCCATGGCTCGTGCCAGACCCGCCCTTTTACACATACCGCCGCTGATTTCCGAAGGGTAGTAATCTTCGAAGCCGGACAAACCGACCAGGGCCAGTTTCAGCGCAATGACATCACTAATCTGTGCCGGATTCAAATCGGTATATGCCCTTAGCGGTAGGGCGATGTTCTCGGCCAGAGTCATGGAACTCCAAAGGGCTCCGCTCTGATAAAGAACGCCGGCACTTCGCATTATCCGCTCACGCTCTTTCGAATCGACGTTCCAGAAGTTTGTCTCACCATAGAAAATCTGACCTTTTGCAGGAGCCATCAATCCGGTCAGATGTCGCAGCAGAGTGCTCTTGCCGCACCCGCTGCCGCCCATAATAATGAACACATCGTCATGGTTTATTGTGAAAGTCAGATCACGCTGGATCAAAAAATCTCCATAAGACATGGTCAAACCCTCGACCGAGATATGAGCTTTTGCTTTTGGGACAGCATCGACCATGGCTTAAATCCCGATTACGTAGAAGACAAAGGTCAGGATTGCACAACAGATCACGATCCAGGTGATCGCCGTCACCACGGCCGAGGTGGCTGCGGTACCGACCGCAGATGCGCTGCGACCACACTGGATACCTCGCAGGCAGCCGGTCAGGGCGACAATCACGCCGTAGAAAAGACTCTTGATCAAACCGGCACCGAAATGATGTAACGGGACCGCTTTTTGGGTTTGTAAAAAATATTGAGTCGGCGTGATATCGAATAATCCGACGCCAACGAGCGCCCCGCCCAGGATCCCCATCAGGTCCGAATAGATACAAAGCAGCGGCATCATCAGGGTCAATGCCAGCATGCGCGGCAAAACCAAATATTCCATCGGAGATATGCCGAAGGTGGTCAGGGCATCGATCTCCTCGTTGACCTGCATCGTCCCCAACTGCGCGGCAAAGGCGGCGCCCGTGCGACCAGCCATGATGATACCGGTCATCATGGCCCCCATGTCGCGGGCCATTCCGATTCCAACCAGATCGGCGACGAATATCTCAGCACCGAACAGCTTTAATTGAACCGCTCCGACAAAAGCGAGGATCAACCCGAACAGGACGCTGATCAGGGAGATTATCGGCAGAGCGTTGAAACCACTGTCCTGAACGAAAACCATCATCTCAGAAAAGGGGAAACGGGCGCGGCCAAGAGCTAACTTGGCGCAACCGATAAATGCTTCGCCGATGAACTGCAACATTTCGCGATAAGAACGATGTCGGGCAATCGCCTGCGTGCCCAGGTAGTCGACAATCGATACATGCTTGGCCTCGCGCCGATCGCCTTTGCGCTCAGGGACCGCAGTTGCCAGTCGCAACAGCCCCTTTACTCCTTGCGGCAGAGTGTCCCAGTGAACAGAGATTTCACGCGACCCACAGGCCGCGATTATTTTCAGCAGGATCGTAATGAGACTGGTATCCCACGAATCGAGATTTCGCGTTGTGATGGTAACGCTGGAAATTTCAGCGGCTGAGGTCAACCGGTCAACAACCGGCTGTGTGTCCGGCTGAGACTGACCCAGCTTCCAGGTTCCACCCAGAATGACCTGTAGCTGATTATCAACCAGGGAGATGTCGAGGTGAGCGTTCAAAAAGACCTTCCGGTAGCGGTGAAAGACAAAAGTTACATTGTCTAAAATATAGCAGAAGTTACGGATATTTCACGATTTTGAAGAAATCGCAACAGAAGTCAACGAGCCGGATATCAAGCCTTCGCTTAATAAACAACCCCGTCCTCTGGAGGGGGCGCTACTTTGTACTGAATTTTAACTGCAGGCAGCGCACCCTTCATCGTTAGTTGCAACGTCTACATGTGAACCCGGTTGAAGCTCTACCGTTCCACTGCCTGCACCAGGTTGTACAACGGATAAGTCTGGAGTCTGAGACACTCATTGTAGCAGCCTTTCACAAGTCATTGCGCACGACAGTAATAACGATTCAGATCGAAAAGTCCCGACTTCACCGGTTGATCCTCTCTTCCCAGACTGAAAGTTTCTAAACGCTCATTTCCCGTCACAGAATTCTTATGTATCAGAACAGATAAGCTTTGGTATCCAGACTATGAGATACTTGCAGTCCCACACAGAATGACATAAACTCTGAATATTGTTTATCGAAAGCCTCCTTTCCAAGACCCTGGTGACATGAACGATGTTTGATTTATTGAAACGATGTGAAGAAGCTCGCAAGGAGGCCTTCCGTGCTTTCGTCGATCAGCGTGTCGATGAAGCTCTACAGCGCTTCCGCGTGGCTCGCACCGAAGATGTCGAGTCGCTTAGCTATCGACTGGAACACGTCGAAAGCAAGGTCAACGACCAAATCTCAATTCGTTCAGATCAGGTATCATCATGGACCTCCTAAGTGTCAAACAACATCGCGAACAGGGCAAGCGTCTGGTGGAAATCGTTCGGATACTAGGTCGCTACGATCTAGCCGATTGGTTTCACAAGATTCCGACTCAGTCCGTTCGTGATCTATTGCTGAGCAAGGAAACGCAGGCCATTGCGGACGAGCCCGTCGGAGAACGCCTACGCCTGGCTTTGACGGAACTGGGAACGACCTTCATCAAAATGGGGCAAGTACTCAGTACGCGAGCCGACCTGGTTGGGCCCGACATTGCGATGGAGCTGCGCAAACTTCAAGCGGATACGCCCCCCGATCCCTCGGAGACTGTTCGGCAAACAATGTTGGATGAACTGGGCAAAGTCCCGGGGGAATTGTTTGCAGAGTTTGAAGCCGAGGCGTTCTCCTCGGCATCAGTGGGGCAGGTGCATCGCGCGAGATTGGCCAATGGACAGCAAGTCGTCGTGAAGGTTCAACATGCGGGAATCCAAGAAAAGGTCCGCATCGATTTGGATTTGCTTGAAACGCTCGCAAAATTGTTGCAGGAGCACGTGCCAGAGGCAAGGAATTATCAACCGGTAGCCACGACTCGCGAGTTTCGTAGGACGCTGCTGCGGGAATTGGATTTCTCTTGCGAACGCAGCAATATTGAGACCTTCACTCGCAATTTCGAAGGTGACAAAACGGTTCACCTCCCGTTGGTGGTCAAAGATCTTTCCAGCAAACGTGTGTTGACGATGGAACTGCTTAGCGGGATTCCCGTATCGGAATCCGAGAAACTCGCCGCAGATGGTGTTGACTTGAACCATCTGGCCAGAGACGCGGCAATGATCTTTATGAACATGATTTTTCGAGACGGTTTCTATCACGCCGATCCGCATCCGGGAAATTTCATTGTGCTCGCTGGTGGCGTCGTCGGGCTACTCGATTGTGGCATGGTCGAGCGGTTAGATGATGAAATGCATGAGTTGTTCGAGGACTTGCTGCTGATGTTGATGCACCGCGACGCCGAAGGACTTTCCGATACGTTGTTGCGAGCTGGTTCAGCTCCTGCGGATGTAGATCGAGTGGCGTTTCGTGCCGATGTCAGTGCTCTGCTGATTCAGTACGGCTCTCAATCGCTGGCAGATTTTGACCTTGGCGGAGCGATTGGCCAGCTTTTTGACATCGTGCGACGGCACCATGTGGTGATGCCATCAGCCGCATCGCTGCTGTTGAAAACGCTCGTCATGCTGGAGGGGACCGCTCAACTGCTCAATCCGAACTTCAACATCAATGAAGTCATCACACCTTTCAGGGACCAATTGATCCGTTCTCGCCTGGACCCCAAACGTTTGACTCGCCATCTGCGACAATCCATACGGGACGTTGATCGTTTGATGCGAAACGGTCCGCGGAACATCGCCGACATTCTCGATCGTGCTCAGTCGGGTAAGTTTCAGATTCAACACGAGGTCAATCATCTTGCTTTGGTGGCCAATCGCGTGGCTGGCGGATTGCTGATCGCTTCGTTGCTGGTCGCGTCAGCCTTGCTATTGAGCCACCAGGTTCCGCCATGTCTTTTCGGGGAATCGGTTCTTGGCGGCCTGGGCTTTTTCGTTGCAGCAGGATTCGGCGCACGTTTGCTTTGGCGAATCAGAAAAGACATCCGCTAAACTCAAAAAGTCACAGCTCTTATTTGAGCACACCATTACAGAGACCGTACGACCGAGAAGTTTCTTGCCACTTCGCGCCCAAAAAACCCGGTTCAGTTATCTTTAAGGCTTGGTTTGATTAGCCGTTTCGGGAGGGAAGCGTCGTACGGTATTCGCTGGGAGTTTGACCTGAGATGTTTCGGAAAAAGCGGGTGAAGTGTGCCGGGCTCTGAAAGCCCAGCCGAAATGCGACCTCGATAATTTGCAGATCAAGCTGCTGCAACAAGTCGCACGCCTGATCGTACTTAATTTGCATCACAATGGCTCTGAAGCTCGTACCTTCCTCTTTCAATCGACGCTGTAAAGATCGGGCACTTCCGCCGGAGAGGTAAGAGACCTCCTGAAATGAAGGGCACGATGAGGGCGGGTACGTTTTGAGAAGGTATTTGAGCGTTCCAGCCAGACCCATGTCTGGTACGGTATCACCATTGCCCGAAGGGGTCGTTTTCAAGAGCGGGGTTTTGAACCGATTGGCGAGAAGAGAACGTGGTATCGGCAGTGAGCCTATTTCTGATGACACAGAAATCTGTATGCCATTCAAACTTTCCTGGATGAGATCCGGCATCTCGCATTCAATCTCAAAACACCATTCGTCTGGAGTCCAATCGGGCTCTATAAATTGACGAATGATCGACAACATGATTTTGCCACGATACATGGCAAATTCGTCAGCACCCCGCAAGGCACCCATTCTAGATCCCCGGGAGTTGAAATATAATGTGTCGCCGTGCTCTTCGATCCAGATATTCAGACCGGTGCTCTCTTTCTTTGCGAATAGACATACTCCCTTGATTGCTTCAAAAAGTGTTGGCGCACTTGCAATCTTTTGCGAAAGTTTCTGTGTCAAAGAGGGGTTTGCGATTCGCCAACCAAAACCATCGATCCCTTCCCGCTCAGCCATATCCTCAACAAAGTCATAGGTGGCACGTGTCATTACGAACATATTGGGATTTTCAAGCAGGCCTAAAGGAAGTTTGTGCCTCTCAAGATGGCGCTCGACCGGCGTGCCAATATCCTTGAGAAAAGCGATAAAGGGATAGAGTTGGCTTGCTCGGGATATGGGTGTACGTTGCATGGGCACCTACTCGTATTTAACGATTGTGCACTGATTTAATAAGGTTCTATTTAAGTTCAATACGACCCTTTGTAAACATTGAAGTATTTAGCAGGCCACTTGTCAAGTACGATCATGTTTGGAATTTGAACAAGAGGATACTTTTGCGAGCAGGAAGTTGATGCTGAAATGCTCATCAGAGTCAAATTCGGTAACTTCGGACAATTCCTATAAACCCTGGTCCTGGCCCACTTAAATTCTCAGAAATCCTCTCATATTGTTTTGAACGGCCAAACGTGTAGAAAGACATAATTCTTATTTGTTCTGCTTATTTGTTCTGCATTCCAGTAACAATGAGAGCTTCCTGGCAGCAGTGCTGAGTGACACATTCATCAACGGCGTGAGTTATTATCCATAACAGGAAAATAGAGTTCAAATGTGGTCCCCTCATTTACCTTGCTTTCAACGGAAATAAAACCATTGTGGCGCTCAACAATACCTTGGGTCATCGACAGCCCCAGACCGATCCCGACGCCAACAGGTTTCGTTGTAAAGAAGGCGTCAAAAATCTTAGTGATTGTATCGGTCTCTATGCCGCACCCCGTATCACTCACTGTTAAAGCAGCATACCTGCCCGCGTTTCGCCCTTTCTTAACAAGCGTATCCTGCTGGGTTAGTTCCGTTTCTTGCAGGGTGACCTTTAGATCACCTGTTCCGTCCATGGCATAGACGGCATTGGCGAAAAGGTTGGCCATGACTTGATGTAATTGGCCAACATCCACGTTGACAATAGAATTTGCAGTAATCTGTTTAACTAGATTCGTGGACGAGGGGATGACAGGGCGCAGCAACCGCAAGGCTTCAATAACGATGTCTGAAATGACATAAGGCTCAAGCACACTTTCTTCTCTTCGGCTGAAAACAAGGAGCTGCCGTGTGAGATTAGCCGCCCGCTCAGTTGCAGATCTTATGTGTTCAAGACTCTCCTCAAATGGATTTTCTTTTGCGGCAGGGGTGATTTCAATAATATCTAGGTGACCAGTAATAACAGATAGCAGGTTGTTAAAATCATGAGCGATACCACTAGCCATTGTGCCGATAGTCTCCATTTTACGAGCTTGCTGGAGACTGTTCTCAAGGGCCTTCAGTTCGGCCTCTCTTTGTTGCAGGGCTTCATTGACGTTAAACTTGTGTATAACCTCTCCAATCGCATTGGACAATGATTCGAGAAGCAAAACATCTTCTGTCGACAGTAGGTCGCTTCTTTGGTCTGCTATATGTAACAAGCCCACCGTTGTGGCCTGATAGCAAATCGGGATAACAGAAAGTGTAGCGAACTCGCTTTCAATGCATTTCCCACGATAGCGATGCAAAAACTGCTCGGGAACCTTTTGGGCAAATCCTTGCAAATCATCCGTGTAAATAGAACCGCAGGATGTCAGGAGAGGCTGATCCCAGGTGTCTGGCTGCCCTGTGATAATTCTTGTGCAAGCGCATTCATGTTCGATGAATGAAAGACAGTTTTCCGATTCCCAGAACTCATTTGTGAAGCCGACGTAAGCTTCATAAGGCATGGTTCCTTGAGGCTCAAGGATGCGAATACCAACACATTGGCATCCGGTCCAAAGGGATAAGTTTTCAACAACAGAAGAGATATACTCTTGACGAGAAAAAGAGTTTTTAAAAGGATTTGATAGAAACTGGGCAGAATTATACGCCAGAGAAGAAGTCTTATTGTTTTCGGAAATGGTCTGCTCTCCACTAAACATGAATCTCTCCCCCCAGCGAACAAGCGCAACAAACTACCCGCTATTCTAAGGATGGCTTGTTGACATCGTTCGACATCCCCCCAATATTCTCAGATACCTACACAAATAAGAGACTGCCAACCCCCTGTGTCAGCATAGTTTGGGGGGAGTGTCTGAAATTGGCAGAAAAGCAAAATCCTTACTGACCCTGCAATCTAAGAATCCAAACCCGCCATTAATCCGTTCCTGGCAGTGGTTCTATTTAGGACGGTTTAAAATAATGATGGTTGCAAACTTTATCGACCAAGCAATTTCGTTAATTTTTCGTTTGTCCATAACAGATGCTCAGCCATTTTTCTTCTGGCCTGATCTGCGTCTCCCTGAGCAATCGCCCGGTAGATGGCTTCATGCTGATCGGCAATAATTTTTAGGGTATCGTCCTGGCGGGTTGCTTCTTCAAGTGCTGGCTTAAGAAATTCTTCAGAAAATTCAAAAATATTGGTGGTGACATGAACCCGAAGGAAATTGTGTGTCGCTTGAGCAATTGCGATATGGAATGACTGGTCGGCATCCCAGGAAAATTTGTTCCCCTCCATTTGCTGGCGCATATCGGCTACACAGCGCTCAATCTTTATCAGATCTTCTTCGGTTCTCTGCAGGGCGGCGTTGTAAGCGCTGAACTGCTCAATATCTCGGCGGATATCATACAGTTGAACAATCTGCTTCAGATCGCTCCGTATCAGATCTTTTAGCGGATGAAGTTGCAGGGTCGCGTCGACTGATTTGACAAAGTTTCCTTTGCGTTTGTGCACTTCGATGTATCCGAGTGTCTCCAGTCGGTTGAGCGCCTCACGTAATGATGAACGGCCAACCCCCAACAGCTCTATAAGCTGACGCTCTCCGGGTAGTTTGTCACCCGGCTTAAGTTTGCCGTCAATGATCAGCTTAATAAGCTGTTCGCTGATTTTATCTGAAACCTTTTCAACTATTATCTCTTCAAATAGTGGACCCACGTAAAGCCTCCTGGTCTGACCAGATGTCAAAAAGATCGACAAGTTATCAACATAACTGAAATGAAGCTCCTTTCCTAGGCAATTCGTATAGCAGCATAGGCCTAAAGAGGTGAACATATTCTGACTTGACAAAAGACACATGCCTCTCCATAATCTGGTCAGACCAGTGGATAATATGACCAGAAAAGGACAGACTATGAACTATTTTTTTCAGAAAACAAAAACCTTCTCGTGGAGTTGGCCTTGCACGGTTGGGCAAGCGGGTCGTTCGGCATCTTCGCCCTTATCGGCCTGTACCTTCTCTTTTGAGAAGACTGGAAAATGATTATTCTGCGCGGCTTCTCCATTATTTTGTTTTTTCAGATGCTCGGTGAGTTGACCTGCAGGGTCTTTGGCTGGCCTTTTCCCGGCAGTGTTCTCGGCATGCTTCTGTTGCTGATAGCCTTGGGCGTGGGAGTGGTCAAGCTGAAGTGGCTGGAGGAGACTGCGGAGCTACTGTTAGCGAATTTGTCTTTGTTCTTCGTTCCGGCTGGAGTTGGGGTGATGCTTTATATTGACCTGATCACTCTAGAGTGGTTGCCAATCTTTTTTGCGACGGTCATCAGTACCTTTGTGGTGATGGCGATCAGCGGCAAGGTTGCCGAATACCTGGAGAAAAAGGCGTTTGCGAATGACTGAACTACTGCAAACGCCCTTGTTCGGTATCACCCTGACATTCATGGTGTTCGTGGGGGCACAAAAAATCTACCAGCGCTTCAGATCTGTATTCCTGAACCCGGTGATGCTGGCAATTGCTAGCATCATCCTGATTCTTACTCTCGGCAAGATTCCCTATTCAAATTATGCCAAGGGTGGGGACATGATTCTGTTCCTACTCGGCCCCTCGGTGGTTGCTTTGGCGGTCCCGCTCTATAAGCGGCGGCAGGAGGTCGCGCAACGAAAAACACTGATTCTTACTGCAATCTTCATCGGTAGTTTCTCGTCAGTCGTCTCTGCCTGCGGCCTTGCCTGGGTGCTCGGCGGTAGCCGAGAGGTGATTTTCTCCCTCTCTGCAAAATCGGTTACCACTCCGATTGCAATCGGAATTGTAGAAAACCTGGGCGGCATTCCTTCACTGACCGCAGCTTTGGTCGTTCTGACCGGCTGCCTTGGTGCGATCTGTGGCCCGGAATTCTGCAACCGTATCGGGATTCGCTCACCTGTTGCCATTGGTTTGGCGATGGGAATTGCAGCGCATGGTATCGGTACTGCCCGTATGCTTGAGATCGATCGCATGGGTGGTGCGGTCGCTGGCCTGGCAATTGGCCTGAACGGGCTGCTGACAACATTCATGGTTCCACTACTAATGGAGATCGTTCATTTTTAACCACTTTGCACTGGTGCTGGAAAGAAAATTGACGGTTCTTATGAAAATCAGATCTGGATTTTATGGAGAAAATTCACAAACGATGTGACATTAACCACGGTCAGCCAGATTATAAGAATTGAGCAGGTCTCGACCAAAAAGGAGATTAACCTTGCGATCAAATCGCGCACTGAGGAAGGGAAACATGACAGGTATTCCGCCTAGAGACAATCACTAGAGGCCGTGTCAAAGGAGATTTGGTAGTCATAATCTTTTAGTGAAACGAAGCTTTTCTCTTGCGAATCTTATGCTTCAAAATTCTTCACTATCTAGCTCTTCTAGCCGGCAACTGAGTAGGTCGTGGCAGCAGATTCGAGACCGGAGGTCTGCCGCCAGGGGGACGCCCCATCCCCGGAGGTCTGCCACCAGGAGGAGGTCTGTAACCTGGAGGTCTGGAGTTCGGGTAGTCATGTCTATGATCGACATAAACAGGCCGATATCCCCAACCAGGATAAGGATCATTGTAGTCACGGTAAACGGTCGTAGAGTAAGAGCCACCTGGACCACCACAACCTGACATAAACAGGATAGTGAGGAGAGCAAAACCAATGAGTAGCAACCCGATACTTTTCGCCATGATTAATTCTCCTGCCCAGAGGTGGGTGCCGTCCACCGCTGGATGATCAGGAGAGCATTCGTCGAATCAGACAATAATGCTACTCTGCCACCGTCTTGTGTGGGCCGTGGGTCTACCAGCACCTTCCCGCCCAACTGCTTTGCACGTTCAGCTATTTCTTCTGTATCTGCAACCCGAACAACTGGCACCCAGCGCATCTCAAGCTCACTGTCGTCCACTGAGCGGATGCCGGCACGCCACTGCTCATCTTTGATCAGAATCAGGTAGTCGGCAGGCTCTCCTTCAAACTCATACCCGGCAAGTTTCTGGTAAAAGGCCAGCGATGCATTGGCTTGATTGCTCCATAGTTCATGCCAGAGCCATGCACCAAGAGCTGGTTCTTCATCCTCAGGATCACCGTCTTTGGCATACAGAAGCATCAGTTGGGCTCCTTGGGGGTCACGGACCAGGGAGCCTCTGCCGCGATTTACCAAATCAACAGGCCCTTCGTTGAGGACCCCCCCCTCTTCGATGATCAGGGCGGTGGCCTTGTCTATGTCGGCGACAGAAAGAGTACAAAGCCAACGCGATGCACTAGGGTTCTTGGCGTCTCCCTTGATATGCGCAATTCCAGCAATACTCTGACCATTGTTTTTAATCACCGTGTAATCCCCGGATGTCTCAAAAGTCCAGCCGAAAAGCTGTCCATAAAAATCTTTGGCAGCGGGAACATTGTCCGTGAGCAGGTCATTCCAAACAAACTTCCCTGGGTAATTTATCCCAGTGGGAGAATCGCTTACCGGCACAAGCACAAAGTCGGCAGTTTTGTTCCCCACTGTGCAACCGGAGAGCAAAAGCTGGATCAGAGCCAGTCCCAAGACGACGCAGTGCCCGAAGCCGGTTGAATGGATTCGTTTACAACAAAAAGCAACCGGTTTTTTATCTTGCGCTTTTCTCTCCGTCATAAACTTAAACTCCTTAACAAATAATGGCAGAGAACTTTATAGATTCAAGCCGTTCGGCCGTCGCCCTCGGCTTAAATGGTACATGTCGATCATGAGACCGCAAAGGCCAATGGTAAAGCGCTCATCGTTCGTCCCCCTTCTTCTGCCAGCCTAAATTCTCAAATGTGGACACTATAGAAAAGACGCGGCCAATTGTATCCGATAAAAGGGTGATTTCAAAGAAGAGGGGTCTTGTTTATCCTCCTACATTGTTTGGCGGG
>Ga0224504_10000166_pt1 | contig 28226 bp, 26 predicted proteins | sample SF_Oct11_sed_USG_3_FD_170160 | JGI IMG/M metagenome (GOLD analysis project Ga0224504, IMG submission 170160) | Sediment microbial communities from San Francisco Bay, California, United States - SF_Oct11_sed_USGS_24 | ecosystem: Environmental > Aquatic > Marine > Sediment | place: USA...
GTCGCCGACACGCTCTGCTGGCGTGCGCGTTTCGGCCAGTTCCCAGAGTTGTTTTGCCACGGCGGTCTTGCCGGGCCAGCCTTCGACAGCGGCGTGCCGCGCCAGTACGCGCTTCACGTTGCCGTCGAGGATGGGGTGACGCTGACCGAAGGCGAGCGCGAGTATGGCACCCGCCGTAGAGCGGCCGATGCCCGGCAGTTCCGAGACCGACTCGATGGACGACGGAAAACGGCCCTGGTGCTCGTCGCGAATGATCTCCGCTGCATGATGCAGGTTGCGTGCGCGGGCGTAGTAGCCGAGCCCGGACCAGCTCTGTAACACCTCGTCAAGTGCCGCATCGGCAAGGCTTACTGCATCCGGGAACCGATGCATGAATCGCGTGTAATAGGGGATCACGGTCTGCACCTGCGTTTGCTGCAGCATGATCTCCGAGATCCAGATGGGGTAAGCGTCGTCGGCGTCCTGCCATGGCAGGTCCTTGCGGCCGTGGCCGTCGTACCAGTGCAGCACGCGGGCCGCGAAGTCAGTCGGCATCGGGCGTGTAATCCCGGGCAAGCGCTTCGATGCGATCGATCGCATTGACGCCGCCGTTTTTCAGCTTGCTCTTCAATATCGCTGGCCCAATCAACGGCGGGATGAAGAACTTCGGCTTCATTTTGAACGCATAGATGACAACCGTGCCATCGGCTTCCTCGCGAAAATCCCAGCGCTCGTCGCTGACTTCGAAGTCGCTCTTCTCCGGGTCGATGGTCGCCTCGATATACTTGAACCGCTCGTGCTCGACGTAGCCATAGCGCTCGAATGACTTGCAGAAGAACCAGAGGCATCCCTGGTTACGGCTGTAGAAGCGGCCGCGGCCATCCGGTGCGGGCGCGAGGTTTCGCGATTCCACGACGACGCTCGAAAACTTCGTTGACTCGTCCCAGTCGAGCAGCAGGCCGAATATCTTCTCGATGCCGACGTCGAACCACGCCTCGGAACGCATCACGTAGGTTCCGTCGACATGATCGACGGTCACTTCGCGCAGCGTCGCGGCACTGGCAAACGCCGGCAAAGCGGCAACAATCAGAATCAACGCACGCATATTCAGTCGCCGCCGAGCAGATCCCGGAGTCGTTTCTTGGCTTCGTCCTTCAATTGATCCTCGACGTCCTTTTCCTCCTGCGGCTCTTCGCCCTCGGGCGGCGGCTCCTTTTCATCACCCAACAGCTTGTCCATGATGGCCTTCTTCGCTTCCTCCTCCGCGCGGTCCTTGAGCATCTCCTCCACGTCCGGCCTGATGCCCGGATCGGCGAGCGGCCCGGTAATCCGGAAAGGAATCACCGCCTTCGTAAAGTCGTCGAGTTCGTCCTGGCTGACGTCCGTCATGAACTCGGGTTTCTCGAGGAAACGGCCCGTCACGGTGTAGTCGACGCTCGCCTCGACGAAATTCACCGTACCCTTGCCGCTCACCTGCATGAAGGGCAGCTCGGCAAAGAAATCGTCGTTGCGCATGACGCCGTCGGTGACCTTGCCGCTGGCCTTCGTCGAACTGAACCGCGTCCTCGGCGTCGCGGGCGCAGCCGGTGCGGCCTCGCCCCTGATCAGGGCGCGCGCCTTGCGCAGCTCGTACCAGACATCCGTGCCCTCCCATGCGCCGTCCAGCAGCTCGAAGGAAAGATCACCATCGAGGTCGCGTCGGATCGCATCCATGTCGGCACCGCTGCCGCCCAGCCTGAACGTGCCGTTCACGGTCCCGGTGACATTCTCGACGTCGTACACGGCCTTCATCATCGGCTTGAGGCTTACGTTCGCGATTTTCTCGTTAACCGAGATCGAGGGCACCTCACCGGACGCGTCGATGCGCACGTCGCCACGATAACCGCCATCGAAGAAGTCGGCCGCGATCGGATACATGCGCAACCTGCCGTTCGCGGAATTGACGCCGAGCGTCACTTTCTCGAACAGTATGTTGCCAAGGCTGGCGCTGGCAATGCTCAGGTTGCCCCGTGCGTTCATTGCGCGTATCAGCTCCACGGGGATCTCGACAGTCTCGCCACCCGCCTCCCCGGCGGCCGCCTCTTCGCCCGCCGGCGCCATGTAACGCGCCAGGTCGATACTGTCGCCCGCGAGGTCGAGTTCGAACGTTCCGTCTGCACTCCGCGGCACGCTGAGCTTGCCCGTAAACGTCGTGTCGTCGATCACGAGTTTCAGGTCGGACAGCATGATCGCGTTCGCGCCCACCTTCGCCTTTGCATCAACGATGAGCTTGTCCAGGACATCGGGATCCGCCGTCGGCGGCACCTCGATGGCGAGCTCCTGCATCAACGTGCGCGGTGAGAATGCGGCGATGCCTATCGTTGCGCTCGGCTGCGGCTCGCCCGCGTAAGAAAAAGGTTCCACGTCGGCGAGCAGGTCGACGCTCATGAGCTGCAGGTTGATCTCGCCGACGTCCGCGGATTGCGCCTCGGTCTGCAGCCGGATCGCTGCGGCCGCCAAACGAAACGTCGCAGGCACTTCGGCAACGCCATCGACACGCCCGCCGATATTCAGATCACTTATCGAGATCGCCGCGGCATCCGCGTCGAATGCAACCACGACCTCGATGTCGACTTCGCCCGACAAGCCTGCGGGATCGAGCCTGAATGCGAATCCGCCGTCGAGCGGCACCGCCTCGCCCGCGGCGATACGGCCCGAGGTCAGGTTGAGGCCGGTCAGTTCGAAACGATCGCCGCTGCTCGCGTCGCTGTAGCTCAGCGCCGCGTCGGTGACGGCAACGCTTGCAACATCGATTGTTGCGGAAGGCCCCGCTGCCTCCGCCTCTGGCGTCCCGGGTTCGGCCTCCTGCACCTCGCCCGCCTCGCCGAAGTCCTCCCAGTTGCCGGTGCCGTCCTTTCGAACCTGCAGATTCACGCGCAGGCTGTCGAGCGCGGCGGTGCCGATAACGACCTCGCGACGCAGCAGCAAGGGCATCACTCGTACGCTGAGCCGCGCCGAGTCGAAACTCGCGAACGGCGTGTCGTCAAATCCCGGCGCGTTGCCGAGTTGCGTCCTGCCGAGTTCGATCGCCAGCCACGGGAACAGGCTCAGCTCGAGATCACCCTCGATAACGAGTTCGCGGCCGGTTGCCTCCCTGACGCCCTCCGATATCTTGTCCCTGTAGTCATTGGGGTCGAATACCAGTACGAATACGATGGCGGCGAAGATCGTGACTGCGACAGCCGTGACGACGAGGATGCCAAGAATTTTGAGTGCGCGGCTCATGAACCCGATCCTGTGTTGGGGGACCGCTTAGGGTAACAAATTGCCGTCTCGCCGGGCGTGCCTGTGCACAAGAAAAAGGCCGCTTGCGCGGCCTTTTTCAGGATGCTGTCTCCCTCGCGGTGTCGCCGCAAATCACTCCTTGCAGAGCGTGACCCCGCCATTCAGCGTTTCGATGCTCACGCTACCGTCGCCGCCACCCTCGGTGAAGCTCAGCTCCCAGCCGGGCGCGTACTTGCTGGTCTTCTCCGGCTTCGGCCCGAAGCAGTTATTGATGCGGCCGTTGAACGTGTTGACGTCGATCTCCGCGGACAGGCCGCCGATGAAATTGACGACAACCTTGCCATTAACCGTCTCGATCTCGAGCTCGCCGCCCTCGCGCAGATTCGACTCGTAGTCGATGCGTCCGTTGACGGTCTCGACTGCAGCATCCGTGAACGAACCGCCGCTGATCTTGACATTACCGACGACCGATTCCAGGCCAATCACGCCGGACAGGTCCCGCGCCGATATGCCCCCCGATACCGAAGTCAACTCGGCCTCGGAGTCCATGTTGCTGCCGGTGATGTCGATATCGCCGCTGACGGTTGCCGCCTCGATCTCGGCCATGAGTGCTTTCGTCGTAATATCGCCGCTCACGGACTGCAGTTCCTGGTCACCGTCGACACCCCCGACGTCGATATCCGCGCTGATGGTCGCGACCTCGATGGCGCTTTTCTGCGGAACCCGCACCGAAATATGGCTCGAGGTCGAGCGCCCACCACTGCTCTTTCCCTTGATCGGTTTTATCTTGACCACAACGGTGTCGCCTTCTCGCTCGAAGATGAATTCCTCCACCTCCTCACCGAGCGTTCCCGTGACCTCGACCGCGCTCCGCGACCAGCCTTCGACCGCAACGGACCCGGAGGTGTTATAGATTTCGACGTTGCCGTCCGCGTTCGCGTCGAGCGTTTCGTCAATCTCTTCGGCGTTGACCGCGGCTGCAAGCAACAGCCCTACACTCACTAAAACCAATCTCTTCATTTCTCTACTCACTTGCATTGTGCATCGCGTCGGCGACGCATCAGATATCACTGCGTGACATGACGCTCTGCGTCACGCCACCCACCTTGCGCATCACGTTCAGTTCCTCGTGATACGTCTTCATAAGCAGGTCCTGCAGCAGGGTGTTGTCGGGATCCTGCTCCAGCGCTGTATTGATGTCATTGATCGCTCCGCGGATGACCTCGAGGCTCTGCTCGACGTCCTGGCGTTCTCCCGGCGAAAGATGATCAAGTTCGCGCTCGAACTGCGCAACCATTTCGGCGCGAGTATCGAGGTAATCGCTACCGAGCGTGTAGGTGCTGCCGAATGCCGCGCGTTCGAACGCATACTCCGGTGCGGGCTGCGAAATCACCACAGGCCGGTCGTCCTTCACGGCCAGGTAAGTCAGGCCGGACGAGGCGCCAATCAGCAATACGACCGCCGCAGCCTGGGCGAACATCGGCGTCCAGCGTGACCGCCGCGGCGCTGTCTCCGTAATTGCGAGTTCGATGTCCGGCCACAGATCGCGCTGCGGCTGCACATGCGTCGCAAGTTTCCTTGCGGCCGCCGTCAATTTGTCATCGCGTTCTTCGTTCATGCTTCGAAACCCTGTTCCTTGAGCTGCTGGGCCAGTAAACGCCTGGCGCGATGCAGCTGTGCCTTGCTCGTGCCAATCGCGATACCGAGCATGTTGCTCGATTCCTCGTGGCTGTATCCGTAGACGGCGCTCAAGACGAATACGTGTCTTGCGCCCTCGGGGAGCCTTTCTATCGCATCGGATAGATCACGCAGTTCGCCGCTGTCGCCAATCGGCGCTGGCGGCGAAGCGGTCTCGGCCACGATCTGGATCCGATCCTGCTCGCGCTTCGACTTGCGTATCCGGCCGAGTACGGCGTTGACCGCAATGCGATGCATCCAGGTGCCGAAAGCGCTGTCGCCGCGGAATTTCGTGAGCTTTTTCCACGCCTGGATGAAGGCTTCCTGGGCGCAGTCCTCCGCCTCGCTCACGTTGCCCGTCATACGCAGGCAAAGACCGTAGACGCGGTCGACGTGCTCCCTGTAAAGCGCCTCGAAAGCGCGGGTATCGCCGCCCCGGGCCCGGGCAATCAGTGCCGACTCGTCCGGCATAGCTGTAGCTGTCCTGGAAACCATGCTTCGTATATTGTCGCTGGTTTCCGCCGTCAAAACCGCAGCCATCCGCTAAATCTCCCGTATTACTGTAACTTGGATGCCCCTGGGGCCGCTGTGGTTTGAATATCACCCGCTTCACAGGGCAAAATCCGGCTTAAGCGACTGTGTTTGCAGACGATTCTGGTATCATGCCACTGGCCCGGTTCGATGCTGGCCAACCTCTGGGGACAAAGAACCAAAACAATCCTATGACAGCGCGAACAGCTTGCCCGATTACACGTTCACCTGAAATTTGCCCGGGCCCGTCAGCGACCGAGGTCGCCTGATCCTTATGTCGGGGCATTCGATCCTGTACCTGGGGCGCAGCGATTTTGCGTCGGAGTACCTGGCAGAGCTCGAGACGCTGCCTTACTGCACGATGCTGGCGCGTTCCCCGGAGCTGAGGGTCCCCGTCGAGAACCCCGATTTACTGGATATCGTATTGCTGGAAGCGAGCCCCGTGATCGCACAGTCGGGCAATTCCCTGTCCACGCTCATTCACTCGTTGCGCGATTATCCGGTGGTCGCAATCACCGACAAGGAGCACGAACACCGCGGCATCGCGGCAATGCGCGCCGGCGCGCAGGGCTATATCTGCATCGACGACATCACGGTCGAGGGACAGGAGGCCGTTTTCGATCACGCGGCGAAGCGATATCGACTGCAACAACGCCTCTCCGATACGGACGTCTCGGTTCTGTCCGTGCTGACGAGCATCAACGACGGCGTGATCGTGGTGGATAGCGAAGGCAGCATCCTCGACATTAACCCGGCGGCGCGAACGATACTGGGCCTCGGCCCCCGGTGGATGCCCGATGCAAGCTGGGAGCAGACGTTCTGCTGCATCGACGAGTACGGAAATAATTACAAGAACTCGGCGGACCTGCCCCTGGTCCGGGCTCGCAGCGGCGCGAAGTTCATGGGGCAGGTGACGATCTATCGTGCGCCCGAGCAGCCGGACACGTACCTGAACATCAGCGGCCAGGGACTCTACGACGGCACGCGCGAACTCGTCGGCGGTGTCATTACGTTCAGGGATATCACCGACGCAACGATCCGCACCACGGAACTCCAGAAGCGGGCGCAATACGACGAATTAACGGGGTTACCGAACCGCAGCGTGTTTGCGGAGCACCTGTCGCGCGCGATAGGCCGTGCCGACCGCAAGAAAGCACCGCTTGCAGTACTGTTTGTCGATCTCGACCGGTTCAAGTCGGTGAACGACACGCTCGGTCATGACGTCGGCGATAATCTTTTGCGGCAGGTGGCGGGACGCCTCCGGGACAATCTGAGAATCGGCGACTTCTCGGGGCGCTGGGGCGGTGACGAGTTCGTCGTATGCCTAGAGGACTTCGGGGAGGTGAGCGACGCCGGTGCCGCCGCACAGAAGTTATTGCTCGTATTATCCGAGAAGTACCAGATTGGCCACAGCGAGGTCTATGCGACGCCGTCCGTCGGCATCGCGATCTACCCGGAGTCCGGTAACAATTCCGAGCGCATGATCAAGGCTGCCGACATCGCGATGTACGAAGCGAAGAAGCACGGTGGCGGGCGCTTCCACTATTATTCGACGGCGCTCAACACCAGGCTCGAACAGCGCGAGGAACTCGAGGTCGGCTTGCGGCACGCACTGGTCCGCAATGAGTTTATGCTGCACTACCAGCCGCGGGTCGACCTGGCCTCGGGCCGCCTTATCGGGCTCGAGGCATTGCTGCGATGGCAGCATCCCCGTTTCGGCCTTTTGCCGCCGGGACGCTTCCTGCCGATCCTCGAGTCCAGCGGACTGATCCACTCGGCGGGCGAATGGGTCATCGCCACGGCGTGCCGGCAGCTCGCTGGCTGGCAGCGGCGATTCGAGCTGCCGGACCTGTCCATCGCCATTAACCTGTCGCGTCAGCAGCTGATGCACCGGCGGCTTGTCGATGCCATTGCCAGGTCGCTGCAGGAAACCATGCTGGATCCCGGCTGTATCGAACTGGAAATCGGCGACGGTGATTTTCCGAACCGGCGCAAAGCGGAGATAGAAACCTTGCGAGGCCTGCGCAAGCTCGGCGTGCGCCTGTCGCTGGACCATTTCGGCACCCGCGACATTTCGTTCGAGTCCCTGGACAACGGCTTCGTCGACAGCTTCGTACTCGACCAGTCTCTGATCGCGGACATTGACCAGAATGACAGCCATCAGCGCATCGTTCGGGCTGCCATCGCCATGGCACAGGGGCTCGATATCGAGGTTGCAGCCGAGGGCGTGGAAACCATCACGCAGCTCGATTTCCTGAAGAGCTGCAACTGCAACCTGGCGCAGGGCTTTTTGATCAGCCGGCCGATGCAGCCGGAAAAGATTTCGGCGATCCTGCGCAGCGAGATCGCAGGCACGCGCCTGCTGGCTCGCGGCGTGCCGTAGCAGGTTCAACCCGGGCGTTCGGCCGTGATACTGGCAGGCCACTAATCAATGAGAGTCGTCCAGGCATTCGCCACGCTGTTACTTCTTTCCGGTCTCATGACCTCCTGTACTGAAGCACCGCTCGCGGTCGAACCAGGTGTTTCACAGGCCCTGGCAAAGCAACGAGCCGAAACGATTTCCGCTATCAACTACGGGCTCTCGCTGGCCATTCCGGAAAGCCGGGACGAGGACATCGAGGGTCGGGTCACAATCACGTTCCAACTCAGTGATTCATCGCAACCGCTGCAGCTCGATTTCCGCGAGAGCGCGGACAAGATCAGGGGCGTGACGGCCAACGGGGGCGAATCCGACTACCGGTTCATCAACGAGCACGTTGTCGTTCCGGCGAAAGACCTGGTGACCGGGCGCAACGAGATCCGCATCGACTTTACGGCCGGATCGTCCTCGCTCAATCGAAACCCGGAGTTCCTGTACAGCCTGTTTGTCCCGGATCGGGCCAGGACCGCGTTCCCCCTGTTCGACCAGCCGGACCTGAAGGCGACGTTCGAACTCGCCCTGACGATACCGGCAGGCTGGACCGCCATGGCGAACGCACCCCTGGTCAACGTTCGTGAAACCGAAAACGGCATGCTGCACCGCTTCGCCCGCTCGGACCTGATCAGCTCCTACCTGTTCAGTTTCGTGGCGGGACGATTCGAGTCGGTCAGCCGCAACGTCGATGGCAGGCAGATGACGATGCTGCACCGGGAAACCGACAGGGAAAAATTCGCGCGCAATGTCGACGAAATCTTCCATCTGCACGCTGCTTCACTCGACTGGCTCGAGGAGTACACCGGCATCGACTACCCGTACGACAAGTTCGGCTTCGCGCTGATCCCCGATTTCCAGTACGGAGGTATGGAGCATGTTGGCGCCATCCTGTACCGCGCATCGCACCTGTTCCTCGAGGAAGCGCCGTCCGATACCCAGTTGCTTGGCCGCGCATCGCTGATCGCGCATGAGGCGGCACATATGTGGTTCGGCAACCTGGTGACCATGAAGTGGTTCAACGACGTCTGGACGAAAGAAGTCTTCGCCAATTTCATGGCCGCGAAGATCGTCAACCCGCAGTTTCCGGACATCAATCACGACCTGAATTTCCTCGTGCGCCACTATCCGAGCGCTTACTCCGTAGATCGTACGGCGGGCGCCAACGCCATCCGCCAGGACCTGGAAAACCTGAATGAAGCCGGCCAGATGTACGGCGCGATCATTTACAACAAGGCGCCGATCATGATGCGCAAACTCGAGAAACTGATCGGCGAAGACCGCTTCCACGAGGGCATGCAGGAATACCTGGCTGCGTTCGCTTTCGGCAACGCCACCTGGCCCGAGCTCATCGAGATCCTGGACGGGAAATCCGCCGAGGACCTGCGCGCATGGAGCGACACCTGGGTCCACATGCCCGGTCGCGAAGCCGTCGAGTCGCAATGGAACACGAGTGCGGAAGGCGAAGCGGGACCGTTCCGATACGGTCTCGTGCCTGCCGCTATCGCGGATCTCCGCTCCCGGGACGAAGTGGTTCGTGCCTCTACGCTGATCAACCTCTACGAAGGCCTGCTTGCACGAACCGGTCCGGGTGCGGCGGAGTATCTTCAGGAACTTGCGAACGTCGTCCGGCGTGAGGACAACGAGCTCGTACTCGATCGGGCCCTGAATCAGCTACAGACGATTTACTGGACGCTGCTACCGCAGGAAACTCGTGACGAATTTGCTCCGGTGCTCGAGCAGACGCTATGGGAGACGATGCTGCGTCACGGCGAGCCGAGCAAGCGCAAGGTCCTTTTCGAAGCGTTCGCCGGTATCGCCCTGACACCCGATGGCCTGGCGCGGGCCCGCGACGTGTGGTCGGGGGCGACGTCGGTGGACGAGCTGTCACTTGCCGAGAACGACCTGATCAACATCGCGCAGTCACTGGCGGTCAGGCTTCCGGACGAGGCGAAAGATATCGTCGAATTGCAGGTGGCGAGGACAGAGAACCCGGACAACCTGAGAAAGCTGGAGTTCATTACGCCGTCGCTGTCGGCGGACCCGGCGGTGCGCGACGAATTCTTCGCGTCTTTGGCGGACGAAGCAAACCGGACTACCGAAAGCTGGGTGTTGGATGCACTGGCAAACCTGCACCACCCGGTACGGACCGAAGCATCCGAACGCTACATCCTCCCGAGCCTCGGCTTGTTGCAGGAGATACAGGTTACGGGCGACATCTTCTTCCCGAAACGCTGGCTCGATACGACACTGGGTAATTACAACAGTGCCTCCGCGGCGGCGACGGTCCGGGCATTTCTCGAAGAGCGGCCGGATTACAACGCGCAGTTACGCATGAAGATCCTGCAGGCCGCGGATCACTTGTTCCGCGCCAATTCGATCGTTCAGATCCAGCGGCGAACCGATTCCCGGTAGGCGCGGAACTCGTCGCCGAACTGCCGCTCCATCGCCCGTTCTTCGGGCCCTATCTGCAGTCGGTTCATGGCGAGCACGAACAGCGGCAGACCGACGCAAGCCAGCAGGTTAGAGAGATAGAACGCCCAGGCGCCCAACAGGCACAGCAGTCCCAGGTACATCGGGTTCCTGCTGTAACTGTAGACGCCGTGAACGAGCAACCGTGAGGCCTCTTCAGGCCGTCGCGGGTCGACCGTCGTGCCGGCCGAACGAAAGGCGGCGATTGCCGGGACCGCGATAATACCGCCCACGCAGAAAAACAACGCGACCAGCAGCTTGCGGCCGGGAACCTGCACCGACAGCGCCGGCACGTATTTCGCGAGCAGCCACATTATGGCCATCGCGACGAAAAACTGCGCGACAGGGGGGACCCTGGTTTCGAGTGCCTTCATTGCATCCAATCGCGCGCCGAGGCGCGCTCCTACGATTCGTGTGCCGCGCCGCAGTTCCAGCACGCCGCGAACTGGCCTTCGTTTTCCTCGCCGCATTTCGCGCAGCGCCACGACGCGCGCGGACTCTCATCGATGATGGCGGCGTCGATGAGCTGCTTCGCCCGGTCGTAGTCGATGTCTTTCAGTACCCAGAGCTCGGGCCACACCTCGGTGAAGGGCATTTCGCCGTAAATCTGGTTCAGGTGTTCGTTCCTGATCTGGCAGGGAATCCCTTCGGCTTCCAGGATGTTCTTGTAGTGATTGATCATCACCGCGCTGTCGGCGGACGTTACTTTCTTCATCGCAGGGAATTCAGGAACCCTGTCGGATCCTCGCCGCGCTCCAGTACCTCGACCAGCGCCGAACCGACGATGGCGCCGGCGGCATGCGCACCCACGGCCGCAACGTCACTCGCTGCGCGGATGCCGAAACCCGCACACACGGGGATATCGGCAACGCCGGACACCTTGTCGAGGTAGCCGGCGAGATCATCGGGCAGTCCCGCGTCCCCGCCAGTGATCCCGGTGATGGTGACCGCGTATACGAATCCGCGCGATGCGTCACACAGGGTCTTGAGCCTCTCCTGCGGCGTCGCCGGCGTCACGAGCTGGATCAGGCCAAGCCCCTTTGCCTCGAGCGCCGCACGAATCTCGTCACTCTCCTCGAACGGCAGGTCCGGAACGATAAACGCGCACACGCCCGTCTCGAGTGCGCGGTCTGCGAGCCTGTCGTAGCCGAACGCAAGCAGTGGATTCAGGTAGGACATCATGACCAGCGGCGCGTCGAAACCCCCGGCTTTTTCGAGCTCGCCGAAAATCCACGCGAGCGACACGCCCTTCCGCAACGCCTCGAAACTGGAGCGCTGGATCGTCATGCCGTCGGCCATCGGATCGGAGAACGGGATTCCCACCTCCACGACGTCACCGACCGACGCCACGGACTTCAGCGTGCTGATGAAGTCCTTTGGCTCCGGGTAGCCCGCCGTCACGAACGGCACGAGCCCCGTGCGGCCCGCCTCGTTTGCGGCACGAATCGCCGCTGTTACACGGTCATGCGCTTTCATGGCTGCGTGCCCTCACCGGGTATTTCGTCAATGTCGGCATGTCCTTGTCACCCCGGCCGGAGTTGCCGATCAACAGTCGCTTGCCCGGATTCTCCTTCGCCCACTCGCGTGCCGCAACGTACGCATGCGCGGTTTCGAGCGCCGTAAGAATGCCTTCCGTCTCGCACAGTTCCTCGAGCGCCGCGAGCGCCTCGTCGTCGCCTGCCGCCACGTACTTGACGCGCCCGGTCGCCTGCAGCATGGCATGCTCCGGCCCCACGCCCGAGTAGTCGAGACCCGCCGAGACCGAGTGCGTCTCCTGCACCTGGCCGTCGTCGTCCTGCAGGATCATCGTGTAGCTGCCCTGCAGCACGCCCGGCGTGCCGGTCGCGAGCGTCGCGGCGTTCTGGCCGAGGCCGCTGCCCGTGCCGCCCGCCTCGACCCCGATCAGTTCCGTGTCGTCGCCGAGCATCGGGTAGAACAAGCCGATCGCGTTGGAGCCGCCACCCACACAGGCAAACGCCACGTCCGGCAGGCCGCCGGCCTGCTGGATCATTTGCTCACGTGACTCGCGGCCGATCACCGACTGCAATTCACGCACAAGGTAAGGGTACGGATGTGCGCCCACCGCGGAACCCAACAGGTAATAAATGCCCGCGGGATCGGTGACCCACTTTCTGAGAGCTTCGTCGATCGCGGCACGCAAGGTCTTGTCGCCCGACTCGACCGCGATCACTTCGGCCCCGAGCCGGCGCATGCGATCGACGTTCGGTGCCTGCCGTTCGATGTCGACGGCGCCCATGTAAACGGCGCAGGGCAAACCGACGCGCGCGCAGGCCGCGGCCGAGGCTACGCCGTGCTGGCCGGCGCCGGTCTCCGCGATGACGCGCTCGACGCCCAGCCGTTTGGCAAGCAGCGCCTGCCCGATCGCGTTGTTGATTTTGTGTGCGCCCGTATGCGCGAGGTCTTCCCGCTTGAGCCACACGTCGGCGCCCCAGCGTTCACTGAGCCGCCCGGCGTAGGTCAGCGCGGTGGGCCGGCCGACCCATTCACGCAACTCGCGCTGGAACTCCGCCTGGAACTTCGGATCGTGCAGATGCTCCTTGACCCCGGCCTCGAGCCGCTCGAACGCGGGCACCAGCGTCTCCGGAACGTATCGCCCGCCGAAGGGCCCGAAGCGCCCGCGCTCGTCGGGCAGCTCGCCGTTGATCGCGGCCTGCAGGAGCGTTTCCGCTTCGCCCGCCTTTAATAAGGAAGTCATGCCTGTTTCTCCACGGCGCGTGCCGCCTTGATGAAAAGTCTGATGAGACCCGGGTCCTTGCGTCCGGGGCGCGATTCGACGCCGCTCGAGACGTCGACGCCGTGCGGATGGACGGTCCGGATCGCCGTTGCAATATTGTCGATGCCAAGCCCGCCGGCGAGGATCATGCGGCCCCGCTTTGCGATCTCCGCAGCCCGCTGCCAGTCGACGGCCTGCCCGGCACCGCTGCGTATGCCCTCGTACAGGAAGACGGCAGGCAGGCCCGATTCGATGACCGCCTGGCCCTCGCGGATGACCGGCCAGCGTTCCACCGAGTCCGGCACATCGAGCGACTCGAAATCGTCGATATCCGTCTGCAAGACATCAGGCGCAAAGGTTTCGAGTACGTCCTGCCACTCGCTCTGCGTCGGGTGGCGCATGACGGCGACGCGCCGCACGCGCTTCGGCAGGTACTGAGTCAGTTTGAGGGCTTCGCTCGGCGATACCCGCCGCACGGATTCCGCGAACACGAAACCGACGGCATCGGCGCCCGCGCTCACGGCCGCCTTTACGTCATCCGCCTTGCGCAGGCCGCAGATTTTCACCAGCAGGCTCACGCCGCCACCCTCGCGCCGCCCGCGGCGCGCATGTCCCTGACCAGGCCCGCGGGATCGTCGCTTCGCATCAGCGCACTGCCGACCAATGCCAGGCTGTAGCCCCAGCCTGCGACGACAGCCGCGTCGCCGGCCGTCTTCAGACCGCTCTCCGCAACGCATCGCGCGTTCGGTAACAGTGGCGCCAATCGCTCGAGGCGCTTGCCGTCGACTTCCAGCGTACGCAGGTTGCGGCTGTTCACGCCGGCGAGCAACGTGCCGGCAGCCGCGCGATCATTATCGGCCGGGTTTTCGAGCAACGCGTTGCTGCGCTCCAGGTCGTTTTCGTCGAAGGCTTCGAGCAATACGAACATGCCGAGTTCGAAAACCGTATCGAGCATCGCGCGCAATTTATCGTCGGAGAGCATTGCCGTAATCAACAATACGCCGCTGGCCCCGGCCTTGCGCGCCTCGAGCACCTGCACGGGCTCGACGAGGAAATCCTTGCGCATGACGGGGGTGTCCGGCACGGCAGCGACCACTTCTTCGAGATGTTCGAGCGCCCCGTCGAAACGGCTCGGCTCCGTCAGCACGGAGATCGCCGCCGCGCCGCCGCGAGCGTAATCCCGGGCCTGCCCGACGCGATCGAGGTCCGCGCCGGCCAGCTCGCCTTCCGCGGGCGACCGGCCCTTGATCTCCGCGATGATGTCGAAGCCATCGAGCTGCAGGGAAACAACCGGTTTGTCGAGATCGCTCGCGCGGATATTCTTCACGGCGCTCGCGCGTTCCGCCGAGAGTTTCGCCATTTGCTGCAGGAAGTCGCTCATCGGCTTTCGAAGTGTGCCCGCAGTCGGCTGAGCAGGTCCGCCGCATCGCCGGCGTCGATTGCGGCATTCGCGAGCTCGACGCCGTGCATCGCGTCACCGGCCGTTCCCTGTACCTCGAGCACCAGCGACGTGCTCATCACGAGCGCATCGCGGTGCGGGCCCGTGTCTTCGCCGGCAAATACGCGCTTCAGTTCGCTCGCATTGTGCGCAGCATCGCCGCCGGCGAGATCCTCAGGCGCACAACGAGCGAGCCCGTATTCTTCGGGCGTGCGTGTCGTGCGTGTGGCCTTGCCGTCACGCACGTCGAACAGCACGAACTCGCCGACAGGCGTCGCCTCATCCCAGCCCGGCTCGCCGTGCACGACGAACGCCCGTTCGATATCCAGGCCTGCCAGTGCATCGGCCATGAGCTCGGCCGCCTCCAGGCTCCAGGCACCGATCAGCTGCGTCGGCGGCGTCGCCGGGTTGGTTAGCGGCCCGAGCATGTTGAAGACCGTGCGTACGCCCATCGCGCCGCGAACCGGCACGACGGCCCTCATCGCCGGGTGATACGCAGGCGCAAACAGGAACGTGAAGTTGGTTGCCTCGAGGCAGGCGACCGCCTCCAGCGCGTGCAGCGGCAGCGGCATGCCGAGGCATTCGAGCATGTCCGCGCTGCCCGATTTCGAGGATACCGAGCGGTTGCCGTGCTTCACGACGCGCACCCCGCAGGCCGCGGCCAGCAAACCCGCGCCCGTCGACAGGTTGAAGCTGCCGGAGCTGTCGCCGCCGGTGCCGACCGTGTCGACCGTCGGCGTACCGTCCGGTATCTCCGGATGCACCGCAAGCTCACGCATCGCCCGCGCGAAACCACGCACCTCGCCCGCCGTTTCGCCCTTCGCTCGCAGGCCAGCGAGAAACGCACCGGCGAGTGCGGGGTCGAGTTCGCCCGCCGCGAAACGCTTCATGAGTTCGTAAGCCTCATTCTCGGCAAGCGCCTCGCCGTTCAGCAGGCGGTCGAGGAGCGGGCTCAGGTTCGCTTTCGTATCGGCAGCGTTCATGATGGCGGCGTCCGCATGAAGTTGGCCATCAGGTGGTCACCCTCCGGTGTCAATACGCTTTCGGGATGAAACTGCACACCCTCGAGCGGCAGCGACTTGTGACGCACGCCCATGATCTCGCCGCGTTCTGTCTCGGCGGTCAGCTCGAGGACATCGGGCAAGGTCTCCGGCTCAGCGCACAACGAGTGATAACGACCGACCTCGAACGGTTGCGAGAGGCCTTCGAAAATCGTCTTGCCGTCATGCTTCACCATCGAGGTCTTGCCGTGCATGAGGCGCTCAGCACGGACGATGGCGCCGCCGAAATGCTGCACGAGACTCTGGTGACCCAGGCAAACACCGAGTATCGGGATGTCTTCCGCAAAGGCGGCAATCATCTCGAGCGACACGCCTGCGTCTTCGGGGCGCCCCGGCCCGGGCGAGATGACGAGGTGTGTCGGTTCTAGCGCCTTCGCCTCTGCCACGGTAATCGCGTCGTTGCGATACACCATGACATCGGCACCCTGCGCCGCGAACGCCTGCACGAGGTTGTAGGTGAACGAGTCGTAGTTGTCGATCAGCAGCATGCGCACGTGTGCGAACGTCCCGGCCATCACAAGCCCTCCCCGGCCATCTCGAGTGCACGGCGCAGGATCGCGCTCTTCGCGAGCACCTCCTGGTACTCGCGTGCCGGCACCGAGTCGGCAACGATACCCGCGCCGGCCTGGAAACTGTACTCGTCACCGGAAAACACCAGCGTGCGGATTGTGATCGCCTGGTCCATTTCGCCGCTGGCACCGAAATAGCCTGCCGTGCCGGCGTAGAGGCCGCGCCCGACCGACTCCATCTCCTCGATAATCTCCATGGCGCGCACCTTGGGTGCGCCGACCAGCGTGCCCGCGGGGAAGCTCGCCGCGAACAGGTCGAACTGGTCGAAGCGCTCGTCGAGTTCGCCCTGCACGCCGCTCACGATGTGCATGACGTGGCTGTAGCGCTCGATCGCCCGGTAGGGATCGACGTGCACGGTACCTGCACGCGCCACCCGGCCGAGATCGTTGCGCGCGAGGTCGACGAGCATCACGTGCTCGGCGGCTTCTTTCGGGTCGGCCAGCAGGGCCTTCTCGTTGGCCAGGTCCTCCGCCGTCGTCGCGCCTCGCGGCAGGGTACCCGCGATTGGCCGCAGCGATGCGCGACTGCCGTGCAGGCGGACCAGCGCCTCCGGCGACGAACCGACCACCGCGAGATCGTCGAACTGGAAATAGAACATGTACGGCGACGGGTTGAGGAGGCGCATCGCGCGGTAAACCTCGAACGGCTGCACGTTCGTGCGGCCGCGGAACAGTACCGACAGCACGATCTGGTAGATGTCGCCGGCCGCGATGTACTCCTTGCAGGCGTTCACCCGGTCTGTGTACTCCGCCTCGCTCAGGCTCGCCGTGGCCGGTGATATCTGCACGTCGGTCCTGGCCGCCGGGACCGGCCCGCGCAGGCGGTCGATGACCTCGCGGCGCAGCGCCTGGCGTTCCGCATCCGGCCCGTCGTGCAGCAGCGCGACGCGGCGCGTCAGGTGATCGAAGACGAGAAACGAGGTCGGCGCCGAGAAAGCGGCATCGGGAACGCTCGATTGCGGCTCGGTGTCGCGTGGCAATCGCTCGAACAGGCGCACGACGTCGTAACCCGACACGCCAACCAGTCCGCCGGAGAACGGCAGACCTTCGACCTCGGGTTGCGGGCGCGGCGCCCGTGCGAGTGCGTCACGCAGTGCGCCAAGGTATTCGTCGCGCGTCGCCGGTCGCGGCCGGCTTTCACCGTCGACACTGAGCCCGTTCGCGTCCATGCGCACTTCGAGCGCGTCGCCGAAGCCCAGGAACGAATAGCGCGCGAGCCGCTCACCGCCCTCGACACTCTCCAACAGGAAGCGGGGCCGCAGCGGTGCGAGCTTCAGAAACGCCGATACCGGTGTATCGAGGTCGGCGGCTATGTCGAATGGTTCCTGCATGGTTCATCCAAAAAAAAACCCATCTCCACTCTGGCGGAGACGGGCTTCTGGTTTTGCTTTGCTCAGCTAATAGTCGGCCAGCTACCCCCTCCTAGGCGGGCAGCCACCACCAGACATTGCTGTGCCGAGCGTTCATAGCCCGGAGTATTACTGTCCCGTCGCCCTGCCGTCAAGAACAAGGAGCCACAGCGTCGTTTTACAGGGAATAAAGCACCGGCAGCAGCAGCGAGAAGCCGATCCACATGATGATCGTCAGCGGGATGCCCACGCGCAGGAAGTCCGTGAACTTGTAGCCACCTGCACTCAGAATCAACAGGTTGGTCTGGTAGCCGTAAGGCGTCGCAAAACTCATGTTGGCGCCAAACAGGGTCGCCAGGATGAAGGGATCCGCCGGCACGCCGAGCTGCTGTGCGATGCCGATGGCGATAGGCGTGCCGATCGCGGCCGCCGCGTTATTGGAAACGATGTTAGTCAGCAGCGCCATCAGCAACATGAAGGCGCTGAGGATCATCCCCGGCGGCAGCGCCGAGGTCATGCTGACGAAACCCATGGCGATGTAGTCCGCCATTCCGGTCCCCAGCAGCGCCTTGCCGAGCGCGAGGCTCGCGACGATGATCATGATAACGGGAATCGACAGGGCGCCTGCCGCATCGCGCCAGCTAAGGCAGCCCGTCGCGAGCATGAAGCCGAGTCCGACCAGGGCGCTGGCCGCAATGGGCAGGATGCCCAGTGCCGCTGCCGCGACGACCAGGGCCATGATCGTCAGCGCGCGCTTGGCGTGGTGCGTCTGTGGCAGGTCGGTCGTGCCGTCCAGCACCAGCATCGAGCCGCTGTCCTTCAGGTGGTTGATCGCTTCCCCCGAGCCCTGCACAAGCAGCACGTCGCCCGCGCGCAGCCGGATCGTGTTCAGGTCGCCGGTAATCTGTGAACTCGGCGCACGCGCCCGGTGCAGTGCGAGCGGCATGAGCCCGTAGCTTCCCGAGAACCGCGCCGCGGCAAGCGTGCGCAGATGCAGGGGCGAGCCGCGCGTGACCACGACTTCAGCGAGTTGCTGCCCGCCGGCCTTGAGCGGAAACTCGTCGTCAACCGGGTGTTCCTCGTCCTCGGCGTTGTAAAGCGTTGCGCCGAGGATCTGCTCGTAGTGCTTGAGGTTCTCCGGCGAGTCCTTGACGAACAGGCGATCGCCCGGCTGCAGTTTCACCTGCGGCAGCTTCGCGAGGAACAGGGACTCGCTGCGCTGGATCTTGTCGACCCGCATCTGACCGTCAGCTTTCGCAAGCACCTCGGACAAGGTGCTGCCGTCGGCGAATCCGCCCTTCCTGATGTGCAGCTGCCCGCTGAAGATACGTGGCGTCGTATCCGCCATGAGCGGCGTGCGGTCCGGCAGCAGGCGTGGCGCGACGAGCCACAGGAACATGATTGCCACGCCGCCGATAATCGAAACCGGCAGCACCCATTCGAACAGCGAGAACGTGTGCTGACCCATGTCCTGCGCGATACCGACGACCAGCAAGTTTGTCGATGTGCCAATGGTCGTCGACATACCACCAATGATTGTCGCCAGACCCATCGGCATCATCACTTCCGATACCGGGAACTTGCTGCGGATCGAAGCGCCGACGAGTATCGGCATCAGCAGTACGACGATGGGCGTATTGTTCATGAAGGCGCTGAGGATCGCGCCGGCGACCAGCGTGGCGAGCAGCGCGAGCACCGGGCTTTTCGACCACGCTCTACCGACGATAGTCGCGAGCGGCTGCAGCGCGCCCGTCGTTTCGAGGGCCTTGCCCACCATCATCAGTGCGCAAATGGCGACCAGCGCCTCGCTGCCGAAGCCCGCGAAGAAATCGATGGACCTGATAGCTACCTCGCCATCGCGCTTATAGGGGAACAGCTCGAACCCGGCGACGAGTATGACCAGGATCGTCAGTGACGATGACTCGAGCGGAATGCGGTCACGCGTGAAAAGGAACAACGCGAGTACGGTCAGGATCAGTACCGCCACTCCGTGAGCGTCAAGTGATATCGGCTGCAATCCGTCCCCTCGATTACGCAATCGCAAAGCGCGCTCCGACGAGCGCGGTCCGAAACCGTATCGTAGATCATACGTGCTCCGCAAACTGCGAAGTTGCAATTCTCTGCTTTAGAACGGCCCGCGCACGCTGATGAAAGTGTTTGAATTGATTGAAATTCCAGTGCCTGATGGACACATTCCGGTTAAATGCACAGGCATCCGCATGGCGCAGCAACGGCAGCAATTCCGCGTAATCGTAGTCGGCGCGGGCGTCAGTAGGGAACAGGCTCCACGGCGAGATCACCAAAAGGTTCCTGTGGCGCACCAGCGTCGCCCGTACAGCCGCGCGCCAGCGACGACGCCAGTCTTCGCGAATACTGCCACGCGGCAGAGTATGACTCGGATCGCTCAGGGCGATCGCGGGGAGCGGCTCCGAGCGCATCGCGATCGCCCGCGATTGCGACTGCGCGCTCATGCGCAACCAGAGGAGCAGCTGGTTGAGGTAACGCAGGCTGTCGTGCTCTGACGGCGGCATCTCCCTCAGGCGCAGCAGGTCGCCAAATCCGGAGAGGACGATCGCGAGCCGCCGGTTCAGCCACGCGTCATGCTGCACGTCGGCCGTCGGCCAGGCGAGCGAGCCGTGCAGGGCCTCGCCCACACTGACGCAGGTCTCTACGCACTGCTTCAGCGCCTGTTCGTCGAGCGCACCGCCCGGATTCGTGAAGCGCACGAGGTTGACGTCCATGCAGACCCACGCGGAATCCGCAGGCGCCTGTAGACCGATCGGCGACACGATCGCACGCCCCTGCTCGGCGGACAGCAGCGGGCACTGCGGCACAATGCGATCCGCGAAGGCCGTTCGAACGCAGGGCTCCGTCCGCAGGTCCCAGAGGGTGCCCCAGAGCTGGTCGCATCGGTCGCTTTCGCCGACAAGCACGTAGTGGCTTGCGGGTGGCGCATCGGTAAGCAGCGGTTCCGCACCCGAGAGCCGCAGTCGCCGGCACAGCCCGGCTGACTGCGAAGCGTCGGCAAACTGCGTCTCACAGCCGACAAACGACAGCTCCGCTGCTGCGGCAGTTGCTTCCATCACGATCCGTCCCTGGTCGCCTCGTTCACTAGATGACGATTCTGCACGCCCCTGCTTGCCGGCGTCAGTTACTGTTACTGGGCAGCCAGCCAAGATTTTGATATTGTCGCGACGCCGGACGCGGCCGCGATCGAGACCATCACGATGACCTTCAAATCACTGCTCGATGCCTGGGCGGCAGAGCAAGAACCGACCAGGACTTCGGAAACCTACGATATCCACCTTGCGACCGAGGACGCCGCCAGGGTGCACGCGCTCGCGGACCTGTTTCCCGGCGTTACTCACGAGCGCGTTATCACGGACCTGCTGGCAGCCGCGCTGGAGCGCGTCGAGGCGTCGATTCCGTACGTGCCCGGGAACAAGGTGATCCGTGAAGACGAGTTCGGCGACCCGGTCTATGAGGATAAAGGCCTCACGCCGGAGTTTCTCGATCTCGTAAAGAAATACCGCAAGCAGCTCGAGGGCTGAACCGATGCCATCCTTTGACGTTGTCAGCGATTTCGACGCGCACGAGGCCGCCAATGCCGTGGACCAGGCTAACCGCGAGGTCAACACGCGCTTCGACTTCAAGGGCACGGGCTCGAAGTATGAACTCGACAAGCAGGTGATCACCGTCACGTCGCAGAGCGAGTTCCAGCTGCAGCAGATGCTGGATATCCTGCGGCAGAAGCTCGCGAAGCGCGGCATCGACCTCGGCTGCCTCGACGAGCAGGAGCCGGAGACCACGGGCAGCCTGGCGCGGCAGAACGTGATCCTGCGCCGGGGTATCGACTCGGACCTCGCGCGCAAACTCGTCAAGACCGTCAAGAACAGTAAAATCAAGGTGCAGGCGGCGATACAGGGGGATAAGCTCAGGGTCAGCGGCAAGAAGCGCGACGATCTGCAGGCCACTATCCGTCTGCTCAAGGAAACCGATGTCGACCTGCCCCTCCAGTATGAGAATTTCCGGGACTAGAGACCTCCCGCGGCGAACTCATGGATAAAGGCGTCCCAAAGACCCTGCGCCGCCAGGACATCACGTTCGAGGACAAGGACCAGGCGCTGCGTGATGACGTCCGCACGCTCGGCACGCTCGTCGGCGACCTGATTCGCGAACAGGGCGGTGACGAACTTTTCGAGTTCGTCGAAAATGCGCGGCTGCGTTCCATTCGCCGCCGCGAGAATAACGAGCTCGAAGGCGAGGAACTCGCCGCCCTCGTCGAAAACCTCGATCCTGACATGGCGATGCAGGTCATCCGCAGCTTTTCGACCTACTTCCAGATGGTCAACACGGCGGAGAAGGTACATCGCATCCGGCGCCGCCGGGAATACCTGCGCGATATCGAGGGCTACCAGCCGGGCGGGCCTGAAGACACCCTCGTCAGGCTCAAGGCGAACGGCATGAGCGCCGGCGAGCTGCAGGAGCTGATCAATTCACTGAACATCGAGCCCGTGTTCACGGCGCACCCGACCGAACCGACCCGCCGGACGATCCTGCGCAAGGAGCAGGCGATCGTGCGTCACCTCGTCGACATGATCAACCCGACGATGACCCCGCAGGAAAGCAGCGCGGCGTTGCAGAACATTCGCCTGCTCGTGACGACCGGCTGGCAGACGGACGAGCACCCGTCCGAGCAGATGACCGTCGCGGACGAACTCGAGCACGTGCTGTTCTTCATGACGGACGTGCTGTACCGCACGATGCCGCCTTTCTACGAGGACGTCGAGGCGGCGGTGCGGCGGATCTACGGCGAAGAAGGCGAGAAGATCACCATCCCCACCATCGTGAACTTTGCGTCGTGGGTCGGCGGCGACATGGACGGCAATCCGAACGTCAACGCCAAGACCATCCGCTCGACGCTTGCCCGGCAGCGCGCGCTCATTCTCAATCTTTACTTCAACGAGTGCGCGAAGCTGTCGGCCAAGCTGAGCCAGGCGGTGGGTCGGGTCGGATTCAGCGAAGAGATGATGGAGCAGGTCCATACCTACAGCGGTGTGTTCCAGAACGCGTATCACGATGTCCCGGCGCGTCACCGCGATATGCCGTACCGCGTCTTTTTACGACTGATACAGCAGCGCCTGCAATCGACATACGACGACGACCTGTTCCCCTACGAGAAGGTGGCGCAGTTCCGCCACGACATCCAGCTCATTCACGACAGCCTGGTGCAGAACATCGGCGAACACGCCGGCCTGTTCCCGGTAAGACGCCTGCTGCGACGAATCGATACCTTCGGCTTCCGCCTGGTCACCCTGGATGTCCGGCAGGATGCGCACGTGCACCGGGAGGTTGTCGGTGAATGCCTCGGCGAGGACGACTGGGTGGAGATGCCATCCGCCGAGCGATCAAGAAGAATCATAGAAGCGATTGAATCCCGCGAGGGTGTGCCGGAGCACCTGAGTACCCAGGCGCGCAAGACCATCGCCGTGTTCCAGGCGATCGGCTTTTGCCGGCGCAAGTATGGCAAGCGCGCCATTGGTCCGTTCATCGTTAGCATGACGCAGGGTGCCGACGACATCCTCTCCATTTTGCTGCTGGCACAGTGGAGCGAATTGCACAATCGGCGCGGCGAGGTGCCGCTGGACGTCGCGCCCTTGCTGGAGACTGTGGACGATCTGCAACGGGGTCCCGAGATTCTCAACGACCTGCTGTCGTCCGAGTTTTATCGCGAACACCTCAAGACCCGCGGCGAACGCCAGACCGTGATGATCGGTTACTCGGACAGCAACAAAGACGGCGGACTCGCATCCGCACGCTGGGCACTGCAGGGCGCGCAGCAGACACTGGTCAATGCCGTAGAGTCCCACCACATAGAGTTGACACTGTTCCATGGGCGCGGCGGCACCATCAGTCGCGGCGGCAGCAAGACACATGTCGCGGTGCTCGGTGCACCACCCGGTACCGTTAACGGCCGACTGCGCGTGACCGAGCAGGGCGAGATCATCAACGAGAAGTACGGGCTGCGCGGCATCGCGTTGCGGACGCTCGAGCAGGTGGTGGGATCGCTGGCTCTCGCCACCGCCATGCCGCGGCATCGCGGCAACGATGATCCGGAATGGCACGCAATGATGGACGTGGTCGCCGAGGAAAGCCGCAAGGCCTACCGCAAACTCATCTATGACACACCCGATTTTTACGACTATTTCAGGCTTGCCACGCCGATAGACATCATCGAGCAGATGCGCATTGGTTCCCGGCCCTCCGCACGTCGCAAGAAGGGCGGCGTCCACGCGCTGCGGGCGATACCGTGGGTATTCGCATGGACGCAGTCGCGCTTCGTGCTACCCGGCTGGTATGGCATCGGCACGGGTCTCGCAAAGGCCGCAGAACAATTCGAGGACGCGGCGTTCCGCAAGATGTTCACGGAATGGTATTTCATGCGCGCACTGACGGCCGATGCCGAAATGGTGCTCGCGAAGGCCGACCTCGGCATCGCAAAACTCTACTCGGAGCTCGCCGGTGACCTGCACGAGTCCTTCTTCCCTATCATAAGAGACGAGTTCGAGCTGACCCGGGACCTGATCCTCGAGTACTCGGACCATGACGCACTGCTGGAGGGGGACATCACGCTGCAGCGCGCGATCATGCTGCGCAATCCTTACGTCGATCCAATGAGCCTCATGCAGGTCGACCTGCTGCAGCGCTGGCGTGCGTCCAATCGCGAAGACACCGAACTGTTCGACGCCCTCCTCGCCAGCGTCAACGGCATCGCGCAGGGAATGCAGAATACGGGTTAATCTTTTGGCCGGGAGCTAGCGACGATACTTCGGTCGAGGAACATCCCGGCCGGCCCGGATACGAGCCGCAGGAGCACGCTACGGCAGGTCGTCGACGAAGGTGGTGAACTCGGCAAGCTCCTTGCGCTCGATGTCCGGGACGCGCGCATCGTCCGCCGGGTATCCCACCACCAGCAGCAGGAACGGCCGCTCGCTCACCGGCCGGCCGAGAATCTGGTTGAGAAATTTCATCGGGCTGGGGGTGTGCGTCAGCGTCGCGAGACCCGCCCGGTGCAGCGCCGTGATCAGCATTCCGGTAGCGAGCCCCGTCGACTCCATCGGGTAGTAGTGCTTGACCTTGCGGCCATCCTCGAGCCGGCCGTACTTCTGCAGGAACACGGCTATCAGGTACGGCGCCGTCTCGAGGAAGGGCTTCGACGAGTCGGTGCCAAGGGGCTCGAGTGCAGCCAGCCACTCCGGCGACGCCCGATGTTCATAAAACTCCCGCTCTTCCGCTTCTGCGGCTCCGCGGATCTTCTGCTTGGTATCCGCGTTACTCACGACAACGAAATGCCAGGGCTGCAGGTTGGCGCCGCTCGGCGCGGTGCCCGCGGTCTTCAGGGCCGTTTCGATGATGTCGCGGGGCACGGGCCTGTCGGAAAACTCCCGCACGGTTCTGCGCCGCGCCATGTCCGCGTAGAAACGCTCGATGCGCTCGCGCATCTCCTCGATAGGGTACTCACGATAGGAATCGAGCGGAACCGTGGGGTGATCAGTCACCGCAGACGCTCCTCAGCACCGTCCATTCGTCCGCATCGTTCTCCGAGATGGCCTTGCCCTGCATCGATATCCCGGCTTCGTGCACCGATTCCGGCCGGCCGGTAATGAGCGGGTGCCAGCCGGGCAGCTCCTGCCCGTTGGCGAGGCGGCGATACGCACAGCTGTCCGGCAACCATTCGTAGGCTTCCTTTTCGTCCGGTGTCAACACGAGGCAGTCCGCGACTTGTTTCGCCCGGTTCGCATAGTCCGTGCAGCGGCAGGTCTCGATGTCGAAAAGGCGGCATGCGACGTCGGTATAGAAGACGTCGCCAGTATCCTCGTCCTGGACCTTGAGCATGCAGCACAGCCCGCAGCCATCACATAAGGACTCCCACTCGGCACCTGTCATCGCCGACAGCGATTTGCGTTTCCAGAATTGATCGTTCATCGTCTCGATTCCGACAGAGGTTACCTCAATTTTCGATGAAAGCCGTATTCCTGGACTTCGGAACGATGGGCGCCGGCCTCGACCTGCGGGAACTGGAGAACCTGGTCTCCGAACTCGTCGTTCATGACGACTCGCCAGACGATACGGTTGCTGAAAGGATTGCCGACGCCGAGATCGTCTTCACCAACAAGATCCGCCTGACGCGAGAACTCCTGGAGCACGCACCGATGCTCCGGTTCATAGCGCTCACGGCCACCGGCACCGATAATATCGACACGGACTGTGCGAAAAGGCACGGCATCGGCGTCGCCAACATCCGCCACTACTGCACTCAGTCTGTCGTCGAACACGTCTTCGGTGTGCTGCTGTCCCTGACGCACAGCCTCGAACGATACCGCCGATCGGTGCGTGCGGGTGACTGGCAGCGCTCCACCGACTTCTGCATGTTGCACTACCCGGTGAAAGAGCTGTCCGCGATGACTCTCGGTGTCGTGGGTTACGGCGCGCTGGGCCAGGGCGTTGCGCGGATCGCACGGGAGTTCGGCATGAAAGTGCTCATCTCCGCGCGGCCCGGCGCGGCGGCGGTGCCGGACGACCGCGTCGAGTTCGGCCAATTGCTCGCCGAGGCGGACGTCATCAGCCTGCATTGCCCGCTCAACGACGACACCCGGAATTTATTCGGCGCCCGGGAATTCGAGGCGATGAGGCGCAGCGCCATACTCATCAACACGGCCCGCGGCGGGCTCGTCGACTCACAGGCGCTCGCAGATGGCCTCGCAAGCGGGGAGATTGCCGCAGCCGCGGTCGACGTATTGCCCGCGGAACCTCCCGTCGACGGAGATCCCCTGCTCGAGTATGACGGCGACAACCTGATCGTTACGCCGCACATCGCCTGGGCGACGGATGAAGCCCGGCAGAATGCGATCGACGAACTGACCGCGAATACCAGGGCTTTTCTCGACGGCGTCGAACGCAACCGCATTGTGTAACAGGATTTCCGGCAAAAGCGCGTCTCGCAGCCGAATGTGATCTGTTTGGCTGAAATTTTTGCGTCCGGTGATAATATTCGGCGCTGCAGAGGCAGTCGGGTATCCCGAATCGCACCATGGTGAGAAGTACGAGACGAACCGTCATAGCTTTGGCTCTTGTCGCACTTGCGGTCACGGCCTCGGTTACGCCGCCGGAGTCCGTACGTGCTGCCGATGCCCGGCAGCTATCCTTCTACCACACCCACACGCGCCTCAGTCTCGACGTCGTGTATTTCGCGAACGGTGAATACGTCGAGTCCGCCCTCAACGAGATAAATCGCTTTCTCAAAGACTTTCGTACAGGCGAAGTCACCGAGATAAACCCGGAGCTGCTCGACCTGCTGCACGCTGTACGCAACGAACTCGGCCCGGAGGCTACGTTCGAAGTGATATCCGCGTACCGCTCGTCGCAGACAAACGAATTGCTGCGAACAACCACTTCCGGGGTCGCGAAGAACAGCCAGCACGTCAGAGGCAACGCCATCGATGTGCGGCTGCGCGGCGTCCGCACCAAGAAGCTCAGGGACGCCGCGATGCGACTGCACGGCGGTGGCGTCGGCTTTTACGAAAAGTCCGATTTCGTGCACATGGACACGGGGCCCGTGAGGTTCTGGTAAGGCCGGGAAATCAGGGTGCCTCGACGACCGATATCGCAACGGCCTCGGTAACCCGCATGCGAACTTCATCGCCGACCCTGAACTCACCCAGATCGAGGTCGTCAGCCACCTTGAGCGAGGTCTGAAAGCCCGCGTCATCGCGCAAGGTCACGAGTCGCTCAGCCTGATCGATTGCATCGATCGTTGCTGCGACCATGACCGTGTCGGCCATCATCATGCCGGGCTTTTCGCCCAGCGGCGCAACCTCGACGAGACCGACGTCGCCGAGCGCCGGAGTCCCCGCAGGCGCAATGAACACGGCTACGGACTCGAGGTACTCGGTCACGATGCGATCGCGCGGTTCGATCTGGTCGAAATTGGCAACCATGTCGCCGGCCGTGAATGTGTGCATCCTGCCGTCGGCGTCGAGGACCCTGATTTCCCGGGTCTCCTTGTTCACGGATTCGACGATCGCCTCGCGGCGCGCCGTGCTCGTGATTACGCGGCCCGGCAGCGACACCGTCGAGAGGTCATCGATCGGCACGTCGATGAGGAAATCCGACTCAGTAACGAACGCGATCTCCTCGACGTCCGGTTTCGCGAACTCGCTGGCGGAGAGGTAGATGCGGATCTCGTCTTTCGGCCTCAGGTTGCGCGGACGAACCTTCCTGCCATCGATCAATACACGTAGCGAGGGATCCGGCTTGACGGTAAACGTATGATCGGTCGCCGGCAGGTGCAGCGTAACCCGGCCGCCGCGTACCCGGCGTACTTCGGCACGGAAAAGGCCGAATAACTCGCCGTCCCGCTCCACGACACCGTCGCAGGCTCCGGCAAGATCCGGAAATCTTTGCCGTGCCTCCTCGGTCGGGACAAAATCCTTGCAGCTCAGCTGAGTCATTTCCTGCCCGTTTGCGTTCGGGAATAGCAGGACCGCAGCGAGGGCGATGCCGAGAACGGACGCTTTCATTTTTTTCTCCTTGTTAGTGGCGTGCCGGCAGCAGTTGTTACCGGGCGCCGGATTGTTCGTTACTTAAGTTGGGCGATAATGTCGTTAGACAAGGTTACGAATATGCGAAAACTCTCGTCGGCAGCAAGTTTTTCGCGGATGAGCATGTCGAACGCCTTGTTC
>Ga0224504_10000168_pt1 | contig 28098 bp, 27 predicted proteins | sample SF_Oct11_sed_USG_3_FD_170160 | JGI IMG/M metagenome (GOLD analysis project Ga0224504, IMG submission 170160) | Sediment microbial communities from San Francisco Bay, California, United States - SF_Oct11_sed_USGS_24 | ecosystem: Environmental > Aquatic > Marine > Sediment | place: USA...
CCCGACGCCGTCCGCTCACTGGAACAGGGTGTGTTGCACGACTACGGTAAGGCTGCCAGGCCGGGGCGTAAACTCGGCCACATAACAGTTACGGCTGAAACGGTCGCCGGCTGCGATGCGCTTGTCGACATAATCAGCCGGACTGTGAACCATTCGGCGTAGACGCGTGAGACCATGGGATAGCCAGTTAAGCAAAAAAGCAGGTAAACTCAATCGGACATGTCATACCTGAGCCACTTCAATCTGCAAGAACAACCGTTTCGGCTGACGCCGGATCCGGATTTCATCTACTGGAGCAAGCAGCACGCTCGGGCCAAAGCCTATATGGAATCGACGATCTGGCTGGCGGATGGCTTTGTGGTCATCACTGGTGAGATCGGCTCTGGCAAGACGACGCTACTGCAGTCTTTCCTGTCAGAGCTCGATGATGACGTCGTTTACGCTGTCGTCTCACAGACGCAGCTTACGCCGACCCAGTTCCTGCAGGCCGTGCTGACCGAGTTCGGTTTCAAGCCATTCAACAAGCGCAAAGTTGAACTGCTGGATATGCTCAACATGTTCCTGATCGAGCAGTACTCGAACGGCAAAAAGGTCGTGCTCATTGTTGACGAAGCACAGAACCTCACCCACAAGGTGCTTGAAGAAATTCGCATGATCTCGGGGCTCGAAACGCACAAGGAAAAAGTGCTGCGCATCATCCTGGCTGGCCAGCCTGAGCTGCGGGACTCACTGAATTCACCGGGCCTCAAACAACTCGTACAACGCGTTCGCCTGCGCTTTCACCTCGGGCCGCTCGATCGCCGGGAAATGCATGAGTATATCGATCATCGCCTGGGTGTCGCCGGCGCCAAAACGAGGCTGTTTGAAGAAGACGCGTTCGAAACGATTCATGTTTACACGGGCGGTGTGCCGCGCCTGATTAACACGCTCTGTGATTCGGCGCTCCTGTGCGCCTTCGCCGACGAGAAGAGCACCATTGGCCGCGACGATGTCGTGGCAACCGTCACGGAACTCAACTGGCAAGAGCACGAGAGCAATACGGATATTTACGAGAAGCTGCAGCAGATTCAGCAGCGCGAAGTCAACAGCTCGGATGTGACGCGCATCGAAATCCGTAAGAATGGTGAGGTCGTCCAGGAGCTGACGCTGCCGCTCGGTCGCGTCATCATCGGCCGCTCGTCCGACAACGAAATTTTTGTCCAGAGTAAATTTGTCAGCCGCCACCATGCGCAGCTGGTGAGCGACGAAAATGGCTGCGTGATCGAAGACCTCAACAGCACTAACGGTGTGTTCCTCGGCGAGAAACAGATCAAGAAATATCGCCTGCGCGACGGTGATGTTGTATCGCTGGGCGTATATGAGCTTGTGTACCACGACCTGCGCCAGCCGGAAACCGTTTTGCAGGACCAGCTCGATACCCGGCCCGACGACGAAACAGACGACCAGGACTCGGCCGTCAACGAGCAGCGGGGCTAACCTGCCCCGGCCCTAGTAGTCCTGCCGCTGTCCGACGCGGCGATCCGTCCTGCGGTGATCACGCCGCTTCAACAGCACCACCAGACCGGCCACGAGGCTGGCAAAGCCCACGACAAAGCAGATCGTCGGCATGTACCAGTAGTTGAGGTACATCGACAAGCCAAGCGAGACCAGCCCCACCAGGAGGTAGAAGTACGGCAGGCTTTCGTAAATTGGCTTTGAGACCCACATGCCAATTCATTCTCCATAGCCGGGGACACATGTAAAGTGTCCCAACGAAAAAGACCCGGCCAATGGCCGAGTCTGGTAATCGTGTCGCTCGATGTAAGTCTTTGATCTGGCTCAGGAGCGACCGCCTCCGAACAGACCGAAAATGCGCGAAAGTATCGACTCTGACAGACCGTCTACGGCGAGGTCAGGTTCGAAATCTCCGGCATCGCCGCTAAGCCCCTGCAAAAACTGCTGGGAATCGGCGTCCATGTCATGCTCTATGATTGTGCTATCGAATGCCATTTCGAACCCCTCCAAGAGATGCGATAACTCTACTATCAAGATATTTCGAATGAAGTGAGGTATCTCACATTGTTGAGCGGGAACTCACCGATTGACAATTTATGTGAAATACGATTGCGAGCTTATGCGGTACCACCGACGGTTAATTCGTCGATCTTGAGCGTTGGCTGCCCGACGCCTACCGGCACCGACTGCCCTTCCTTGCCACAGGTCCCAACCCCGGTATCAAGCTGCAGGTCGTTGCCAACCATCGATATCTTGTGCAACGCCTCGGGACCGTCGCCGATCAACATCGCGCCCTTGACCGGCGTCGTCACCTTGCCATTCTCGATCAGGTAAGCCTCGCTGGCCGAGAACACGAACTTGCCAGACGTGATGTCGACCTGCCCGCCACCGAAATTCGGTGCGTAGAGGCCCTGGTCGACCGACGCGATAATCTCCTCCGGATCGTGCTTGCCGGCGAGCATGTAAGTATTAGTCATTCGCGGCATCGGAATATGCGCGAACGACTCGCGACGGCCGTTTCCAGTCGCATCAACACCCATCAACCGCGCGTTGAGTTTATCCTGCATATAGCCTCGCAGAATGCCGTTTTCGACAAGCACGTTGTACTGCCCGGGTGTGCCTTCGTCGTCGATCGCCAGAGACCCACGACGGTTCGCGATTGTTCCATCATCGACAATGGTGCAGAGATCGGATGCCACCTTTTGACCGACTTTGCCGCTGAATGCCGAAACACCCTTGCGGTTAAAGTCACCTTCAAGTCCATGCCCGACCGCTTCGTGCAGAAGAATTCCGGGCCAGCCATTGCCGAGCACAACGGGCATCGTCCCCGCAGGCGCCGGCTGTGCCTCAAGTTGTACGACAGCCTGGCGCACAGCTTCGCGAGCGAAGTCGAGCGGGATGTCGCCGTCGAGGAAATAGTCGAGGTCCGCACGGGCACCGCCGCCGGCGTAGCCTTGCTCACGCTGTCCGTCCTGTTCGAGAATTACACTGACGTTCAGGCGAATCAGCGGCCGAACATCGGCAGCCAGGGTGCCGTCGGACGCCGCCACCAGTACCAGGTCCTGGCTGCTCGCCATGCTGATAATGACTTGCTCAACCCGCTGATCGAGCGCACGCGTTGCGGCATCGAGTTCGAGCAACAGCTGCGTCTTCTGTGCGTCGTCGATGCTCGTCGTCGGATCCGACTGCGAGTACAGGGCAGGCGCAGTGCTGCGCTGCCAGGCCTGGACACGTTTCTCCTGCCCTTGCCGGGCAATCGCTCGCGCCGCGCCTGCGGCCGATTCGAGCGCCGGAAGTACGAGCTCATCGGAATAGGCAAATCCTGTCTTCTCGCCGCTGTTGGCGCGCACGCCGACGCCCTGGTCAAGACTGAAGCTGCCTTCGCGAACAATGCCGTCTTCCAGTGTCCAGCTTTCCTGGCGTGTTACCTGAAAATACAGGTCCGCGTAATCCACACCACCGCGCATCAGGCTGCCGAGTGTCGTCGACAATGTTGCTTCGCCAAGCCCGGCGGGCTCCAGCAGTCGCGTCATTACCGCATCAATCATGGAATTCTTGCTCAATATATCTCTCGTAATGTTCGGCCGTCAGGTCAGACGACGGTTCGCCAGTGCCGGAAACTCACTACGTAAACGTGTCGGCATCCCGGGATCGATATCGGCGACGACTACGCAGTTGCCCTCCGCCTGTTCCGCCAGAACTCGGCCCCAGGGATCGCAAATCAATGAATGTCCGAACGTCGAACGGTCATCCGGGTGCAGGCCATATTGCCCCGGTGCGATGACATATGCCAGATTTTCAATCGCGCGGGCCCGCAGCAGCGTATGCCAGTGCGCTTTGCCCGTCGTTGCCGTAAACGCTGCAGGCACGGTGAAGACCGTCGCACCGGCGTCAACAAGCTGCCGAAACATCTCCGGGAAACGCAGGTCGTAGCAAATTGTGAGGCCAATACGGCCTATGGGTGTAGCGACTGTGACGACCTCGTCGCCCGGATACATCGAGTTCGACTCGCGATACGACTCCTGTTCGCCCACGAGATCAACATCAAACAGATGAATCTTGCGATACAGTGCCTGTACCTTGCCCGCAGCGTCGTAGACCGGGCATGCACCGTAGACGCGCTCTGCGCCTATTTCAGGTGACACGAGCGGCATACTGCCGCAGACGATCCAGAGGCTGTGTTTCGCGGCGGCGGCGGACAGAAATGCCTGGATCGGCCCTTGACCTGGTTCCTCGGCATGCAGCGCCTTGTCCCTGGCGCGCTCCGGCATCAACGCGAAATTCTCCGGCAGCGCAGCAAGAACGCAGCCATCGGCTGCGGCCTCAGCGAGCAGTCTATCTGCGAGCTCGAGATTGGCCCCCACGTCCGGACCGCTGTTCATCTGAATGGCCGCTACGCGCATGTCATTCCTGCCCCGCTTCACTGAGGCACCCGGCGAGGTCACCATAACGCACAAATGAATCTGAATTGATCGATTCGATATCGGGCTCTTCCCAAGGACCCGATATGCCGTAGTACACCTCGCCAACCGACTGCAGCGGTTTCTTGAAAATCTGCGAGAAGATCAGCATTGCAGCGGCGCCTGGAGGCCCACCAACCACCGCACCGACGATAGGCAGCGTATTGCCGACCTTGGCGCTCACAATGGCCCCCTGTTCGTACTCGCTGTTGGGCAGATCGACCTGCCCAACCACACCAATCAGGGCGGCCGGACCTTCCAGCGACATGTCACAGGTCGACGCGATCCCTTTTTCGAAACTGAAGTTCCCGGCGATGCTGTCGTATCGAAAGCCCTTGTTGAATACATCGCGGAAATCGAGCGACAAGCGGCGCGGCAATGCGACAAAACTGACAAGGCCGAGCATGCGGCCGGCACCAGGTTCAACCTCCTCGAGCGCACCGTTCTCAAGGCGCATCTGCACCTTGCCGTCGAGAACGTCAAGGAAACTCGCGCGTGGTCCGCCCGACCAGCTCATGTCGACGACGACACCCATCGACTCGCCGCTGATTCCCTGCACAAAGTCCAGCCGGGCCAGCGTTGTCCTGACGTCACTACTATTCAGCGTTGCCGTGATGTAAGTACGACTTCCCATCTCATCATTTTCATCGACGACCCAGCCGCCGGTCCCCACGATGCCAAATGACGCATCCGTAGCGCTCAGCTTCTCAGCCACCAGCCCCTCTTCCGTACGTACGATATTCACTTCGACAGCGCCAAAGTAGCGATCGCCGAGCGCAAACTCATCGGCGGTCATTGTGATTGGCGGCAACTTTCGTGGGTCAAGAGTCGAGGCCAATGGTGGCGTGACCTCGTCGCCCGGAAGGCGCATACGCTCCATCTCGACAACCATGGCGCGATCACCGCCGAATTCATAGGGAACGAAGACGGAGCCGGAGACGTCTTCACCCTCTATCTGGACCAGCCAGTCTCGTGCGCTGCGATCGAGCCGCACGTGATGGTTCCGCAAGTGTTGCCCGATGGCGAACAAGTCATCGACCTGCAGGTCGATGGAGCGAATACGTTCCGCAGCGCCCACTTTCTTTTCTCCGCTGCGCGAGAGATTCAGCCAGTCTCCCAGGCGGACCGTTGTGGTCTCGCCGCGAATATGCAGACCGCGTGTTTCGGCGGGCAACATCTCTCCCGGCCCGGCCATGAGTACACCACGATCAAAATCCCATACACCCTGCAGTTGACTAAACGACAAATGCCAGGCCATGCCGTTTTCGGCCTGGCCGATACTTTCGATTAGCTCGCCGCCTGGCATGAAAACAAGCTCGCCGGACAACTGCATCGCCTCGTTCGCCGGTTTTCCGACAGGATCCGGGAGGTCGAGCGCGAGTCCCTCCAGCGCCGTATCAATCTCGATCGTGAAGGGTCGGCGCGGCGTCTGGCCGCCGCGCGGGAACATCACTCGCGCCGTATAGTCGGCTGCGCCATCAAGCAATCCCTCAAGGGGAATGTGGAGATCTTCCACCACGGCCTCTGACGTAAGGAGTCCGGTCACGGTCGCTATCGCAAACACGCTCGGGTCCTCCGACTGGTCCAACGCAATGTTCACGTCCTGCCCGAGGAAGCGACCGCCCAGGTTATCGCTCTCGAGGTAGTCGCGAGTAATCGTGACCTCGCCAATCAGGTCTTCGATCGGCGCCGGGAAACCGTCGATCGACATCGAGCCGCTGTTGCTGCGCAATACGCCGTCAAGCGTCGCATCGACGGCGCGTTTGAGCGGCACCATCAGATCGAACTGGAAAGATGCTTCACCGTCAACCGTCACCCGTTCCAGATGCCCACCCAACAGTTCGTTGAGCAGACTTTGCATTGCGTACTGATGCAGCGTGGCGAGCGTGCCCGTCGTCAGGGCCTTGATCCTGAGGACCGGATCCAACAGGTCATCGATCTCCACCTCGGAATCGACCGAGAAGTTACCCGCACTGCTCGAATTATTCTTCACCGAATACAGGCGAGTATTGTCAAGAACCATCTCAACATCGGCCCGTTCGACTGCCGGCCAGTCAGGGTGGAACTTCAGTGTTACGTCGCGAGCTGACCCTTTAATCAGGAGATTTCCGCCGTTGTTTCTGAAAAACTCCCTGTCGAGTACTCCGTCCATGTGCAGTGTCCCGCGCGCGATGGAGCCCTTCACCAGCGACTTTTTCAGCCAGTCCTTGAGTTTCGGTTTCATCACCTTGTGTGGCAGGTAGGCATACGCAGCGGAAACGTCGGTGACACTGAATGAACTGTCGTACTCGATCGTCGGCGGTCGGTCCCGATACAGCGTGAGATCGCCACGACCACGGTTCTCGAAGATCGCATTGGCCATGCGAATATTGTCTGAATTAAAGCGCGTCGTCTCATCTTTGTGGCGCCAGATGACCATGCCGTTTACCACATCAAGATCGAATGGCCCGTCAAATACTTGTGGTAGCTCGATTATCAGGTTTCTGGAGCGAACCTCGATGCGACCACCCGGGCGCTCGCCATTGATGTAGCCGCTAAAACCGCTAATGCCAGGACGCCTGCCACTTGCTGCGAAGCCAACGTCCTCGAGGTCAACCGTGATGTCGAAGTAAGGTGCTTCTCCGCCAAGTTCGGAGACCGCGAGTTCCAGGTCACGAATCTCCCCGCGTGGAGCCAGATTCCGCAAGAACTCTCGCTGTTTCTCCGGCAGCCACGGCAGCAGAAGCAAGCTGTCGTCGAGATTCATATAGGATGCACGCGCGCTGAAGTCAGCTATCTCACCGCCTGCCCCCATCTCAGCCCGGGCCCGCAACGACGACTTAGGCCACGTGCGGTCTTCCGTGGCGATCTGGGCTTCCTCGGCCGCCACGAGCCAGCCATCGAATGATCTATCGAGCTCAAAACGGCCGGACAGATCGAACTTTTTATCTTCGGCGAACGATACGTCGTCGAGATCCAGGCGAACCGACGCATGACTGACATTCTTTCCGTGTACCGCAAACGAGACATCGACATCTCCACCACCGGACAAAATGCGTCCCTTCAGTGCCGGGTGTAACGCCGACCAACCCTGCAGCGCGATACCATTGACCTCGACCGATACGTCCCAAAATCGCTGCTCCGCGGGACGATTCGTCAGCTGCGTGGCAGCCAGGTTGATGCCTTGCCCGAGGTCGTCCGGCAACCCCACATTCGCGTCAAGAGCGATCCGATTCTCGTCCGCGCTAACCACGACCCTCGGAACACTGAAAAAGTGTGGCCGCTCGTGGCCGGGCTGAAGAAAGCGAACCTCAATACGTTCGCCAACAAACTCGACGTCACCCAGTCGCTGCTGGACGCCACTCTCGGCTATGGGCAGCTCACCAACCGGGCGGCCCTGGACCCACCACTCGCCGTTCTCGAGCTGACGTATCTCAATGCTGGTGCCGCGAATCACCACGCGGTCAACGACAATTTCTTGCTCGAACAGCAGGCGACTCACCGAAATACCAACGCTCACTAGCTCCGCGGCGATCGCCCGGGTCTGGGTATCCAGATGAACAAGCTCGGTCTCGTAAAACTCGATTTCCGGCCCGCGCAAGCCCCAGCGCGCGTTCATCCCGGAAAACTGAACCTCCATGCCAATGACGTTGCTGGCCCAGTTCTCGATGTCGTCCTGATATTCAGGCAAGCGCGGCAAAAACAGTCGGAACAATCCGACCAGAATTGCCAACAGGATAACGAGCGCGGCCGCAGAATACGCGGCGAGCTTGAGCATTTTCCTGAAGAACTGTTTCATCCGCTCGCTGTGCCTACATCAGTACCACGTCAAACTGGTCCTGTAGATAAAGGGACTCTGTCTGCAGACGAATTGACTTGCCGGTCTGCTCTTCAAGCTCCGCAAGACTACGCGCCTGCTCATCAAGCAATAATTCAATGACATCCTGGCTAGCCAGCACCATGACCTCTTCGAACTCGAACTGACGCGATTGCCTGATGATCTCGCGGAAGATTTCGAAACACGCCGTTTCGGCGGTCATGACGAAACCACGCCCGGAGCAGGCTGGACAATCTTCACACAGAATGTGCTGGAGACTTTCTCGCGTGCGCTTGCGCGTCATCTCCACAAGTCCCAGCGGCGAGACCGGGGTAATATGGTGACGCGCGTGATCGGTCGCCAGCGCCTGTTCGAGCGCTTTAAGAACGCTGTCGCGGTGATCAAGTTCCTCCATGTCAATGAAATCGATGATGATGATACCTCCGAGGTTCCTGAGTCGCAGCTGCCGTGCTATCGCGACTGCCGCCTCCAGGTTAGTACGGTAAATCGTCTCCTCGAGATTGCGATGACCCACATAGCCACCGGTATTGACGTCGACGGTCGTCATCGCTTCGGTCTGATCAAAAATAAGATAACCGCCCGATTTCAACGGAATATTCCTTTCCAGGGAGCGACGAATCTCGTCCTCGATACCGTGCAGGTCAAAGATCGGGCGGCGTCGATTGTAGAGTTCGATTTCGGGACCGTTCTCGGGAAGATAGGTTGTCGCGAATTCCTGCATGGCCGCGTAGTCACTCTCAGAGTCGACGAGAACATTCTCGACATCACCAGTCACCATGTCCCGCAAAACACGTAACGGCAGCGATAAGTCCTCATGTACCAGTGTTTTTACACTGCTCTTGCTGCACCGCTCCTGAACAACATCCCACAATCTGATCGAATATCGCAGATCGGCGGCGAGCGCCTCCCTGTCCGCGCCTTCTGCAACGGTTCTGACAATGGCACCGTACCTGAGGTCTTTTTCCGCGAGCAGCTCTTCGACCACGCCGCGCAAACGCTCGCGCTCTTCCTCGTCCTCGATGCGGACAGAAATACCCACCGTATCGCTGCATGGCAGGAGTACAAGATGCCGCGATGGCAGCGTAATGTAAGTGGTTAGCCGCGCTCCCTTGTTACCCAGCGGATCCTTCACGACCTGCACCATGATTTCATCGCCTTCCCGCACAAGCTCCCGAATATTCGAAAGCTCGGCCCCGTCCTCAGGCTCTTTCGGCTTGGCGATATCGGAGGCGTGCAGAAACGCTGTGCGCTCGAGGCCGATATCAATGAACGCCGCCTGCATGCCAGGGAGGACACGCATCACCCGGCCTTTATAAATATTGCTGATCAGTCCACGGCGTGCCGCACGTTCGACGTAGACCTCCTGCACAACGCCATTCTCAAGTAACGCGGCACGCACCTCACTGGGCGTCACATTAATGAGAACCTCTTCTTTCTGGGATTCGTCTGTCATTGCTGTCTGTCAGGTCGTCAGGCCGAGGCCAGCTTCATTCAGCAGCGCCACGGTCTCAAATACGGGCAGTCCGACCACGCCGGAATAGCTGCCCTCGATCCGCTCGACAAACGCGCCGCCCAGGCCCTGTATGGCGTAGGCGCCAGCCTTGTCGCACGGCTCCCCACTTTGCCAGTATGCGAGCGCTTCGTCGCGACTGATTTTGCGAAAATAGACTTTGGTTTCCGACAGTACGGTGCGCGTAAGGTCCACACAGGCAAGCGCCACACCGGTAACCACCCTGTGGCCCCGGCCAGAGAGTGCAGCCAGCATGGCCAAGCAATCGGCTTCGTCTGCCGGTTTGCCCAGAATGCGGCCATCGACAACTACGGCCGTATCAGCGCCAAGGGACAGATGTCCCGGGCCAGGCGCGACAGCCTCGGCCTTTGCGACAGCGAGCCGCAGCACCATATCGTCCGGAACCTCGTCAACCAGCGGGGTCTCGTCCACATCCACATGAACAACCGTGAAGTCGAGATTCAGCGCGGCAAGAATCTCCCGGCGTCGCGGCGACGTCGAAGCAAGATGCAGAATAGGTAGCATGCTCATTGGGGCCTCGTTACACGCGGTGATACGGATGGCCGGTATGCAGAGAATGTGCCCGGTACAGCTGTTCGGCGAACAACACTCGCGCCAGTCCGTGCGGCAGGGTCAGCTGAGACAGCGACCACGTAAAATCAGCACGCTGCTTACAGCTGGCGGCGACGCCATCCGGGCCGCCGATAACGAAACACAAGTCGCGACCGTCAATCTGCCAGCCCGATAGTTTGCCAGCGAGTGCCTTGCTCGTCAGTTGCTTGCCGCGTTCATCGAGCAGGACCACCTGCTCCGACTGGCCAAGCTTGGCGAGGATAAGCTCGCCCTCGGACTCCATGGCCTGGCGCGACTTGTCGTTCTTGTTGCGGCGGACCGCTGGAATGACATCAAGGTGGAATTTCCACTCACGCGGAAGTCGCTCGGAGTAGGTGCTAAAGGCCTCGTCCACCCAGGACGGCTGACGATCACCAACGGCCAGAAGTCGAATATGCACAGGTCAACCGTCGGTTGCCGCCGCATCCCCGCTTGGGCGGATCGACCAGAGTTTCTCCAGGTTGTAGAACTCACGCACCTTCGGCAGCATCACGTGCACCAGCGTATCTCCGAGATCGAGCAGTACCCACTCGCCCCCTTCTTCACCTTCTATTCCGAGAGGTCGGCGGCCGGCCGCCTTGGCTTTTTCGGCGACGTTATCGACCAGCGCCTTGACGTGACGGTTCGATGTCCCACTGGCAACGACCATATAATCAGTCACGGTCGTCATATCCCGAACATCCAGACGCATAATGTCCTTGGCCTTGACATCGTCCAGCGCCTCTACGACCAGGTCGGCAAGGGCTTCACTGTTCATGCATGGTTCTCTGCGTTGCTCAAATTTGTCTCCTTCGGACACGTGTCCGCAACAATCAATAAATCTTCATATCCAAGATGGCATCGCGCACCTGGTCGGGCATCAGAAAGCGTGGATCGCGACCTACAGAGATCAGGTCCCGAATCTCAGTCGACGCAATTTCCAGCTGTGTCACCGCATGAATATGAACCCGCCCATTTTTCATGCTGTGCAAGTCGTCAACACGATGCGCGCCATGCTCGCTGATCAGTTCACCCAGCACGCCAAAGTCCGGCGCCTTCCAGCCAGGACGATGGGCGACAACGATATGTGCGGTGTCAAGAATCTCGTCCCAACGATGCCAGCCCGGCAAACCAAGAAACGCATCCATTCCTACGATGAGACCTAACGAGCGGTCAGGAAATTCCGTCCGCAGCGACGCTAACGTATCCACGGTGTAGGACGGCCCATCACGGCACAGCTCGCGGTCGTCGGCAATAAAGCCTTCCTGCCCTTCGATCGCGAGTTGCACCAGACGCAAGCGCTCCTGTGCGCTCGCGTACGTCACCCCACGATGCGGCGGATCACCGCAGGGAATAAAGCGGACCTCGTCGAAGCGCAGGGCCTGCAGCATTTCGAACGCGGAGCGCAGATGACCGTAATGCACCGGATCAAAAGTGCCACCGAATACGCCGATGGGCTTCATGTGCGGGCCATGCCCAAGACGATATCTGTCGCCATTTGCCATGGGTCACCATAGCGCTGGCCTTTGGCGGCCGCGTCTGCGCGGCCGCTGGCTTTCAGCATACGATGAAAATCTCCGTGCCGGTGACGGCTGATGCAGCTGCGCATAAGTCCCTGACGATTGTTCCAGACGCGGGCGGTCTGCATGGCGCTGCCAAGATCTGTTCCCTGCCGCACGGCATCGTCAAGGGTGGCCAGTGTTCGCAATTCGCGCGTCAATGCCCACATGACAATAACGGGTTCGACGCCCTCGGCTTTGAGGCCACCGAGAATTTTCACCGCGCGCGGTGCATCACCTGCGATTGCTGCATCGGTCAATTTGTAGACGTCGTAACGGCTGCTGTTCGCGACGGCCTTGTTGACGTCCTCCGCCGTTACCTTGCCTTCGCCCAGTAACAGGCGGAGTTTTTCGATTTCCTGACCGGCTGCGAGCAGGTTGCCTTCGACTCGATCGGCGATCAGTGCCACAGCGTCACGATTGGGCTGCAAACCTGTCTGGCGCATTCGATTAGCGATCCATCCTGGCAGCTCACGCACGCCGACAGGCCAGATCGGCAGACTCACGCCCTTCTGATCAATCGTCTTCGCCCACTTTGAACTCGTACCACTTCTGTCGAGCTTTGGAGCGGTCACGATGAACAGCAACTCGGGTCCTGCCTGCTCGGCAAGATCAACGATCGCCTGGCCGCCGGCACGCCCGGGTTTGCCGGTCGGCAGTCGCAGCTCCACGATTCGCTGCTCTGCAAATAACGACAGGTTGCCGGTCGACGCCGTCAATGAATGCCAGTCATATCCGGTTGTCGCGACGTGCAACTCGCGCATACCAAAGCCTTTGGCCCTCGCCGCTTCGCGAATCTCGTCGAGCGCTTCGTTAACAAGCAGGTGTTCGTCACCAGTGACGAGGTAGCAGGGAGCAAGCGAATTCTTGAGATGTGGTGAAAGCTGGTTAGCCCGGATCTTCAAACAAGCTGCTCCATGAGAATGGCCTCGCCTTCGAGCAGGACCGGGATGCCCTCATCGACCGGATAGACGCGCTTGCCGTCATCAGTGACCAGTGCTTCGGCCAGGGGCTCCACCAGTTTGACCCCTTCGTGCGTCTCAAGCTTGCCAGCCGCGATAGCGGCATTGACCTTCTCGAGTTTGTCTTTCTTCAACACAGACAGGCCCTTATACGTAACCGGGCAGCGTAAAATTTGTAGCAGGCGTTTATCCATGGCGCTTATTGTAGCGCTTCAGCCCTGCTTGAGCACGGTCGCCAGCTCAATATTTCCGCTTGTTTCGGCAGCCTGGACTGCGGCCGGCAGGTCTTCCGGGAACGGCTTGAAGCCGTCCCTGATCAAGCGACAGCGCATGATGACCTTAAGCGCCGGAATCCGCTCACCGTGGGCAAGCATGTCGTGGATATAGTGCTGCGCAAAAAACAGCGCATGCTGCTGTTGCTCCCAGCGCAGCATGTTCTCGAAGTACCAGGCCCAAGCCGCAACCGGATCCTGGTCCTTCTCGAGTTCACTGAAGATATGTTTGAAGCCGCCCTCCCGATTATCGCGACTGATAAAACCGTACGCGTGCGCCAGCACGGACGCCCTCTGCTTATCAATATCGGACGAAATCTCGGCTGACGTTTTTTCGAGGGGTGCGGGAATATCGATCTCGTCAAATAGACCATAGGGTTCAATGAGGCTACCGGTGACCGAGAAAAACGAGAACACCAGGAACATCTGCACAAGATTGGCCAGCAAAAAGGGGAGGCTGTCACTCAGGTAAGCAAGCCAACCCGAGAGTTCAAGATAGGCCGAGGCGATCAACAATGTGTTACCGCAGCGGCCGATGAGTCGGAAGAGCGCGACCGGATTCAGGCTCTGTAAGGGTGAGCGTGTAATAGCCAGGACCGAGAGGGAAGCCGGCAGGAACAGGCTCGCCACCAGCGACACCACGAACGCCCATTGGACACTATATTTTGCTCCAACCGCGATGACGGCCCACGCAGTCAGGGCACACAGAACCACCGGAAACAATGTCCACGCATTGCCGAACCAGCTGAAGAAATCGATGTCGGGCGTGGTTGGCTCGACCCCGCGCGCCCTGGCTTCCAGAATAATCATCTGGAAACGCAACAGTGCCGGGACGACAAGAAACATCAGGAACAGGCCAAGCACCCCGCCCCACGCGGCGAATGAAACTGCCAGCCAGAACACCAATAGCGGCACCACGACGGCCATGGCGGTGACCGGATAAAAAATTGCACGGATCAGCTCAGTCGGCCGCATGCGTGTGCTCATCTGTACCGGGTACCGGATCGTAGCCCGCCCCGCCCCAGGGGTGACATCGACCCATGCGCTTTATCGCCAGCCAACCGCCGCGGAATACGCCATGAACCTGCAGCGCTTCGATAGCGTAGCTTGAGCAAGTCGGTTGATAGCGGCAGTTCGCACCCAGCCAGGGAGATATCGCCAGGCGATAGAAGCGCACGAGTCCAATGAGCGGCTTGGCGAGTACGCGACTGATTGCACTTGGCATCAGGCGGCCTCTAGTGCCTCTGTCGCGAACCTGCGTATGGCCTGGAGCATTGAGCTGAGGCCGTTGCTGCGTGTTGGGCTCAGATGGCTTTCGAGCTGCAGCGCCGTAACGAAATCTGGCGGCGTGTCGAGAATATCCTGCGGATAACGTCCACTGTAAAGCCGCAGTAGCAAAGCAATGAGCCCCGAGACGATGGCCGCATCGCTGATGGCGCGAAACTCCAGACGACCGTCTTTCTTGTCTGCGACAAACCACACCTGCGACTGACAGCCGCGTATACGATTTTCCTCGGTACGCAGTTCCTCGGGAAACTCGGGCAGACGGCGCCCCAGATCGATCAGGTACTGGTAGCGATCCATCCAGTCCTCAAACAACTCGAAGTCCGAGATGAGCTCGTCCTGTGCGACAGCGATTTCGTTACTCACGATCAGCTCCGTCGCCAGGTTGTGCCCCCCGGCCCGTCCTCGATGGTGATACCCATCTCGGTGAGCTGGTCGCGGAAACCGTCAGCGGCGGCCCAGTCCTTGTTTGCCCGGGCATCATTGCGCTTCTTTATGAGAGCTTCGATCTCGCCTGAGGCAATATCACCTTTTACATCTCCGGCGAACCAGGCCTCCGGGTCACTATTCAGCAGGCCCATAAGCTCACCCGCTGCGTACATCTGTGCAGCGAGCGATTCCATCTCTGCCGGATCGTTGGACTTGTTTAGCGCGCGCGCAAGTGCAAAGAACTCCGCCATGGCTTTGGGCGTGTTGATATCGTCCTCGAGAGCCGCCACGAGAGTCTCGGGCACCTCGGCTGCGGCGCGTACTGCGTCGGATATCTCGATCCCCCGCAATGCCCCATAAAGACGATCGAGTTGTCGGCGCGCCCCGGCAAGCGTCTCCGCAGACCAGTCCAGCGGCTGCCTGTAATGCGCGCTGAGAAGCGCCAGGCGGATAACCTCGCCCGGAATCGTCTCGATCAAATCGTGCACGAGCAGGACATTGCCCAGCGACTTCGACATCTTGGTCTCGTCGATGCTTAGGAAACCGTTGTGCAGCCAATAGCGCGCGAACGGCGCACCACCATGAGCACAACTAGATTGCGCGCACTCGTTTTCATGATGTGGGAAGACCAGATCCTGGCCACCGGCGTGGATGTCTATGGTATCGCCCAGGTGCTTTTCCGCCATGGCCGAGCACTCGATGTGCCAACCAGGCCGACCACGGCCCCATGGGGAGTCCCAACCCGGCATTTCCGGGTCCGACGGTTTCCACAAGACGAAGTCCTGGGCTGCCTTCTTGTATGGCGCCACTTCGACGCGAGAACCTGCGATCATCTCGCGCAAATCACGTTTGGAGAGCTCACCGTAGTGCTCATGTGAGGCAACATCGAACAGCACATGCCCTTCGGCTGCGTACGCATGGCCTTCGTCGATTAGCTTCTGAATCATCGCGATCATGACATCGACGTGTTGCGTGGCATGCGGCTCGATATCCGGCGGCTGGACACCCAATGCGCCCATGTCGTCGTTGTAGGCTTTGGTGAACTTGGCGGTGATCTCACCGATTGGTTTACCGGTCTCGCTGGAGGCCGCAATGATCTTGTCGTCCACATCAGTAATATTGCGTGCGAACGTCAGCTCATAGCGGCGGCGCAGAATTCGCGCCAGCAGGTCGAACACGACCGCGGGCCGGGCGTTACCGATGTGCGCGAAGTTGTAGACCGTTGGCCCACACAGGTACATCGTCACCTTGCCCTCCTCGAGAGGCTCAAACGGGACTTTCTTGCCCTGGAGCGTGTCGTGTAGCTGAATCGTCATTATTTCTGGGCCCGGCCGGTTCGAAAAACGCAATCATAACAACATTGATAGGCGCTGCTACGATTGATGACCGTAGCTCCTATAGGTATTCTTCCCGCCCGCGTTCTTTGTAGAGATCTCCCAATGTCAGGCGCCCCCGTCCGTTTTCAAGCCCGCACATCCATCGAACAGGTCGAGGAAGGCCACGATCTCGCGCCAAAATTCGATGATCGGGGTTTGATTACCGTCGTAACCACAGACGCCGACAGCGGCGAACTACTGATGCAGGGATACATGAACAGCGAGGCGCTGCGGCTGACCATTACGACCGGTGAGGCCCACTACTACAGTCGCAGTCGTAAGACGCTGTGGCATAAGGGCGCAACAAGCGGTCTCGTCCAGACGGTCAGAGACCTGCTCGTCGACGATGACCAGGACTGCATCTGGCTGCGCGTCGACGTCGCCGGCGGCGCGAGTTGCCATGTCGGCTATCGCAGCTGCTTCTACCGCAAAGTTCCGGTTGGCAATGACTTCGAAGCAAAACAGTCGAAAGGTTGTGTCGAGCTTGAGTGGACGGAATCCGAGAAGGTTTTTGACCCGGACGAGGTTTACGGCGATGCGCCGAACCCGACGATCCTTTAACTTAATCTTCCTGGTTCACCGGCCTCCGGTAGCCAATTGCACCGATTTCTGACGCTGGCAACGGATCGCGGCTTATTGCTTACCCGCTGTTGTCTTGTTGCCGCTGTGAACTCTCAAGAACCACACCAGAACCGCAGCTGCACACAGCATTAATCCGCTGAGGAATCCCAGCGGTTCATCCCCGAACTTGACGAGCATGAGCGAACCACAAAGCAGATGAACAATGGGAAGAAACTGATATAGCCTTGGGTGGAGCCAGATTTTTCGCATTTTCCCTTCCTTCCATATGGATCTATCAGGTTAATCGCAACGACCCAAGAGTCGATGCGAGGTGCGTCACGTTTCTATCCTGGTTATTGAACCGAGCGACCGTTGTTGGCGGTTCTGAAGATGATGACAGCTAAGCCTGCCCCGGCGAGCCCGTAGGTTTTTGCGCCGTTGTCTGCTTAGCACTCGGAAGCTACCATTGGGTCAAATAGGCTAGAATCTCCGCTACTGACCCAGAACGGACGTTCGCAAAGATTATTTTTATCAAGACATCGTGACTGATACTTGAAGAACTTTGTTTTTTACCTCGGTTTGGCGCTGCTCTTTACCCATGAAATGGATGCGATGCCAAATCATGAATGGCAGGTTTTGCCGCTGCTCAGCAGTCTGACGGATTCAGTTGGCAGAATTGCGTTTGTTATTGCTCATGTTCCGATATTTGCTGTGGTCATTGCATATGTCGCGAGCCTCAACTTGAAGACTCGGTCGATGGCGAGAGGCATCGCTAGCGCTTTCCTAATTGCTCATGCCGTGTTGCACTTCGCTTTCTCCGGGCAGTCCGCGTACCAGTTCGGATCATTGCTCTCTTTGATCCTGATCTATGGCGCCGCTTTGTGTGGCCTTCTGTATTTCTTCGCGCTGTGGCTGGAGCAGAAACCGAATTCGTCTCACTAGATCGTAAAGGTCAACTTATGGCCGTTTCCAGCCGCTCAGAATGGAGCCTTTTATAACCGTTGCATTTGGTCGATAGCCGAGCTGTTAGAGAAGATACGCAATCTTCGGGGGAACATCATGGGTAGGATTATTTTCATATTCTTATTGATCGTCGGCACTATTTCGAGCCCCGCTGAAGCCGACCCTGGATGGAAATATAAAACTGATGGGCGGGTATATTCCACGCCATTGGACGGGCACCTCTATGCACTGAATAAAGATTCCGGGGAGATGGTGTGGAAATTCGCGTCGGGTGGCGAGAAAACGTACGGTCTGTGGGACTACTATTTGTCATCCCCCGCGGTTGAGAGCAACCGTGTCTACTGGGGTAGCGGCGATGGCCACCTCTATTCGGTGGGATTACCATAACGAAGTAAGCCGAGTAGACAACAATATCCTCATGGATCGTTGTCACCATACGGAGTGAGTGGAATACCCAGCGTCTCCTTATCAATCTCGATTTCATGCAGATTTACGGAGCTGGATCTGTCTCGCGGCTAACAGGCGTCCCGACACATCCGGGCGACCAAGGGCAACTTATCGTCGGCTATCACATTGACGGAAGGAACAGAATAAAAATGAAAAAATGCTCTGCATTAATTTTCACACTCACGCTGCTTGTTGTCGCTTCCTGCGGAAACGAGCAACAACTCTCCTCCGCGCCAGCTTCATCGCTATTTGATCTCGTTGAGACTCCGGTTGGTGATGTCCATTTTCCGATCGGCTGCAACGCAGAGGCAGCACCACTCGTTGAGCGTGGTGTCGCGCTTCTGCACCACATGATGTATGACGAGGCAAGTTTCGTGTTTGGCATGGCCGATGACCGTGATCCCGACTGCGCTCTGGCGTATTGGGGCCAGGCAATGACCTTGATTCATCCGCTATGGGTGGGGGAGCCATCTCCGTCGCAGTTTGAGCGCGGACTCGGACTGGTCGAGAAATCACTTTTGCTTGGAGGGCACTCGGACAGAGAGGACGCCTACATAGAGACAACTCGCGCGTATTTCGAGGAAGACAAATCGGCAAGTGAAAGGGAGCGCCTGCAGCGCTTCAAGAATGCCTGGAAAAGCCTGAGCGAAGATTATCCAGAGGATCTGGAAGCTCAAGCATTCTATTCGCTTGCACTGATTGCTACGGCCAGCAGCGCCGACAAGGAGTTTCTGACGCAAAAGGCTGCAGGCCGGATAGCCGAAGGTATACTCGCCGAAAACCCGAATCATCCGGGCGCACATCATTATATTATCCACGCGTATGACGTTCCGGAACTCGCGAATAAGGCGCTGGCCACGGCAAATAACTACGGCAAGATTACGCCGCGCGTGCCGCACGCTGCCCACATGATGACGCATATCTATACGCGACTCGGTCAGTGGGAGAAAGCCATTGAGTGGAATACTATTTCAGCTGACACGGCCTTGGCACTATGCCTTCAAAACGGCGAGATCAACGTCCACTATACGCACGCGTTGGACTACCTCGCGTACGCCTATCTGCAGACCGGTAACGATAACGCCGTGCTGGAAATAATGCGGAACGCAGAGCAACTGCAACCCCCCTACAGTGAGACCAACCAGCACGGCTCAGCCTATGCGTTTGCTGCGCTGCCCGCACGCTATGCTCTGGAGCGCCGCGATTGGAAGTCAGCGGCGGAGCTAAAGCCGCGAGTGCCCACTACCTTTCCATGGGCGGAGGACCATGATCCTTATGTGGCTATCACATACTTTGCCAGAGCATTGGCCGCCTCCCGCCTTGGCCGGCCGGATGATGCGACAGCCGATATTGAATCACTGGAGTCCCTTCGTGTCAGCGTCGCGAACCCGTACTGGGCGCAACAAGTCGAAATCCAGGAATTAGCGGCACGCGCGTGGCAAGCGCATGCCCGTAGCGACACTGAACAAGCGCTTGAGATAATGCGACAAGCCGCGGCACTTGAAGCGTCGACGGAGAAGCATGCTGTTACACCAGGAGAAGTCTTGCCGGCTGCCGAACTGTTGGGTGACCTGTTATTTGAAACAGGGCACTTTGAAGATGCGCTGGAGGCTTACCGGTTGGCACTGCGACGAGCACCAGGCCGATACAACAGCCTGCATGGTGCGGGACGGTCCGCCAATGCCATAGGGGACAGTTCCACTGCGGTGGAGTATTTCAACGAACTTCTTCTTGTCGCTGACAATGCTGAAAATCATCGAGAAGGTATTGACGAGGTCCGGTCGTTCGTGAGGGGAAAGTGACTTGCCGTCACTTGGGCTACATGGGGTTGACCGTTTAACTTGATGACACCGATTATTGTCTCCACACTCAGTCAACCAATTCACGCCATTGATCCAATGAGGCAGCCATACCGATGAGCTTGTTCGAATTTGTCACTGTTATGGTTTCCATGATTCTAGCTCTAAGCTTGGGTCACCTCCTGAGAAGCGCATCATTTCTGGCCAAGACTGATCGGGAAGTTATTTATTACTTGCCGTTCGTCCTGTGGTCTATTGTGCTGCTGCTATCTGTTGTCAATCACTGGTGGTCTTTGTGGGACTTGCGTGATGTTGATTGGGACTATGGGTCGTTTCTTTACATTCTCGCAGCTCCAATTCTGATCACTTTTGCAATGGGACTCCTATCACCGATTCAGTCAACTTCGGGCGCGATTGACCTGCGAGCCCATTATTCCAAAATCCGCCGACTGTTTTCCTTGGTAATGGTCGGCTACGGCAGCTTCATGTGGTTCGATGGCCCGCTTTTCACGGAACAGACAGTTTTTGGAACCGTTGGATTACTCCATATTCCTATCATTGCAGCAGATTTCGTGCCCGCAATATCAGGCAATGACCGCGCAAATGCCGCTGCAGCCGGTGCCGTCATTGTCATTCTTTTGATTGTGATGTTTGTTCGCTATGTGACGATGTAGCGTCATTGAAAAGCACTACAACACCAACAATTTCTTACCCAAGCTAGTCAACCAACTCTTTCCCAAACTTGGCACAATCTTCTGCAGGGCTCCAGAACCAGCCGTTTGGATCCCACGCTCGGCCACAAGCCATAAAGATGCACTGCGCATACGCCTCCTTTGCCGCGTCGATCTGACCAAGTTCGTGCAGCGAACGAGCCTTAGCCCAGAGCGCCATCGATACATCGTTTAACAATCCGTTGGCGTCAATCTTGCTTTTTTGCCTCTTGCTAACTTTGCCGGTCTTCGGGCATTTCGCTCCTTCGTCATACAGTGCTTTTTGTTGATGTCCACCCGCAGGCCCCCATTCTGGAAAGCATGCATCCACGGCTTCAACAACTTCGGCATATTTCTTTTCGCTGAACAACTCAACCGCAGAGATTGCCCAAAATGCGGTATCCCCAAGAACTGGATCCGTCGAAATGCAGTAGTCAGTCGGCTCCGCATCATCGGCGCTCTCATCCGCCATGGCTACATCCAGAGTCAGGATCGCAGCAGTTATCCAAATTAGCGTCATCGCCGTTTTCATTCGGGGCACCTGATCATTGGCTATGTGGCCAAAATTACCATACTTCGAGACCGATATAAGCCAGATCGTTCGACGATAGCTGCTGAGGAAATTGAGCCAGAATCTCCGCTACTGACCCAAAGGCGAAGTTCAAGTTGGTGGTGATAATCAGGCCGACCTTCTCGTAGAGCTTGCTCATGAAGTGGAACAGCAGTGTTCTGCTATCAACCAGCGCCAGCAGAGATGAACCGACTACCAGGTGGTACCGGAGCCCGCGAGTTCCAGTAGTTCCATGTGGCGCCTGTACATCGCTGTTGCCGAGAATTTTTTGACGGCATGCCGTCGACAGTCGACGGGCGAGAGCGTATCCAGCTTGCCGACAGCTTCGACCATCTCGTCCGTCGTGTCGCAAAGGAAACCGGTCATGCCGTCGACAATCAACTCGGGCATTGCGCCGCGCCGGAAGGCAATCACCGGCGTCCCGGAAATCATCGCTTCCACAACGGTGAGGCCGAAGGGCTCCTCCCAGCGAATCGGCACGAGCAGAGCGCTGGCGCTTGCCAGGATGTCAGTCTTGCGGGGGCCATCGACGTAGCCGATTGGCCGAATTAAAGGGTGCCATGGGAACCAGGTCTCCGGGCTGCCATTACGACGGCCGCCCGCCACGATCAGCTTTCGGCGGCATCGTTTGGCCACCTTGATCGCCGTTTGTACGCCTTTCTTAGAGCGGCGGACTTTTGCGAGGAACAGGAGGTTGGCGTGCTTGTCTTCACGAAACTCGTACTGGTCGATCGGCACACCGTTATAGGCATACTGACAGCCGCCGGCTTGTTGCATGTGACTGTGCGACACGAAGACCGTCTTGCTACCGGCCCAGTAACTGGCGTCAGCCTGCTCCGGGCTAATTCCGGAGTGCATCAACTGGATCGACCGCGGATATCGATCCATCAGCCACTGCGCCACGTCCGGACGGATCTGGTGCATTTCCACATCTGAAACCTCGTTCGGTATCAGTGGCGCGATATTGTGCGGTGTGTAATCTTGAGGAATGCGCAGGTGCTCAAAATATTCGGTGGATGCACCGTCCGGCGATGCCACGTAGACCTTGTGTCCTTGTTTGCTCTGCTCTGTGGCAAGCCATTCGACCAGTCGGTTGAGACCACCACTGCTCTTGCTTGGCGGAACTGTCTGTTCGAGCAAGTGGAGAATTACGCCCATGATCGGAATGCTTCAGCCTTGAATGTGCCGGTAACGGTGAATGAAGGCCGGTTTCAAAGCTAGTCGTTTCGATAACCTGGAGACCGAATCGGCGAAATCTATACCAAAGGACTCGCGGCCGTAGGCCGCCACTGCCGGCGTTGTCAGCGCTGCGACGGCGTGGTCGATATATTCATAAGCGCAGGCCAGCAATCCAAGCCGAATCTTGGTCTCGATTTCGTCGGGCGAACTCTCGGGCATGTGTTCTGGCCAGCGCAGGTAAAGAGCGTCGCCGTGCGCAAGTTGTCCCTTGGAGTATGGATACGGGCCGCGAGCGCGGCGCGGCCACTTGCGTCGGGTCGTGCGGCGCCAGGCATGCATTTCGGAAAAGCCCATGAACGCAAAACCGCGGCCTTGCATGAGCCGGTCGATATCCGAAAACAGCGGCTGATCTTGGTAGAGTGCCATGAATTCGACCTCCAACCTAGCTGCCAGAATGGATTCCAGCGCTGATTCTGCACCGTTCAGAATCTCCAGCTCCCAGCCCTGAACATCCATCTTGACATGATCGGGCGGCGCGATGCCTTCGGTCGCAATGACAATGTCCAGCGATTCGACTTTAACGTCGACTTTCTTTTGGAGTTCGTAGTTCTTACCACGCCCGAATGCATCGACAAGTTCGCGATCGGCCTCGTATAGGGAGGAGTTTCCGCTATGACTGTAAATGTGCAAAGGCATGGTGCGCTCCGCGCGTCCAAGCGCGTAATGCAGGTACGTCATGCTGGCCCAGGGCGTCACTTGCGGGGCTCGCTTTAGGCGTTCCAGTTCGTCCGGGTCCGGTTCGAAGCCGATCATGTCGACGCAACGGGCGAGCGGGAGTAAATCCGACATGAAACCGCCCCGCGCACCGATATCCATCGACGTCAATCTTATGCCACCCATCAGCGGTCCGAAGCCTGCCTCATCCAACAGGTTGACGACGGGTTTGCCTCTCACGGCGGCAATAAGTTTGCCGAACTCTTTCTTAGCGCCTTTGACAGAAAATCTTTTCATCGCAACAGTCTAGTGGCTATTGTGACCATAATAGACAAAAGGTCTGGGTGATTGAAACGCTTTCTAAAGATGTCTTGCCATGCATCGGCACAACTTGGCGTAGGGATTTCTGATCTGCGCCTTTTCAAAAAACGCGATTCGAAATGAACCTTTCTTTTCGTCCAGATTCCTCTACTTTCGCAACAAATTCGCTTAGAAACCAAGTGCTCTCACCTTTATGCTCAGCCAAGTCCAACTTATGGAGCATCCTTCGCACCGTACCTGACCACAATTTCCAAGCCGAATCTCACGAAAAAGGCTGCCCGCAGGCAGCCTTTTTCTTTTTTCAGGTAGCTCTGTTGCTTAATTGTCGTCGTCCGGCAGGTCGCGAACCATCTTAGTGGTGTAAATGCGGTCGCTGTCACATTCGAGCACATCCTCCCAGATCTCCTGGCTCTTCCGCCAGTGACCATCGGCCATCAGCTGGAAATTGTTGCCAACGGCCGTGTAGCTCGCCGCCGAGCCTACGAGCTTGAAGTCGTAATCGGCATCCTGAGGCGCACCCCAGACCGGCCAAAAGTACCAGACACCGCCGACGAAGCCGTGCTCATCGGCATAGGCGTTCCATGCACCGTTCGCCGCCGACACGTCATCCATCGTCTTGCCTTCCGCGATCGAACAGTCCGCGAAACTCAGGACAAAATTGCCGTCGTCTTCACCGCTATCCCCGGGGTCCCTCATTTCCACTGACGCGAACAAGCTGTGAGATGGGCAATCGAGGACCGCGTTGTACTCCGCATTCGTCTCATCATCTTCCCACATCATATCGATGCGCGCGCCCATCGCGTTGCCATTGGTCCAGCCACCGATCCAGGCGACATCAAAACCGATGTCGTTGTGGAAGTTCGGATACATCAGGGCTGCAAAGTAGTCAGTCACGCCTTTCTCGTCCATCCATGCGTTCCACTTGGCGTTGACCGCGTCGAGATCGTCGGGACCCTTGCCGTCTTCGAAATTACAGGCCCAGAGTTCGACCGGGATAAACTGGACGTCCGACTCTTCTTCGTGTGCGTCGGCGATTACCTGACCCGAGCCGACAAGCAGAAACAGGGCTGCTGATGCAGCAGTAACGCTCACTCTTTTCATTATTAACCCCTTGTTTTTATTAGATATTGATTATCGGCATTGCGCCGACATCCCCTGAGTATAGACCACGGCCGCTCGAAAGGGGATTACATCGACGTAAAACGGTTAACCGGGAATCTGTCGCAGCGCGTCAATCAACGCATCGATCTCATCTAGCGTGTTGTAGTGCACCGGACCAATCCGAACACCGCCGCCGGACTTCTCGATGTCCAGCACGCGCGCCAGTTCGAGTGCAGAGTTATGGCCGCTCCACGCAAACGGAGGCCGTAGACGCTATCGAGCCAGTAAAGCAGACGAGCCGTACCTGGGCACTGGGCAGGTGACTTGATCATCGGCAGTAATAACAGTCAGATCGCAACCTTGGTCGAGCGACACACACGTTACGTGATGCTGGTGCTGGTACCGAGCAAAGACACCAAGACGTCATCAACGCACTCATCAAGCATGCGCACAAGTTACCGCGGAAACTCTACAGGTCGCTGACCTGGGACCGTGGCAAAGAGTTGGCCGATCACCAGCGTTTCAGTCTGGATACCAACGTCAAGGTCTACTTCTGTGATCCAAGAAGCCCTTGGCAACGTGATGCGAATGAGAACACGAACGATCGAGGAAAACGTTAGATTTCAGAACACCGGCTGAACGATTTAACCAATGTGTTGCGTCCACCGGTTGAGGTCGCCCCCCGAAAGTAGACATTGGGCTATCATTGGCTTAAAGGGCCGCTGCTGACCCAAAGCAGCTGTCGCAAAAAAGTCCATTTATCGCGCAAGATTATCCTAACGCTAATTCATTGTGGTCACTTACCCTAGGCTTTGGTTTCCGTTGCTGTGACTGCCATTGGATCGGCAAAACACTGCTCGGACAATAATTGCACTGACCCATGACCAATAAGGCAGCAAACAGGCGTGCGACACTTGAGAGTTATACAAGGCGGTCTGGAACTGCCAACGAACCGGACCAATGCGGTCTACGATTGCGTGGACGACGAGATTTTTGGCATTCCGCCAAACCTGATAATAGGGTTGCTGACTGGCTTGATAGGGGCGTGCGCGGGCGTCGCCAGCCTAATAGTCTTTTTCTACTTCTTCGAGCCGTATCATTACGTTTCCGGGGACTGGTTGGCATTTGTCGCGCTTGGTGGAACCGTAGGAATTTTTCTGAGAATCGAGTAGCCACTGATAAGGGCAATCCGTTACTGAGAGACCCAGAATCGGCGGTAACTCCTGGCCGAAAGCAGCCTGCCAGATGATCCAATAAGCAGGTGTTTGAAAGTCCGCTATTAGTGAGAGCTGACGTTAGCCAATGACTATACCCCGGCACCAATAATTAGAGATCATGGCTTCTAGAATCTACGGCCAAGAACCAGCGTAGGCAGGGCTAGGTCAGCAAGCACTTGGGCTATTCAGGAAATAGCCAGAGCAAATGCAAATCAGGCGATACCAGTATCCACGATATCAAAGTGGAATAGCACGTCCATATCGCCATCTTCGTCAACGCCTAACGTGACTGGCATTGTGAACCTTCATGGTTCCATCTGGACCGAAGGTGACAGTCCAGGGATCAACTTGAGTCGCATCAAAATCTTCTGCGGTTAGAACCGCGACGGGAGTCTCCTTGTCCGCGCGTGATCGCTGGATGTTCCGCAGAGTCCGCGACCGGCGAATATCGTCGGGACTATCAAGCGTTACTGTGTCCGCCTCTCTTATTTTCTCGGCCATCTTATTGCTGACGGCCGGCAGGTTCTCGATCTTAAGCGCGTACTGGCCGACTGTAATGATATCGTCATTCTGCATAACTGACTGCATGACTTCCATCGAATTGACGCGGGTTCCGTTGGTGCTATTCAGATCGAATAACACGACCGCGGTATCATCCAATTTCAGCATGGCATGGCGTTTGCTTACGCACGCATCGTCAATAACAATGTCCGCGGCCCTGTCGCGCCCGATAATGGTTTCGCTCTTGGTTATGGCGTGCTCGGCAACTGTCTTTCCTTCGGTGGTGACAATGATGCATGGGACCGAGTGCGTTTCCATGCTTTCGTGCAAGCTACTGATGGCCTGCAAACCTACGTCGTCGAGCCGCCCCGGCCAACCACGCGACAATTCATGAAGGTCCTCACAAATATCCAGTGAAAGGACGTCTTCTGCGTTCTCGTTACCCGCGCCGATAAATTTAGTCCGCAGGTAAATGACCGTCTCACGTTTGGACAACGGGTTCATCTTAAAGACCGCCGGATGACGGCGCTCAAAATGACGCATGCTGAAATTAGTGACCAGGTCAGCGAGGCCCTCCTTACCCGTAAGTACGAACCGCAATGCCGAGCGGCCGCGCACATTCAGGTCCGCCAGCCAGTTCAGTAGACTAAGCGCGCTCGGCTCGAGCTGATCCGCGTCATCGATAATCAGCACCGGCGCCGCGCCTGAGCCCGCCTGCTCCATTGCGTAGGAATCGAGCATTTGCAGCATCCGCTCGTCTTTCTCGCCCACGACGTCAATCCCGAACTGGGACAGCACATTTCTCGCGTGCAGTTGTAAGGCTGGATTTGCGCCGTCGAAAACGGCAACGGAGCATTCACGCTTTAGCTGTGGAACAAGCTCGTTAATGATGGTCGTTTTACCCGCCCCGCGTGGCCCCTGCAGCAGTGCAATACCGCTCGCCTCTTCGAGCGAAGATGAGAGATAATGGTGAGCCGCTCGGTGCGACTCGTAAGTGACAATCAGGCCCTTGTTGGCATGTTCCCCGAATGCCTTCCTGGCCAGTGAAGTTTCATAGGCTTTCATCGGTCTTTCTTTTTTTTTATGAGCGTATTATTGCGCCTATCCGGGCTGCTGAGGGGCTGACATTGCATAATGTGGGATACAGTTGCGCTGGGACGATGCAACTCTTGGTATTGCTTGGGTGCCACACGCGAGATCTGCTGTCGCCGTCTTCTTCAGTTCTGAATTAACGGCCACTTGCCACCGACCGAAAAGAGCAAGGCAGCGCAGGCCAAATAATGGCGTAAATAGGCCTGGGAATAAGGGCAGGCTAGTAGACCAGAAATCTTCGTTGTCATTGCAGGACATCTGGTCGATGCGGATGAAACTGTAAAACGAGGGACGGTACCGCAGCAGAAGACCGGCCGGCCTGCCAGCGGTCCCACATCAAGCTCTTCTGCTCTGCGCTATAGTAAATCCTCGGTCTTCGCTTCATCTACAACTTCCTCCGCTCTATTGTTAGAGCTTAGATGTTGCATCGACCGATTGAAGTCACCGCCCCAAAGCGGCCGTTGGATTGAATTAGGTTAGAACGTCAGCTACTGACCCAGAGCGGGCATTCCCCTGACGCCGCTTAGACTGCATCTTCTCGTAGTTACGTATATCCCAGAATTGACGACAGTTTGGCCGAGCCTCGAAACTGGTTAAACGACAAAGGCAAAGCTGACCAAAGTCAGTGACGCAAAGCCACGGGTCCTCGCTTCCTCCGCGACGCATTC
>Ga0224504_10000169_pt1 | contig 27884 bp, 29 predicted proteins | sample SF_Oct11_sed_USG_3_FD_170160 | JGI IMG/M metagenome (GOLD analysis project Ga0224504, IMG submission 170160) | Sediment microbial communities from San Francisco Bay, California, United States - SF_Oct11_sed_USGS_24 | ecosystem: Environmental > Aquatic > Marine > Sediment | place: USA...
CTTCGGCAGCGCACCTGGCCTCTTCGCCCAGCCGGCCAATCTGATGCGGCCGGATTTCTGGCGCATGTTCCGCGACCTCCTGCGCTTTTACCGAGAGGCGCCGCGCCTCGTGGCCCGCCGCGATCTGGACCGGGTCACGCTGGGCGAGCTCCTGGCCGAAGGCGGGTATTCAGATGTTTTCGCGCACCGCCACCTTCTGCCCATGGCGGCGGCGATCTGGTCTTCGACTTTGGACGACATCCTCGCCTTTCCGGCCCAGACCTTCGTGCGGTTCTTCGAGAACCACGGCCTGTTCAACCTGGGGGAGCGGCCCCAATGGCGCAGCGTTCTGGGCGGCAGTCGCCGATACGTGGATGCCCTCTGCGCGCCCTTCCGGCACAGGGTGCATCTCGCCTCGCCCATCGTCGCGGTTTGGCGAACCCCGGCCGGCGTGTTCCTGCGCGACGCTGCCGGCCGGGAACAGAGTTTCGATCAACTCGTCATCGCAACCCACGCCGATCAGGCCCTGGCGATGTTGGGTCCGGACGCGGCCGCCGAGGAGAGCCGTGTTCTCGGGGCCTTCCGATACCAGGAGAACCGCGCGGTGCTCCATCGCGACCCGGCGCTCATGCCGCGGCGCCGGCGTGCCTGGGCGAGCTGGAACTACCTGGCCGAGGGCAGCGCCGAGACGACGCGCCGGGTCGCCGTCAGCTACTGGATGAACCGTTTGCAGCGGCTCGGCACCACGCGGGACGTGTTCGTCACTCTGAACCCTCTGCACGAGCCCGCGCCGAATTTGACCTTTGGGGACTACACCTACCATCATCCGCAGTTCGACCGGGCGGCGCTCTTGGCCCAGGAGCGGTTGCCCTCGATCCAGGGTCTGAACCGCGTGTGGTTTTGCGGCAGCTACTGCGGCTACGGCTTTCACGAGGACGGCCTGCAGGCCGGTCTCGCGGTGGCGGCGGCGCTCGGTCAGCCCGCGCCCTGGGCGGCCGACGTCACGCCGATGAGCCCGGCCTGGCGCGCGGTGACGCCGAGCACACCGGCCATGGCGGCCGAATAGGGACAGGCAGGGTTCCGGGTTCGAAATGAAAGATGCCGCGGTGACTACCTCCAGCCTCTACTTCGGCCGAGTGATGCATAAGCGCTTGCTGCCCTTTCGCCATCGCCTCGATTTTCGGATCTTCTCGCTCTATCTCGATCTCGACGAGCTGCCGGCCCTGTCGCGGCGCCTGCGGTTCTTCTCGCACAACCGGTGGAACCTCTTCGGCTTCCTGGACCGGGATCACGGCGCGCGCGACGGCACGGCCCTGCGGCCATGGCTGGACGCACGCCTCGCCGAAGCCGGCATCGATCTGGAGGGCGGCGCCGTGCGCCTGCTCTGCTTCCCGCGCTTGCTGGGCTACGTGTTCAATCCGCTCAGCATCTGGTTCTGCTATCACAAGAGCGGCCGGCTGACCGCCGTGCTATACGAGGTGCGCAACACCTTCGGCGAGCAGCACTGCTATCTCATCCCTGTCGACCCGGCGCGCGCGCCGGACAGGCCCATCCTGCAAAGCTGCGACAAGGGCTTTTACGTCTCGCCCTTCATCGGCATGGCCGCGACCTACCACTTCCGCCTCGCCGAGCCGGACACTCGCCTCGCCGTGGTGATTCGGCAGTGGACGCCCGAAGGCGCGCTCCTGGTGACGTCGCAGACCGGGCGGCGGCAGCCCCTGGATGACGCGACCCTGCTGAGGGCCTTCCTAGCCTACCCACTGATGACCCTGAAGGTGATCGCCGGAATCCACTGGCACGCGTTCAAGCTCTGGCGCAAGGGCGCCAAGCTCGTGCCGCGCCCGCCCGCACCCGAGCACGCGGTCACCCTGGTGCGGCCGCCGCTCGGCCGCGCCGCCGAATGACGCCTTGTATTACGTCCAATCCTGAAAACGGAACCCCCATGCAAGCCGATATCGAATACCCGGAGCGTTTTCAACGCGGCGGCCTCGCCGAAAGCCTGGTCCTGGCGCTGGCCGCGCGGGTCAATACGGGCGAGCTTGCCATTACCTTGCCCCATGGCGGCGAACGCTTCTTCAAGGGGACCCAAGCGGGACCCGGTGCGGCGCTGCGGGTTCACCACCCGCGCGCCCTCCGCCGCATCCTGCTCGGCGGCACGCTGGCCTTCGCCGAGGCCTACATGGAGGGCGATTGCGACAGCCCGGACCTGGCCGCGCTGGTGGAGTTCGTGATCCGGAACGAGGCGGCCCTGCTGACGGCGCTCGACGGGCAGCGCTGGACCCGCGCGCTGCAGCGGCTCGGCCACCTGCTGCGCCCCAATTCGAAGCGCGGCTCGCGGCGCAACATCGCGCGGCACTACGACCTGGGCAACGACTTCTACGCGCTTTGGCTCGACCCCTCGATGACCTACTCCTCGGCGGTCTTCGAACGGCCCGGGGAATCGTTCGAGGCGGCGCAGGACAACAAGTACCGCCGCATGGCCGAACTCGCCGCCATCGGACCGAACGACCGCGTGCTCGAGGTCGGCTGCGGCTGGGGCGGCTTCTGCAGCTGGGCGGCCCGCGAGATCGGCTGCCGGATCACGGCCGTCACGATCTCTCCGGCTCAGTACGATTTCGCGGCCCGGCGTCTGCAGGCCGAAGGCCTCGGCGGGCAGGTCGACCTGCGCCTGCAGGATTATCGCGACCTCGACGGCAGCTTCGACAAAATCGTCTCGATCGAGATGCTCGAGGCCGTCGGCGAGAAGTACTGGCCGCGCTACTTCGCGACGCTGCGCGACCGCCTCGTGCCGGGCGGCCGGGCCGCGCTTCAGGTCATCACCATCGCCGACGACCTCTTCGAGACCTACCGCAAGGACGTGGACTTCATCCAGCGCTACATCTTTCCCGGCGGCCTGCTGCCGTCGCCCGGCCGTCTGCGCGACCAGGTGCGCGGTGCGGGGCTCGAATGGCAGGGCTGCGAGAGCTTCGGGCTGCACTATGCCCACACCCTGAAGATCTGGCGCCGTGCCTTCGAGACGGCCTGGCCCCAGGTCCGCGCCCTCGGCTTCGACGAGCGCTTCCGGCGCATGTGGCGCTACTATCTCGCCTACTGCGAGGCCGGCTTCAAGACCGGCCGGATCGACGTGCTGCAGGCGGCCCTGGCAAAGAGTTGACGCCTGCCATGACCTCGGTGCCGCAGCCTTCGGACCGGCTGGGCCGGTCTGTCCTGCTTGCCTACGGTTTGCCAGGCCTGCCTCTGGCCGCGTTCCTGTTGCCGCTCTACGTGACCCTGCCGGCCTTCTATGCCGTCGATCTGGGGCTGGGGTTCTTCGCGGTCGGGGTCGTGCTGCTCCTGGCCCGGCTCTGGGACGTGGTCACCGATCCGCTGATCGGATCCCTGTCCGACCGCCTGACGACGCGCTTCGGCCGCCGCCGCCCCTGGCTGCTGGCGGGGGCGCCTCTGGTCATGGTGAGCGCGGGCTTTCTCTTCCTGCCCGGCCCCGGCGCCGATTGGGGCGGGCTTCTGGTCTGGACCATGGCGCTCTACCTGGGCGCCACCATGATCGTCCTGCCCTACAGCGCCTGGGGCGCCGAGCTCTCCTCCGATTACGACGAGCGCAGCCGGATCGCGGGCTGGCGCGAAGGTCTGGTGGTGGTCGGCACCCTGCTGGCCGCCGGCCTGCCGGCGGTGGTGGGCGCCGAGCGCGCCGTCGCCTTGGAAGTGATCGCCTGGTCGCTCTGGATCGTATTACCCGTATGTCTGATCATCGCAGTCCGATTCGTTCCGGAACACGCTGTTGCCCCGCAGGCGCGGTTGGCCTGGCGTCAGGGGCTCAAGGTGCTTTGGCGCAACGGCCCCTTCCGGCGCCTGATCGCCGCCTACTTCCTCAACGGCATCGCCAACGGCCTGCCGGCAACCCTCTTTCTGCTCTACGTCGAGCGGGTGCTGGAGACGCCGGAATGGTCCGGCGTCCTGTTGTTCGTCTATTTCCTCTGCGGCATCGCGGCGATTCCGCTGTGGCTCCGGCTCAGCCGGCACTGGGGCAAGCACCGCACCTGGGTCGGCGCCATGGTCTGGGCGGCCGTGGTCTTCGCCTTCGTGCCGCTGCTCGGGCCGGGCGACCACCTTTGGTTCCTGGCGGTCTGCGTGCTGACCGGGATCAGCCTCGGCGCGGACCTGACCTTGCCGGCCTCCATGCAGGCCGATGTGGTCGACCTCGACACCCTGCGCAGCCGGCAAAGCCGTGCGGGCCTGTACTTCGCGCTCTGGGGCGTGGCCACCAAGCTCGCCCTGGCCTTGGCGGTCGGCATCGCCTTTCCTGTGCTCGCGCTGGCGGGCCTGGAGACGGGCCAGGAGACGACCGCCTCGCCTTCGGCTCTCTTTGTCCTGGCGGCGCTCTACAGCCTGCTGCCGGCGGCGATCAAGCTGGGCGCCGTGGCGTTGGTCGCCGGCTACCCGATCACCGCGGCGCGCCTGCGTCGCATCCGCCGCCTGATCGAGGCGCGCGCCGCGCGCACCGCCTGGGACTGACTCCGGGAGGTCGGCCGTGATCCCTAGGCTCGCGTTGCTCGCCGTGCTGATCGGCATTTCGGGATGTAGCTCCATGAAACCGGAAGACTTTGCTGGGCGCCAACCGAAGCTCTTGATCGAAGAGTATTTCGCCGGCCGGACCAAGGCCTGGGGCATCTTCCAGGACCGCTTCGGCCAATTACGCCGCCAGTTCGAGGTCGAGATCGAAGGCGCCTGGGACGAGGGCACGCTGACCCTCGTGGAGGATTTTCTCTACGACGACGGCGAGACCGAGCAGCGGGTCTGGCGCATCACCAAACGCGGCGATCACGGGTACGAGGGCCAGGCAGACGGCGTGATCGGCGTCGCCGAGGGTCTCGCCTACGGCAATGCGCTCAATTGGCGCTATCGCTTTGCGCTCAAGGTCGGGGACGATACCTGGAACGTCACCTTCGACGACTGGTTGTTCCTGCAGTCCGACGGCGTGCTGATCAACCGGGCCGAGGTGACCAAGTTCGGCATCAAGCTGGGCGAGGTCACGCTGGTGTTCCGCAAGGTGGCGGGCGCGCCTGCTCAAGCTGCCGGCGTCGCCGCCGAATAAATCATGTCAGGCTGAGGGAAAGGCGCTTGCGGATCAGACCGATAACGTGGCGCAGCAGCGGCAGGCGGCCGTAGAACTGGCTGCCCGAATCCCAGTGGTCGAGGTGCGCGGCGACGCGGTCCCGGTCGTCGAAATGGACCTCGCTCATGCCTTCGATACGCCAGGGCGCGCCGCCCTTGCGCGGCTGGAAGCTGAAGTCCCAGCGCAGATACGCGACCCGGCCCGAGAGTGCCCGGTCGATCACCTCGAAGCGCGGCGCGGCCACATCCTCGAACATGCGCGCCAGGATCGCCCGGTAGGCCGCCACCCCGGTGACGTCGTTGAAGGGATCGCGGAACCGCACCGCCGGGGCGCAGAGCGCCTCCAGCTGGACCAGGCTGTCCGGCGTCAGCTCCTCGTAGAAAGCGATATAGGCCGAGACAGCCGCCTCGAGGCCGGGCTTCGGGGTCATGGTTCGGGCACCAGGCGGCGCGTGACGGCGAAGGCCAGCGGGGCCGGCAGGCAGCGCAGGATCTTCAGCAGGTAGGCGAGACGCCGCGGGAAGACGATCTCGAAGCGCTTCGATCCGAGCCCCCGGTAGAAGGCCTCCGCCGCATCCTCCGTCTCCATCAGGAAGGGCATGGGAAAGGGGTTCTTGTCGGTCAGCGGCGTGCGCACGAAGCCCGGATTGACCAATTGCAGGCGGATGCCGTAGCCGTCCAGCTCGGGCTTCAGCGCCTCGGCCATGTTGATCAGGCCGGCTTTGGTCATGCCATAGGCCGCCGAGGTCGGCAGGCCCCGGTAGCCGGCCAGCGAGGCGACCACCGCGATGCGCCCGCCGCGCCGCGCGATCATGCCGGGCAGCAGGACCTCCAGGCAGTGGACCGTTCCCATGAGGTTCAGCTCGGCGAGGTCGCGGAAGGCAGTGGCCGCGAGCCCCGCGGCGCGCACCGGCTGGTGGCTGCCGGCGTTGAGCACGGCCTGGTCGATCGGGCCCAGCGTCTGTTCGATGGTCGCGACCGCCGCCGTGACGGCCGCCGGGTCGGTGACATCGAGTGGAATGCCGCGGATCTCCCCTTTCAGGTCTTGGGCGCTCTTCGCCAGCTCGGCCAGTGGGTCGGCGCTGCGGGCCGAAGCCGCCACGCGCCAGCCGTCCGCCGCCATGCGCCGCGCCAGGGCATGACCCAGTCCCGAGCTGGCGCCGGTGATCCAGGCGCAGCCCGCCGTGGCCTGTCCCGTAGTCATCGGTCGTTTGCCGAAGCCTCGATCTCGGCGAGCGCCGCGGGTTCACCCTGGCGCGCATACACGACCTCCGCGCCCCGCGCCTGAAAGCTGGTCTTGGCCCACTCCCCAGAGGCGGTGTACCACAGGTCCAGGGTCAGGTCGCCGGTCACCTTGTAGCGCCGGGCATCGACCGGGCGCCCCGCCACCTCGATTTCCTCGATATCCGCCTGCGCGATCGCTACCTCGATCAAGCGGCCCCGCTGTGTATCGAGCAGCCGGGCCCGTTCCACGGTCTGCGGGTTCCAATAGCTGGTCGGCATCACGTCGGCCGGAGCCAGGAAGCTCCCGCTCGATCCCTCGATCGCGAGCCCGTCCTCGGTGGCCCGGCCGCTCAGCCAGAAGGCTTCGCCGTCGTCATCGGTCTCCGTGTCGATCGCCACGAGGCGGCCGTCACGCCAGACCTCGTGGTTCCGGTGGCGGTATTGGAAGACCGCAATGAAGAACAGCTTGACCTCGAGGCGGATGTCGATCTCCACATGAAGATCGCCGGCTTCGCGCCGGAAGACGACCTTGTGGTGCCCGAGGGGCGCGCCGTTTCGGAAGACCTCGAAGACGATCTGCTCCGCTCCGGGCAGCGCCGCCCTGAGCGGACCGGCCAAGACAACGCCGGCCACCGCGGCGGCGCCAATCAGAACCCCGACGAGGTGAAGGCGCCGCATTTGATCAAGGACAATCATCTCCTAGCCTTATACGCCGGGCCCGGACCATTGGATTGCCCAAAAGAGCAGACGGGCGGCGGGGCCATAGTGGAGGCAAGAGTGGGCCTCCGGCGCTTTGCGGCCGCCGGTTCGCCCTGGCGGCATAGAAGCTAGAAATGGGTCCAACCCTTGGTCTCCAGTGACATCTCGCCGCCGCCGGCGTCGAGAACCGCGAGCCCCCGGCCCTCGGCCAGGCGGCCGATCCTGGTCAGCGGCAGGTCGAGCCGGGCGGCCAGGGCGGCGACCTCCTCGGCCCGCTCGGGCGCCGCGGTGAACAGAAGCTCGTAGTCGTCGCCGCCGCCGATCAGGCCGGCGAGCAGGGCGGGATCGGCGGCAAGCGCCGCGCGCGCCGCCTCGGAGAACGGCAGCGCCGCGGCCTCGACGACGGCTGAGAGCCCGGAGGCCTCCAGGATGTGCCCGAGGTCGGCCGCCAACCCGTCGGAAACGTCGATCGCCGCCCGGGACAGCCCGCCCTCGGCGAGCGCCCGGCCCAACGCGAGCCGCGGCCGGGGCAGCCGGTAGCGGTCGGCCAGATAGGCGCGCCGCGGCTCGGACAGCGCCGGGCCCTCGCCTCGGCAAACCGCGAGCCCGAGCACGCCGTCGCCGATGCTGCCCGAGACATAGACGGACTCCCCGCCCCGCGCCGCGGAGCGCTTCAACGCCCGTCCCGGGGCGACCGCGCCGATCGCCGTCAGCGACAGGGTGAGCGGCCCGGGCGTCCCCGTCGTATCGCCGCCCAGCAGCGCCAAGCCGAATATCTGCTGGTCCTCGGCCAAGCCGGCGGCGAAGCGCGCCACCCAGGCCTCGTCCGGGGGCAGCGGCCAGGCCGCGGTCATCACATAGCCGAGCGGCCGGGCGCCCATCGCGGCCAGGTCGGAGAGATTGACCCGCAACAGCTTGCGCGCCACCAGGTCGGCCGGATCGTCCGGCAGGAAATGGACGCCGGCGACCAGGGCATCGGCGGTGACGACCAGCTGCTCGCCGACCGGCGCGGCGAGCAGGGCCGCGTCGTCCTCGAGACCCAGGGCGCCGGGCGCGCCGGCCGCGAGCGGAGCGAGATAACGCCGGATCAGCTCGAACTCGTCGGACACGACCGCGCCGCTCAGCCGCCGCCGGGCCCGTCCGGCTTCCGATCTTGGTCTTCGAACTCCTCCGGCCGCAGGCTGTGCGCCAAGTGGTCGAGCACGCCGTTGGCCATGCCCGGCTCCTTGCCGTCGAAGAACGCCTGCGCCAGATTGACGTACTCGGTGATCGTGGCCCGCGCCGGAATTTCGGGCCGGTAGCCCAGCTCGTAGGCGCCGGCGCGCAGGATCACCCTGAGCAAGGTCTCCAGCCGCTCGACCGGCCAGTCCTCGGCCAGCACTGCGGCCAGCATATCGTCGAGCGACGCGCTCTCCGCGGCCACGCCCTCGACCAGATCGCCGAGGAGCGCGCGGTCCGCCCTGCCCAGGCTCAGCCCGTCGATCGCCTCATCCAGGCGGTGTTCGAGAAACTCCTGCAGGATCAGCTCGGGCGAACCGCCGGAAAGCTCGATCTGGTAGAGCGCCTGGACCGCCCCCAGGCGCGCGGCGCCGCGCGGCGTATCGGCGAGGGTCCTGGCGGACGCTCTCGGGTTCGGCCCGTTCGCCGCACGGCCTGGTTTCGCACCGACAGACATCGCTCGAGACCCCTACCGTGGAAACAGATGGAACTGGCGCTTGAGCTCGATCATCTGGAGGCAGGCGCGCGCCACTTCGCCACCCTTGTTGCGGCCCGCGACACTGGCGCGTTCCCAGGCCTGCTCACGGGTCTCGCAGGTCAGGATTCCATAGCCCAGCGCCAGGGTGTGCTCGCAGGCCAGGTCCTGCAGCTTGCGGGCGCTCTCGGCGCAGACATAGTCGTAGTGGGTGGTCTCGCCCCGAATCACGCAGCCCAACGCGATATAGCCGTCGTAGCGCCGCTGCCCGCCGAAGAAATCCATGGAGCGCAAAGCCACGCGTATGGCCGCCGGAATCTCGAAGGCGCCCGGCACCGCAACGCTTTCGTACCCGATTCCCGCCGTGTCCAGCTCGGCGACCGCGCCGCGCAACAGCTCGTCGGCGATATCGGCGTAGTAGCGGGCTTCGACGATCAAGACGTGGGGCTGGTCCGACACGGCCTAATCTCCGCTCACGTCGATCGATTGCTGGCCGACGACCTTGAGGCCGTAGCCATCGAGCCCGACAATGGTGCGCTGGGTATTGGACAACAGCACCATGTCCCTGACCCCGAGATCGAGCAGGATCTGGGCGCCGACGCCATAATCGCGCAGCTCGCCCGGCGACGCGGCTTCGCCGGAGAGCTGGGCGCTCACCCGGTCCGACAGGCTGGTCGGGGTCGGCTCGCGTATCAGCACGACGACGCCGCGGCCGGCCTCGGCGATCATCCGCATGGCCTGGTGCAGCTCGCCGCCCTTGTCGCCCCCGCCGACCCCCAGCACATCGTCCATCACGTTGAGCGCGTGCATGCGCACCAGGACCGGCTCGTCGGTCGTCAGGTCGCCCTTCCACAGCGCCAGGTGCTCGGCGTAGGCCACCTCGTTGACATAGACCGCCATCTTGAAGTCCCCGCCATAGCGGCTCCGGCACCGGGTCTCCAGGCTGCGCTTGACGATGCGGTCGTGGCGCCGCCTATAGGCGATCAGGTCGGCGATCGTGGCGATCTTCAAGCCATGGCGCTGGGCGAAAGCGATCAGGTCGTCGCGCCGCGCCATGGTGCCGTCGTCGTTCATGATCTCGCAGATCACGCCGGCCGGGATCATACCGGCCAGCCGCGCCAAGTCGACCGCCGCCTCGGTGTGCCCGGTGCGGGCCAGCACGCCGCCGTCGCGGGCGACCAGCGGAAACACGTGACCCGGCGTGACGATGTCGGACTTGCCCTTGCTGGGGTCGATCGCCACGGCGATGGTGTGGGCGCGGTCCGGCGCGGAGATGCCCGTGGTCACGCCGTCGCGCGCCTCTATGGAGAGCGTAAAAGCGGTTTCGTGCCGGGATTCGTTGTGCTTGGCCATGAGCGGCAGGTCGAGCTGCTCGACCCGCTCGCGCATCAGGGCCAGACAGATCAAGCCGCGCCCGTACCTGGCCATGAAGTTGATCGCCTCGGGCGTGGCCATCTGTGCCGGGATCACGAGGTCGCCTTCGTTCTCGCGCTCCTCGTCGTCGACCAGGACGAAGATCCGGCCGTTGCGCGCCTCCTCGATCACGTCCTCGATCGAGGACAGCATCTCCCGGAAGGTCATGCGCCAAGGCTCCTGCTGGGGCGTTGCCATTCACTCCGCCTTTTCACGAAGACGCTGAACGTAGCGCGCCAGAAGGTCGATTTCCAGGTTGACGCGGCCGCCGGGCCGGAGCGCGCCGAACGCGGTCTGCCGGGCGGTGTGCGGTATGATGTTGACGCCGAAGCGGACCGCCCCGGACCCTTCGTCCTCGACCTCGTTGACCGTCAGCGAGACCCCGTCCAGGGCGACCGAACCCTTGGGCGCGATGAAGCCCGCCAGGCCGGCCGGCGCCCGGAAGGTGTAGCGCTGCGAATCGCCTTCCGGCGTGCGGGTCAGCACCTCGGCGACGCCGTCGACGTGGCCGGACACCAGATGCCCGCCCAGCTCGTCGCCGATCCGGAGCGGCCGTTCGAAGTTGACCGGCGCGCCGGCCTGCCAGTCGCCCAGCGTCGTCTTGGAGAGCGTCTCGGCCGAGACGTCGGCGGCGAACCAGCCCGGTCCCTTGTCGACCACGGTCAGGCAGGCCCCGGAACAGGCGATCGAGGCACCCAGACTGACTTCCGCCGTGTCGTAACCGGTCTCGAAGACGAAACGGGCGTCGCCCTGCCGCTCCACCTGTCGGACCCGGCCGAGGTCGGTGATGATGCCGGTGAACATGCCGGCAACTTACGGGACGCGGCGGTAGGTTTCCATCAAATCCTCGCCGACCGGGGCGACGGAGACGCGCTCGAAGCGCGGGGCCGCGTCCAGGCGATCGAGACCGAAGCCACCGGCACCCGGCAGGCCGTCGCCGCCGATCACCCGGGGCGCGCGGAACCAGACCAGCCGGTCGACCAGCCCCTGGCTCAAAAGACCGGCCGCCACCTGCCCGCCGCCCTCGACCAGCAGGTCGTTGACCCCCCGCCCGCCCAGCGCCTGCAGCGCGGCCTCCAGCGACAGGTTGCCCTCCGCGTCATCGGGCGTCTCGAGGACCTCCAGACCGGCGCCGCGATAGGCCTCGAGGCGCGCCCGGTCGTTGCCCGGACGGGTCACCAGACAGGTCGGCTGACCGCCGGCGCGCAGCACCAGGTCGTGGGTCAGGGGCAGGCGCAGCCGGCCGTCCAGCACGACGCGAAGCGGCGCGCGATCCTCGAGCCCGGCCAGGCGGACATCGAGCCGCGGGTTGTCGGCCAGGGCCGTGCCGCCGCCGACCAGAACGGCGTCGCTCGCGGCGCGCAACAGGTGTGTGCGCGCGCGCGCCGCCGGCCCGGTGATCCAGCGGCTCTCGCCGCTCTTGGTCGCGATGCGCCCGTCCAGCGTCGTGGCCAATTTCAGCGTGACCAAGGGACGGCCCGCGGCAAGGCGCATCAGGTAGCCGGCGTTCACCTCGGCCGCGGACTCGGCCAGGAGGCCCAGGTCCACTGCTATCTCCGCCGCGCGCAGCTTATCGAGGCCGCCACCGGCGACCCGCGGGTCCGGGTCCTCGAGGGCGACGACGCAGCGGGTGATCCCCGCCGCGATCAGCGCCTCGGCGCAAGGCGGCGTCCGGCCGTGGTGGGCGCAGGGTTCGAGCGTGACGTAGGCCGTCGCGCCGCGCGCCGCCGGCCCGGCGCGGTCGAGCGCCTCGGTCTCCGCATGGGGCCGGCCGCCCGGCTGGGTCCAGCCGCGGCCCAGCACGCGGCCGTCTCGCACCAGGACGCAGCCGACCGCCGGGTTGGGCGCGACCCGCCCTCGGCCGCGGCGCGCCAGCGCGAGCGCAGCCTGCATGTGGGGGCGGTCGGCCGGGTCAGCCGCTCTCGTCGGCGCCGAGTTTTTCAATGAAGGCCTCGAAGTCGCGCGCTTCGCGGAAGTTACGGTAGACCGAGGCGAAGCGCACATAGGCGACCGGGTCCAGATTGGCCAGCGCGTCCATGACCAGCTCGCCGATCAACTGGGTCTTGATTTCGCTCTCGCCCGAGCTCTCGAGGCGCCGGACGATACCGTTCACGATCCGCTCGATCCGCTCGGGCTCGACCGGCCGCTTCTGCAGGGCGATGTTCATCGAGCGCAGCAGCTTGTCCCTGTCGAAGGGTTGCCGCTGGCCGGTCGTCTTGATCACGGTCAGCTCGCGCAGCTGCACGCGTTCGAAGGTGGTGAACCGGGCGCCGCAGTTGGTGCATTGCCGGCGGCGGCGGATCGCCGAGTTATCCTCGGTCGGCCGCGAATCCTTGACCTGGGTGTCTTCGTTTCCGCAAAACGGGCAACGCATTCCCTGTCCCCCTATCTGGCCGGCCGTGCCATGGCTCTCTAAAGCTCCGGATAGATCGGGAAGCGCCGGCACAGCGCCCGCACCTCCCCGCACACCGCGGCCTCCACCGCGGCGTTGTCACCCCGGCCGGCCGCCAAGCCGTCCAGCACGCGGCTGATCAGCGTACCTACCTGGCGGAACTCCGCCGGTCCGAAGCCGCGCGTCGTGGGCGCCGGCGTGCCGAGGCGGATGCCCGAGGTGACGGTCGGCTTTTCCGGGTCGAAGGGCACGCCGTTCTTGTTGCAGGTGATGCCGGCGCGATCCAGGCTCTGCTCGGCGACCCTGCCGGTCAGGCCCTTCGGCCGCAGGTCGACCAGCATGAGGTGGGTGTCGGTGCCGCCCGTGACGATGTCGCAGCCGTGCTCGATCAAGACCGCGGCCAGGGTGCGGGCGTTCTCCACCACCGTGCGGGAGTAGGACTTGAAACTGGGCTTCAGCGCCTCGCCGAAGGCCGCCGCCTTTGCGGCGATGGCGTGCATCAACGGCCCGCCCTGAAGGCCCGGAAAGGCGGCCGAGTTGATCTTCTTGCCGATCTCCGGATCGTTCGTCAGCACCATGCCGCCGCGGCCGGCGCGCAGTGTCTTGTGCGTCGTGCTGGTCACGACATGGGCATGGGGCAGCGGGCTCGGGTGCACGCCGCCGGCGACCAGGCCGGCGAAGTGCGCCATGTCGACAAGGAAATAGGCGCCGACCTCGTCGGCGATCCGCCGGAAGCGTTCGAAATCGATGGTCCGCGGATAGGCGGAGCCGCCGGCAATGATCAGTTTGGGCCCTTTTTCGCGGGCCAGGCGTTCGACCTGGTCGTAGTCGATCAGGCCGTCCTCCCGGCGCACACCGTACTGCACGGCATTAAACCACTTGCCGGACAGGTTGGGCGGCGCCCCATGGGTCAAATGTCCGCCGGCGGCGAGCGCGAGACCCAAGATGGTATCGCCGGGCCGGCAGAGGGCGAGCAACACGCACTGATTGGCCTGGGCGCCGGAATGCGGCTGCACGTTGACGAATTCGCAGCCGAACAGCCGTTTCGCCCGATCGATGGCCAGCTGCTCGACCACGTCGACGAACTCGCAGCCGCCGTAGTAGCGCCGGCCCGGATAGCCCTCGGCGTACTTGTTGGTGAGCACCGAGCCCTGGGCTTCGAGCACGGCCCGCGATACGATGTTCTCCGAGGCGATCAGCTCGATCTTGTCCTGCTGACGGCGCAGCTCGTCGCCGATGGCCGCCGCGAGCTCCGGATCGCTCTCCGCCAGACGAGCGGTGAAAAATCTGTCCTCCACAATCGCCCCGGCGTCCGCCCCTGTCATGGCGATCCTTTCCCAGTCACCTTCTTGGCCTATCCGCCGTCGGCGAGCTTGGCCACGCGCTTTGCGTGGCGGCCGCCGGCGAACTCCGTCGTCAGGAACGCCTTCAGGCAGTCCTTCGCCACCTCGACCCCAACGATGCGGGCGCCCAGCGCCAGCACGTTGGCATCGTTGTGCTCCCGGGCAAGGCGCGCCGTGGTCTCGTTGTGGCACAACGCGGCGCGGATACCCGGATGCCGGTTGGCCGCGATCGAAATGCCGACGCCCGTGCCGCAGACCAGCACGCCGCGCTCGACCCGGCCCTCGACGATCGCCCTTATCATGGCCTTGGCGAAATCGGGATAGTCGACCGAGTCCGGACCGTCGGTGCCGAGGTCGACGATCTCGTAGCCCATGGCGACGAGCGCCTCGGCAAGGGCGGCCTTGAGCTCGTAACCGGCGTGGTCCGAGGCTACGGCGATCGGTTTTCCGCTCATTGCATGGGGGTCCGCACAAAACCGAGGGAAAAGGCGCGGCGAAGCTACCATATGTCGCAGGCGCATGAAAGCCTGACACAAGGTTTCGCGGGTGGCAGGGCGATACAACAAACCGGTGTCGGCTCAGCCGGAATCACACTTGTGACAATAAAATGAACATTAGAAAATCATTTTTGCCAATTGACAATAGATAATGTCTGTGTAAGTTACACGTTATCTATGGACTATAAAGAACGGAAGCTAAAAATGAATGATCAAAATGTGGAAGGGTTGTCCTCGGGTGAGTTATTGCGCATGACTTCTGATGTTGTGGCGGCTTATGTCAAAAACAACCCACTGCAGGCCGCTGAACTCACCAGTGTTATTCAAACGGTCCACAGCTCCCTTTCGGTCCTAAACGGCGGCGGCGAGGCCAAGGCCGAGCCGCAGAAGCCGGCTGTTTCGATCCGTCGCTCCGTGACGCCCGACTATATCGTGTGCCTCGAGGACGGCAAGAAGCTGAAGATGCTGAAACGCCACCTGCGCACCACCTACGGCCTGACTCCCGACGAATACCGGGCGAAGTGGGGCCTGCCGACGGACTATCCGATGGTGGCGCCGAACTACGCCAAGCAGCGCTCGGCCTTCGCCAAGAAGATCGGCCTCGGGCACAGCACGAAGCGCCGCACCAAGAAGCGCTGACGGCGGTCGGCCCCCGGGGATCAGCCAAGGGTCTTGTTGTCTCAGCGGGTTTCGCGATTTCGCTTCAGAACATAGGTCAGCTTCTGGTCCGCGGCCTGTTTCAGGGCCGTTTCGCCCGCCGAGGGGTCGCCGACGATCGACACTTCGGTCAAGGTCACGGGGTCGACCGCGGAGACCTTGACGTAGGCGCCGACCCGGTGAAATTCGAACAGCGTTTCACGGTATCCGGCCATGCGCCGATCATGGCCGGGCCCGGGCAAAGAAACCCTTAAGCGATTCTTCCGGACGACAAGTGGGTGGCCCCCTGCGGCCGCGCGATGGCCAGCCTTTTCCCCTGGGCGTGATGGGCTATGATGAGGTCCGAGACACCTATCGTGGCTGAGCGAGGAACCAACAATGTCCGCAGCTGAAAGCGCCGCGGCCGCACAGGCCGGGCCGCAAGCGCTCCCGGCCAAGGCCGCCTTTGCCTGGGACGACCCGCTGCTGCTCGACGAGCAGCTCTCCGAGGATGAGCGCATGGTGCGCGACGCCGCGCGCGACTATTGCCAGGAGCAGCTGATGCCGCGGATCCTCGAGGCCAACCGCCACGAGCGCTTCGACCGCGAGATCCTGACCGAGATGGGCGCGCTCGGCTTCCTCGGCGCGACCCTGCCCGAGGACTACGGCTGCGCCGGGGTGAACTACGTCTGCTACGGCCTGATCGCCCGCGAGGTCGAGCGGGTCGACAGCGGCTACCGCTCGGCGATGAGCGTGCAGTCGAGCCTGGTGATGCACCCGATCCACGCCTACGGCACCGAAGATCAGCGCCGCAAGTACCTGCCCCGCCTGGCGACGGGCGAGCTGGTCGGCTGCTTTGGGCTGACCGAGCCCGACCACGGCTCGGACCCGGGCGGCATGAAGACACGCGCCCGCAAGGTCGAGGGCGGCTACCGGCTCTCCGGCTCCAAGATGTGGATCACCAACTCGCCGATCGCCGATGTCTTCGTGGTCTGGGCCAAGGCCGAGCCCGACGACAGGATCCGCGGCTTCGTCCTGGAGAAGGGCATGGAGGGCCTTTCGGCGCCCAAGATCGAGGGCAAGTTCTCCTTGCGCGCCTCGATCACCGGCGAGATCGTCATGGACGAGGTCTTCGTGCCGGAGGAGAACCTGCTGCCCAACGTCGCCGGCCTCAAGGGGCCCTTCGGCTGCCTCAACCGGGCGCGCTACGGCATCGCCTGGGGGGCGCTCGGCGCGGCCGAGTTCTGCTGGCACGCGGCGCGCCAGTATACCCTCGACCGCAAGCAGTTCGGCCGGCCGCTGGCCGCCAACCAGCTGATCCAGAAGAAGCTGGCCGACATGCAGACCGAGATCACCTTGGGCCTGCAGACCTGCCTGCGCGTGGGCCGCCTGTTCGACGAGGGCAAGTTGGCGCCCGAGGCGATCTCGCTGGCCAAGCGCAACTCCTGCGGCAAGGCGCTCGACATCGCGCGCACGGCCCGCGACATGCACGGCGGCAACGGCGTGGCCGACGAGTACCACGTCATCCGCCACGTCATGAACCTCGAGGCGGTCAACACCTACGAGGGCACGCACGACATCCATGCGCTGATCCTCGGCCGCGCGCAGACGGGCATTCAGGCGTTCACCTAAGGGCGCCAGCGCCCCGGTCGCCCGGAAGAGGAGGTGTTGACACTTTCTTGGCAGGCACAGGCCGGCCCGGGCGCCGTTTCGGCGCCCGGGTAATGGACCCGAGGCGTTGCCGAGCTGCGTCGCCGCGGCTCAAGCGGCGGAGCTGAGATTCCCGTAGCGTTGCGGCGTGGACCAGAACTGGCCGAGCTGGCGCAGGATGTTGTTCGTTTCGCCCAGCGACTCGCGCGACAGCTGGGTGTCGTCGAGCTTTGTGGACTGGGCCTGGAACAGAGCGTCGAGCCGGCGCGAGATTTCCAGCCCCTTCTCCGCGGCGCGCACGTGGAACGACCGGCGGTCGTGGGGCGAGCGCTCCTGGATCAGGTACTCGTTCTCCACCATCTTCTTGACGTTGTACGAGACATTGGAGCCGAGGTAGTAGCCGCGCTGGGTCAACTCGCCCACGGTCAGCTCTTCCTCGCCGATGTTGAACAGGATCAGAGCCTGGACGTTGTTCAGATCGCGAACGCCGACACGGTCCAGTTCGGACTTGACGACCTCGAGGCACTGACGGTGCAGGCGCTCGATGAGCGAGATTGTCTCTAGATAAGCGGCTTTCACAGCGGACCCCCACAACTTATGATAGTACAAAAATCTGTGCGGCCCGCATCATACCGGCCAGGAGGTTAATGACCGCTTAAGCTTGCTAAATTTGCCCGTAATACTCTGAAAAAGCATTACTCGCCACGGATCAACTTGACGATCGCCGAGTAGTCCAGGGCGCCGTTGCCGGCATTGACGAAGACCGTGTAGAGCGCGGTGGCTGCGGCGCCGAGCGGCGTGGCGGCGCCGGCCTGGCTGGCCGCGGTCTGGGACAGCTTCAGGTCCTTATGCATCATGGCCGCGGCGAAGCCGGGGCGGTAGTCCCGGTTCGCGGCCGAGGTCTCGACGACGCCCGGTACCGGGTTGTGGTTGAGCATCGCCCAGCAGGCGCCCGAAGAGACCGAGCTGATCTCGAACAGCGTCTTTGGGTCGAGCCCCAGCTTCTCGCCCAGGGTGAAGGCCTCGGCGCAGGCCAGCATGGAGATGCCCAGGATCATGTTGTTACAGACCTTGGCCGCCTGGCCGTTGCCGGGTCCGCCGGCATGGACGATGTTTCTCCCCATGACCTCGAGCAGCGGCCTGGCCCTGGCGAAGGCCGCATCGGGCCCTCCGCACATGAAGGTGAGCGTCGCGGCCTCGGCGCCCGCCACGCCGCCGGAGACCGGGGCATCCAGCATCGGGTGGCCGGCCGCGGCAGCCGCCTCGTGCACCTCGCGGGCGCTGGCGACGTCGATGGTCGAGCTGTCGATCAGCAGGCTGTCCGGCCCGGCCGCAGCGATCAGGCCGCCCTCGCCGCCGGCCTCGCCCAGGTAGGCCGCACGCACCTGCTCGCCGGCCGGCAGCATGGTGACGATGGTCTCGGCGCCCTGAACCGCCTCGGCCGCGCTCGCCGCGGTCTCGACCCCCTTGGCCGCCGCCGCCTCGACGGCGGTCGGAACGAGGTCGAAGCCCCTCACCCGGTGGCCCGCCTGGACCAGGTTCGCCGCCATGGGCACGCCCATATTGCCGAGCCCGATAAAGCCGATGTCAGCCATGACCTCCCCCTTTGCTAGCGTCTCGCGAAAGCCGCGTAGCCTAACGCAAGGAGGCCGTGGTTACGAGCCGTTCAGCGACCCGGCCAACTGCACCAGGCTCAGGAACTCGGAACGGTAGCCGTTGGCATCCAAACCGCGGGCATCACGGGCCAGCGCCTCGACATCGGCATAGGCGAAACTTCCGGTATAAGTCCCGCCGCGCAGCAACTGGCCGAAGGCGGCCACCGACGCGGCGAAGCGGAAGGCCTCAGACGGCCGGTTGGGCGCATCCTCCAGCATGGCGCCGGCCAGCGGCACCTCGATCAGCCGGCTGGTGTCCTCCTCCGGCAGCTTGTAGCGCAGCTTGAGGAAGGCGAACTCGCTGTCCGGTGCCACCTCTTCGGCAACGGCCTGCTCGCCGTAGCGCAGCGGGTCCAGCCGTTCGCCCTTGCCGCCGGCGAGCGCGATCTCGTAGAGCGCGGTCACCGTGTGCCCGGCGCCGATGTCGCCGGCGTCGACCTTGTCGTTCCTGAAGTCCTCGCGCCGCAGGACCCGGTTCTCGTAGCCGATCAGCCGGTATTCGGCGACCACGGCCGGGTTGAACTCGATCTGCACCTTGACGTCCTTGGCGATGGTGTGGAGCGTCGAGGACAGCTCGGTGACCAGCACCTTGCGGGCCTCCTTCAGGCTGTCGATATAGGCGTAGTTGCCGTTGCCCACGTCGGCGATCTGCTCCATCAGGGCCTCGTTGTAGTTGCCGGTGCCGAAGCCCAGCGTGGTCAGCGTGATGCCGCCGTCGCGCCGTCGCTCGATCAGGTCCTTGAGCGCCTCCACGTCGGCCACGCCGACATTGAAGTCGCCGTCGGTCGCCAGGATGACGCGGTTGATGCCGCCCTCGATGAAGGCCTCTTGGGCCATGTCGTAGGCCAGGCGGATGCCCGACGCGCCGGCCGTGCTTCCGCCGGCCGAGAGCTGCCCGAGCGCGGCGGCGATCTTGCGCGTCTCATCGCCCGGTGTCGGCTCGAGCACCGCGCCGGCGGCCCCGGCATAAACCGCGATGGATACCCGGTCCTCCGCCGTCAGCTCCCTGGTCAGCAGCCTCAGCGCCTTGACCAGCAGCGGCAGCTTGTCCGGCGGGCTCATCGAGCCGGACACGTCGACCAGGAAGACCAGGTTGGCCGGCGGCCGATCGGCGCGCGGCACCTCGTAGCCCTTGATGCCGATATGCAGCAGGTAGGTGTCCGGGTTCCAGGGCGTCGCCGCGACCTCGGTCGTGACCTCGAAGGGCCGCTGGGAATCGGCGGGCCCGGGATAGTCGTAGGAGAAGTAGTTGATCAGCTCCTCGACGCGGACCGCGTCCTGCGGCGGCAGCAGGCCGCCGTCGAGGAAGCGCCGCGTGTTGGCGTAGGCCCCGGTGTCGACGTCGACGCTGAAGGTCGAGACCGGCGCCTCGGCCGCTCGCTTGACCGGATTGTCCGCGAGGTGCTGGTAGGCCTCGCGGTCGAGCGGAGCGGACGGCGGGCGCAGGTGCTCCAAGCCGCCCTGGGTCGGCCCCGGAACGAATCGAAGCGCAGTATGAAACTCCATGGGGACAGTTCGGGTTGCCGATTCCCGTGTTCTCCCGGGCGATGGCCCGGCTGCCGGCGTGACGGACTGGGCCGACGTTTCCTCCGGGGCCGTCTCGCAGCCCTGCACAGCCATGGCCGCCGCGGCCAGGACTAGAAGTCCGGTGGTAAGAATGTTCTTCATGGAATGTTCCCCCACTAGCGATGAATGGAAATGAGCATCACCGCCAGTAGCAGCGCTTCGTGGCGCGCAATCGCCGACTTCGTGGCAAAACTATGTCGATGACGGGTGGAAGATTCGCGCGGACGGACGCCGGGCCAACTAGTCGAAGACAAGATCGCCGTCCTCGGGCGGCGCGAAGTGGGCGGCGACCAGCGCCTCGTCGACCTCGTCCAGGCTGGCCGGGCACCACCTCGGCGCGCGGTCCTTGTCGATCACCGCCGCGCGGATGCCCTCGACGAAATCGTGCCCGGCCACGCAGGCCTGGCTGAGGCGGTACTCCATGATCATGGCGTCCTCGAAGTCCAGCCCGGCGCCTTCGCGCAGCTGGCGGAAGGTGACCTTGAGGCTGGTCGGCGAGCATTTTCGTAAGGCCGCTAGCGCCGACTCGGCCCAGGCGCCCTCCTCGGCCTCGAGCGCGGCCAGGATCGCCTCGACCGAGGCCTTGGAGAAGCAGCGGTCGATCGCCGCCCGCTGTACGGCCAAAGGCGGGTCGCCGGGCGCGGACGCGAAAGCCGCGATCGCGTCGCTCGCCACGGCCCGAGCGTCGCCCGACCAGTCGGCGGCCGCCAGCGCGTCCACCAGAGCCGGCAGCCTGGCGCTCTCGACGTAGTGCGTGGCGATGCCCGCATAGAGGCAGTCGGCCGCCTGGAGCCGCGCGCCGGTCAGACCGAGGTACAGGCCCAGCGCGCCCGGCAGGCGCGGCAGGAAGTAGGACCCGCCGACGTCGGGGAACAGGCCGATCGCCGTCTCGGGCATGGCGAAGAGCGTGCGCTCGGTGGCCACCCTGTGGCTGCCGTGCAGCGAGATGCCGACCCCGCCACCCATGACGATGCCGTCGATCAGCGCGATGGTGGGCTTGGGATACCGGAACAGGTCGCGGTTGAGTCTGTATTCCACGCGGAACAGCTCGGCCGCCAGCTTGCGGTCGCCGCGCGCCGAGTCGTAGACCTCGATCACGTCGCCGCCCGCGCAGAAGGCGCGCTCGCCCGCGCCCGTAATGACCACGGCGGCGACCTCGGGGTCGGCCGCCCAGGCGGCAACCTGGACGGCTAGTCCACGGAACATGGAGAGCGTCAGCGCGTTGAGGGTCCGCGGCCGGTTGAGCGTGACCAGCGCCAGCGCCCCACGCCTCTCGAACAGAAGCTCGGCCTTGCTGGCCGCGTTCATGCCACATTTCCCCTAGCGTGTCGTGGCGCGCGCCGGCGCGGAACCCGTCACCAACGATGAGGCTATTTAGCGTCCGGACGCCGGCGCGTCATGGTTTTTCCCGGAGCCGAGCGCAGGCCGCTCGAGTTCTCTGGTGGCTCCGCCGATTGCGGTCGCCGAACCAGCTTTTGCGCCACGCCCCGGGGGGTAGCCCCCCAAACCAAACTTTGGATCACGGTCAGTCGGCAATGATTGCAATTACGCGAAAAATTTATAAGAAAAACACGAAACCAGTGTATAGCAGTCCTTTCGATATACACCTTTCGTAAACCTCAAATTGTTAATAGCCTAATGATAACTTGCCGTTATAGCAGTGCGCTATTCGCCGTGAGGGATGAGATCTAGCCGTGCGGATACTTCACATCGAAAACAACCCCGCCTCCGTGAAGGAGGTCGAGCTGATGCTTCAGGGGGTGGTGGACGAATACGAAACCACCGCCCTCGGAGAGTATGCGTTGCAGCTTGCGGGGCGCACGCCCTACGACCTCATCCTTCTGGACGTGATGCTGCCGGACATCGACGGCTACGAGGTCATAGGGCGCCTGCGCGCAGCGGGCGTGCGCACGCCCTACCTGATACTGTCGGGTCTTGTGGACCGGGAAAGTGAATTCGGCGCGCTGGCCTTCGGTCGCGGCGATTACCTCGCCAAGCCGTTCACCAAGGACGAGTTGCTCGACTGCGTGAAATCAGCGGTCGCGCATTCGAACCTGACCGAACCGGCGGATTTGGAGGACGACCCGCCGTGCCAGGCGGCGGCGCAGAGGATTGACGTAGAGCGCAGAAAACACCGGCGCTTCAGGACCATCAAGTCCGCAAGGATAGATTTCGCACAGGGCATCGACTGCAAGATTCTGAACATGTCCCATGGCGGCGCCGCGATACGGCTTCCCGACGATGAGATCGATCTCCCGCCGAGCTTTCTGTTGGAGCTCGACTGCGGCACGGCCCATACCTGCACGATTCGCTGGAGGGTGCGGGATCGGATCGGGGTGAAGTTCCTCGGACGAAGCTGGTAATATCAGGGGCGGAGAGGCTTTGGGCACCGGAGCGGTCGGCTCCACCTTGCCCCTCGGCAAGGCATCCGGCATCGCGGCGCAAGCACAGGTAGATTGTTCCCCGTATTCGCGCTAGGCTTTTCCGTAAAGCGCCCCGAGGCCTCCCACGAGCGCTGCGGGGCTGGGCGTTCGAGCAGTCTAAGAATCGGGTGCAGACCATGGTGGACGTTGACAAGATCAAGAAACAACTCGAGCAGCGGGTGGAAATCCTGAGTGCACGGATCGAGGACATAAAGGGCGAGCTGCGGACGCGCCCCAGTCCCGATTTCGAGGAGCAAGCCACCGAGGGCGAAGCGGACGAGGTGCTCGAAGGCCTGGAGAATTCGGGTCTTTCGGAAATCGCACAGATCCGCGCGGCGCTGGACCGCATGAAGACGGGCGACTATGGCGAGTGCCAGACCTGCGGCGAGCCCATCGGCGAGAAGCGGCTGGAAGCCATCCCGCACGCCACACAGTGCATCAAGTGCGCATCGCTGGCGGACTGACCTGACCGGGACGCCCCGGCCGATTGACCGTCTCGGGCCCACGTAGTCAAAGTACATAACTGGTCCCGAGTTCAACTCGTGCGTGTTCTACGATCTTCCGAGGGCATCGTGGAACCACCAGGGATTCAGAGCAGACTTGCAGGTGGAGCCATGAATTTTGCAAAGGTCTTCAGGGCAGCAGCTCTCATCGGCGTGGTCGCCGGCATCTCCATGAGCTCGAGCGGTACGGCTGAAGCGCAGCAGCGTGTCGCTTGGAAGATGCAAAGCGCCTTCGCCAGCAAGCTCCCGATCATCGGCGAGGTGGTTCGGCGTTTCGAAAGAAACGTCAAGGCGATGTCAGGCGGCACCTTGCATATCAGAGTCTACGAGCCGAACGCACTGGTGCCGGCGCTGGAGGGATTCGACGCGGTCACGAAAGGCTCGATCGACGCGATGTGGGGTGCCTCGGCCTATCACGTCGGCAGAATTCCGGCTCTTTCGTGGTTCACCGCGGTGCCGTTCGGGCCGCGGGCGGGCGAGTATTTGGCGTGGTTGCGATACGGGGGCGGCGACGAGATCTACGATGAGATCTATGCCGCGCACGGCTTGAAGGGATTCCACTGCGTTATCCTGGCGCCCGAGGCCTCGGGCTGGTTCCGCAAGGAAATAGGATCGGCCGACGACCTCAAGGGATTGAAGGTGCGCTACGGCGGCCTGGGCGCCGAGGTCATGGCCAAGATGGGAGCATCCACCCAGCTCCTCGCCCCGGGCGACATTTACTCGGCGCTCGATCGCGGCGTCATCGACGCCACCGAATTCTCCATGCCGGTGATCGACCTGGCGCTGGGGCTCCATGAGGTCGCCAAGCACTACTACTTCCCGGGCTGGCACCAGCAGGCGACCATCGGTGAACTGCTCATCAACCTCGGTAGGTGGGAGGCACTGTCCGACCAGCACAAGGCGATCATAGAGGTCGCCTGCGGCGAGAGCCTGAACTGGTCCTTCGTACGTAGCGAAGCGTTGCAGTTCAAGGCAATGAAGACGTTGCAGGAGAAGGGCGTGGCGATCCATCGCTGGCCGGACAGCATGCTCCGCCGGTTCGAAGAGAAGTGGCAGGAGGTCGTCGACGAAGAGTCCGCCAAGGACCCCCTGTTCAAGCGGATCTACGAGAGCTTCGCCGCGTTCCGCACTCAGTATGCACTCTGGCGAAAGCACGGTTACTTGGATTGACCTGGCCCGTGGCCGCCGGATGAGGTGCCGCCGGTCTGCGCGCGCTCAACTCCTCAGATCGCGGTAAAGCGGCGCATCCTTCCAGAGCGCTTCGAAGTCCTGCTGCGACTTCCAGACCTTGGCGAACCAGGTGTTCTCCTTGGCCTGCTCCTCGGCCCAGGCCCTAGCGGCTTTCTTGGCTTCGGCCTGAAACGCGTCGTCGAGCGCGAGTATCTCGTTGCCGGCCTGGCGGTAATGATCGAGGGCCTTGGCATCTTCCTGGCCGAAACGGATCCAGCTTTCCAGCGTGACCAGCTTCGCCGCAACCTCGATCAGCCGCTTATCACGCTCCGAAAGCGCGTTCCAAGCCGCCTTGTTGAACTGCAGTTCGAAGGGGGCGACCGGCTGATGCACGCCTGGGACGATCACGTACTTGGTGATCTGGCTGACGCCGAGACCGGCGTTTTCCCATAGTGTGCCCCACTCTGCCGCGTCGATCTCGTCCGCGGCCAGCGCGCCTTTTACTTCGGAGTGCGGCAGGGAGACGGATGTAGCACCGAGGCTTACCACGATCTCCAGCCAGGCTCCGGCGGTGCGAACCTTCAGCCCCTTGAGATCGGCCAGGCTCCGCACCGGCTTGCGCGAGTGCAGGAAGACCTCAGCCGTGCGCATGAGGCCTGGCATCGATACGACGCCGAACTTCTCTTCCCGGAATTCACGCCACAGGCTCAGACCGCCGCCTTCGTAGAGCCAGTGGATCGTGCGCTCGGGGTCCATGCTGCCGGCAAAACCGCCGAACAGCACCGCGGTCTTGTCCTGGGTCCAGTCCAGGCCCATCCAGGTGTGCCCGACCTCGGCCGCCCCTTCGCGCACGGTCTTGGTCACCTCGAGGGGCGGGCCGAGCTTGCCGGCAGGGAAGACTTCGATTTGTACTCTCCCGTCGGTAAGCAGTCCGGCCTTCTCGGCAAACGCCTTGGACCCGATCTCCATGAGCGGCCCTCCGCCCCAACTTGCAGCCATCTTCCACTTGTGCAGGGCGTCCGCCGCCTCGGCCTTCTGCGACGCAAGGCACAGGGCGAGCATTGCCGCGACGCCAAGCGCCGCCATATCCAGTCGTTTCATGGGAACCTCCTTGTTTTCAAGGCTGCTGCCTCAAGGATCATCATGCCGACAGCGTAGCGAGGCGCCGTCACACGGCGATGAAACCACGATCAAAATCCGGTCAAAAATCGTATAATTCGCGCCCGGAATGATTTGGTCGCCGGTTTCGGCATAGAAGCGATGGCAAAAAAACACACGGCGCGCTGGTCGCTCAAACTGTTCGGTGGGTTTGAGCTGTACGACCCATCCGGCGCGCGTGTTCGTTTGCCGACTAAGAATGCGAGGGCGCTACTCGCGTACCTCGCAGTCCAGCCGGGCCGGCCGCAGCACCGCGAAAAGCTGATGACGCTGCTATGGGGCGAGCGATCCGACAAGCAGTCGCGCCACAGCCTGAATCAAACGCTTGTGCAGATCCGCAAGGCGGTGCCGGGCACCGAGGGCGGATTCCTGCAGTCCGACCGAGAAAGCGTCACCTTTGTTCCGGGGCCGATCGATGTGGATGTCCTGAAGTTCCGGGAGCTCGTTGCCGAAGGTCCAGGGGCGGCGGTGGCCTCATACAAGGGCCCTTTCCTTGAAGGACTCGGAATAAGGGAGGCCGCTTTCGACGACTGGCTGTCCAACCAACGCTCGGAACTCCATAGCCTGGCTTGTGAGGCCCTAAAGGCAGAGCGTGAGCGATGTGTCGAGGAAGGACGGCTCGCCGAGGCCATCGATGTGGCAAAGCGCCTTGTGGCGCTCGATCCACTGCGCGAGGACGCCCACCGGGATTTGATGCGGCTCTATCACGAGACCGGGGATCGACCATCCGCACTAAGGCAGTATCGGATCTGCGCGGAGATCCTCGAGCGTGAATTGGACGTGACGCCGGCCAGTGAAACGACGCGCGTCTTCGAAGCGATCAAGAGGCGGGAGACGGGGTCGGAGGGGGCGGGGTCGGAGGGGGGATCAAGGAATGGCGACCCACACCACCGTCTCGGCGCCGATGCCGCCGCGACACCCAGGATGGGAAGCAAACCCTCGATCGCCGTGCTCCCCTTCCAGAACATGGGCGGCGATCCGGAGCAGGAGTACTTCTCCGACGGCGTCACCGAGGACATCATTACGGAGCTTTCGCGTTATCCCGACTTTCTGGTGATCGCGCGCCACTCCACCTTCGTCTACAAACACAAGACGGTCGAACTTGGACAGATCGCTCGGAACCTTGGCGTCCAGTTCGTGCTCGAAGGCAGCGTCCGCAAGGTCGGCAACAGCGTGCGGATCAGCGCCCAGCTGATCGATGCTTCGAACGGCACGCATCTCTGGGCGGAACGCTACGATCGCACACTGGACGACATTTTCGCCGTGCAGGACGAGATCACCGGGACCATCGTCGGCGCCCTGGGCGAAACGCTCCAGGAAACGAGCGTTAGGCGCGCCCTGCGCACGGACCCGAGCTGTCTCGACGCCTACGACAAAACCCTCCAGGCCTGGTCGTACTTCAAACGGTTCAACAGGGAAGACAACCTCGAGGCCCGGCGTCTGGCCAAGGCGGCTGTCGAGCTGGACGCCGGTTATGCCCGCGCTCATGCCATTGTTGCGTGGACCCATCTGATGGACTTTTCATCCCTTTGGTCTGACGACCCGGACGAGGCGCTCCGGGATTCCTACGATGCGGCCACCAAGGCGGTTTCCCTGGATGATCACAACTCTTATGCCTACCTCGGTCTTGGTGCCTGCGAAACGTGGCTCGGGCGGCATGATCAAGCCGTCGCCAACGTGCGGCGGGCGATCATGCTCAATCCAAACGATGCCGATAGCCATGCCGTTTTCGCCAACCTCCTCGTCTTCGCCGGACACGGGAATGAGGCGCTCGATGAGCTCGAGACGGCGATGCGGCTCAACCCCCATTACCCGGAATCGTATCTGCAGTATCTGGGCCGTGCCTATTTTACGCAGCGCCGCTATGAGGAGGCGGAAAAGGCCTTCGAAAGGGTCGTGACCATGAACCCGGGCTGGCCGTGGGCGCGCCTGATCCTCTCCGCAACACGCGCCGCCCTCGGCAAGATCGAAGAGGCCAAGACCGAGATGACGGAAGCCCTCAAGATCAGCCCCAGGATAACCCAGGCTCACGTGTCCAAGGCCTGGCCTTTCAGGAACCCCGCCGACCTCGATCACTTAGCAGAAATGTTACGCAAGGCGGGGCTGCCGGTGACCGATTGAGCGAGGAGGCCCTCATGACTGTCTTGAAACTGCACGCCGAGCCCTTGCGGGACGACTGGCTCGATGCCTACGGGCACTTGAACGAGGCTTATTATCTGGTTCCCTTCAGCAACGCCTCCTGGGCGCTTCAGGACCATTTCGGGATCGGCATCGACTATTTCGAGCGCACCGGCGGGGCCATCTACACGGTCGAGACCCACCTGCAGTATCTGAAGGAGGTGCGCGCGCCGGCGATGATGGAGATCGAGACCATGATCCTCGGTTCGGACGCCAAGCGGCTTCGCTTCGCCCATGTCATGACGGTCGACGGCGTCCTGAGGGCGACCTTCGAATGCGTGGCGCTCCACTTCGATACCAAGACGGGCCGGACGGCGCCCCTGCCGGAGGCCGTCCAGGCGGCCTTGAGGGAGGCAAGAGCGAGCGAACCGCCCGAGTGGGCCGGGCGCAGCGTTTCGCTCGATAAGAAGTGACGGCGGCCTGGGACCCGCCTAGGCAGTCCCGCCGGCATCCGCGCCGGCCGGGGGCCCGTTGAACGCGTCGATCATGGCGTCCCACGCGGGCACATACTCCATGAGATCGTCCCAAAAGGTCGGGTCCCGGCGGGCGCCGAAATCCTCGACGCTCACGCCCTGCTGCTCGACCCAGGTGTA
>Ga0224504_10000170_pt1 | contig 27800 bp, 26 predicted proteins | sample SF_Oct11_sed_USG_3_FD_170160 | JGI IMG/M metagenome (GOLD analysis project Ga0224504, IMG submission 170160) | Sediment microbial communities from San Francisco Bay, California, United States - SF_Oct11_sed_USGS_24 | ecosystem: Environmental > Aquatic > Marine > Sediment | place: USA...
CAGCGAGTTTCCGGTCAATGCCACGACGGCAGGCAGTCAATCCTACCCCTCGGTCGCCATGGACGCCGACGGCGACTTCGTCGTGGCGTGGTCGAGTTACGGCCAGGACGGCGACGGCGGCGGCATCTTCGCCCAGCGTTTCGACGGGGCCGAGCGGGTCGAGGGCGACTTCGACGGCGACGGCAAGGCGGACCTGCTGTGGCGCAACCCGGCCACCGGCCAGACGGTCGTCTGGCTGATGGACGGCGATGCGAAGCTGGCCGAGGGCTCGATCGGCACCGTGCCGAGCACCTGGGAGATCGCCGGCACCGGCGACTTCAACGGCGACGGCAAGGCGGACGTGCTGTGGCGCAACTCCGCCACCGGCACCGCCGTCGTCTGGCAGATGAACGGGCTCGAGACGGCGGCCGCCCAATCGATCGGCGCGGTCCCGACCGCCTGGACCGTCGAGCAGCTGCGCGACACCAACGGCGACGGCCTCTCCGACATCGTCTGGCGCAACGCCGGCACCGGGAGGACCGTGGTCTGGCGCATGAGCGGCTTCACGAAGGTGGCCGCCGATCCCATCGGCAGCGTCAACTCGGACTGGGACCTGCACTAGGCGCGCGTCTCCATCCTCCAAAGGTTCGCAGCAACGCAAAGGTATGGCCATGCTCGAGACAAAGACCCCCAAGCGCTTCGCCCTCGTCCTCCTCGCCGCCGTCTGCCTGACGCCCGTGGCAACCGCCCGGGCCGCGCCGGGAGATCCAATGGGCGACGAGTTCCAGGTCAACACCACGACCGTGGACGATCAGGGAAACCCGACCACCGCGATGGACGCCGACGGCGATTTCGTGGTGGCGTGGCAGAGCTGTCCGGTCGATGTCGACGGCCTGGTCATCCGGGACGGCTGCGATGTTCTTGCCCAGCGCTACGACCCGGCGGGCGCGCGCCAAGGCGGCGAGTTCCTGGTGAATGCCACGGTCGGCCAGGCGCAACTCCTGCCGGATGTCGCGATGGACCCCGACGGCGAGTTCGTCGTCGTGTGGTGGGGCTACGGCCCGGGCGGAGGCTACGGGATCTTCGCCCGGCGCTTCAGTGCCGAGGGCGAGCCCCAAGGGCCGGAGTTCCAGGTCAACACCACCGAAACCCCGACCGCGGCGCCGTCCGTCGCCATGGACGCCGACGGTGATTTCGTGGTGGTGTGGTCAGCCTCCGGAACCGGCGTCCTGGGCCGGCGCTACAATACGGCCGGCGAGCCCCAGGGGGGAGAGTTCGTTCTCGCGACCACCCTATCCCTATACTCGACGGCACCGTGGGACCCGGACATCGCCATGGACGCCGCCGGCAACTTCGTCGTGGCCTGGGAAAATAGAAGAGTTATCGGGGGCCAACGCTATGACGCCAGCGGCGTGGCGCAGGGCGGCGTGTTTAACACCGGCAGCTGGAACTCTTCTCTTGCCGCCGCCCGTCCAGCCGTCGCCATGCATGCCGACGGAGACTTCGTCGTGATCTGGGAATCTTCAGACTACGGGGGGCAAGGTCTTGGCGTACTTGGGCAACGCTACAGCGCGGCCGGCGAACCGAGGGGGAGCACGTTTCAGGTTGGGGTGGGAGATTGGCCGAAGGTCGCCATGGATGGAGGCGGCGACTTCGTCGTGACCTGGACCGGTTACGGCACGGGAAGTGTCTGGGGTGTCCATGGTCAGCGCTTCAGCGCCGAGGGTCTGCGCCAGGGCGGCGAGTTCCAGGTCAACCTTTTCCCCACCTCGACGCAGGTCGGGCCGTCCGTCGCCATGGACGCCGACGGCGATTTCGTCGTGGCGTGGCCCAAGTGGGACGGGGACAGAGACGGCGTCTTCGCCCGGCGCTTCGGTGGCGCGGAGCGGGTCGCGGGCGACTTCGACGGCGACGGCAAGGCCGACGTGCTGTGGCGCAACACCACGACCGGCCAGACGATCGTCTGGCTGATGGACGGTGGGACCAGGCTGGCCGAGGGTTCGATCGGCACGGTGCCCGCCGCCTGGGCGATCGCCGGCACCGGCGACTTCAACGGCGACGGCAAGGCCGACATCCTGTGGCGCAATTCCAGCACCGGCAACACGATTCTCTGGAAGATGAACGGTCTCGAGAGGCTGGCCGCGGCCTCGATCGGTGCGCCGCCTTTGGCTTGGACCGTCGAACAGCTCCGGGATTACAGCGGCGACGGCCTCGCGGATATCCTCTGGCGGAACACGCAGACCGGCGTCGCCTTGGTCTGGCGCATGAGCGGCTTCACGAAGGTGGCTTCGGGGGCGGCCGGTACCCTCAACTCGGACTGGGAGGTGCGCTGAGGCCGTTTTCGGCCCGGATCGCCCCGCAAAGCCGGAGGGAAACAGGGACAGGCACACATCGAGCCAGTCCCCATTTTCACTCGCAGCGCGGCTGGCTCGCACAGGGCCGACCCGAGGCCGTCCGAGTGTGGCAATTGCCACAGCCGGTTGCCGCGCGTGCAGGTAGACTTTCCTGAAATAATGGAGAGAGGAGCGGAAAGATGCCTTTCGAGAAACCCGATCGTTTCGTCGAGCGCCTGTTCCTGCACTGCAGCGCCAGCGACCGGCCCGAGCACGACGATGTCGGCGTGATGCGGGACTGGCACCTTGCCCGGGGCTGGAGCGACGTCGGCTACCACCTCTTCGTCAAGAAAGACGGCCATGTCCAGGCCGGCCGCGACCTGGAGGTCATTCCCGCGGCCCAGGCCGGCAACAACACGGGCACGATCGCGGTCTGCCTGCACGGCCTGGCGGTCGAGCGGTTCACCGAGGCGCAGTACCGCAGCGTCATCGGCCTCAGCAACGAGGTCAACGCGGCCTACGACGGCATGGTCACGTTTCACGGCCACTGCGAGGTCTCGTCCAAGGCCTGCCCGGTGTTTCCCTACCGCGAGGTTCTGGGGCTCGACGCCCACGGCAACATGGAGCTCCCGCAGGACCCCACGCCGCTGACGCAGGCCGACACGCCGACCGTGCGCCTGATGGACCGCGGACCGGCCGCGCGGCGGCTGCAGGAGCTGCTGAACGCCCAGGGCGCCGGTCTCGCGGCCGACGGCATCTTCGGCGTCATGACCCGCGAGGCCGTGGTGCGCTTCCAGACCGACAACGAGCTGGATGCCGACGCCATCGTCGGCCCGCTGACCTGGATCGCGCTGGGCGAGTAGCGCGTTCGGGGAGACCGACGGGCCGCTTGGCTGGCGCGGCGTCCTGGGCCAGGATGGCGCCATGTGCGGACGCTATTCGTTGACCACGCCCGCCGAGGCGTTGCGCCGGGTCTTCGGCTTCCTCGAGCAGCCGAACCTGGCGCCCGCCTACAACATCGCGCCGACCCAGGCGGTCGCGGTCTTGCGCCTGGGCGCGGACGGCATGCGCCACTTCGCCCGGCTGCGCTGGGGCCTCGTGCCGGCCTGGGCTAAGGACCTCTCGATCGGCGCGCGCATGATCAACGCCCGGGCCGAGAGCGTCGCCGACAAGCCGGCCTTCCGCTCGGCCTTTCGGCAGCGCCGCTGCCTCGTCATGGCCGACGGCTTCTACGAGTGGCAGAAGTGCCCCGAGGGCCCGAAGCAGCCCTATCGAATCGCGCTTGCCGACGGCGGCCCCTTCGGATTCGCCGGCCTCTGGGAGAGTTGGACGGACAAGGGCTCGGGCGAAACCGTCGAGACCTGCACGATCGTGACGACCGAGGCCAACGAGCTCCTGACGCCGATCCACCACCGCATGCCGGTGATCCTGGCGCCCGAGGACGTTGCGGCCTGGCTGGACGCCGCCGCCTCGCCCGAAGCGGCGCAGGCCCTCCTGCGCCCCTGTCCGGCCGCCGTCCTCGTCGCCTACCCGGTCTCGACCCGGGTCAACAAGGTCGCCAACGACGACCCCGGCGTGATCGCGCCGCTCGAAGAGCAGGAGCCCGAAGACGCCGCCGCCGCGCAAGGCCGGTTGTTGTAAGCGCGGACGGACACAAAATTACCCCACCCGTCTGGCCCGCGGCGGTCTAGAGTAGTTGACAGGGTTGAGGTCCGCATGAGGCGGATGCTGGCCGGAGGTACCGGCATAATGGGGAGCAGGCAGATGATTCAGCGAAGGCTCATACTGGGCCCGGTTGCGGCTGGGCTGGCACTGGTGTTGACGGCGCTGCCGGTGACACCGGATCTCGGCACGGCCGGGTTCGACAGCGCGGCGGCGCTGGCGAAGAACGGCGGTGGCAACGGCAATGGTAACGGCGGCGGTAACGGTAACGGCGGCGGCAACGGCGGCGGTAACGGTAACGGCGGTACCGGTAACGGCGGCAACGGTCACGGCGGCGGTCACGGAAAAGACAGCCACCAGGCGACCGGCAAGGCCGACGCTAAGGCCGACGCTAAGGCCGACGCCAAGGCCGACAAGGCCGACGCCAAGGCCGACAAGGCCGACGCCAAGGCCGACAAGGCTGACGCCAAGGCTGCCGAGAAGGCGGATCGGAACAAGGACAGAGACGCGGTGAGCGGCGTCGGTCGCGGCAAAGACAAGAGCGCCAAGAAAAGCGGCCTGAGCGCCTCGTCGCTCGGCCGTCTGAACGCCGCGCACGCCTCGCCGAATGCGCGCGCCAACGCCGCGCCCCATTCCGCGGTCGGCCTGCTGGGCCAATATGTCGATGCCGTCGAGGCCGACGACCTCGAGGCGGCGGCAGCCGCGCTCGCCGCGGCGGCGAACAAGGACATCGACCTCGCGGTGGTGGGCGCGGTCGACGATCTTCTCGGCCTCGAGGTCGACGAGGAGGATGAACAGGAGATCGCCGACCTGGCGAGCGACTTGCAGGACGACGATGACAACAACGGCCTCGGCCATGGCAATGGCGGATCCTCGCCGGACGACGGCGACGACGACGGCGACGACGGCGACGAGATCGAGTAACCGCGGCGAGGGCCGGCGCGCGCTGGGCCCGGCTTCGCCGCCGGTGCCATAACCTGCCGCGACGCAGGGTATTTCCGGGCCCCGGCCGGCCTGCACCCCTAGGGCGGGTCGGCCGCGCCGGAACGGGTGCCGCCCGGCCCTGTGGAGTCGGCGATCGACGGGGCCGAGCGCCGCCGCCGACAGGTGATCTCCACCGTTCCCGCGACCTCGTCGAACACGACGCCCTCGGGCGTCGGCCGAACGCCGGCGGTGCCTTCCGCCTCAAAGCGGCAGTGCTCGGGCAGGGTCACCGCCAGCCCGGCGATAGGGTGCGGCGCGTGCAGCCGTATCGTGCAGCGCAGCCCGGACTCGGTGCAGACGCTGTCGACCTCGACCGCGTCGCGGGCCGCCCACCATGCGCCGTAGTCGGAAAGGGAGCCGAACCAGGCCCAGTCCTTGACCGCCGCATGAAAGGTCTCGTGGAACGCATACTTGTGGCCCAGCTCGTTCGGGTGGGTCAGGATAACGAAGCTGCCGCCGTAGCGGGCGATCCGGCGGGCCAGGGCGATGGCGTCGTCGACCCGGTCGCCCATCCGCGGCGGAATTTCGTCCTCCACGGTGACCGGGAACTCGAAGACCTCGACCTCCTGGCCGCTTTCGCGGCCGTAGTTGAGCTGGAAGGGCAGGTGGGTGAGCGCCTTGTTCGCGGTCATCGAGGAGCTGTAGCGGTAGCCGGTGGCCTCGAGCGCCTGGGGCAGGCTGATGGGGTAGGACAGGTAACCCGGCCGGAACGAAATCACCGGCGGAGCCTCGCCCAGCCTCTCGAGCAGGAACTTGCTGACCCGGAGCTCGCCCAGGACCGTGCCGCCGCGCGCCGAGTCGAAGTCGAGCACGATCGGTCGGTAGTCGGGATAGCGCTCGTTTCCGTCGCCGAACGGGAAGGACGAAAAGGCGTTGGCGTGGGCGACCGTATGGCTGGCGACCTCCATCCCCAGCTGCACGAGCTTCCGAACGTAGTCGACCGCCTCGTCGCCGAACAGGATGATATCGTTGTAGTCGTTGATATATTTCGTCTGTATGAAGAAGGTGCCGCGGATGCCGGCGGACCGCAGGAACGCGGCGTAGTCGAGCATCGTCTCGTAGGACTCCTCGGCATCCACGTCGTAGGAAAAAACGACGGAGAGGTCCCGGCCCTCGGGGACGGTGCCGAGGGTCGCGGCGTCCGGATTGCCGCGCAGATAGATCTTCTTGATCAGCTGCGCCAGAACATCGCCCGCCGGCTCGAACGCGTTGACATAGCTTCGGTGCGCCCTGTGGTGGCGCGCGTGCTGCCCCCTGAAGAAGTAGTCGCCGATGTCGAAGCCGAAAGCATAGGCGCGGCCTTCGGCATAGGCGCGTTCGGTGATCGCGGCGCTGCCGTCGCCGTAGACTGCCAGCGCCTTGCGCGGCTCGGAATAGCCGAAGGTCCCGACGATCTCGGCGAATCGAACCGGATCGCCCAAGCGGATGGTCTGCTCCCGTTGCTCGGTGAAATCGGCCAGCAGGGGCGAGCTGGCCGGGTCCAGGTGAATACCGAAGCGCTGGCGCGACGACAGAGTTTCGCTGAAGCCGAACACCTCGTTCATGCCGCCGCCCAGGACCTTTACGCCGATCAGGTGTCCGCCCTCGCGCGGAAAGGACGCCAGCGCCTTGAGCTCGTCCTGCGAGAGAACCTTGCCGGAAACGATCGGGTAGATCAGGACGACCTTATGCTTCAGCGCCTCCTCGACGGAGGTCGTGATGCGGAACGGTACGCCGAAGGACTTCAGGGCGTGAGCAAGGCCAAGCCATGACGAGTCGCTGTCGGTCAGGAGCACCGCCAGTCGGCCGTGCGAGCCTTCGGCATAGCGTTGCCAAGAGGTCCGTGCTTTGGGCGCCACGACGGTTTTTCCGGAGGGGCCGGCGACTCCGGGAAACTCATGGACCCTGTGCTTGGTGATTTCTTGGGTCACGGCATAGGCGGTCGCCAGCGCAACGGGAACACCCAGGCAGAGCAGGAGGTATCTCACGCGGGCGGTTACCATAGTGCGCCTTCCAAGACGAGTGATGCTGCTTTCGACCCCGCCAAGCAACGTGGCAGCTTGGGGATGGGCAGCTCGGCCAGCCCGCAACCTGCCTCGATTGTAGTCTAATTAGATTAGCGATATTCAACTAAAACGTTGTTAACGAGAGCCTTCAATACCGGCGGCGACCGAACCGAGCAGCTCGGCCGAACCACTGAACGGCAAAATCACGGTGGCCTGTTTTATGATCGAGGTGCGTGATTATACCTAAGAAGCTAGTCTTAATAGCTTATTTACCGAGGCTCTCTACCAATAGACAGGCGTATTTTTCTACAGGTTTGCACATGCATTCGGTTCTGGTCGTCGATGATGACGAGATGCTCGTCAGGGTCCTGGAGCGCCTGCTCATGGTCGGCGGATTCGAGGTCCAGGCGGTCGACAACGGCGAGTCCGCGATCGAGATCGCGGAGGCCGCGCAGCCCGATCTCGTTATCCTCGACTGCATGCTGCCCGGCATGCACGGCTTCGAGATCTTGCGGCGTCTGAAGGAATCCAGCGCCGTGAAGGATATCCCGGTCATATTGCTGACCGCCCAGGACCGGGAGGAAGACATCGTCCTCGGACTGTCGTTGGGTGCCACCGATTACATCGTCAAGCCTTTCAAGGCCAAGGAGCTCGTGGCCCGGGTCGTTCGCGCCTTCGAAACCGCGCAGGCGGCCGTCGGGTCCTAGAAATCGAGATGTCGCGAAACTTCCAGGCCCTCGTGCGTGTGCTCTGCGGGGCCCTTGTCGCATGGTCGGTCTGTACCGCGGGAGCCCCGCTCGAGGCGGCGGAGGACGACTACGGCCGGCTCTACGAGACCGCGCGCCAGGCGCGTCAGGACGGGGACTTCGAATCCGCGGCGGCCGCCCTCGAGCGGGCCCTCGCGATTCGGCCGAACAGCGTCGATGCGCTTTATCTCCTCGGCATGGTCCTGGCCTACCAGGACCGCAATCCGGAGGCGCTCGCCAAGCTGCGCAGGGCCAGGGAACTCGATCCGGCGAACGACGACGTGCGGCTTGGCCTGGCACGCGTCCTGGGGTGGTCGGGCGAGACCGGCGCCGCCGAACGGGAAGTTTCCGTCGTGCTCGAGCGCCGGCCCGAGAATAGCGAGGCGCGACTCCTGAAGGCCCGATTCGCGTACTACCAGGGTCACCTCGCGGCGGCCGAGGAAACCCTCGTAGCGATCCTGGAGCGCGAGGCCGAAAGCCTCGAAGCTCTGGAGCTGATGGGCGACGTCAAGATGGCCGCGGGGGAAACCCAGATCGCCCGGGATTTCTACCGCCGGGCCCTCGATATCGCGCCCAATTCGCCGGGGATCGGGCGCAAGCTGGACCAGAGCCGCCCGATGCCATGGCGGTTCGACACCGGCTACAGCTACAGCAACTTCTCCCGGGAGAACCGCGACGACTGGCACGAAGGCTTCGTTCAGCTGCGCTACGGGATCACTCCGGAGACCGGCCTGCTGGGCCGCGTCGAGGTCAGTCATCGCTTCGACGAGGAGGATGTCGTCCTTGCCGCCGGCGCGGACCACAGGCTCACCGAGTGGCTGAGCGGCTACCTCCTCTTCGGCGGCACGCCCGACGCCGATTTTCGCGAGGACTGGTTCATCTCCGGGGGCGCCAGCGCGCGCCTTTGGCCGGATCTAGGGGACCTCGGCGCCACGCTGCTTACCCTCGATACCAAGCGCAGCAGCTACGATACGGGCGAGGTGGACACCATCTCGCCGGGCCTGCAGCAGTATCTCTATGCGGGCCGCATCTGGCTGACCGGCCGCTGGATCAACACCTTCAACGAGGACAACGACTGGACCACGGGCTGGCTGGCCAGGCTCGACTGGCAGGCGGCCGAGGAGCTCCTGCTCAATATCGGCGCCGCCGACGCCGGCGAGACCGTGGCGGGCGAAACGGTCGACACCCGCTCGTATTTCGCCGGTGTCGTGGTCGATCTGCCGTCCGGTCGCGGCCTGCGTTTCGATTATCTGTATGAGGACCGGGAAGGGTCCTACATTCGTCACTCGTTCGGCCTCGGCTTCTCTCAACGATTCTGAGGGGGCCGGCCCTTGGCGTTTTACACTCTCATTTGGTTTGGCTCGCTCTGGCTTGGCGGCCTGTCGCTGGGGCTGATGATGTTCCTGGTGCTCCGGCGCGTGTTCACGGATCGCTGGCGGCGGCGTCTCAAGGCGCACAGGGACGAAATGCTGTCCCGGCTGCTCGACTACCTGGCCGAGGACGAGCCGGCCGACGACGTCAAGCTCGCCGCCAACGCCCGGGACTCGCGGGTGTTGAACGAGGTCATCGAGCACCTGCTGCGCAGCATCCGCGGCGAGGAGAGGGACCGGCTGGTCGTCGTGCTGCGCTCGCTGGGCGGCGTGGATCAGAGGCTGAAGCGCCTGCGCCGCGGCAAGGAGTGGGAGCGCGTCAAGGCGGCCAGGGCCCTGCGCCATTTCGACCAGCCGGAGGTCGTCACCGCCCTGCGCGCCGCGCTCGACGACTCGAGTTCGGACGTCCGGGGGGCTGCCGCTCGGGCGCTGCTCGCCCTGGGCGCGGTGGATTCCGCCCAGGTGCTGATCGACAAGCTGGTAATCGAGGGCTCGTTGCGGCCCCATGCCATCCGGGACATCTTCCGCAAGCTGGGCAGGCCGTTTTGCGACGATCTGATAGCCGTCTTGAGGAGCGACGTCGAGAGGGCCAGGATCGTCGCCATAGATGCCTTGGGCGCGAGCGGCGAGCTGCGGGTCGTCGATCCGCTGCTCCGGCTGATCAGCGAGGGATCCAAGGAGATCACCGCCAACGTGTTCAGGGCCTTGGCCCTGCTCGGCGATCCCCGGGCGCTGTCCGTCGTCATGAAGGGCCTCGGGGACTCTGCCTGGGAGGTGCGCTGTCAGGCGGCCAGCTGCGCCGGGCGTATCGGGGCGGTCGAGGCCAAGGGCCTGCTGGCGCGCATGCTGGAGGACCCGAACTGGTGGGTGCGCTACCGCTCCGCCGAAGCGCTCCACGAACTCGGCGAACAGGGCGTCTGGATCCTGCGCGGACTGACCGTCCAGTCCACGCATGCCGGCGAGACCGCCCGCCTCGTGGTCGCCGAGAAGGCCGCATAGGGCCAGCCCATGAGCGGTGACCTCGCATCGTTGCTCCAGCTTCTGGCGGAGGTCGTGCTCGGCGTTTCGTTCCTGATTCTGGCCAACGGACTGATCCAGAACGCCCTGTTCGCCCTGCAGCTCTATTGCGGATTCAGGGAGCTGCGCAAGCGCCGCCCGAGGTACGGCGACGATCGCTTGTGGTGGCTGATGACCAGCCACGCCACCGTGCCGATCTCCCTGATCGTGCCCGCGCACAACGAAGAGGACAGCATCGTCGACAGCATCCGCTCGATCCTGTCGCTCCACTACCCGCAGTTCGAGGTGGTGGTGGTCAACGACGGTTCGACGGACGGGACGCTGCAGGCCATCATGGAGGCCTTCGACCTCTCCCCCGTCGACCGATACTACGACACCACCGTGCCGCACCGGCCGATCCGCGGCCTCTACGGCAGCGGCCGGCACGCCAACCTGCTCTTGATCGACAAGCAGCAGGGCGGCAAGGCCGATGCGCTCAACGCCGGGATCAACCTGTCGCGTTCGCCCGTGTTTTGCGCCGTCGACGCCGATTCCGTCCTCGAATCGGATGCCTTGCTGCGCGCCGTGCAGCCCTTTTTCGAGGAGCCGGAAAAGACCGTTGCGGTCGGCGGCACGATCCGCATCACCAACGGCTGCCGGGTGCAATCCGGCCGTATCCTCGATATTGCCCTGCCGCGTCAGGTTCTGCCGCTGCTGCAGATCGTCGAGTATCTGCGTGCGTTCCTGATCGGGCGCCTGGGCTGGAGCCACCTGGACAGCCTGATGTTGATCTCGGGGGCCTTCGGCATCTTCGCCCGGCGCATCGTCGTCCAGGTCGGCGGCTACAGCACCGACACGGTGGGCGAGGACATGGAGCTGGTGATCAAGATGCACCGCTACCTGCGCGAAAACGACATGAGTTACTCGGTTCGCTTCGTGCCCGATCCGGTCTGCTGGACCGAGTGTCCCAGCAGCCTGAAGGTCCTCGGACGCCAACGCATGCGCTGGCAGCGCGGCGCGCTCGAAACCTTCTTCAAGCACGCCTCGATGCTGTTCAAGCCCCGCTACGGCCGGGCCGGTTTCATCGGCATGGGGCACGTCCTTCTGATCGACGTGCTCGGACCGCCGTTGGAGGTGCTCGGTTATTTCATCATTCCGCTCGCCTGGTACATGGGCGTCATCGACTGGCGGTTTTTCGCGGCCTATATGGCGCTCACCGCCTTGTTCGGGGTCTTTCTCAGCGTCGGGTCGCTGATCCTGGAGGAGATGGAGCTGCGCCGCTTTCCGAGTGCCTGGGACCTCCTGGTGCTGACCCTGGTCGCCGTGGCCGAGAACTTCGGCTACCGGCAGCTCGCCAACTTCTGGCGGATCGGCGGCTGGTGGCAGTACCTGCGCGGCGTCAACTACTGGAACGCCGAAGCGCCACAGGCCGAAGCGCCGCAGGGGGTAGAGGCGTTTCCCGGGCCCCCCGGGGCCGACGCCGCGGACCCGGAGCCCTGCCGGCCCGCGCCGCCCGACGATGCCTGCCCAGCGGCCGCGCCGGCTGGAACCGGCCAAGAGGGGCCGCGGGCGGGGCGGCAAACCGCCATGGAAGACCCTGAGGCCGAGGACGACCGGATCGAGGCCGAGCGGATCCTGACGGTCCAGCGCGACCGCCGAATGGTCTTCAAAAGTTGCGAGCGCGATGTGGTCCTGGTCGAAGGGCACCTCGAGACGAGCGCGCGTGCGCGGGTCCTGTGGGTCGGCCCGGGCGCCCGTTTCGTCGGCAAGGCCGAGGTCGAGTTCGCCGAGATCCACGGCCAGTTCGAAGGCGACTTGTCGGCCTCGAAGAAGCTGGCGGTTCACGCCGCCGGGCGCATAACCGGCACCACACACTATCGGGAGATAGTGGTCGAGCCCGGCGGCGAGATCCTGCCCGGCGCGCCGGACCCTCTGCGACGCATCGTGGTAAGCGGCCAGGCTTGAGCGCTTTAGCTCCGGCTGTCGCTGAGCAGGCGTTCGAGCAGCCGGGGGGTCAACCTGCCGTCGACCGACAGCCCGGCCGACTTCTGGTAGGCGCGGATCGCCTCGCGCGTGCGCGGCCCGATCCGGCCGTCGACGTCTCCGGCCGGATAGCCGAGCCGGTTCAGGGTCACCTGCAGGTAAGTCACCGTGGGCGGGTCGGCAAAGCGCGTGTTGGGCCGGGGCTTGAAGGCCGCCGCCCGGGATTCGGCCTCGTGCCGCTGCCCGGCGCTCAGGCGCTTGGCGAGGGCCGGGCGCAGGCTCCCGGCCTCGCCGTGGCCGCGTTCGGCGGCGATCAGGATCCAGGTGTAGCCGGCCGTCGGGTTCTCGGGCAGGCCGTAGCCGGCCGAGAGGATCACGCCCATGGCATACTGCGCCTCGAGCTGACCCTGGCGCGCCGCCTTGGCGTACCAGCGTGCCGCCCAAGCCGGGTCCTTGGGCACGCCCTGGCCGTTGGCGAAGGCCTTGGCCAGCAGGTACTGCGCGTCGGCGTGGCCCTGCACGGCCGCTTCGGCCAGGTACTCGACCGCCCGCTCCCGGTCCTGGTCGACGCCCGTGCCGGAATAGAAGGCGGCGCCCACCAGGTACTGGGCCCGGGGCTCGCCGCGATCGGCCGCCAGATTGAGCCACTTGGCGCCGGTCCCGAGGTCCCGCGGGACGCCGTGGCCCCCGGTGTAGGCGCGGCCGAGTTCGTAGCTCGCCCCGCCGTGGCCCTGCTCCGCGGCCCGCTGGAAGCGCCGGGCGGCGGTTTCCTCCCGGCCGGCCCGGCGGGCGGCGAGCCCGGCCTGATACAACGCTTCGGATTTGCTGGGCGGCGGCACGGGCTTGGCGGCGGGCTGTGCCGTCTTGTCGACTCCGAACAATCGGTCGAGGCGTTCCGCGGCATTTTGTACCGAGCGCTTGAACGTGTCGCCGTCCGTGCAGGCGGCGGTCAGCAGCAGGGCGACCAGGGCCGCGGCGAGACGCTTGGTGGTCATGGGGCCTGGGGTCCTTGGCAAAGGCCTGCGATCTTTCGAAGGTACCGGATTAGGGTTTATACCAAAAGTCTTTGATATTGGGTCATTTTCAATGACCTTTTGTATTGCGGCCGATGGCAGGCGGATGCGTTTCACGATGCCGTGCGGGCCTCTGGACAGGGGCCATGGCAGGGTCCACATAGCTGTCGAGTTGCAGCAGGATAGCGTTCGTGACCGCCGAGACCGCCGTATCAGACCAGGCCGCCGGCCCGGCGCCCGCCTTGCCGGGCCCGGACCTGCGTGTCGTGGCCCTGGCGGCGCTGCTGCTGGCGGGCGGGGCGCTCGCGATCGGGGGGGCTTCGCCTGGCGCCAGTCCGCGCTCTACCTGCTGGGCGGTGCCCTCGGGCTCGTGCTCTACCACGCGGCCTTCAGCTTCGTGTCCAGCTGGCGACGCTTCGTCGCCGAGGGGCGCGGCGCGGGCCTGCGCGCCCAGATGGTCATGCTGGCGCTCGCCACCGCGATCTTCCTGCCGGTGTTGGCCGAGGGCAGCCTGTTCGGCCGGCCGGTCGGCGGTGCGGTGGCGCCCTTCGGCGTCTCGGTCGCGGCGGGCGCCTTCCTGTTCGGGGTCGGGATGCAGCTGGGCGGCGCCTGCGCCTCGGGCACGCTCTATACCGTGGGCGGCGGCTCGACCCGCATGCTGGTGACCCTGGTGTTCTTCATGGTCGGGTCGGTGATCGGCTCGGCCCACATCCCCTGGTGGCTCGAGCTGCCGAAGAAGACGGTCTCTTTGCCGGCGGAGCTCGGACTCCTGGCCGCGCTCGGCCTGCAGCTCGGCCTCTTCGCGCTGATCGCGGGCGTGAGCGTGGTGATCGAGCGCCGCCGCCACGGGCGGCCGGAAGAAGCCATGGCCGGCGGGCCGGCGGGCTGGCGGCGCTTCGTGCAAGGACCCTGGCCGATGGTCTGGGGCGCGGTCCTGCTGGCGCTCTTGAACGTGGCGACGCTGGGCCTCGCCGGGCACCCCTGGACGATCAGCTTCGGCTATACGCTCTGGGGCGCCAAGGCGGCGGCCGCGCTCGGCCTCGACGTCGCCTCCTGGGAGTTCTGGACCTGGCCGTTCCCCAAGCAGGCGCTGGAGAGCAGAGTCTTCGCGACCTCCACCTCGCTGATGAACTTCGGCATCATCGCCGGCGCGTTCCTGGCGGCGGGCCTGGCCGGCCGCTTCGCGCCGGCGCGCGCACTGTCGCCGGGGCCGGCCCTGGCCGCCGCGCTCGGCGGAATGCTGATGGGCTACGGCGCCCGGCTCGCCTTCGGCTGCAACGTCGGCGCCTACTTCTCCGGGGTCGCCTCGGGCAGCCTGCACGGCTGGCTCTGGTTCCTGGCGGCGCTGGTCGGCACCTACCTGGGCCTGCGCCTCAGGCCCGCCTTCGGTTTACGTTGAGGTAATATGATACCACATACGTAAGTTATTTTAAAGCAAGGCTTTTTGCGCGTTGACAGGCCGCCGGGCTTCGGTTAGAACCCGCCCGCGTCGCCGGTCGGCAGGGCTTGCCGGCGGCTTCCGTTTCCAGAACACGGGTTCTAGAGCGTCATGAAGACCTACTCCGCCAAACCGGCCGAAATCGAGAAGAAGTGGTTCCTGATCGACGCCGAAGGCTTGGTGCTCGGGCGGCTCGCCAGCCGGGTCGCCTTGATCCTGCGCGGCAAGCACAAGCCCAGCTACACCCCGCATATGGACTGCGGCGACCACGTCGTCATCGTCAACGCCGAGAAGGTGACCCTGACCGGCAAGAAGCGGGCCGACAAGACCTACTACTGGCACACCGGCTATCCGGGCGGCATCAAGGAACGCACCGCCGACCAGATCCTCGGCGGCAAGCACCCGGAGCGGGTGATCCTCAAGGCGGTCGAACGCATGGTCCCGCGTAACCCGCTCGGCCGCCAGCAGATGCGCAGCCTGCGGGTCTATGCCGGGCCGGAGCACAAGCACGAGGCCCAGCAGCCCGAGCCGCTCGACATCGCCGCCATGAACCCGAAGAACAAGAGGAGCGCTTGAGCATGGCCGAGGAAAGCCAGACCCTGACCGACCTCAGCGAGCTGGGCGAGGCGACCGGCGCGATCGCCGAGGCGGCGCCCGCCCCGGCCGAGCCCAAGCTGGACGCCCAGGGCCGGGCCTACGCCACCGGCAAGCGCAAGGACGCGGTGGCCCGGGTCTGGATCAAGCCGGGCGCCGGCCAGGTCACGGTCAACGGCCGCGGGTTCGAGGCCTACTTCGCGCGCCCGGTACTGCGCATGGTGATCCATCAGCCTTTCGAGGCGGTCGGCCGCAAGGACCAGTACGACGTGGTCTGCACCGTGAAGGGCGGCGGCCTGTCCGGTCAGGCCGGCGCGCTGCGCCACGGCATCTCCAAGGCGCTGACCTCCTTCGAGCCGGAGCTCAGGGGCTTGCTCAAGCAGGGCGGCTTCCTGACCCGCGACTCGCGCGTGGTCGAGCGCAAGAAATACGGCAAGCGCAAGGCCCGCCGCAGCTTCCAGTTCTCGAAACGCTGAACCGGCGCCGGCCGAGCATACGAAGCAACGGGCTGCCGGGTTTCGGCGGCCCGTTTTGCTTGGCGCCATGACCACGGAACCGACCGCCATGACACCGCCGCCGATCGACCAGCAGGTGACCTTCATCTACACCGGGGACCTCGCGCGCAGCGCGCGCTTCTACGCCGAGGTGCTGGGCCTGCAGCAAGTGCTCGACCAGGGCGCCTGCCGCATCTTCCGCGTCGCCGGAGAGGCTTTCCTGGGGGTCTGCACGAACCCGGCGCGCGCGGTCGTGCCCGAGGGCTTCACCCTGACCTTCGTGACGCCTGAGGTGGACGCCTGGCACGACCGGCTGACGGAGCGGGGCGTCACCATTGAGGGACCGCCTCGGGAAAACCCCGACTACCGGATCTACAACTTCTTCGCCCGCGACCCGGACGGCTATCTGATCGAGTTCCAGCGCTTCCTGGATCCGAGTTGGCCGGCCAAGGCGGCGTGAGCGGCGGCCGGATCCTCAGCAGGCGATCGCCCGAACGGCGCCGCGCTCGGCGTATTCGAGGATCTTGCGGTCGCGGGTGACGATCGGGCAGGCGAGCTCCCGCGCCGAGGCGACCAGCAGACGGTCGGCCGGGTCGCCGTGGAACGGCTCGGGCAGCGCCGAGGACGTGATCGCCGCAGCCGCCGTGAGTGGGGTGAGCCGGACGCCGGGCAGCGCAAGGAAGCGCTCGAACCAGGCGAGGGCGTCGATATCGAGCGAAATTCGCCCTTTCCCGACCAAGAGCCCGACTTCCCAGGCCGAGACCGGCGATACCAGAACGGCCCCCTCCTGTGCCGCCGCATCGATCGCCTGGAGCGCCTCGCTCGTCATGCGCTCCCCACTGTCGAGCCACAGGACCGCATGGGTATCGAGCAGGAGCATGGAGCCGGATCAGCGGAGCAGGACGCCGCGCTCGGCATCGAGCGCTTCGTCCAAGACCGGCTCGGTCAGATCGACGCCAGGCGCGATCTCGACCGAGCCGCGATGGGCACCCCAGAGGCCCGGTACCTCGGTCTGCGGGGGGTGAAGCTCGGCCACCGGCTTCCCGCGCTTGGTGACGACCACGCGGCTGATCTTGCGGCCCTCCAGCGCACTGAACAGAGCGAGACACTTGGCCTTGAACTCGCTCGCGCTAATCGTGACGACGGTCTTGCCCATCGCGCCCTCCTAATATAGTCATGTTAATATGACCATTTTAGGAGGACATTGCAAGGTCGGTTTGGCTTCGGCACGCCGGCTGTTCTTCGCGGCTCCGGGACGTCTTTGGGGGCATCCCCCTTGCGCAAGATATCGTGACCGGGCGCGCGGCAGTTGCTACAACGAAAACCAAGGGCGGAGGATCATGATGACCGCAAAAGGCGACAAGATCAGAATCGGGATTCTGGGCGCCTCGGGCTATACCGGGGCGGACCTCGTGCGCCTGCTGGCAACCCATCCCCAGGCCGAGATCGAGCTGCTGACCGCAAATACCCAGGCCGGCAGGCCCCTGGCCGCGGTCTATCCGCACCTCGGCGGGCTCGACCTGCCGGACCTGATCCGCGGCGAGGAAGCCGACTGGGAGGGCGTGGACGTCGCCTTCTGCGGTTTGCCGCACGGCACGACGCAGGAGATCATCGCCGGGCTGCCGGAGCGCCTCAAGGTGATCGACCTCTCGGCCGATTTCCGGCTTACCGACACCGGGACATACGCCCAGTGGTACGGCCACGCGCACCGGGCGCCCGACCTGCAGAAGGAAGCGGTCTATGGCCTGACCGAGCACCAACGTGAGGCGATCGCCGCCGCGCGCCTGGTCGCTTGTCCGGGCTGCTATCCGACGGCCGCGCTGCTCCTGCTGCTGCCGCTGGTCGCCGGTGGCCTGATCGAAACCGACGACATCATCATCGACGCCAAGTCGGGGGCGAGCGGCGGCGGGCGCAGCGTCAAGGAGTCCATGCTGTTCTGCGAGGTGGCCGAGGGCCTGCACCCTTACGCCGTGGCCGGGCACCGCCACGCGCCCGAGATCGAGCAGGAGCTTTCGGGGGTCGCCGGCCGGCCGCTTCTGGTCAACTTCACGCCGCATCTGGTACCCGCGAACCGGGGCGAGCTGCTGACCACCTATGTCCGCCTGGCGCCCGGCCGGAGGGTCGAGGACCTGCGCCGGGCGCTCGACGCCCGCTACGCGGACGAACCCTTCGTGCGGCTCGTGCCCGAGGGCGCGGTGCCGGCGACGCGCCACGTGCGCGGTTCCAACTTCTGCCTGCTTGGCGTCTTCGCCGACCGGCTGCCGGGCCGGGCGATACTGGTCTCGACCCTCGACAACCTGGTCAAGGGCTCGAGCGGCCAGGCGATCCAGAACATGAACGTCATGTTCGGCCTGCCGGAGATCACGGGCCTGGAACAGCAACCGCTGTTTCCGTGACGGCGCAACGGCCAGGGTGCGTATACTGATGGATCAAAGAAACGGCGTGGAGGGAAAGACATGACGGAACGGCCGGTTGCAATCGTTACGGCGGCGGGCAGCGGCATGGGTGCGGCCATCGCGCGGGAGCTGGCGCGCCGCGACTATGCGGTCGCGGTCCTGTCCTCCTCAGGCAAGGGCGAGGCGCTCGCCGAGGAGCTCGGCGGGATCGGCGTTACCGGCTCGAACCTGGTGCCCGCGGACCTCGCGCGCCTGGTCGACCGCACCATTACGGAATACGGGTGCATCGACGCAGTGGTCAACAGCGCCGGCCACGGTCCGAAGGGGCCGGTCCTGGAGATCAGCGACGACGACTGGCACCTGGGCATGGAGGTCTATCTGCTCAACGTGATCCGCATGTGCCGGCTGGTGACTCCGGTCATGGAGGAACAGGGGAAGGGGGCGATCGTCAACATCTCGACCTATGCCGCCTTCGAGCCGGATGCGACCTTCCCGACCTCCGGCGTGTTCCGGGCCGGGCTCGCCGCCTTCACCAAGCTCTACGCGGACCGCTATGCGTCCCAGAATATCCGCATGAACAACATCCTGCCGGGGTTCATAGACAGCCTGCCGGAGCGCAAGGAGTTCCGTGCCCGGATCCCCATGGACCGCTACGGCACCGTCGACGAGATCGCGGCGACCGCGGCCTTCCTGGTCTCGGACGAGGCGGGCTACATCACCGGCCAGAACCTCCGCGTCGACGGCGGCATCACACGATCGGTTTGACGCCGTCCCGGCCGCAAGAGGAGGCCTCGTATGGCCGGCATCATCCTGCCTTTCAGGGGCATGACCCCGAAGATCGCCGAAGACGCCTTCGTCGCCGAAACCGCGACCCTGATCGGCGACGTCGAGATCGGACCGGGCGCGTCGGTCTGGTACGGCTGCGTGCTGCGCGGCGACGGCAACAGGATCCGCGTCGGGCGCAACACCAACATCCAGGACGGCACGGTCGTGCACGTCAACCACGACCCCGGGGGCGATTACCGCGAGACCGGCGGCGGCATGCCGACCCTGATCGGCGACGACGTGACGATCGGGCACATGGCGCTCATTCACGCCTGCACGCTGGAAGACCGCAGCTTCGTCGGCATGCGTTCGGTGGTCATGGACCTGGCGGTCGTAGAGCCGGGCGCCATGGTCGCCGCCGGCGCCCTGGTCGCGCCGGGCAAGCGGGTCGGCGCGGGCGAGCTCTGGGTCGGCAGCCCGGCCCGCCGGGCGCGCGCGATCAGCGACGAGGAGCGGGACATGATGGCCTACATCGCCCGGCACTACGGCGAGCTGGCGGCGGAGTACCTCGCAGGCTGCGGGGCTGCGGAGTAGGGCGGGGCTGTCGGGTGGTTGGACGATCGCGTTTGGCGTGAAGAAGCTTCGGAAGACCCCCCACCCTGGCCCTCCCCCGCAAGGGGGGAGGGAATATACTGAGGCATTATGATGTTCTCCCTCCCCCTCGACGGGGGAGGGTCGGGGTGGGGGTGGTTTGTCGGGCAAGAAAGGCCGAACCCGGCGGCTTTGAGAGTGCGGGGACGGGGTGGTGCGTCTTTCTACAGTGGGGCTGATCGCGGCGGTCTGCGCGGCCGAGGTGCTCACCATGCTGGGCTTCTCGACCTTCGCCGCGCTGCTGCCCTTCTTCCGAGAGGCCTGGGGGCTCTCCAACACGGACGCCGGCTGGATCAGCGCGATCTTTTTCGCCGGCTATACGCTGGCCGTGCCGGTCCTGGTCAGCCTGACCGACCGGGTCGATCCCAAGCGCATCTACCTGCTGAGCGCGGCGCTGGCGGGCGCGGCCGGCCTCGGCTTCGCGGTCTTCGCCGAGGGCTTCTGGTCCGCGCTGCTGTTCCGGGGCCTGGCGGGGGTCGGCCTTGCCGGGACCTACATGCCGGGCCTCAAGGCGCTCTCCGACCACGTCGGGACAGAGCACCAGTCGCGCGCGGTGGCCTTCTACACCTCCAGCTTCGGGATCGGCGCGGCGCTCTCGTTTCCGCTGGCGAGCCTGCTGGCCGAGGGGCCCGGTTGGCGCTGGGCCTTCGCCGGACCGGGCGCCGCGGCCGTCCTGGCTGGCCTGCTCGTCCTGCTGCTGGTGCCGCGCAGCGCGCCGCACCACCTGCAGGCGCCCGACACGGCACTGCTCGACTTCCGGCCGGTCCTGCGCAACCGCTCGGCGCTCGCCTACACCCTCTGCTACACGGTGCACAACTGGGAGCTCTTCGGCTTCCGCTCCTGGATCGTCGCGTTCCTGGTCTTCGCCGGGGCCAATGGCGCGGGCGGGGGCGCGCGGCTGCTGGACCCGACGGTAATCGCCGCGGTAGTCATCCTGCTGGGCATGCCGACCAGCATCCTCGGCAACGAGCTCTCGATGAGGTTCGGCCGACGGCGCACCGTGGCGCTGATCATGGCCGCCTCGGCCCTGCTCTGCTTCACGATCGGCTTCACCGCCGCGCTGCCCTACCTGGTCGTCGTGCTGTTCTGCGTGCTCCAGGGCTTTACGGTGAGCGGCGAATCGGCCTCGGTGACCGCCGGCGCGCTGGGCAGCGCAGCGCCCGGCTACCGCGGCGCGACCATGGCGATGCACTCGACGCTGGGCTTCACCGGTTCCTTCTTCGGGCCGCTGGTCTTCGGCCTCGTGCTCGACCTCGCCGGCGGCCAGAGCGTGCTCGCCTGGGGCCTCGCCTTCGGCCACATGGGGCTGGTCATGCTGGGCGGGCCGCTGGCCCTCGCGCTGCTGCGCCCCAAGCCGCTGCCCGGCGACCGCGCGCCCGCGACGGCCCCGAAGCGTGACGCCTAATGCAAAAGGTCATTATCCGTGGCCTTTGGTACTGGATCCGACCAGTCGTAGGGCTTCGCGCTATCGACCGAGCATCTCTTTCAATTCGTTCATCTCGTCTTGGCGGAACTGGCGGTAGGCCGCACCGGCTTCGTTGACCGACGCCAGGTGCTCTTCGATGTTCCGCGGCGTTAGCCGGTTGCCCAGATCCTTCAGCTCGGGCGGCAGACCCGCCAAGTCATACATCTGCTGAGCAACCGCCCTTCCGACCTCGGCTTTGTAATGGGAGGATTCCCAATACCATTCCATTTTCGCCGCAGTCTGATCCGGGCGCGGGACCGCCTCCGTAGTGACGACGTTGTAGGTTGAAAAGTCCCAGAGCGGATAGACCGGCCCGTCCGGATTGCGGGCGCTGTCCGCGGCCATCACGGCAACGAGTTCGCGCTTCCAGCCCTCGAATGTTTTCCAAAGGCCGGTTCCGCGCATGATTTCCAGAACATGCGCGTGGTAGGGATGGATGAAGAGATCCAATTGAATTCCGTTGACGCGGCAGAACTGGACGATGCGGCGAAGGTATCCGAACGAGCCGTCGGGCCAGGTCTTCGTCGGATTGAAATTCAGGCCGTGGCGCTTCAAGTTCCGGATGTAGTTTCTGTTCTTGCGGCGGAAGGCTTCGTGGTAACCCATCCGACTCAAGAAGTAGTGTCCTTCGATCATCGGGTTGAACCCGTACGGCGTCCGGGTCGACGTGGTCGGGCTGTCCTGCTCGCGAATCGTCGCGACCGCTTTCATGAAGCTCGGGAGCGAAACGTAGATGTGATTGAGGTCGCGAATAAATTCGCTATCCCAAATCGGCGTCGGCGAACCATCGACCCGGACATTCAACCGGCCTTCGAGAAAATTCGGCGTAACGCGCCCCCGATTGGTGTTGAAGCTCAAGACATCGAGCGCCAAGACGACACGTCTTAACGGTGATGCCGATTGCGCGTGCTGCAGGTATCGGTAGAGCTCGTAAATCGACGAGCCCGGTAAACCGGCATTGTAAACCTTGCTGCCCGCGACGGTGGACGCCCATTCCACGTCGAACCCTGTGTCGACGCGTGAATTCCCAAGAACGATCACCTCGGGCGCCAAAGCGCGGATGTTGTAGGCCTTGGCCAAGCGCAGATTGCTCTGCGCTTCCGGCTTTAGCGCGTTGAACCCTTCGATGCGGAGCAAATCGTGGACACCATAGGGATCGACCACGAGGCTCACCGTTGCCGAGCCGGCCGCGACAATCGCAAAGACGGCGAAGACGCTGGAAATGTATTTCTTGTGGTCGGTCATAGCTCTGCCATTAGAACTGGTAGTAGAGGAACTCGCTTTCCTGATTGAGGCTCATGACCGAGAGGGCGAACATGAGGCCGATGGCGATGCCCCAGGTCACACGCGGCGCCCAGATCACCGCGTAGCCCCGCCTCGGATTCAGCATGCCGCCGGCTACGAGCGCCTGTTCATCGACGTTGTAGGCGGGCTCGAAGCGGGCCAGAAATTGCTGCGTGTTCGGCAAGATCCAGATAACCCCGAGCCAGAAGACGAGCCAGGGGATCAGCACGAGATTGTCGCCTGCCGCCTGTGGCCCCTCGAAGCTGAAGCCGATCATCGCCAACGCGCTCGCGAGCGGTCCCAGGATGGGCTCCCAAGCCTGGGGCAAGTTGAGCATGCCGCCATAGACGGCCAACGCGCCGTCGAAGGTCACGGCCCGAAACGGTACCCAGGCCAGCATCACGAAGACGAGGGTTGCGCTGCGCGCCATGTTGCGTGCCCACCAGCTCTGGTTCGACGCTCCGCACAAATACCGCCAGCCATGGTTCACAATCAAGCCGAGGCCGTGCAGTCCCCCCCAAAGCACGAAGTTCCAGCCGGCGCCATGCCACAGCCCGCCGATCAGCATCGTCAGGAAGAGGTTGCGATAGCGGTTGAACCGGCCGCTGCGGCTGCCGCCCAAGGGGATGTAGACATAGTCCCGCAGGAAGCGGGACAGGGTCATATGCCAGCGCCGCCAGAAATCGATGATACCGGTCGCCTTGTAAGGCGAGTCGAAGTTGAGCGGCAAGCGGATGCCGAAGAGTCGCGCGATCCCGATTGCCATGTCCGAATAGCCGGAGAAATCGAAATAGAGCTGCAGGCCGTATGCAAAGGTGCCCTGCCAGGCCCAAATCGCATCCAGCGCCTGGCCCTGATCCGCCGCCGCAAACATAGGGCTGGCGATCGGCGCCAGGTTGTCCGCGATCACGACCTTCTTGAACAAGCCGATGATGAAGATCGTCCCGCCGACGCTGATGTTCGCCCAGCTCGGTTTGTAGGTATGGGCCTGGGCGAACTGCGGCAGCATCTCCTTGTGATGGACGATCGGGCCGGCGATCAGTTGCGGGAAGAACAGCACGAACAGCGAGTACTGCACGAAGTCGTACTCCGCCGTGCCGCCGCGCCGGGCGTCGACCAGATAGGCGATCTGCTGGAAGGTGAAGAAGGAGATGCCGACCGGCAGCAGGATCTCGCCGATCGACCAGCCGCCCCCGGTCACGGCGTTGGCGGTGTCGATAAAGAAGTTGGCGTATTTGAAATAGGCGATGAGGGCCAGGTTGAAGGCGACGCCGACAAGCATCAACACCTGGGCCCTGCGGTCGTCGCCACCGTCACGCACGGAGACGATGTATTGGCCGACGGTGTAGTTGAACACCATCGAGCCGCCGACAAGGAACACATACATCGGATTCCACCAGCCGTAATAGAACAGCGAGCAGACCACGAGCCAAAGCAGGGAGGCACGGTGATGGGCGATCCGGCCTAGCAGAAAGAAGCCGATGAGCGTTCCGGGCAGGAAGAGAAATATGAAATCATCGGTGTTGAAGAGCATGTCGGCCTATCCGGACCACTGACGCAATCCCGTCTCGGTCCGTCACCCGCCGATCCCGAAAATTGCCCCCAGCGCATATAACACATCGACTGATAGCACTGAAGCAGAAGCGGACTGGGCGGCATTCTTTGGACTTGACCCGTTTTCGTGGACCTCCGATCAGTTGGGAGAAAGGAGTCCACGATGCCGAACAGAAGAACAGCCTATCGACTTGAGTTTCGCCAACAGACGGTCGAGCTGGTGCGCTGCACTATCTCCCTCCTCGTCGTGCTGCTCTGCGTGCTCCAGGCTTCACAGTGAGCGGCGAATCGGCCTCGGTGACGGCCGGCGCGCTGGGCAGCGCAGCGCCCGGCTACCGCGGCGCGACCATGGCGATGCACTCGACGCTGGGCTTCACCGGCTCCTTCTTCGGGCCGCCGGCCCTCGCGCTGCTGCGCCCCAAACCGCTGCCCGGCGACCGGGGGCATGTCGCCGGCGACGGGCCGGAAAGCCCCGAAGCCGGGCCCGGTTAGTCCCGCCGCCATCGCGTGGCGACCGGGACCGTTCGCCGTGCTATGACTGCGCGGTTCGTTCCGCGGGTGTTTCAAACGAGGGGCAGGCGATGACCGATATCAGGCTGGCGATCCGCGACATCACGGTCCGTTCGGTCCTGGTGCCGCTGGCCCGACCGCTGGCGACCCGGGTCGTCACCATCGAACAGGCGCCGTTGCTGCTGCTCGACCTGTATACCGAGGAGGGCGTGACCGGCCGGACCTACCTGTTCGGCTACACGGCGCGCGGCAGCGTCCACATGGCGGCCCTGCTGCACGACATCCTGGCGATGACCAGGGGCGACCGGGTCGCGCCGGTCGACCTCTTCGCCAAGGCCACGAAGGGCCTCACCCTGATGGGGCACCAGGGGCTCGCGGCCATGGCGGTCTCCGGCTTCGACGTGGCCTGCTGGGATGCGCTCGCGCGGGCCGCCGGCGTGCCTCTCGTGACCCTGCTGGGCGGCAGGCAGCGGCCGATCCTCGCCTACAACAGCAACGGCCTGGGCCTGATCGCGCCGGAGGCGGCGGCCGATCAGGCGCAGGCGCTGCTCGCCGAAGGCGGCTTCGAGGCGGTCAAGATTCGCCTGGGCCGGGCCACCCTGGCCGAGGACCTGGCCGCTCTGCGCGCCGTGCGCAAGGCGGTCGGCGACAACGTCCTGCTGCCCTGCGACTTCAACCAGGGCCTGAGCGTGGCGGAGGCGGTCCGCCGCGGCCGGGCCCTCGACGGCGAGGGCGTCCACTGGATCGAGGAGCCGATCGTCTACGACGATCTCGAGGGCTGCGCCAAGATCGCCCGGGAAGTCGCTACGCCGATCCAGATCGGCGAGAACTTTTACGGGCCCAGGGCCATGGCCGAGGCGATCGCGGCCCGGGCGGCCGACTACATGATGCCCGACCTCGAGCGCATTGGCGGAGTCACGGGCTGGCTCCGGGCCGCGGCCCTGGCCGAGGCCGCGAACATCGAGCTGTCGAGCCACATCTTCCCGGAGGTGTCCTGCCACCTGCTTGCGGTGACGCCGACCCGCCATCTGCTCGAGTACGTCGACTGGGCCGCCCCGATCCTGGCCGATCCGCTGCGGGTCGAGAACGGGCAGGTCGAGATCCCCGACGTGCCGGGTACCGGCATCGCCTGGAACGAGGACGCGGTCGCGAAGTTCGCGGTGGAACTCTAGGCGATGCGGGCCTGTGCGCAGGTACGTTCCAACACGTAAGAAATCTCGAATTCTACATAAATATCAATGAAATACGCCTCAAAACCCGTTTGAACAAACTTGCAAAATTCGACTAGTTGTATTATGCTATGTCCTATGCTTATAGCAAATCCACTCGTGCCTCCGGTCCCCACGGCCCAGGGCAATGCTCCGGCCCCGGTGGCCAATGCGCCGGCGGCCGCGCAGAACGACAAGGCGGAGACCGACCGGCCGGTGACGGCGGCGGAACCCGACGAGCGCTCCAACACCGAGGATCAGGGCCGTCCGGACTCCGGCGGCGGCCGCCCCGAACGCGGCCAGCAGCTCGACATCACGGTCTGATCTGCTCTCGGCCGAGGCCGGGCCAGCCTGTCTTTCGATGATGATAGAGCTCTTTGGAGCCTGAACGGCCCCGGGGGCGCTTCAGTCGTGCGCCTTGACCTTGACGTAGGCGCCGGGGGCGTCCTCGATGACTTTCAGCTTGCCGTCGCCCGGCTGCCGGGCAGCCACCTTGGCGCCGCTCTTCCCGGCGAGCCACTTGGACCAGGTCGGCCACCACGACCCGCCGTGCTCGGTCGCGCCCTTCAGCCAGGACTCCGGGTTCTTGGGGTTCTTGGCATTGGTCCAGTGGCCGTACTTGCCGGCGGCCGGGGGGTTGACCACGCCGGCGATATGGCCCGAGGCCGCGAGCACGAACTTGACCGGCCCCGAGAACAGCTGCGTCGCGGCATAGGTCGACTGCCAGGGCGCGATGTGGTCCTCGCGCGTCGACAGCATGAAGACCGGAAGCTCGATCTTGGTCAGGTCGATCGGCACGCCGGTCAGCTCGATGCCGCCCGGTTTCACCAAGAGATTTTCCTGGTACATCTTGCGCAGATAGAAGCTGTGCATGGCTGCCGGCATGCGGGTCGAGTCCGCGTTCCAGTACAGTAGGTCGAAGGGGAAGGGGTCCTTGCCCAGCAGGTAGTTGTTGACCACGAAGGACCAGATCAGGTCGTTGGCCCGCAGCATGTTGAAGGTGGTCGCCATCTCGGCGCCCTCGAGATAGCCGCGCTCGTGCATCTTCTCCTCGAGCGAGGCCAGCTGCTCCTCGTCGATGAACACGCCCAGCTCGCCCGCCTCGGTGAAATCGGTCATCGTGGTCAGGAAGGTCGCGCTCTTGAAGCGCTCGTCCTTCTTGACCGCCATGGCGGCCAGGGTGGCGGCGAGCAGCGTCCCGCCCAGGCAATAGCCGACGACGTTGGCGTCGGGTTCGCCCGTCGCTGCCTCGATCGCCTCGAGCGCCGCCAGCGGGGCCTCCAGCATGTAGTCCTCGAAGGTCTTTTGGGCGAGCTCGGCGTCCGGGTTGACCCAGGAGATCACGAAGACGGTGAAGCCCTCGGCCAAGGCCCATTTGACGAAGGAGTTCTTCGCGCGCAGGTCGAGGATGTAGTACTTGTTGATCCAGGGCGGAATGATCAGCAGCGGCCGCTTGTAGACCTTTTCGGTTGTGGGCGTGTACTGGATCAGCTGGATCAGGTCGTTCTGATAGACCACCTTGCCCGGCGTCACCGCGATGTTGTGGCCGACCTCGAAGGCATCGGGGTCGGTCATCTTGATCTGCAGCCGGCCGTTGCCCCGGTCCAGGTCGTCGAGCAGGTTCTGCAGCCCCTTGACCAGGTTTTCGCCCCCCGACTCCATGGTCGAGCGCAGCACCTCGGGGTTGGTCATGACGAAGTTGGAGGGCGCCATGGCGTCGACGAACTGGCGGGTATAGAAGTCCACCTTCTTGGCGGTCTTGTCGTCCAGGCCCTCGACCTCCTGCACGGTGGACTGGACCCAGCGGGCGCTCAGCAGATAGGACTGCTTGATGAAGTCGAAGACGTGGTTCTCGTCCCAGGCCGGGTCGGAAAAGCGCCGGTCGTCGCCCGCGGGCTGGAACGCGGCTTCGCCCGATCCGCCGCCGATCAGCCGCTGGGTAGTGGACTGCCAGAGCTGCATGTAGTCCTGCCAAAGGCTCATCTGGGCCTGAACCAGCTTGGCCGGATCACTCATCATGCGCGCGGTCATCTCGAGGAAGGCGCCGCCGATATTGAACGGGTCGAGGCCCTTGGGGGCGGCCCCGGCACTGGTCTGCCGGTCGAGCCAGTCGGACACGATCTTCTGACTCTTCTCGGCGATCTCGCCCATCGACTTGGTCAGCTCAACGGGGTCGGGCAGTTTGGCGTCCTGGCCCTGTTGCTCAGACATATCGGCTTCCTTATGTTCTTTAGTGTTCTGTAGCTCGCGCTTTCGTGGCCGGTACGGACCCTGGGAGCAGCGCGTGCCGCACTGCGGCGCGACCTTCGGCCCGTCATGTTGCAGTGCGGGAGGTACCCCGCGCGGCGGGGGCTGTCAATAGCCGATGATGCCGGGCCGGCCCAGCGCGG
>Ga0224504_10000171_pt1 | contig 27745 bp, 25 predicted proteins | sample SF_Oct11_sed_USG_3_FD_170160 | JGI IMG/M metagenome (GOLD analysis project Ga0224504, IMG submission 170160) | Sediment microbial communities from San Francisco Bay, California, United States - SF_Oct11_sed_USGS_24 | ecosystem: Environmental > Aquatic > Marine > Sediment | place: USA...
CGATCGGCATGTAGCCATGATCTTTGCCACACAACTCGGCGCACTGGCCGCGATAGGTGCCGACCTCATTCGCCTTGAACCAGGTCTCGTTAACGATGCCTGGAATCGCATCCTTCTTGATGGCCAGTTCAGGCACCCACCATGAGTGAATGACGTCGTTGGAGGTCATCAGCAGTCGCACTTTCGCGCCTTTGGGTACGACCAGCGCGTTATCCACGTCAAGCAGGTAGTTTTCAACGCCGTTCACATCAACACCGGACTGCTTGCGACGAGCGTCAACGCTTTGACGCGCGAGGCTCGAATAGAACTCGACACCTTCGTCCTGGTACTTGTAGTGCCACTTCCACTGGTATGCGGTAATCACGATGGAAAGGTCGGGGTCGCGGGTGTCCTCAAGCTTGATCATCGTTTCCGCCGCCGGCACGGACATGATCAGCAGGATGACGACCGGAATCGCTGTCCAGATAACCTCGGCCGTCGTGCTGTGCGAAAACGTCGCGGGCTCCGCGCCCTGCGATTTACGGTGTTTGAAGAGCGAGATAATCATAACGCCGAAGACGACGACGCCGATGGCCACGCACCACCAGAAAACCATCATGTGAAGGTCGTAGGTCTCGGCACTGAGGTCGGTAACGCCTTTGGGCATATTAAGCGCCCACTCGGCACTTGCCGTACTGGCCATTACCAGGCCCACCAGGCCCCAAAACGATTTTCGTATCATTAGTTGTCCACCCTGCAACCGCCGAAACGGTCGCAATCTGTCTAAATATTCCGGATGTTGACGAGTACTGGAACTGCCAGTGAGCGCTGGCCCGGTGACCCCGGGAACTCGTCGGTTGGCCGGTTTGCCGCCAAAGCTAGCAAATTAGCGCGGGAATTGTACTTAAATCGCTGCGTCCATGCAATCCTTCTGATATGAGTCGCGCTAAGATTAATTCTTATTTAACAATCGCTTAGCCGCGCAACGGAATGCGATCCGCATCAACTTTATAGTTCATTGGGTCGTTTCTGGGGCCGCCTCCCCAGCAATGCCCGTAAACGAGCTCGAGGTCGAGGACAATCTTGCCGTCCGCGCGCCCGGAGGCCAGTGCCTCGGTCATTGCCTGAAAGCGGCCCCTGCCGACCAGGCCGCGACTACGTTCGGCGATGGCGTTGCGGGCGCCCGCCCGCGTCAGGTCGGCGAAGAGCCTGTCCGGTGTCTCGTAGGTAACCTGCAGGCGATCGACATCCAGCACAGGATCGCGGAGGCCGGCGCGCACCAGTCCGTCGCCGATATCATGCATATCCGGGAACGGATTGACGTGTGCCTGATCGTCGATCCCAGCCCAGGCCCGTGCGAGCTCCCGAAGACTGTCGGGCCCCAATGTTGCGAAGGCAAACACACCGTCTTTTTTCAGGACGCGTGAAACCTGTTCGAAAACAGCTTGAGGATCGGGCGTCCAGGGCAACAGCTGGTTGGATACGACCATATCGAACGCCGCGTCGGCAAACGGTAGCCGTCCTGCATTGGCCTGCACGAAGGTGGAGCGCGAAAACCATCGCCGGTGCTTGCGTGCGGCACCAAGCATGGCGCGACTGAGGTCGAGTGATACGAAGTGCGCCCGTTTGAAACGCTGGCGAAGCCTGCGCCCCGTTGCACCGGTTGCGGACCCCAGGTCGAGTATGGTCTCCGGTTGCAACAACAGCGGCTCGAGTCGTTCCAGCATCCCGTCGCGGGTGACGGCGTGGACGAAATCCGCGTCGTCAAAGTCCGCCGCAGCGTGATCAAAACGCCGTTGAATGTCTCGCAGTCGCAGCATGGGCGAACCGTATCACGCTTTTTCCGTGTTTCGCGGCGAAAGGCGTATAGCCCGGAAAGTCCGCGCTGGTAACAATGATGTGATGCTGCTGCGCGCTTTCGACAAAGCGGTCATGCCCCTGCGCTGTGTGTTTTGTGGGACGCGAACATATGCGGCCGAACACTATATTTGCGCTGGGTGCGACGCCGACCTGCCGAGAGTCGAATCACCCCCACCTCCGGCAGCGTCACTCTGTGCGTACGAGATTGCACCGCTCGCCTACGAGTTTCCGGTCGATGCCGCAATCAAGGCGCTTAAATTTCGCAGGAAACTGTTTTATGCACCCGCGCTGGCACAAATCCTTTGCGATGCCTGCTCGGCATTGCCGTCTGATATCGACGCTGTCCTGCCAGTTCCTCTGCACTGGCGACGCCGGTGGTTTCGTGGCTTCAATCAGGCGCTTGAGATCGCAAGACCCGTGGCGCGTCATTTGGATGTACCGATCGTTACGAGCGTGGTTCGCAAGCGGGCAACACGGTCGCAGTCGGGCTTGAGCGCGAGGCAGCGCGCCAGCAATCTGCGTGCGGGATTCGGCGTTCGCGGCACGCTTGAGAGTGAGCACCTCCTCATCGTTGATGACGTGATTACAACCGGGGCTACGATCCATGAAATCGCCCGGGTGGTCAGGGGCGCGGGTGTGCTGAGGATCAGTGCTCTGGCCGCTGCCCGCGCCTGATCCCGATGCAGCCTTACACGAATTCCTTACCTGTGCTCGTCACCACCATCGTGGCGCACCGTATTGGTTTCGACTTTGCCTGGCGTGATCACCTGGATCCTTCAGCTCAGGTCGGACGGCTAGTCGTAGGGGCGGAGCCTCGCGAGGCTGTGCACGAAGATGAGGCGATCGTCGACGGTCATGATGCCGTCGTCGGACATGACGCGAAACAGCCGGGACAAGGTCTCTGGTGTGATCGACAGGCGTGACGCGATGATGTGCCTGGGAAGGTCGAGTCTTACGGTTGCCTCATCGTCATCGCTCTCGACAATGTGGTCGATCAGATAACTCGACAGACGGCTGCGGGCATTTTGAATGGTCAGCCGCTCGATTTCTCTAACGCGCGCATGCAGGTGCCGGGACACATCACTTAACAGGCGCATGCAGGCGTCCGGGTCATCGCAGAGCAGATCGAAGTAGTTCTGGTTCGGTATACGAAAAACGGTGCTGTTGCTCAGCGCCTCCGCCGAAACCGGGTACTTGGTTTCACGCATAAAAAGGACGGCTTCGGCGAAGGTTCGATCGTGGCTGACGACCTCAACAACCTTCTTCTGGCCATCCGCGGAAATCAGGCTGAGTTCAATCTGCCCGGATTCGACCAGGTAGAAATTTTTGGCCTCGTCGCCACGATGAAACAGGGTTGTACCCTTTTCGAGCGTTTCCACGGCAATGTGCGTGATGAGCTCATCGAACACGCTTTCTTCCAGGCCGGAAAAAAGATAGTGGCGCCGAATCGTCTCACGCTGGTTCGTATCCTGCTCCATACAGGGCCAGTCTAGCACTTCGATGCTCTGCTCGATCATGGCGCCACAGTTTAGTCGTGACGGCAAATGGTGCATTGACCCAGGTCAATGACCGGTTCCGCCCGACGGACTGCTCGCCCATCAGCCCCAGGTCGTTAGCCCGATTACCCCAAACCACGCAAAGTAGGTCGCAACGATCAGGTGCAGGAAAGCACAGCCTGTCGAGTACCAGTAATTCACTCTGTTCATCATGGCCCCGCGATCCCTGACCGCCACGTAGGCACCGGTAGCCGCTGTTGCCCCAAACAGCAGAGTTGTCAGCATTATGCCGACGGATATCGCGTTTGGCTCGCCAAGCAGGACAAACGGGTCCGCTATGCCGAACGAAAACAGCGTGACGAACGCAATGACGAACAGACCAGCAAGCAGCGGCCAGACACGAATCCAGATGCCTGGTCCAGGCGCGATGCTTCCGCGCCAGCGGCGAAAACCCCAAATCAACGCGTAGGGAACGGAGGTCACGATAGCCAGACCCCACAACGCCGCGATGACGAGCTGGCCATAAATAAGTGCGGCCGGGGCCGGTTTCAGTACAGTCATCCCGGCGTGAACTACCGGTCCGGCCAGTGGATCCACCACGCGGGACAAGGCTAGCGCCCCGGTCTCGACGTGCCGATAGAGGTCCGGGGATGCGGCGACGAATTTGACGGGTTCACCGCCGAACAGCGGCACCAGCATCAGGGTGTCGCCTTCAAAGAACAGCGATTGAATATTGAATACGCGCTCGAGGAAATACGCGACCTGCTGGCGCGAGTTGATCGGGTAGTAGAGCCCGGCAATATCGCGATGCTCCGGAGCGACCGTTGGCGCGTCGAGGTCGTCCGTCGCGGTCAGCTCACGTGTCTCGAAATCACGCACGAGGTCGGAGATGTGGTTGTAGGCTGCGCCGTTGCCAGAGTTGAGCATGATGACATGGCCCACACGCGCATCCGGCAGGTAGGAAAACTCCGTCAGCCCGCCATTCACGCCGCCGTTGTGTTCCCGATAGATCCAGCTCTTGTGAGGCGACGAATAGTTGTGCAACCCGTAACCCGCTTCCTGACCTGCGACCGCAGCGGTTGTGGACGACGGGGTTTCCATGCGATTCAGGGACTTTTCGGACACCAGCTGCACACCGTCGACGCTGCCGCGATTGACAAAAAAGCTCACGAAGCGCGCCATGTCGACCGGCGATGCGTTAATCGAGCCTGACGGACGCATGGAGATATGCCAGTAGTTCTGCGGTTCGCCGTTTGTGTACAGCGTGACACCGCGCTCCTGTACCTCTTGCGACAGGCGGTATGTCGCCGTGCTCATTCCGAGGGTGTCGAAGAAATTTTGTTGAACGTAGTCCTCGAAGTCCTGACCAGTCAGTTTCGCAACGATATAGGCGGCTACAGGGGGCCCCGCGTTGCAGTAGGACATTCTCGAACCGGGTTTCCAGCGGGATGTGCGCGAGTGCGGGTGAAAGTCCAGGGCCTCTTTCAGGCTCACAGCCGACGGGTCGCTGTGCGCGTATTCCGGCAGGTGAATGTCATCCCAGCCTGTGGTGTGCTCGAGCAGGTGCACGACTCTGACCGGGTCGCTGTCTGCCCAGGGGTTATCAAATTTGATTTCAGGTGCGAGGTCCGCCACCTTGTCATCGAGTGAGAGTACACCCCGCTCAACCAGCTGTAGGACGGAAAGCGCGACGAACATCTTCGAAGTTGAGCCGATACGAAACATCGAGTTCTGGTCGGCGTCGATGTCCCGCTCAACATCGGCCTTTCCCAGCGCATCGATCCAGACCGGACCGTTCTCATCGACCATCGCAATGCCCATGGCCGGAACCTCATGCTCTTCCATGAGATCGAGAATGGCCTCCCGTAGCTCCTCGAGTGTTGCGGGAGCGGCCGCTTCTTCATCGGCCCAAAGCGCCCCGCCAAGGAACAGGAAGGTCAGCCCCAGGAGCCTACCGAGCCGCTTTGTCATGTTATGCCGCCGGGTTGAACGTGTAGTGCAGAACGATCCCGATGAAGATCACCAGGCCGACCAGGTGGTTTTTCAAAAAGGCATCAAAGCAGCCGGCAGGCTGACGGTCACGTGCCAGCCAGAGGTGCCAGGCCATCATGCCAGCCGCAACAGCTACAGACAGGTAATACCAGAAACCGAGTTCCGCCCGGAAGCCAACGAAAACGAGTCCAAGCAACATAAGCAGTTGCAGGCCCGCGATGACAAACAGGTCAACCTCGCCGAACATAACGGCCGTTGATTTGACGCCAATCTTGCGGTCGTCTTCGCGATCGACCATGGCGTAAAACGTGTCGTAGATAACGGCCCAAACCAGCGCGATGCCAAACACCAGCCACGCAAGCTCGGGGGTCTCGCCGGTTTGTGCCGCAAACGCCATGGGAACGGCCCAGCCAAATGCCGCGCCCAGCACGAACTGCGGTATCGACAGGTAGCGCTTGATGAACGGATAGACGATCGTCAACCCGGCGCCGACAATGGCGAGGACCTGCGCCTGCTTGTTCAGCATCGACGCCAGGCCAATCGCTATCAGTCCGAGCGCTGCGAACAGTGTGAGGGCTTCCAGCGGCGCGACGGCGCCTGTCGCCAGCGGTCGGGTGCGCGTACGTTCGACATACGGGTCGATCTTGCGATCGGCGAAATCGTTCAGGACGCAGCCGGCAGAGCGCATGACAAACACGCCAATCACGAACACAATGAACAGGCCCTGATCCGGAGTGCCCTCGCCTGCGAGCCACAGCGCCCAAAGTGTTGGCCACAACAGCAGCCAGATACCAATAGGCTTGTCGACACGCATGAGCTTGCCATAGTTGCGAAGCTGGCCGGCTATCTCCGGCGCGAAATCTGCGAGGGCGAACGTCTTCATGTTCGCGATTCTACACTTTGCCGTAGCGTCCGGCATCGCCCAGCCAACGTCGTACAATGGCCGCAGCCCGCTGGGACGATGACTTGCGGATGGCTTCTGCGGTGATTTGTACCTGCGGCATCAACTCTGCATCGCGAACGAGGTTTGCGACTCGGTAATCGGGCAGGCCGGTCTGACGTGTGCCGAGCAATTCGCCGGGACCCCTGAGTTCAAGATCGCGCTGTGCAACCACGAAGCCGTCGTTGGTGTCGCGCAGGACGGCAAGTCGTTCCCTGGCAATGCGTCCGAGCGGCGGCTTGTACAGCAAAACGCAGTGACTTTGTGCCGCGCCCCGGCCGACCCGACCTCGCAACTGGTGCAATTGGGACAGACCCATGCGCTCTGCGTTCTCGATAATCATCAGGCTTGCATTCGGTACATCCACGCCCACCTCAATCACCGTGGTCGCAACGAGAACCTGGATCAGCCCTTCTTTGAAAGCCTGCATGCCACGTTCTTTTTCGGCCGGTCGCATACGCCCATGTACCAGGCCAACGCGTAACTCGGGCAAGGCCTCTGTCAGCGCCTGATAGCTGGCTTCGGCCGCCTGGTAGTCGAGTACCTCCGATTCCTCGATTAGCGGGCAGACCCAGTAGGCCTGCTGACCAGACGTGCATGCGGCGCGCACGCGCTCGACCACTTCCCCGCGTCGCGTATCGGGAATCGCAATGGTCGACACGGGCTGCCTGCCGGGCGGCAGTTCGTCGATAACCGACGTATCGAGATCCGCGTATGCAGCCATCGCCAAAGTCCGTGGAATGGGTGTGGCGGTCATGACGAGCTGGTGCGGGTACCCTTGTTTTCCCATCCCCTTATCTCGCAGCGCCATGCGCTGGTGTACGCCGAAGCGGTGCTGTTCGTCGATGACAACCAGGGCAAGGCGACTGAATGTGACACCCTCCTGGAACAAGGCATGTGTACCAACGATTAACTGTGCGCGCCCATGGGCAATCGACTCCAGGGACGCGCGCCGTGCCGCCGCCTTCTGGCTGCCACTCAACCACGCGGGTTCGACGCCAAGCGGCCCGAACCAGTCACAGAAATTGCGCCAGTGCTGCTCGGCCAGAATTTCTGTCGGCGCCATGATGGCCGCCTGCACGCCGCAAGAAATGGCCTTGAGGCACGCGATAGCCGCTACCACGGTTTTACCGGAACCAACGTCGCCCTGGATAAGGCGCATCATCGGGTGGGGCTGCGACAGGTCGCCGAGGATTTCACCAACCACGCGCCGCTGCGCGTCTGTCAGAGTAAACGGCAGGTCATCGATGAAGCCTTTGACCTCTTCGCTGCCGTCAAGCAGCGCGACCGCGTCGTCGGTTTCCGCGAGCGCACGCAAGCTTCGCAGGCTCAGGTAATGGGCCAGCAGCTCTTCGAAAGCGAGTCGCTGCTGGCATGGATGCTTGCCGGCCTGCATCTGTTCGATGTCCGCATCAGGCGGCGGACGATGAAGGTAACGAATCGCCTCCGCCAGCGACGGCATCCCGAGTTTCGTGGTAACAGACTCGGGCAGTAATTCGACCGGCGGATCGTCGTGCATTGCTTGCAGGGCCTGGTCGGTCAGGCTACGCAACCGCCCCTGTTGCACGCCCTCCGTTGCCGGGTAAATAGGCGTGAGCGAATCACTCATTGCGGCGCCCTGACTTTCCTTCAGGATGCGGTATTCAGGGTGAATCATCTCGAAGCCCGCAGAGCCGCGACGCACTTCACCGAAACAGGTCACCTGCACACCGCTCTGAAACTGCGCCTGCTGCTGCCGCGAAAAATGAAAAAAGCGAAGCGTGAGCTGGCCGCTGCCGTCGCTAACGCGCACAAGCAGATTGCGTCGCCCGCGGTAGGCCGTTTCGGCAAGCAAGACCTCGCCGCTGACCAGACAGCGAGCGCCGGCAATCAGCGCGCCGATCTTTATGAGTTGCGTGCGGTCCTCGTAGCGCAGTGGCAGCAGGAACAGCAGATCCTCCACACGCAGCAGCCCGAGTTTCTCGAGCTTTTTCGCGAGTGCCGGCCCGACGCCCTTGAGAACGGATAATGCGTCAGATAGCAAGGATCGCGTCGGCCTCGATGTCGACACCTTTCGGCAGCGCTGATACCTGTACCGCCGCACGCGCCGGATAGGGCTCATCGCAGTACTCGGCCATTACCTCATTCACAGTGGCGAAGTTGCCAAGGTCGGTCAGAAAAATAGTGATCTTCACGGCATCATTCAGACTGCCCCCGGCTTCCTCGGCAACGGCCTTGAGATTGTCAAAGACCTGTCGCGCACGTGCTGCGAAATCGCCTTCGACGACCTCCATCGTTTCCGGAACGAGGGGAACCTGTCCGGACATGAAGACGAACTGGCCGACTTTAATGGCCTGCGAGTAAGTGCCGAGCGCCGCAGGGGCGCTATCGGTGTGAATGGTTTGCTTGGTCATTGCAGGGTTCCTGAATTGGTGGCGAGCGTCAGGCGCAGTCGCGAGACACGCGAATAACGTTTGGCATTTTACGAACGTTGCGCATTATCTGCGCCAGGTGAATACGGCTCCTGACTTGTAACAGGAACGTCAGAACGGAGCAGTCCTCGTGGCGACTGATTACCTCGACCTGCTCGATGTTGGACTGGCAATCGGCAATCGTGGCGGCGACCTCGGCCAACACACCGGTGCGGTTGCGTGTCTCGCACTGGATCTGGCACTGAAATTCGCGGTCGACATCTTTCTCCCACGAGACAGCAATCCACTTCTCGGGTTGTTTGCGGAAGTTTGAGAGATTGCCGCAGTTGTTACGGTGAATGACCACACCGCGTCCGGCCGTCAAATAGCCCATGACGTCGTCGCCCGGAAGCGGGTAACAACACTTGGCATAACTGATGACCATGCCCTCGGTGCCTGCAATCACCAGGCTTGCGACATCCTCAACGCGCTCGCCTTCGTCTTCGGCTCCGATCAGGTAGCGCGCTGTCAGTGGCGCCAGGCGTTCGCCGAGACCGATTTGTTCGAACAGCTCCGCCGTGTTGTTCAGGGCAAGATCCTCCAGCGCTTCATTCATGCGTACTTTGCCAATTTTGCGCAAAGATGAGCTGAGATCCTTGAGTGACTTGTCGAGCAGGCGCTTGCCGAGATCCACAGACTCGGTGGAGCGCAGGTTCTTCATGTGATTCCGAATTGACGTTCGCGCCTTTGCCGAGCGCACGAAGGTTAGCCAGTTGGGGTTTGGCTTGGTGCCACGCGAGGTAATGATCTCGACCGTCTGACCGTTTTGCAGCGGTGTGCGCAGGGGGACCAGGCCGCGGTTGATCTTGGCCGCAACCGTGCGGTTGCCGATGTCGGTATGCACGGCATACGCAAAATCGACCGTCGTGGCGCCCTTGGGCAGCGGCATGATGTCGCCCTTCGGCGTGAACACGTAGATCTTGTCGGGGAACAGGTCGACCTTAACGCTCTCGAGGAATTCCTCGGACGTACCCGACTGTTGCAGCTCGGCGAGGTTGGCGAGCCATTCACGCGCGCGACGTTGCGGCGTTGCGTCTGACTTCTCGCCGGCCTTGTAAATCCAGTGCGAAGCAACGCCGGACTCGGCAACGCGGTCCATATCCTGCGTGCGAATCTGCACTTCCAGCGGCAGGCCCTTTGGACCAAACAGTGTGGTGTGCAAGGACTGGTAGCCGTTGATGCGCGGGATGGCGATGTAATCCTTGAAGCGACCGGGCATCGGTTTGTAGAGTTGATGCACCAGGCCCAGCGTCTGGTAGCACGTGCTCACATCGCCAACAATGATACGAAAACCGTAAACATCGACCACATCGGACAGCACGCGCTTCTTCTCTGCCATCTTTCGGTAAATGCTATAGAGGTGCTTCTGCCGACCGATCACCTGCCCGGAAATGCCGTCCTCGTCCATGGCCTTGCTGAACTGGTCAGAGATGCGCCGCACGATTTGTTTTTGACTGCCTTTGCTCTTCTTCAGCGCATTTTCGAGCACACGGTAGCGGTACGGGTGCAGATGCTTGAATCCAAGATCCTCGAGCTGCACCTTGAGTCGATTGATACCCAGTCGATTGGCGATCGGTGCATAGATATCGAGCGTTTCACGCGCGATGCGTTTTTTCTTTTGCGCTGGCATTGCGCCGAGCGTCTGCATGTTGTGGAGACGGTCGGAGAGCTTGACGAGGATGACGCGAATATCCTCGATCATCGCCAGCATCATCTTGCGAAAACTTTCGGCCTGGGCTTCGGCGCGACTACGGAACTGGATCTGATCGAGTTTGCTGACCCCGTCCACGATCAATGCGACTTCTTCGCCAAATTGGTTCTCGATCTCCTCGAGCGTCGCCGCAGTGTCTTCCACCACGTCGTGGAGGATGGCCGCACAGATAGCCTCGGAATCGAGATGCATCTCGCTGAGCTCCTGCGCGACTGCGACCGGGTGAGTGATATACGGTTCGCCGGTCTTGCGGGTTTGCCCTTTGTGATAGGTTGCACCGAATTCGTAAGCCTCGAGGATCTTCTTGATCTGGTCGTCGGGCAGGTAGGTCTGGAGCGTATCGACGAGTTGCCGCACACCGTTGTCCCGGCGCGAAGCACCTGGGAGTTTCGACAGAATGGTGGCGGCGTAATCCATGCCCCCATCTTAACGGCGTTGAGCCGTGTGGGGTACGGGGTTTTTAGTCGCCGATCGAGATGCCGCGAACGGGCAGGATCTCGTCGGTGGCTTCTGGCTGGAGCAACTCCTCGGCCATCGGCTGCTCGATTTCTTCGAGGATCGACGAGGTGACGAGGCCTTCTGCGATTTCGCGCAGGGCAACCACGGTTGGCTTGTCGTTCTCTAGCTCAACCATCGGATCGGCCCCGTGGGCGATGCGGCGTGCGCGTGTGGCCGCAACAAGGACCATCTCAAAAATGTTTTCGACGTTATCGAGGCAGTCTTCGACAGTAATACGGGCCATGGGTCGTTCTCCGGGGACAGTCACCTTTACTCTGCCGTACCGGTTGGTGCGGCTGGAGTAAAGGTGACTGTCCCCTTGGGTTGCGTCCACCCAATATAACTAAAAGTTATAAACAGTCAGCCGATAATCCGCTCAACGGCACGCCTTAGGCGCTCATTGGAGGTCGATGAGGCGTCCCCTTTACCCACCAGGACGTCTTCCAGGTCCGCAATCGCCTGGTTCAGGTCGTCGTTAATGATGACGTGGTCGAATTCATCCCAGTGTGACATGTCAGACAGCGCATCGCGCAGACGGCGCTCGATCACCTCCGGCGTATCCGTACGCCGGTCTCGCAACCGCCGCTCGAGTTCCCCGACCGATGGCGGAAGGATGAAAATCGTTACGCACTCGGGCATTGACTCGCGCACCTGGCGCGCGCCCTGCCAGTCGATCTCAAGGACGACATTGCGATCATCCGCGAGGTGCTCTTCAACCTGGCGGCGACTCGTTGCATAGTAGTTGTCGAATACTTCGGCATACTCGAGCATTTCGCCCTGGTCACGCAGGCGCATGAACTCGGCTTTGGTCACGAACAGGTAGTCCACACCATCAGCTTCGTTGCGGCGTGGCTTGCGCGTGGTATACGAAATAGAGAAACGTAGCTCCGGATGCTTCGTAACTACGGCGTGTACCAGCGTTGTTTTACCTGCACCCGAGGGTGCGGCAAAAACAAACAGTTTTCCCTCGTGTGCCGGCACGCTTACCTACTCGACATTCTGAATCTGTTCGCGCATCTGCTCGATCAGCACTTTCAGGTCCACCGCGGCCCGGGTCGTTTCTGTATCAGCAGACTTCGAGCCGAGTGTGTTGGCCTCGCGGTTGAGTTCCTGCATCAGGAAATCGAGGCGTCGGCCGACGGGCTTCCGGTCCTTGAGCGCACCACGAATTTCGACGAGGTGGCTCTCGAGACGATCGAGCTCTTCGTCAACGTCGATCTTCGTAGCCAGAAGAGCAAGTTCAACTTCCAGTCTTGCCGGGTCCGCTTCGACGTCCAGATTCGCAATACGTTCTTTTTGCTTGGCGCGCGCGGCGTCGAGCACCTCGGGCATACGGGTGCGTACGTTGGCCGCAATCGATTCTATTTCCGCGCAACGTGACTCGAGCATGTCGGCTATACGTTGTCCTTCATTCGCGCGCATTTCGCCAATTGCCGCCAGCGTTTTGTCAAGCAACTTACTTGCTTCGGCCACCAGCGGCTCAACGTCGATCTCCGCCTGCTGGATGACGCCGGGCCAGCGCAGAATTTCAATGGGATTCACAGCCGCCACATTGGGCAGCTTGGCGGTCAGATCGGAAATACGATGGCCGATGAGCTCCACGAGCGCGGTATCGATCTGCATCTCGCTGCTCTGATCGAATGCCCGCCGAAAATACAGTGCACACTCGACCTTGCCGCGGCCCAGTGACGAGCTCGCCTGTTGCCTGAACGACTGCTCCTTGGGACGCAGGTCCTCAGGCAGCTTGAACTGCACATCGAGGTAGCGATGATTGACCGCGCGAATCTCCCAGCTCAGCGTACCGATCGGGGTTTCGGCCGACTCTCGCGCGAAGCCTGTCATACTGTGTAACATCTGTTGCCTGCGTCACGTTTTTACAAGGACGGACATTCTAAGCTCTGGCCGCACGTGAAGGCCACAAACGACCGAAGTCTTATGCAAATCGAATACGCCAAAGTCTCTGCTCTCGGTGATCGCCAGGACAATCAGGACCGTGCTGCGGTGGTGGCATCCGAAGATGCTGCGCTGCTGCTTGTGTTCGACGGCATGGGCGGGCATTCGGACGGTGCCAGAGCGGCAGAGACTGGCCTGAATGTGGTTCAAGACCTCTTCATGAACGCCACCCAGCCGATCTTTGATCCGCAGGGCTTTCTCTACATGGCCTTGTCCAGGGCCCACGATGAGGTTGTTCGCATAGGTGCTGACGTCGCGGTGGACTTCCGGCCGCGGGCGACTTGCGCCATCTGCCTCGTGCAGGAGGGCGGCGCGTTCTGGGCGCATATTGGCGACAGTCGTATTTACCAGGTGCGCGAGGGCGAGGTTCTGACGCGCTCCCGTGACCATAGTCATGTCGAAGTACTTATTCAGGAAGGCGCCATCTCTGAAGAAGAGGCCCAGGATCACCCGATGCGTAACTTCGTCGAATGCTGCATCGGCGGCGATGCACCGGTGCCGGACATGAGCATTACGAACCGCAAGAAACTCGAACCTGGCGACGTGCTGCTTGCCTGCTCCGACGGTCTGTGGTCGGGGCTCAGCGACAGTGACATGGCCGAAATCGCGAAGCCCGGCGATTCCAACCTGGTAGAGAATCTCAGGCAGCTCAGCATGAAAGCATTGAACGTCAACTCTCCCTACAGCGACAATACGACCGGTACCGCGTTAAGGTGGCTCGGCGGCTAGATTTCCGCTCGCCGCAAAAAAGGAGAGTCAACATGCGACCCAGTGGCCGCGAAACATCGCAAATGCGCGCTCTGCGCTTTGTTCATGATTACACCAAACACGCCGAAGGCAGCGTGCTTGCCGAGTTCGGCGACACGCGCGTGCTGTGCACGGCGAGTATTGAGGAGCGCGTTCCCGGCTGGATGCGCAACACAGGACGTGGCTGGGTCACCGGCGAGTACGGAATGTTGCCGCGTGCCACCCATACGCGATCCGGGCGCGAAGCATCACGCGGCAAGCAGGGCGGACGCACGCTTGAAATTCAGCGGCTCATCGGACGATCGTTGCGTGCCGTAACCAATCTCGAAGCCCTGGGTGAGCGTTCGATTACGCTCGACTGTGATGTGATTCAGGCTGATGGCGGAACGCGCACGGCGTCGATCAGCGGTGCGTACGTTGCGCTTGCTATAGCGGTGCAGCGCCTGCAGGCAGCCGGTCGCCTGAAGAAAAACCCCTTGCATGGCCAGGTTGCAGCAATATCGGTAGGCATCTATCGCGGTACACCCGTGCTCGATCTCGACTACGCCGAAGATTCCGAGGCCGAAACCGACATGAACATCGTCATGAACGACGCCGGCCATTTTATCGAGGTGCAGGGTACCGCAGAAGGACACGCCTTCACCGACGATGAGTTCTCATCGATGATCGCGCTGGCACGCGGCGGAATCGCAGAAATTATCGAGGCGCAGAACGAGGCAATTAAAGCGGCAACGTCGTGAGCACTCGGCTGAAAAAGGTCGTCATGGCCAGCGGCAATGCTGGCAAAATTCGCGAGATCGAACGCCTGTTAGACGGCCTCGGCGTTGAAGTCGTGGCGCAGACAAAACTCGGCGTAACGGACGCGGACGAGACGGGCACGACGTTTGCAGAGAACTCGCTGATCAAGGCACAGCATGCGGCACAAGCCACCGGGCTGCCCGCAATCGCCGACGATTCGGGTCTCTCTGTCGACGCGCTGGACGGGGCACCGGGTGTTTATTCTGCGCGCTATGCCGGCGGCGCCGGTGATGACGCCAATAACGACAAGCTGCTCGCCGCTCTGGAAGGCGTCCGCAATCGTGGTGCTGCTTTTCATTGTGTGGCGACATTCGTCGATCCTGCTGACAACGAGGTGCTCGTTGCGGCGGGCGAGTGGCGCGGCTCAATCCTTTACAAGCGGCAGGGCGATGGTGGTTTTGGTTACGACCCGCTGTTCTTTGTGCCGGACTGCTACTGCAGCTCGGCCGAACTTGCGCCCGAGCAAAAGAACGCACGCAGCCACCGCGGCCAGGCCTTAAGGAAACTGGTCGAACTGATCCAACAGAAGTACGCGTGAGCCTTCCGCCGCTTGCCCTGTATCTGCACCTGCCGTGGTGTGTGCGCAAGTGTCCGTACTGTGATTTTAATTCGCATTCGGCCGGCGCCGGTGCACCGACGCGGCGCTATGTGGATGCGTTGTTGACGGACCTTGAGCATGAGGCAACGCGTGCGGCCGGTCGAGTCATCCACAGCCTCTTTCTCGGCGGCGGTACCCCAAGCCTGTTCGCACCCGAAGAGATCAGCCGCCTGCTTGACGGAGTCCATGAGCGATTCGCTGTTGCAAGCGATGCCGAAATCACCATGGAAGCCAATCCGGGCACCGTTGAATGCGGTGCACCGGCTGGTTATCGGGAAGCCGGCGTCAATCGCTTGTCCATCGGCGCCCAAAGTTTTGACGACGAGGCCCTCAGGCGGCTCGGACGCATCCACTCAAGCGACGACATTCGTCGCGCCGTCGAAGAAGTGAAGTCAGCCGGTTTCGATGACTTTAACCTGGACCTGATGCACGGTCTGCCCGGGCAGACCCTGGTCACCGCTGCGGCGGATGTGCGTGCCGCCCTCGAACTGGGTCCGACGCATATCTCCTGGTATCAGCTTACGCTCGAACCGAACACGGTCTTTCACGCCCGCCCGCCGGCAAACCTGCCGGACGAAGAAACCACTTATGCGATCCAGGACACTGGCGCCGCGCTTTTACGCGAGGCCGGTTTCGAGCAATACGAGGTGTCGGCCTGGGCTCGGCCGGGCCGCCGCTGCCGGCATAACGTCAACTACTGGTTGTTTGGTGACTACCTGGCCGTCGGCGCCGGCGCGCACGGGAAACTCAGCGGCGAAGCGCGTGTGTCTCGCTACCGGAAGCCGGCCAATCCCCTGCAGTACATGCTGTTGATGGAAGAGAACCCGGCCGCCGGCGAACTCGAGCCGGTGACCGACGAGAATCTGCTGTTCGAATTCATGCTCAATGCGCTGCGTCTCAACGACGGCTTTCAGGAAACGGTGTTCCTGGAGCGAACCGGGCTCTCGACAGAGCAGCTGCAGCAGGCATCACGCGGGGCGCTGGCCAGGGGCCTGCTCGAGCGCGTCAAGGACTCGACCTGGAGGCCGACCGAGCTCGGTCGGCGGTTTTTGAACGATCTGCAGGCCGAATTCCTGCGCAATTGATGAGCGCCCGCCGGCAAAAAATTGAGCTTGCGACAGAGGTTCGGACTTGTTCAATTATGCACAAGGCAACCCGCGCACCTATATTTTTAGTGTATGAACGCCCCTAGCTAATTTTGTGTATCGCGAAGGGCTTATAACTCATTGTTTTTTATAGGTTAATGAAAATGGACACAAAATAGTCATATTGACAGCGCTGCTTGAAAATCCGCACCTTACGTCACTCGTTCAATTTTCCTCCACAAACTTATCCACAGGTTCTGTGGATAAGAATCGGGGGCTTGCGGAGACTGCGTCTTCGCTATATTATGCGCGGCCTTTTTCGCTGGTTGCGTGCTCCGGAGAGCAAAAATGAAAGCCGACATTCATCCTAACTACAATTCCATCAAGGTTACCTGTAGTTGCGGCAACGAATTTGAAACGCGTTCGACGCTCGGCGAGGATCTCCTTATCGAAGTGTGCTCCTCGTGCCACCCGTTTTACACCGGTAAGCAGAAGATCGTTGATACTGGCGGCCGCGTCGACAAGTTCCGTAAGAAGTACGGAATGAGCTAATACCAGAGCCGTGCCGGGCGTCGCCCGGTACCATCTAACTGGTACTGAACTTTCGTATAACCACGACTCCGCATCGCGGAGCTCTCTGCTATGCTCCTCTGGTTCGAATACAGGGAAATACAGAGGAACGTCATGAGTCAGGATGCATATCGGCTGATTAGCCCCAATGGTACCGAGTCCGAGCTGCCGGTCCGCAGCGGAACAACAGGCCCCGACGTTGTCGATATTGCGCGCCTGTATAAGGAGCACGGTGCATTCACTTACGACCCCGGCTTTGTCGCTACCGGTAGCTGCGAGTCGGATATCACCTTCATTGACGGTGAAAAAGGCGTGCTCATGTACCGCGGTTACCCGGTCGAGCAGCTGGCGGCGCACTCAAATTTCATGGAAGTGTGCTGGTTGCTGCTAAACGGCGACCTGCCTACGTCGGACGAACTCGCCGGATTCGAAAATACGATTCGCCGGCACACCATGCTCAACGAGGGCATGCTGAACTTCTTCAAGGGCTTCCGTTACGACGCCCACCCGATGGCACAGCTCTCCGCTGTCGTTGGCTCGATGTCTGCCTACTATCATGCGGAGATGGACGCTTCGAACCCGATGCACCGGGATATCTTTGCTCACCGGATCATCGCCAAGTTGCCGACGATCGCGGCCGCGGCCTACAAGCTGAATACCGGCCAGCCGTTCATTTACCCGCGCAATGACCTTAACTATTGCGACAATCTGTTGCAGATGCTGTTTGCTGTGCCCGCCGAGCCCTACGAGATCAACCCGGTGGCCTCGGAAGCACTCGACCTCCTGTTTATTCTGCATGCAGATCACGAGCAGAACTGCTCGACATCGACTGTGCGCATGGCCGGCAGCTCAGGCGCCAACCCGTACTCGGCGATCGCGGCCGGCATCTCGGCACTGTGGGGTCCCGCTCACGGTGGCGCCAACGAAGCTGTTCTGAACATGCTGGATGAGATCGGCGACGTCAGCCAAATAGGCAAATACGTCGAAAAGGCGAAAGACAAGGACGATCCGTTCCGTCTCATGGGCTTCGGTCATCGCGTGTACAAGAACTTTGATCCGCGCGCGACGATTATTCGCGAGATGTGCCACAAGGTACTCGACGCACTCGACAAAGAAGACACGCCGTTGTTCGATCTCGCTCGGGAACTCGAGCAGGTTGCGCTTAGCGATGACTACTTCAAAGAGAGGAACCTCTACCCGAACGTCGATTTCTACTCGGGCATCATCTACAAAGCGCTCGGCATTCCGACCTCGATGTTCACGGTCATGTTCGCACTGGGTCGTTCGGTCGGCTGGACCGCGCACTGGCGCGAAATGATCTCGGATCCAAAGGGCAAGATTGCCCGCCCGCGCCAACTGTACACGGGCGCGGCCGCTAGGGACTATGCACCGATCGCCGACCGCTAGATGTTGCGGGGACACCTGAACGGTGTCCCCCCTTCTAATTAGATATGCTCAAGTAGTTCCTGCACACCGTTAGCGTCAACACGCCTCATCGGTTTGCCGTCGATGGGACTCATGGGCGCCTGTCGAATTCCGTCCACCGGGAACACAGTCGCCTGGATCGAGTTGTGGTTGTGGTGGAACTCGAACCCCGCAAATGTATCGAGCTGGTCGCGCCGGCTTTTCAGGCGACGCTCGTAAGGTTTGTAGTTGACACCCATGTCCGCGAGTTCCATGGCGACAAGCTCGGGACTGTCTGCGAATACGTGCAGGTTAACGACCGAGTTTTCGTCGGCCGTTCCGACTAATACCGGCCCAACAAGCCTGGGTGTGAACGATGACAGCAACTCCATGGCGGACAATGCGGCGACGCGCATTAACCGCAGGCGATTTTCATGGGACTCGCCGCCAAATAACTGCAGATGTTCGGCGACAGCTGCTTCGATTTCGGTATTACCCGGAAGCGAGCCGCGCGAGCCGACGCCAAGGCGCTCAGCTGCTTTCTGCTTGGCTACGCGATAGTCGCGCACACCATGATCAACGATGATGCGCGCGGCCTCCTGCGCAAGCACCAGCCGCGCACGTTCCGTCTCACTATTGCGTCGTCGTGCCATTGCTTAGAATAATGACTCGCTTTCTTCCTGCTCTTCTTCAGGTTCCGGATCGATGCCTGATGCGTTGTTAAACGGATCCAGCACTTCGTCCGAGGCCTCGCATTCGGGGACCCGGCCCTCGCGGAATACTTCGAAGATGACATTGCGTTGACCGGCACGCGCAGGGCAGCCGGATTCGCGATCGATCAGCACTGAGACAATGCCGTCGGGCATTGGCATCTGGTGTTCCGGCACATCCTTTAATGCGATACGCGAAAATTCAACCCAAATGGGGAGCGCGGTCCGAGACCCCTCCTCACCTCGCGCGAGCGGCAGGTCGTCGTCGTAACCGACCCATACAATGGTCGCGATGTCGGCATTAAAGCCACCGAACCAGGCGTCGCGACGGTCGTTCGATGTGCCGGTTTTACCGGACAGGTCGTTACGGCCCAGCGCCATGGCGCGGCGGCCGGTGCCGGCCCTGACGACGTCGCGCATCATGTCCTGAATCAGGAATGCGTTCTGCGGCGAGACGGATTGCGGCGCAATATTGATGTCCGCAAAGAGTTCGGGCGCCGTGGTCGCATCCGGTTGGTAGACGGTAGCAATCTCGACCATTTCGTCGAGCGTCAACTCTTCCTCTGCTGCGTCACGGTAGGTAGATTCAGGCGCCTCCTGCGGTACACACTTATCGCATACGATGGCCGGGTCCGCGCGGTACAGCGTCTCTCCTTCGGGTCCGTAAATAGCATCGATGACGTAAGGTTTGACCGCGTGGCCGCCATTGGCCAACGTCGCATAGCCCTGCGCCATATCGAGTGGCGAGGCGGCGCCAGCGCCGAGTGCCAGCGAACCGTTATGCGGCAGCGCGGCGCCCCCAAAGCCGAACTTCTCAATATGGCGAACCGCATTGCCAATGCCTGTCTCGAACAGCAGCAGTCTGACCGACACCAGGTTCATCGAGCGTTTCAGCGCTTCGCGCATGCGCGTCGGGCCGTAAAAGCGGCCACTGTAGTTAATGGGACGCCAGACCGCTTCGAGTTCCGAGGAGTTAATCACGACGGGCGCATCCAGTACGACGGTTGCCGGTGTATTGCCGTGCTCGAGAGCCGCTGAGTAAATAAAGGGTTTGAAGGACGATCCCGGCTGGCGATAAGCCTGGCGTGCACGATTGAACTTGCTGACTGTAAAGTCGAAGCCGCCGGTGAGCGCGGTGACCGCGCCGTCGAACGGGTCGATTGATACGACAGCGCCCTGTACTTCAGGCACCTGTGCGAGCGCCCAGACGCCCCGGGTTGTCGGCATGATGTAAATAAGGTCGCCCGGTGCGAGGACTTCTGCCGCTGTTTCGGGCGCCGGACCGAAAGTATCGCGGTCGATAAACCGGTTCGCCCAGCGAATGCCTGACCATGGCAGCGTAGCGGTCTTACCGCCGCGCATTAACAGCGATGCCGTGTTGTTCTCATGGACGGCCGTCACGAGTGCGACGGACAATCCCCCCGGCGCATACTGTTCCAGCATCTCCCGAATCTCAATGGGCCATTCCGTGAAGGGCAGGACCAGAATCTCGTCGCTCAAGGCGACCGAGGTAATCGGGCCCTTGTAGCCCCGGCGCCGGGTAAACTCGAGCAGACCGTTGCGCAACGAGTAATTTGCCGCCTTCTGCAGTCGCGAGTCCAGCGCCGTGACAACCTGGTAGCCATCGGTATAGGTGCCTTCGCCATAGCGCTTGAGCATTTCGCTGCGCACCATCTCCGCGACGTACGGTGCGTTCAGTTCGACGGCGGCACCGTAGAGACGAGACTCCATCTCGAGGGCCATCGCCTCGTCATAGGTGTTGTCATCCAGATACCCGAGGTCATGCATGCGGCCGAGAACATATCCACGGCGCATCTCTGCATTGGCGGCGCTGTATACCGGGTTATAACGTGATGGCGCGGGAAGCACCCCGGCCAGTGTTGCCGCTTCCGCAGCGTTGACGTCAGCGAGGTTCTTGTTGAAATAGACCTGCGCCGCCGCCGCAACGCCGTAGGCGCGCTGGCCGAAGAACATCTTGTTAAGGAACAGCGCCATGATCTGTTCCTTGGTGAATTCCTGCTCTATCTTGTAGGCGAGAAACGCCTCGCGAAGCTTGCGCGTGAACTTCTGTTCGCGCGTCAGGAAGTAGTCGCGCGCGAGTTGCTGCGTCAAGGTGCTGCCGCCGCTCGATATATCGCCGGTCATGGCGAGCTGCACAAAAGCCCGGATGATGCCGCGATAGTCAATGCCCGGGTGCACAAAGAAACGCTGGTCTTCCGCCGCGACAAATGCGTGCACCACGTGCTGTGGCAGTTCGTCGTAGGTCACCAGGATACGGCGCCGCTCCCCGATCTCGGAGATCAGGTAACCGTCACGGCTGAAGATCCGCAGTGGGATTTGCAGCGGAATATCTCGAATTGTCTCGGCCGGTGGCAAACCTGGCTGCACATAATAGTAGGCACCAATGATGCCCGCGGTCACGCCAATACCGCCCATTGCGCCCAGGCCGAGCATCACGATGAGCGCGCGCATCATCTTATGTCGTCTTATGTGACGTAGACCCAATTCTTTTTTCGTTGATTTATGCATAGTTACAGGCGTTTTCGGCTGAATGCCCCAAATTCTGCAGGCCTTACACAGCCTCATTAAAGATTAACGTGGTGTTCAACCGGTGACGAGAACGTGGCTTTGTTGGGGCAATGGTTCAGTAAAGCAGCATCAGGCGGCGATGATAGTCATTCCACCCTGAGCGCTGCAATAACGAGTCTCAGGTTGGCATGTCGACGGGATTACGGAAACCGCTCCAAAGTCCCCCTAACATGGGGATTCCCGGATCGTGAACACAGTCACGTTTTATTTAACATTTTATTGATATATAGTTAAATCGCTTTGCTAAGGTCTGGCTTACATTTGACTCGCAACTTACCGACTTAGAAGGAAAAAAACGTGCTTTTTGGCAACAAATCACAGCCGCTGCTGGGCCTCGATGTAACGACGTCGTCGGTCAAGCTGATAGAGCTTTCCCAAAGCGGGAAACGCTATCGGGTCGAGTCCTATTCAGCAGAGCCTACACCCCCCAGCTCGGTGAGCGAAAAAGCCATTGTCGACGCGAAAGCAGTCGGTGAGGCGATTCGGCGCGCCTATAAGCGCGCGGGTGCCAAGGCAACAGATGTGGCCGTCGCTATCAGTGGCGATGCGGCCATTACTAAAGTCATCCAAATGCCATCGAGCCTTTCCGAAAGGGATCTCGAAGGCCAGGTCGAGATCCAGGCCGACCAGTACATCCCCTTCCCGATGGAAGAGGTGAGCTTTGATTACGAAGTGATTGGCCCGAATGACAAGGACCCCGAGCTGCTGGACGTGTTGCTGGTTGCGACACGCACCGAGAATGTTGAGCAACGCCAGTCAGCAGTGAATGCTGCCGGGCTGGAGACGCAGATCGTTGACGTTGAGGCATTCGCGCTCGAAAACGCCTGCCGCCTGCTCAGCCACCAGATCCCTGACGGCGGCATGGGGCAGTCGGTTGCCGTTGTCGACATCGGCGCATCGAGCACGACGTTTAGTGTCCTGGCGGACCTCAAGGTTGTCTACACGCGCGACTTTAACTTCGGTGGCCAGCAGCTCACTGAAGAAATCATGCGTACCTACGGACTTTCAATGGAGGATGCCGGGCGCGCGAAGAAGCAGGGTGGCCTGCCGTCCAATTACCAGCCGGAAGTGCTGGAACCATTTATTGATGATATGACGCAGCAGGTCAGTCGTTCGTTGCAGTTCTACCTCGCATCGGGTGGTGGTCGCGAACAACCGGACATGATCCTGGTGTGTGGCGGCTGCGCCAACATCCCGGGCATCTCGGACGTTATCTCAAGCCGTGTAGGTATTCCGACGGAAGTCGGTGACCCGCTCGGCCAGATGAAAATTTCGGGAAAGGCCAAGTCACAAGGTGTGCTTAAAGATGCGACGGCACTACTTACGGCCTGTGGTCTTGCACTGAGGAGCTTTGACTAATGCCTAGTATTAATCTACTCCCCTGGCGCGAGGCGGAACGGCAAAAACGCCAACGAGACTTCGGTATTGCAATGGGCGGCGCCGTTCTAGCGGCCATCGCCGTCATCCTGCTGACCAGTCTCGCGTATAACCAAATGCTTTCAGCACAGAATTTGCGCAATGAGCGCCTTAAAGCCGAAATTGTCGAGCTTGAGAAGAGCATTGCGGAGATCGACGGCCTCGAGCTGCAAAAAGAACGTCTGCTTGCGCGCATGGAGATTATCGAACAGCTGCAGAAGAGTCGTCCGGAGATCGTGCATCTCTTTGATGAACTTGCTCGGCAACTGCCTGAGGGCGTGTACCTGACAGGAATGAAACAAACGGGTGCCCGGGTCGAGATTCGCGGCGTTGCCCAGTCGAGCACACGAGTTTCGGCTTTGATGCGCCAGATCGATGCATCGGAATGGCTCGGTGACCCGGAAGTTGAACGAGTTGAAACGACGCAGGCAGGCTCATCCCGCCAGGCAGAATTCGTGGTTTATCTGAAGCAGATGCGCTCTGAAATGGAGGATATGGAATGAACCTCGTTGAAGAACTTCAGAGTCTGGACGCGAATGACGTTGGTCGTTGGCCGTTGCCATTCCGGATTGGGGTCATCGTGATTGTGTTCGCGCTGGTGACGGGTCTGGGTATCTACTGGTTGATCATAAAAGACAAGGCACCACAACTGGAACGCGCCGAGGGTGAAGAGACATCGCTTCGCCTGACCTTCGAGAACAAGCAGAAAAAGGCGGCAAACTACGACGACTATAAAGCGCAGCTTGCAGAGATCGAACAGTCTTTCGGCACAATGCTGCGGCAGTTGCCCGGTCAGACGGAGATCCCGAGCCTGATCGTCGATATTTCGCAAACAGGCCTCGCGGCCGGTTTGCAGGAAAAGCTGTTCGTGCCGCAGCCGGAAATCCCCAGGGACTTCTACGCTGAGAAGCCGATCAAAATACGCCTGACCGGCGGTTACCACGAGGTCAGCAAATTCGTCAGCGGGATCGCGGCGCTGCCGCGCATCGTGACGCTGCACGACATCAACATTACGCCCGAGAGCAATGAAGGTTTTGACAATCTGAGCATGGAAGTGACTGCTCAGACCTACCGCTATATTGACGAGGAGGCAAACTAATGCTGCACGCTTCTTCAAATATCAGGTCGGTCATCAAGCTTGGTGTGGCTATTGTTATGGCGCTCGGTCTCGCGGCTTGCGGGGCTGACATGGATGAGCTCGACAAGTACATCAACGACGTGAAAGCGACTCCTGGCGGTCGCATAGACCCGCTTCCGGAAATTACGCCGTACGAAGGGTTTGAGTACGTGGCTGACCAGCAGGGCATTCGCTCGCCGTTCGTGCCGGATACGCCGCAGGCAAGTGGTTCCGCGGCGGGTGGTACCCGGCCTGATCCCGATCGTATTCGGGAGTTCCTCGAGGACTTTCCGCTGGACACGCTCGGCATGGTCGGCACGCTGAACATCGGCGAGACGCTTTACGGACTTGTACAAACATCGGACGGACTGATTCACCGCGTCGTTCCAGGTAACTACCTGGGTCAGAACGACGGACGAATCACGGATATTTCTGATTCGGAAATCACACTGGTGGAAATTATTTCAGATGGTATCGGCGGCTATATCGAAAGAGACGCCGCGGTTGGTCTTTCAGACTAACGCCTGAATGGAACTGGGAGTAATGGGAATGATGCTCAAAACAAAACCGACGGTGACACCTCGCTTCGCGAAGTTCACCGCATTGGCACAGGCGGCACTGCTGCTATTCTGGGGGGCTTCCGTCAGCGCCCAGGAAAGCAACCGGCTGCAAGACATTCAGGTGCAGAGTCTACCCGGCGAACGCGTCGAGCTGAAGCTGATCATGAGTGACACAGCGCCTGAGCCGCTGGACTTCACAATCGAGAATCCTGCGCGAATTGCGCTCGATCTGCCCAACACGGCACTGGGCATGACATCGCGTCGTCGCGATGTGAACATTGGGCCGCTGGACACAGTGTTGACGGCCGAAGCGAATGGCCGCACACGTGTTGTGCTGAATCTTGGCACCATGGTCGCATACGAAACTCGTCAGAGCGGAAACACGGTAATTGTCACCCTGGGTGACGGAGATGACTACAGCGCAGGTACCACCCAGTTCGCCAGTGCGCCGGCATCTAATTCCCGTTCCTACGCCGCTCCGGGAGAGCGCGCCATTTCCGCTGTTGATTTCCGCCGTACTCGCGACGGTGGCGGCCGTGTTGTCGTCAACCTGACCGATCCGTCGACCTCTGTCGACATCCGCCAGGAAGGTGGTCGAGTAGTGGCTGTATTTAAAGATACGAGCCTGCCGGCAGAGTTGATGCGTCGTCTCGACGTTAACGACTTTGCGACGCCGGTTACGACCGTTGACACTCTGCGCACGAATCTCGATACACGTATCGTCATTTCGGCTGCAGGCAAGTATGAGCAGCTTGCTTACCAGTCCGACAACGAGTTCACCATCGAGATCAACCCGGCGCCGGAAGAGTCGCAGGCTGAAGCCGGCCTGTTCTCGGAGAACAAAGAATACGAAGGTCAGCGCCTGTCGCTGAACTTCCAGGATATTGAGACGCGTTCGGTGCTGCAGCTGCTGGCTGAAACCTCGGGCAAGAACATCGTGGTATCGGACACCGTCCAGGGCAATGTGACGCTGCGCCTGCGGAACGTACCGTGGGATCAGGCTCTCGATATCGTCATGACGACCAAGGGTCTCGACATGCGCCAGAACGGCAATGTCATCATGGTTGCACCGGCTGAGGAAATTGCAGCGCGTGAAACCGCTGACCTTGAAGCACAGCTAGCCATCCAGGAACTGGAGCCGGTTTACTCAGAGTTCCTGCAGGTTAATTACGCGAAAGCGGCTGACCTGGCTGGTCTGATCACCGGTGGCGGCGGCGGTTCCATGCTATCTGAACGCGGCAGCATTGGCGTTGACGATCGCACGAATACGCTGTTGGTGCAGGACACCGCAGAACGCCTGCAGGATATCCGCCGCTTGGTTCGTGCGCTGGATATTCCGATCAAACAGGTACTCATCGAGTCACGCATTGTTGTGGTTAACGATAACTTCAGCCGCGATCTGGGTGTGCGTCTTGGTGTTACCGGATTTAATGAAAGCGGCGGCGACCTGATTGTTGCTTCAGGCACAGGTACGGGCACGGATACGATGATCAACTCCGCGCTGGCGAATCTTGCTGACCCGGCCAATGGCACGGTTTACCCGATTGACGTTCCGCTGCTCAATGATCGTTACAACGTGAACGTACCGATCGCAGACGCCGCAGGCCGTTTCTCGCTGGCCGTGCTGCAAAGCGACTACCTGGTCGATCTCGAGCTGACGGCTCTCGAAGCCGAAGGTCGCGGTGAGATTGTTTCGACGCCGCGCGTGATCACGGCTAACCAGAAAGAAGCCTCGATCAAGCAGGGTGTGGAAATTCCGTATCAGCAGTCGGCCTCTTCGGGCGCTACAACCATCCAGTTCAAGGAAGCCGTGCTTGAGCTGACGGTTACGCCGCAGATTACGCCAGACAACAACATCATCATGGACCTTCGAGTCAGCAAGGATAACGTCGGTGAGATTATCTCTACTGGTGGACTGGGCGGCACGGTACCGAGTATTGATACGCGCTCCGTCGAAACCCAGGTACTTGTTGCGGACGGCCAGACGGTAGTTCTGGGCGGCATCTACGAGACCGAGCGTCGCGAGACAATCAACAAGGTTCCGTTCCTTGGCGACATTCCTTTTGCGGGCGCACTCTTCCGTAGTAAACAGAAAACGGACAACAAGGCTGAACTATTGATCTTCGTAACACCTCGCATCCTTGAGGAAGGCTCCACCATCTACTAAGCTGGTGAGCGACTGATGATCATGGAAAGCCAACCTTCGGGTTGGCTTTCTGCTTAAGGGCCCAAGAGCCACACTATGAAACATCCCAAAAACATCTTTCTCGTAGGGCCTATGGGGGCCGGCAAGTCTGCCGTTGGCCGGCACCTTGCTCGCGCCCTGCACCTTACGTTCGCTGATAGCGACGATGAAGTGGAATCGCGGACAGGTGTCGACATCGCGTTTATTTTCGAAAAAGAGGGCGAGGGGGGATTTCGCAAACGTGAGGTCGATGCCATAGACGACCTGACACGACTGGACGGCGTTGTACTGGCCACAGGCGGTGGGGCAGTCATGAATGCAGACACCCGCAGCAATCTCGGCGGGCGCGGTTTTGTCGTCTATCTCTACACGACAGTTGAGCAGCAGGTCGTACGTACAAAAAAGGGTCGGGAACGCCCGTTGCTGGAAAACGGTGATCCTCGGAGCACGCTCGAGGAGTTGCTGCAGAAACGCGATCCGCTGTACCGGGAGATTGCAGACCTCGTTGTCGAGACCGACGGCAGGAAGGTGCATTCCGTAGCCCAGGAAATTATTGAGGCAATCAGTTAGAAGAGGGACCACCTTTTAGAAGGGGGGACACCTTTTAGAAGAGGGACCACCTTTTAGAAGAGGGGACACCTTTTAGAAGAGGGGACACCTTTTAGGTGTCCCCTTTAGGTCGGGACACGTAATTCGCTTGCCAAGAACTTACGTCCCGTATCGGAACCAATCAGGGGACACCTGAAAGGTGTCCCCCCTTCTACTGTCAGGTAAGCTACCGCACATGAGTTCAACCCTGACAGTCGATCTTGGCGACCGCAGCTACCCGATCGTGATCGGCCGCGGTTTGCTGGACGGCAACTTCGATCTCAGTACATTCGTGCGTGGCAACGGCTGCCTGGTCGTCAGTAATGAAACCATTGCGCCCCTCTACTATGAAAGGCTGTGCGCCAATCTGGTCGGGCTCAACGTAAGCGACATTAACCTGCCCGACGGCGAGTCTTTCAAGACCGCGGCGACCATGCAGTCCATCCTTGACCGACTGGCCGAGTTACGCGCCAATCGTGATATCGCCGTAATCGCATTG
>Ga0224504_10000172_pt1 | contig 27651 bp, 25 predicted proteins | sample SF_Oct11_sed_USG_3_FD_170160 | JGI IMG/M metagenome (GOLD analysis project Ga0224504, IMG submission 170160) | Sediment microbial communities from San Francisco Bay, California, United States - SF_Oct11_sed_USGS_24 | ecosystem: Environmental > Aquatic > Marine > Sediment | place: USA...
GATGAGCTACCAGATGTTTGATTGCTATTGAATTGTGCGTCTGCCCCTGATCCGTCACCAAAAGAGTTGAAATAAATTGGCGCAAAAATGGTTGCCACAATAAATTTACCTTGTTCAATTTTAGAGCTTTTAACATTGTTTTTTTTAACATTGTTAAACGATAAAGTTTCTGTATCCGTTGAAAAAAAACGATTTATTGTTTTATTAGTAGAGTTAGTCTCTTTTTCTATTGTATTCTGTATTGCCGTTTCTTTGGTATCAAATAATTGTTCAGTGCTCTTTGTAGAGTTAAGTTTTATTACGTTACTTTTTGAATCTTTTTTATCTGTCGAAATAATTTCAGGAGAAGATTCCTTCGCAGTTATAGATGCATTATCGTCTATAAGTTTTAAAAGGTTATTTTTATTTGGAAGTAAATTTTTAGTGAAATTATTTTGAGGGATTAAGTAAATGGTTCCAACACTAAAAATCAATACAAATAAAGCGGCAATGCTTGAAATTTTCATCCAAAACGGAAGTCGTCTTTTTTTTGAATCATTAGAGAGTTTACCAGCAATAGTATCCCATGACTTATTTGGAGGGAAAACCTCATAATCTTTTAAGTTTTCCTGAAATAATCTATCAATATTTTTAAAATCTCTCACTTGTACCTTTTAATTCTTATATTGATTGTTGCCTTTTTTGATGTAAGTCAATTTTTTGCTTTAAAATGGCTCTTGCCCTGGCTAAATTTGATTTAGATGTGCCTTCTGCAATTTGCACCATTTTTGAAATTTCTCGATGTGAATAGCCATCTAGCACATAAAGGTTAAAAACCATTCGGTACCTGTCTGGTAAACTTTGAATTAGACTTAGTAAAAAATCTAAAGAAATTTCATCATCATCAATATCAACAATCACTTCATCAGGAATTTCTTCTGTTACAATATTTAACACGGTTTTGTTCCTGTATTTTAACAAAACGGTGTTAATCATAACGCGTTTCATCCAGCCCTCAAACGATCCATTAAATTTAAATTGCCCAATTTTTTCAAAAATAGTTATAAACCCATCTTGAAAATTATCTTGAGCCTCTTGTTTGTTTTTAGAGTATTTAAGGCATACTGAAAATAACTTACCAGCAAAAATCTGATAAATTTCTTCTTGTGCCTTTCGGTCGTTTTTTGCACATTGGTTAATGAGCTTTTTTAAACTCAAATTATTACGTTTTAATTGTTAATAAGATACCTAAAAGAATGATAGGTTGCGTAAATTTACATTACTTTTGTAATGTTTCCCAGTTTTTTTATGAAAAGAAATTCATTTTTAAATATTAATAGTTATAGTGATTTTGAGAATTGTGCGTTAAAAACATTTCAATTTCAGGTAAAAAATAATACAGTTTATAGTGAGTTTATAAACCATTTAAATTGTGATGTTTCTAACGTGAAATCTATTTATGAAATCCCTTTTCTCCCAATTCAGTTTTTTAAATCTCATCAAATAATTTCTTCAACAAGAAAGATTGAGCAAACATTTTTAAGTAGTGGTACCACGGGTGTTGAGCAAAGTAAACATTTGGTTACTGATGTTGCTATTTATGAAAAAAGTTTTAGAACAGCCTTTGAGCAATTTTATGGAAATATTGAAGATTATACGGTTTTAGCATTGTTACCTTCTTATTTGGAGCGTGATGGATCTTCATTAATTTACATGGTGAATGATTTGATTAAGAGGTCAAATAAAATAAAAAGTGGTTTTTATTTAAACAATTTAAATGAGTTATCTAAAAATTTAACTGAATTAGATAAAAAAGGGGAGAAAACAATATTAATTGGTGTTTCTTACGCATTACTAGATTTGGTAGAAGCCTTTAGTTTTGAATTGAAAAACACTATAATTATGGAAACAGGTGGGATGAAAGGGAGAAGAAAGGAGCTTATAAGAGAGGAGTTACATGCTGTTTTATGTGAAGGATTTGGTGTTGAAGAAATTCATTCTGAATATGGGATGACAGAATTATTGAGTCAGGCATACTCTAAAGGAAGCGGACTATTTGAAAGTCCACCTTGGATGAAGGTATTAACCCGAGATACCGAAGATGCCTTAACTATATTACCAGAAGGAAAATCGGGAGGGATAAATGTAATTGATTTAGCCAATATTAACTCTTGTTCTTTTATTGCAACTCAGGATTTAGGGAAAATTTTCCCTAACGGAACTTTTGAAGTGTTAGGAAGATTTGATAATACTGATATTAGAGGTTGTAATTTATTACTTTTGAAATAGTGTGTCAAGCCTAATTAAAACATTTCTTATGCTAATGAATAAACAAAGCTTTCAATTCTGTTGCTTCAGAGGGGTTCATTTTTCCTGTAAGAACAAGGCTTAATTGTTTTCTACGTAGAGCACTTGCGTATCTTTGTTTTTCTAATTCTGTTTCAGGTTTAATTTGAGGAATCTCAACTGGAGTCCCAGATTTATCAACAGCAACAAAAGTATAAATACCTTCGTTTACCTTGGTGCGTTCTTGAGATTCGCGATCTTCAATCCAAACATCTGCATAAATTTCCATAGACGATTTAAAGGCACGCGAAACTTTGGCTTCAATAGTTACCACGCTTCCAACAGGAACCGATTTATTAAAGGCTACGTGATTTACAGAAGCGGTAACGGCAATTTGTCTCGAATGCCTTCGAGCTGCAATACTACAGGCTCTATCCATTCTTGCTAATAACTCACCACCAAATAAGTATCCTAACGGATTGGTTTCTCCAGGTAAAACAACATCGGTTAAAATTGTTAATGATTCTTTAGCTGCTTTAATCATAATAGTTGGTTTTTAGCAAAGATAAAGCTATTTTAATAAAATTAAAGCGAAATGCAAAGACTGAATTTAGTACTCTTTAACAAGTAACCAAGCATCTTTAGAGTCTGTATTTTTAATGGTATTTAACAAATTAATAGCTTTGTTTCTAGAATTGAAACTCTCATATGCTACTTGAGTTAAATTCCATTTGTTAATACCTAAAATTTTTGCTTTATAACCTTTTTTTATTAGCTGTTGAAGCTTTTTCTCTGCGTTTTCAGGCTCTCTAAATGCGCCTGCAATAATATGATAATTAAAGGTTTCTTTGGTTACATTTAAAGTAATTGCAGGAAGAGGATTCTTGATCACAAATGTGGCTTCCTGTATTGTTTTTTCAACTTTTAATTGTTGTTGTTCAGTTTCAGCAACTAAGTTTTTGTATTCAATGTTTTGGTATTGATTCCAGCCAACAGATCCTAATGCAAAAACAATTGCTGCAGTAGCTGCATATTTAATAAAAGCAGGTGTTTTTAATTTGTTTTGTTTTGAAGTATCAATTGGAGCAATTGTTTTAAATTGTTTTACTTTTTCTTTGTAAACTTCTCTTTGTACAGCTGGAGAGACATAAGTGGTCAATCCAAAAGATGTTGTTAAAAAATTTACAGTATTGTAAGGTTCAAACAATAACTTTCCTTCTTTGGAAGTGCAAAACGAGCCAATATTTTCTAGTTCAATTTCTTCCGTTTTTAATATGTGCTTCAAAGCCAACACTTCTTTTTCAATAATCGCAATGGCTTTTGAATATGAAATATTTTCAGAACTGGCTATATAGTTAGCTAATAACCCGTCATTATTCTGTAAATTGGTGTTAAAAGTTAATTGTTTTGAAGGAGCATAAAAAGTATGCGTTGATTGATTTACTTTTGCAGAAATTTCGTTGGTTACAAACCCTCCAAAATTAGGCACAATTACACATTCGTATCGGAACAATAAATCACTTATGTATTTTGCTATAGTCATTAAAACAAATATAGCAGAAAACCAATCTAAATTTAAAGAGTTGTCATATTTTTTATTAACAATAATTTTATATATTGACATTCAAATTGTTAATGTATGAATGAAGAGGAATTGTTATATGTTTTGGCGCTGCAACGTGTAAAAGGTATTGGTGATGTGAATGCTAAAAAGTTAATATCTCATTGTGGGAGCGCAAAAAATGTCTTAAAAGAAAAGCGTCATATACTTGAAAAAATTAATGGAATAGGTGGGTTTACCATTCGTTATTTATTTGATAAGGAGAATTTAAAAGCAGCCGAAAAAGAGCTCGATTATCTTCAGGAAAAGAATATTGAAACGTTATATTTTGCAGATGAAAATTACCCTGTGAAATTAAAACATTGTATTGATGGACCCATATTATTGTTTAAAGAAGGGAATTTCAACATGGAAAATAAGCGAATTATTAGTATTGTTGGAACTAGAAATATTACAAGTTATGGTCGTGGTTTTTGTGAAAATTTTGTTGCCGATTTAAAAGAATTCAACCCTGTAATTGTTAGTGGATTTGCTTACGGTGTTGATATTTGTGCGCATAAAGCTGCCATGAAAAATAATCTGACCACGGTAGGTGTTCTAGCCCATGGATTTGAAGATATATATCCCAAAAACCACAAAAAATATATTGCTGAAATGAAAAAAGAAGGAGGGTTTTTAACGGATTTTTGGCATAATGATGAATTGATACGAGAGAATTTTTTAAAAAGAAATCGAATAGTTGCCGGTATTTCGGAAGCTACTATTATTATTGAATCCGCCGATAAGGGAGGCTCCCTAGTAACTGCTGATATTGCCAATTCGTATAATAGAGATGTATTTGCGGTTCCTGGTAGAAGTAGTGATAACTTTAGCAAAGGATGTAACGATTTAATTAGAAGAAATAAGGCTGCTATTTTAACTTCAGCAAGTGATTTAATTGAAATGTTGAATTGGGATTTAGGTAATAACAAACAAACCGTAATTCAAAAGCAGTTGTTTGTAGAATTAAATGAAGTGGAGCAATTAATTTATGATTTTTTAATCGAAAACGGAAAAGAACTGTTAGATGTTATTGCAATAAGCTGCAAATTACCAATTTATAAAACTACGACTATATTATTTAATTTAGAAATGAAGGGTGTTGTAAAACCGCTACCGGGAAAATTGTTTGAAGCGGTTTAATTATTTTATAAAATAATATAATGGTACTTTTGCGTTTTTAAAAAATAAATATGATTAAAATACCCAAAAATGCCAAGGCGCTTATATTTGATTTAGACGGTACTGTTGCCAACACCATGCAAAACCATTTTGTAGCTTGGAGAACCGCTGTGGCTCCTTTTGGAATAGATTTTACCGGAGACTTGTTTGCGCAATTAACAGGAATGCCAAAAGCGGCAACAATTTTAAAATTGAATGCCATGTTTGGAACTAATATGGATACTGATGCAGTTGGAAAAGTAAAGGCCAATGTATATAAAAAATTGGTTTCTCAAACGCAGGAAGTTGAGGTTGTTGCTGATGTTGTTAGAAAGTATTTTGGAAAATTACCTATGTCAATAGGAACGGGAAGCACGCAATTTGGAGCTCGAAGAACCTTGTCTATATTAAATATGGAACATTATTTTAACCCAATTATAACAGCTGATGATGTTACCAATTTTAAACCAGCTCCTGATACATTTTTAAAATGTGCAGAGTTAATGGGTGTTGCCCCAAAAGATTGTGTTGTTTTTGAAGATGGAATTTTAGGAATTCAAGCAGCAGAAACAGCGGGTATGATGGTAATTGATGTCAATAACTATTTTGAAATGGAATTTTCTATTTAAAGCGCGCTGTTTAATCCAATGGCCCATTCCTCTATAAATTCTTGAATTTCGTCAATAAATGCTGTAGGTTTTTGGCTTCTGTTAATAGTGAGATGTATTACAATGTTACTTTCTTTAGGTGGAAAACCTGTTGTAATGGTCCACTGTAAAGCATTGGGGCAATCTAATAAAGCAAATCTTACACCACCTTTAATTTTATGGTAACTAACAACAAACTCACCCCAAAGTGTTCCGCAGCTATAGTCATTTTCAATTGTTTCAAGAAGAAACATGCTTTCAGTAAATTTTTCTATAGTTTTTGGTGTAATCTTTTCTTGAATAATAGCTTCTGAAACCCGTCTGTCAATTATTTTAAAAAACTCCATAATTATTTGTTTTTATTTGAATGGTAACTTTCAATAACAACAGTTGAAAGAATTAAAACCCCTCCAATGATGGTTTTTGAAGCAGGAATTTCTCCTAAAAAAAGCATTCCGAAAATAATACCATAAATTGGCTGTATGCTGCTAATAATACTTGCAGTTCCAATTGAAAAATATTTCATACTTACTACAAAAAGCGTGTGTCCAATGGCAGTTGTAAATATAGCTAGTGTTGCCAATGCATACCAGTCAGTTACGATAGGACTTTCTTCAAAAATAAAAAGGACTGGCCATAAAAGAGCGGTAATTATAGCCATTTGATAAAACATAAGTACAGATCCGTTGTACTGCGCTGTTTTCTTTTTCATTAAAATATTTCGAATCGCATAAAGAACTGCTGAAGCGATTCCGAAAAGAACACCTTGTGTAAAATTGTTTTCTATTTTAAATTCAGGTGTTAAAAAGTATATACCAACGAGCACCAAAATACCTAAAAATACATGCTTTAAGTTTAATTTTGTTTTGAAGAAAAAAGGTTCTAAAAAAACAGTAATAATTGGATATGTAAACATGGCTAACATTCCAATAGCAACGTTTGACAGTTTTAACGCGTAAAAATAAGTGACCCAGTGCCCCCCCATAAAAAAACCACTGATAATAATGGTTTTTAAATCTCTTTTTGAAGAGACTTTAAAATTCAGTTTTTTGTGCCAAATAAAAAGCCCCAAGCAGACAACGGTTATAGCGCTTCGCCACCAAATTGTTAAAGGTGGAGACATTGAAATATATCGCCCCAAAACACCAGAGGTACTAACAAATACCATGGCGATATTTAGTTCAAAAATGTGTTTTAAATGTTGGTTTTTCATATTTTTTGAAGTTCAGACAAGGCTTTGTCTATAGAGGTGATATGAATAAAAGTTAATAGTAATCGCAATCCCATTTTGGTTTCTTTTTCTTTCATAACACAGGTGGTTGGATTGTTTTGTACAAATGTCAGCACTTTAGAAAATTCATTTGAATTGTAAAACGAACTTTGCTGATCTGAAACAAAATAACAAACCATTCTTTTATTTTTTATAACCAGTTTTTCAATACCTAAGTGTTTAGCAACCCATTTAATGCGAACGCTTTTAAGTAAATCTACAACCTGTGTTGGAAAATCACCAAAACGGTCAGTAATTTCTTCTTCAAATTTTTGTAATTGTTCTTCAGTTTTAAGTTCACTTAGTTTATTGTATAAACTCAATCTTTCAGAAATTACATTGATATAATCGTCTGGAAATAAAACTTCAAAGTCAGTGTCAATTTGAATCTCTTTCACATACTCTTTTGGTTTGCTGTTAACCTCTTCTTTGTATAATTCTTTAAATTCATTTTCTTTAAGTTCTTCAATGGTTTCAGTTAATATTTTTTGATAGGTATCAAATCCAATATCATTGATAAACCCACTTTGTTCTCCTCCTAATAAATCACCTGCTCCACGAATTTCCAAATCTTTCATGGCAATGTTTATACCACTACCAAGTTCGGTAAATAACTCAATAGCTTGTATTCTTTTTCTTGCATCATCAGTCATCATATGGTATGCTGGTGTAATAAAATAACAGAAAGCTTTTTTGTTTGAACGACCAACTCTACCTCGCATTTGGTGTAAATCAGACAATCCAAAATTATTAGCGTTATTAATAAATATAGTATTGGCATTTGGTACATCTAAACCACTTTCAATAATGGTAGTGGCAACGAGTATATCAAATTCATTGTTGATAAAAGACAGCATTAATTTTTCTAGTTTTTTGCCATCCATTTGTCCGTGACCAATACCAATTTTTGCATCAGGAACCAATCGTTGTAATAGGCCTGCAACTTCTTGAATATTTTCAATTCGGTTGTGAATAAAAAATATTTGACCGCCACGCTGAATTTCATATCTAATGGCATCACGTATGGTTTCTTCAGAAAAACGAATTACCTGACTTTCTATTGGCACTCGATTTGGAGGAGGTGTATTAATAACGGATAAATCGCGCGCCGCCATTAACGAAAATTGCAAAGTTCTTGGTATGGGTGTTGCAGTTAAAGTAAGGGTGTCTATATTTTCTTTGATGGTTTTTAATTTGTCTTTTACAGCTACACCAAACTTTTGCTCTTCGTCTACAATTAATAGACCTAGGTCTTTATACTTAAGAGAGGTGTTGGTTAACTGATGGGTGCCAATAACAATATCTACGGAGCCATCTTCTAAGCCTGCTAATACCCCTTTTCGTTGATTTGCACTTCTAAACCTATTTAAATAATCAACCGTTACAGGGAAGTCTTTTAATCTTTCGCTAAAGGTTTTGAAATGTTGAAAAGCCAATATGGTAGTAGGTACTAAAATGGCTACTTGTTTGCCGTTATCAACCGCTTTGAAAGCAGCTCTAATAGCAATTTCTGTTTTTCCAAAACCAACATCTCCACATACCAATCGGTCCATTGGTTGTTCGCTTTCCATATCGTTTTTTACATCTTGTGTAGATAAGGATTGATCGGGTGTATCTTCGTATAAAAAGCTAGCCTCTAGTTCGTGTTGCAAATAACTGTCGGGTTGGTATTGAAACCCTTTTTTCATTTTTCGTTTTGCGTACAATTCAATTAAATTATAGGCAATGTGTTTAATACGTGTTTTTGTTTTTTGCTTTAAGGTCTTCCAGGCGGGTGATCCAAGTTTGTATAGTTTTGGTGGTTTGCCATCTTTACCTGTGTATTTTGAAATTTTATGAAGTGAATGTATGCTGATGTATAAAATATCGCGATCACCATATATTAATTTAATGGCTTCTTGTTTTTTGCCTTCAACATCAATTTTTTGAAGGCCACCAAACTTGCCAATACCGTGATCAATATGTGTTACATAATCTCCAATTTCAAGGGTTGTGAGTTCTTTTAAAGTTATGGACTGCTTTTTAGCGTATCCGTTTTTTAACCTGAATTTATGATAGCGTTCAAAAATTTGATGGTCGGTATAGCAAACCAGTTTACTATCTATATCAATAAAACCTTGATATAGTGGGAAAACTATGGTTTTGTAAGTTACTTTTTCTCCAACTTCATCAAAAATATCATGAAAACGATCAGCTTGTTTTTGAGAATCACAAAACAAATAATTTGAAAACCCTTTTTCAGTATTTTGGTGAAAATTTTCGATTAATAAATCGAACTGTTTGTTAAATGAAGGCTGGGGTTTTGTATTGAATTGAATATTTTGAATGCCGGTTTTAGTTGAAGCTATGTTTTGAACTTTATGAAGGTTGTCTTCGTTTGAGGCTGAAACCAATTCGGAAATATGTGAATTTAAAATTTCAACCCTTGTAAAATGGTCCAATTGTTTATTGATCAAAGCGGCATTGCAAAAAAGTTCTATGGGTTCTGCATGGTTAATAGCGGTTGATAATTTTTTGAATTCGGCTTCAGCTTTTATAAAAAGCTTGTCTAAGGTATTTGATAGTAAATCTATATTTTTAGTAAAAACGACTGTTTTTGATGAAATGTATTTTAGAAAACTTTCCCGTTTTTCATCCAAGCTTTTGTTTTCAACATTGGGCATAATACTTACTTTGTTCAGCTTTTCAGTTGAAAGTTGTGTTTCCACATCAAAGGTTCTAATACTTTCTACTTCATTACCAAAAAACTCTATTCGGAAAGGTTCATCATGTGAAAATGAAAACACATCAATAATACCTCCTCTAACCGAAAATTCACCAGGTTCACTTACAAAATCTACTCGGTTAAAATTGTATTCGAACAATACTTCATTTACAAAATCTAGGCTTAAGTTTTCTTTTAGGCTTATTTTTAAAGTGTTTCTATTTAGTTCGGCTTTGGTAACAACTTGCTCAAAAAGAGCCTCGGGGTAGGTAATTATTACAGCGGGTTTTTTTTGTGAGTTTATCCTATTTAAAACTTCAGATCGTAACAATACATTGGCATTATCAACTTCTTCAATTTGATAAGGTCTGCGATAAGAACCAGGGTAAAATAAAACATCTTTATTGTTTAAAAGCTGTTCTAAATCGTTTAAATAATAGGCGGCTTCTTCCTTGTCGTTAAAAATTAAAAGGAATGGTTTTTCAACTTTTTTAAAACTTTCAGATATAACAAAAGACAGTGATGACCCAACCAAATTCGATATTTGAAAATGGTTACCTTCTTTTAATAATAATTGAGCTAATTGTTTTTTTTGAACAAGTTGCTCGTAATTTTTAATGATGTTTTGCTTACTCAAAAACCAAAAATTTTTGCAAAGGTAGCATTTTAAAAAAAAAGAAAGTGTTTAATAAAAATTCCTTAAATTTATAAGGAACTAAAAAAATGAAATTATGTCTATTTCTGATTTATTCCCTACGGGGGCCCACAAACAAAACCTAGGACATTTTGCTTGCATTGTGAGATTGGCTTTGCGAGATGATAATATTAATGATGATGAGTATAATTTATTAGAAAGGCTGTCTATAAGACTGGATATTTCAAAAAATGAATTTGAAAATATTCTTAAAAATCCAGAAAAATATCCCATTAACCCGCCAGTTAGTTACGAAGAGCGCTTAGAGCGCTTGTATGATTTAACTAAAATGTTGTTTTTAGATAAAAACCCTACTATTGATAAAACTTCAACCATGGATAGAATTGCTGTTGGTTTGGGGTTTTCAGCTGCAAACGCAAGAAAAGTTGTTAAGGAGGCAGCCAGATTTTTTTTAAAAGAGCCTGATATCGAGGTTTTTAAAGAGGTGATAAAAAAAGCAAATTCGTTATGAGTAATACCTTATAGCGGCAGTAAAAAAAAGTTAATTTTAATTTCTTTTAATACTTCTAAAATAATGTATTTTTACGGCCGTTATGAGGTGTTTTTCTGTTTTTTTAGTATTAAGTTTATTTTTTATTCAACCGAGTTATTCGCAAAGTGAAACCAATCCATGGGTTTTAGGTATTGGGCTAAATGCAATTGATTATTATCCTTCACAAGCGCCTAATACTGGTAATGATGATGGTTTTTTAAATGAATTATTTAATATTGAAGATCATTGGAATGTAGGAGGTCCTCAAATTTTAATAACAAGATATTTAGTTAAAAACCTTTCAGTTGATGGCTTGTTAGCATTTAATAAAATCTCTAAATATGGAGATGTAAAGGTGGAAAAATCTACTTATATTGTAATGGATATTAATGCTAGATATAGTTTTATAGATACGAATAAGGATTTTACAATTTTTGTTTTGGCAGGGCTAGGATATAATTCTTTTAATCCAGAAACAGTTTGGGTTGGAGGAGTACCGATTAAGTTTGGCAGTGGAGGGACCTTTAATATAGGGGGTGGTGCTAATTATTGGTTTTCTGATACATTTGGATTAAACTTTGAATCTTTATATAAATTCAGTTTAGCGGATAAACTTCCATCACATTTTTATTATGGATTAAGTTTGGTTTTTAGAGTAAAATCAGAAAATTCTTTTAATTGGAGAAATGGTTCTTGATACGTTATTTTAAATTTATTATTTTGCTAACTTGCATTCTAATTTTTTATGAATGCAAAACTCACCTTCATTTCAAATATATAATGCTTCAGCAGGAAGCGGAAAAACGTTTACACTTGTTAAGGAATATTTGAAAATTCTATTAAAAAGCGATAATTCATATAAATTTCAGCAAATTTTAGCGGTTACTTTTACCAATAAAGCAGCTGGTGAAATGAAAGAACGTGTTGTTGAAAATTTGCATGCTTTTTCAAATAAAGCGGAAACAGATATGCTTTCAATAATTTGTTCCGAAACTAATTTAACTACTGAAAATGTTTTTAAAAGATCAAAAGTAATTTTAAATGCTATTTTACAAAATTATTCAGCATTTAATATTACTACTATTGATAGTTTTACACATAAATTAATTAGAACGTTTGCGCATGATTTAGGTTTGCCGTTGAATTCGGATGTTGAAATGGATACCGAAAGCTTATTAAATGAAGCGGTTGATATTGTGATTTCTAAAATTGGCGAAAATAAAGAGTTAACCAATTTATTGGTTAATTATGTTGTACAGAAATTGGATGATAACAAATCGTGGGATATTTCATTAGATTTAAAAAATTTTGCGAAAATAATTTTAAATGAAACAGATGCAAATTATTTAAAATCACTTAATAAAATATCAATTAATGAATTTTCGATTCTTAAAAACAGTCTTCAAAAAGAGAATGAAAAAATAAAAGAGACCTTTAAAATTATAGGGGAAAAAGGCATTGAAATTGTGAATAATTGTGGCGTCGAAAAAAACAAATTTGCTTATTCAGGTGAGTTTCCTAAACATTTTGAGAAACTATATAATTTAAAATTAAATGATTTAAATTTTGTTGGAAGGCTTAATACAACTATTGAACAGAACAAAAACTTATTTTCAGGAAAATGTGATGCTACTTCAAAACAAATAATTGAAAGTATTGGTCCAGATTTAAAAGAATTGTATCTCAAATCGAAAAATATTTATTCAGTACAATACGGTAAGTATGTTTTGAATAACTTAATTATTGAAAGTTTAATTCCTTTGGCGGTTTTAAATTATATAAATAAAGCGCTTCAGGAATTAAAAAAGGAAAATAATATTTTGTTAAATGCTGAGTTTAATCAGTTGATTAGTAATACCATTAAGGAGGAGCCTGCTCCCTTTATTTATGAAAGAATAGGTGAGAAATTTAGGTACTATTTTATTGATGAAATGCAAGATACCTCTAAGTTGCAATGGCAAAATTTAATACCGTTAGTTGAAAATGCCATTTCATCAGAAAGTGAATTAGGGGAATACGGAAAATTATTATTAGTTGGAGACGCAAAGCAATCTATTTATAGGTGGAGAGGCGGAGAGGCTGAACAATTTATAGGTCTTTCAGCAAAGGAAAACAATACAAATCCGTTTTTTGTTAGGCATAAAATTGAAAATTTAGAAACTAATTTTCGTAGCTATAGTGAAGTTATTAATTTTAATAATGGTTTTTTTACGCATATTTCAAAGTTTCTAACAAATAAAGATTTCAGCAATTTATATTTACAAGGAAATCGCCAGAAACCAAATTCAAAGGTTGGAGGATATGTGCAGATATCTTTTATTGACAAAGAAAAAGATGATGAAGAGAAGGCATTGGTGTATCCTAAAAAAGTTTTAGAAATTATTGAAGATTTGGATGTTAAATTTCAAAAAAATGAAGTTTGCATTTTGGTTCGTACAAAAAAACAAGGAGTTGATGTTGCAGACTATCTGTCTGAAAACAATATTGAAATTATATCTTCGGAAACGCTATTGTTAAAAAATAGTGAGAAGGTTGGTTTTATTATCAATTTACTTAAAGTTATTCAAAATCCTGCAGATAAGGAATTCAAAGTTCAAATGCTTTATTTTATTCATACATATTTGAATATAAAAGAGGAAAAACACGAGTTTTTAAGTAAGTTAATTAATTTTTCAAATGTTGAGTTTTTTGAAGAATTAAGGAATTATAACATCTGTTTTAATTATAATGAGTTTATTCAAAGTCCTTTTTACGAGAGTATTGAATATGTTATAAGGGGTTTTCAGTTGTCCACCGAATCAGATTCAAATATTCAATTTTTTTTAGATGTTGTTTTTGAATATCAACAAAAAAAGCAGTCTTCAATTGGAGGGTTTTTAGAATTTTGGGAATTGAAAAGTGAAAAGTTAAGTATTGTAGCTCCCGAGGCTAAGAATGCGGTGAGAATTATGACTATTCACAAAGCTAAAGGGTTAGAGTTTCCTGTGGTTATATTCCCTTTTTCAATCGATATTTATAATCAAATTAAACCTAAGGTATGGTATCCTTTGAGCGAATCTCAAGTGTTTGAATCTGTTTTAATTAATTACAGTGAAAAACTAAATTCAATTGGAACCGAAGGAGAGCAATTGTTTAGAAAAAGAAAAGAAGAGTTAGAATTGGATAATTTCAACATATTATATGTTGCATTAACAAGGGCAGAGGAACAGTTATACGTTGTTACAGAAAAGAATTTGTTAAGTAAAGGGAATGAAAATATTAAACATACATCTGGACTTTTTATCAACTATTTAAAAGAACAAGGGTTGTGGAGTTCGGAAAAAATGAATTATAGTTTTGGAAATTCTGACCGGACAAATTTTGAAATTAAAGAAGACAACAACACCGTTTCACAAAAAAGCTTTATTAGTAACTCATGGAAGAATCATCAAATATCAATTGTTGCAAACTCTTCACTATTGTGGGATACAGAACAAGGAAATGCTATTATTTATGGGAATTTGATTCATGAGGTTTTATCAAAAATAAAAACGGAAAGTGACATTACACAAGTAATGAATGAATATTTATTTAAAGGTTCTATTACCGTTGAAAATCAACAAGAAATTACTACTATAATTAATAAAGTTGTACTTCATCCAATGTTAAAGATGTACTTCGATCAAAACAATGTGGTTTATAACGAACAGAAAATTTTAACGTCCAATAAAAATATGATTATACCTGATAGGTTAGTTTTTAAAGGCAATAAGGTAACCGTTATAGATTATAAAACTGGGAAACCAGATAAAAAATATATTCAACAAGTGGAGTTTTATGCTCAAGTGCTGAAAGGTTTAAATTATATAATTGAAAAAAAAATATTGGTATACATTAATGAGGAAATAATTGTTGAGGAGGTTTAATTTTTTTTGTTAAAACAACCAATAATTGTATTGTTCGAGCCAATATTTTATATGAAATTCAAAATAAAGGTCTAGATAGAATCGAATTTTTATTTCACATAACAAGCTTTTCTTTTTGCTAATTTAAACCATATATTAACTATATGGTTGAGGGTGTTTATACTAAACCGTTGGTTTTGAGTGGTGATTGGAGTCCTGCGCTCAATAATATAGCCCGGATTTTTTTTATACACTTGTTTTTTAAATTTTTTGATAGAAATAATTGATTTACGAAAAAACTGTAGAATACAAATTAAAACAGACCTTTAAGAGTTCGTTTTTATTTGTGTTTTTAACATTTTGCAAGTGTTTTATTTTAATTAGAAGCTATGGATACATAAGGGTAATACAGCAGTAATATCTTGTTTAAAGCAATCAAAAAAACAGCTATACCTAATGATTTTATGGTTACTGGTTTTGGTGAACTTAATATGATTAATAAATTTTAATAGCTTAGAGTATAAGTGAAGGGAAAAGTTGATGGGGAGTGAGGCGAAATTTACAGAAAGTACATTGTAATTTGTTTAGGTAGATTTATAAAAAAAAAAGTGCGTTTTAAGATGGTTTATTCGGTTTTAAAAATAGAATTTAGTATGCAGGTTGTTAAAAATGTTTTTTCTTTTTTGTGAAATTTCTAGATATAATTTAATTTATCTTAAAAAAACCTTAAAATTCATATATTTTTGTATTTTTGTTTAAGGATTTAAGTGTTTAGGCTTAAATTTTTTTTAATAAAAGAACATTTAATTTAAAATTTTGAAAATGAAACATTTAAAAGTGGCCTTATTGGCTTTGTTATTGGTTACAAGTTTCATCAATGTAAATGCTCAGGATAAAAACAATCCTTGGGCCGTAAGTTTTGGTGCAAACGCAGTAGATTTTTATCCAACTAATCCACAAACAGGGTGGGGAGGAAATTGGTTTAATGAATTTTCTAATGCAGAGGATCACTATAACATTATTCCTGCTATTAGTAAATTAACAATTGGAAGATATATTGATGATGGGTTTTCATTTGAGATAGCTGGTACTTTTAATCAAATCTCTAAAATGGGAGATATGGATGTTGATGATTTGGCTTTCTGGGGACTTGACGGAGTTGTGAAATGGTCTATTGCAAGCGTGGCTAATTTAAGATGGTGGGAGCCATATTTATTAGTAGGTGGAGGTTATACTTGGTTAGAAGAATATGATACAGGTGCATTTAATGCTGGTATTGGTATGAATTTTTGGTTTACCGAAAGAGCGGGTATAAATATTGAGTCTAAATTAAGACAAACTTTTGAGAGCGAAGTGCATGCTCATTTCCAACACTCTATTGGTTTTATATTTAAAATGGGTGGAACAGATACAGACGGAGATGGTGTTTACGATAAGTTTGATGCTTGTCCTGAAGTGTTTGGTTTAGAGGAATTTAATGGTTGTCCTGATACAGATGGTGACGGCGTTATTGATTCTGAAGATGCTTGTCCTGATACTGCTGGTTTAGCTGAATTTAATGGTTGTCCAGATACCGACGGTGATGGCGTTATTGATTCTAAAGATGCTTGTCCAAATGATAAAGGTTCTGCTGCCAACAATGGTTGTCCAGATACAGATGGCGATAGTGTTGTTGATAAAGATGATAAATGCCCGAACGAAGCAGGTCCAGCTGAAAATAAGGGTTGCCCTTGGCCAGATACAGATGGAGATGGTGTAGTTGATAAAGATGATAAATGTCCTAAAGAAGCGGGTCCAGCATCTAATAATGGTTGCCCAGAAGGAATCTCTGATGAAGATTTAGCTAAAATTGCTGAATTGACAAAAGGTGTTTACTTTAAATCAGAGAGTGCTGAATTTACTGAAGAAATGCCTAGTCGTTTAAATATGATAGCTGAAATTTTAAAAGAAAACACTTATAATAAATATAAGGTTGAAGGTTTCTGTGATAGTAGAGGTCCGGTAGGATATAATAATAAATTATCTGTGGAAAGAGCTGCTACTGTTAAAAAATATTTAGTTTCAAAAGGGGTAAGTGTTGATGCTTTATCAATTGAAGGTTTTGGGAAAACACACTTTGTTGGAAATAATGCTACTGCAAAAGGTAGATCTGAAAACAGACGTGTTGAGATTAAAGTAGCAGAGTAAATAAAAATAAATACTTTAAACATAAGAAAAAGCCATTCTATTTGAATGGCTTTTTCTATTTTTATATTACAAATAAATTATATGAAATCATTTATTTCTAATGTTGTAGATGCTGTTCTAAGCCAACACAAAAGTTATCATCATTTAACATTTGTGCTGCCAAGTCAACGTGCGTGCGTATTTTTAAAAGAAGCCTTAATTCAAAAAATTCCAACAAGTACTTTTTTTCCAAAAATTGAAAGTATTGAAAGCTACATTCAAGAATTGGCAGGCATTCAATTAATTGATAATACAAAATTGCTTTTTGAGTTTTACAGTATTTATTTAAAGTATCTCCCTGAAAAAAACATTGAATCTTTTGAGACTTTTTCACAGTGGGCTAACATTGCATTACATGATTTTAATGAAATAGATAGTTATTTGGTCAATTCGGAAGAATTTTTCGAAAATTTAAAAGATATAAAAAAAATAGAAAAGTGGTTTCAGCAAAAAAAACCGAGTCAGTTAGCTGTAAATTATCTTGAATTTTTTGAATATCTATATATTTTATACAATGCCCTTTATAAAAATTTGAAAAAAAATAGATTTGGTTATCAAGGTTTAATATATAAAGAGGCAACAGAAAAATTAGAAAATTACATTCATAATTCAAATAACAAACAGGTTGTTTTTGTTGGGTTTAATGCTTTAAACAAGGCAGAGGAATACATTTTTCAAGAACTATTAAACAACAATGTTGCGAGTGTTTACTGGGATGCAAATAAATATTTTTTAGACAAATCAAACGAAGCAGGTGTTTTTTTAAGAAAGTATAAAACAGAATGGGCTTATTACAAAGAAAATCCGTTTTTATGGGATACTGGGAATTTTCAAAAAAATCAGAAGATTCATATAGTTGGAGCGCCAAAAAATATTAGCCAAATAAAGTATGCAGGAGAGTTATTATCGGACTTTAAAAATTTCAACCAAACAGCCCTAGTGTTGGCTGATGAAAATTTATTAAGTTTAACACTTAATTCTTTACCTAAAAACGTTCGTAATATCAATATTACAATGGGGTATCCATTAAAAGATATTCCGGTGGCAAGTTTGTTTGACAAGTTGTTTAAACTACACTTAAATCAACATAAATTTAAGAAGGTTGAAGTTCAACAGTTTTATTATAAAGATGTATTGAATTTATTAAATGATTCTTTTTTAAATAAATTGTTTGGAGAAGAACTTCAAAATATAATTGTAAAAATAAAAAAAGAAAATAACATATTTTTATCGGTTAAGGCTTTAAAATGTTTTTGCTCAGACGAAGCATTTGAAAAGCTTTCAGTGGTGTTCTCATTATTTGATTTTTCATTAAATATGAACCAAATAATTAAGCAATGTATTCAATTAATTAATAAGTTGAAAGAAGCTGTTGAAGGTGTTGAAAAGGAATATTTATATCGTTTTTATCATGTTTTTCAGCAACTAGAAACACTTAATACCACTTATAATCATATTCGAGATTTAAACACACTTAGCTTATTTTATAATCAAATTTTAAGAAATGAAAAGCTATCCTTTCAAGGAGAACCACTACATGGTTTACAATTAATGGGGATGCTTGAAACAAGGGCATTGGATTTTGAAACTGTTATTATTACTTCAGTAAATGAAGGGATTCTTCCTGGTGGTAAAAACGAATTTTCGTTTATTCCTTTTGATGTAAAAAAATATTTTGGGTTACCAACTTATCAGGAAAAAGACGCTGTGTTTTCATACCATTTTCAACGATTATTAAAGCAAGCGTCAAATGTTTATTTGATTTATAATACAGAAACAGATGGATATGGGGCGGGAGAGAAGAGTCGTTTTTTAACCCAACTTGAAATTAATAATCCAACAATAACAAAAACAATAATTAGCCCAAAACTACAACAAACTAAATTTCCTGTTCTTGAAGTTGAAAAAACAGCTGAGGTTTTAGAACAACTTAAAAAAGTGTTTTTAGCAGGAATATCCCCTTCAGCGCTAGCAAATTATATTTATAATCCAATTAGATTTTATGAACAAAAAGTGTTGAAAATTAAAGAGGTTGATGAAGTTGAAGAAACTATTGCGGCAAACACAATGGGGACCGTAATTCATGATGTGCTTGAACATATGTATAAACCTTATATTGGTAAGTTAATAGTGAAAAAGCATATTATTGAGATGCAAAAAAACACCAATAAGTTACTGAATATTTATTTTGAAAAACACTATCTAAAAGGGAATATTGAGACCGGAAAAAACAAATTAATTTTTGAAGTTAGTAAAGAATACATTCATAATTTTTTAAAGGCAGAATTAAAAGAAATAAATCAAAATAAGCAATTAAAAATTATTGCTTTGGAAGAAAAAATGGAAACTAAAATTGAGTTTCCAGGGGTGGATTTTCCAATAAAGTTAAGAGGTACCGTTGATAGAATTGACGAATTAGATGGTGTAATAAGGGTTATTGATTATAAAACAGGTAAAGTAGAAAGAGGCCAGTTAAAAATAAATGATTTTACTTTTATAAGTGAAGATTACAAATACACTAAAGCCATGCAAGTAATGTTATATTCTTATATGTTTACGAAGACCACAAATATAACATTTACCGAATTACAAAGTGGTATTATTTCATTTAAGAATTTAAAAGAAGGGTTTTTAAAGATGAATTTTACCGAACAATATAGAGGGAAAGATTATCAAGTTACAGAAGAAAGAATTGCTAATTTTATGGAGGAAATCAAAAGGTTAATTATTGAAATTTTAAACCCTGAAATACCTTTTAAGCAAAACAAAAATTTACCATTTTAAAACACTAGTATGATCTCAATATTAAATAGAATTGTAAAAAGCAAACGTCACAATAAGCCTATTTTAACCGATGTTTTTTACAACCAAACCAACACTAAAAAACCCATTGTTATTTTTTGTCATGGGCACAAAGGATTTAAAGATTGGGGAGCGTGGAACTTAGCCGCCCACGAGTTTGTAAATAATGGTTTAAGCTTTGTGAAATTCAACTTTTCACACAATGGAGGAACGGCAGAGAACCCTATAGATTTTCCTGATTTAGAGGCTTTCGGTCAAAATAATTTTATTTTAGAATTAGATGATTTAGAAACGGTTATTGAATGGGTTACTACTAATTTAGAATTTAAAAATGAAATGGATGTTCAAAATCTTACACTTATTGGACATTCAAGAGGCGGTGGAATTGTGACAATAAAAGCATCAGAAAATAATAAAGTGTCAAAAGTAATTAGCTGGGCTGGTGTGTCAGATTTTGGATCTCGGTTCCCTAAAGATGAAAAAACACTTCAATACTGGGAAAAAGAAGGGGTTTCCTATATTGAAAACACTAGAACCAAACAACAAATGCCACATTATTTTCAGTTTTTTAAAAACTTTAAAGAAAATGAAGAGCGTTTAACCATTAAAAAAGCAGCATTAAAATTAACAAAACCATATTTAATAATTCATGGAGAGGAAGATTCTGTTGTTCTTCAGCAAGAGGCTGAAAATTTACATGATTGGATACCAAAAAGTAAATTGATTATAATGAAAGGGATGGATCATGCATTGGGGTGTACGCAGCCATGGAATAAATCTGAGATGCCTACTTATCTAAAACAGGTGGTGAAATATAGTATTGATTTTATTCTTTGAAAAATATATGTTGATATGATTTTGATTGAAAAAGCTGTAATTAACGATGTAGAAAAATTATATAACATTACAAAAAATTGTGCTAAACATCTGATTGATCAAGGTATTTTTCAATGGAACGATCTTTATCCCTCAAAAGATGTTTTAAAATTGGATATTGCTCTTCAACAAATTTGGAAATTAGTTAACAATAATTGCATAATAGGTGTTGTTGTATTAAGTGAGATTAAAGATGATGAATATAAAAATGTAAAATGGCTAACTAGTAGAAACCGAAATCTATATATTCACAGGTTGGCAGTTGATCCAAATTTTCAAAGGAAAGGGTACGCTCAAAAATTAATGAATTTTGCTGAAAATTATGCGAAAAAACATCACTTCAACTCTATTCGATTAGATACTTTTAGTCAAAATAAACGGAATCAGAATTTTTATGAAAAACGGAATTATGAAAAGCTTGAAAGTATTTATTTCCCAAAACAAAGTACACATCCTTTTTACTGTTATGAAAAAATATTAAATGCATAAAGAGTCAAATATTACATTTAAAGGAATTAATAAATTGGCCATTCCTGCTATAATTTCGGGAATAGCCGAGCCCTTGCTGTCAATTACCGATACCGCCATTGTTGGTAATATTCAAAATCATCCAACAGAAGCGTTAGCGGCTGTAGGTATTGCAGGGTCCTTTATTTCAGCGCTCGTATGGATTTTGGCACAAACACGTTCAGCTATTTCAGCCATTGTTTCAAAGTATTTAGGCGCTAAAAAATTAGATGAAATAGCAACGCTACCAGCTCAAATAATAGCCATTAATTTAGTTTTAAGTGTTGTAATTTACTTTACAACCATTTTTTTTGCAAAGCAAATTTTTGAAATGTACAATGCAGATGGCCTTATATTAAATTATTCTGTAGAGTACTATAAAATTAGAGCTATTGGATTTCCGCTTACCTTATTTGTGTTTTCGTGCTTTGGTATCTTTAGAGGGCTTCAAAATACCTTTTGGCCTATGTTAATTAGCATTGTTGGGGCATCTTTAAATATTGGTTTAGATTTTATATTGGTATATGGAATTGAAGGTTTAATAGATCCAATGAACGTAAAAGGAGCTGCCTGGGCAAGTGTAATTTCACAAGCTGTAATGGCGTTGTTGGCGTTTGTATTTTTATTAAAAAAAACACCCTTTTCTTTAAAAATTAGGTTTCCATTTAATAAAGAAATTAAAAACTTACTGGCTATTAGTTTTAATTTAATTATTAGAGCCTTAGCTTTAAATGTGGCGCTTTATTTGGCAAATTCATATGCTACTAAATATGGACAAAATTATATTGCTGCTCAAACTATAGCCTTTCAAATTTGGTTGTTTTTTGCTTTTTTTATTGATGGATATGCCAGTGTTGGAAATATTGTATCGGGAAAATTATTAGGGGAAAGAAACTTTGAAACAATGTGGAGATTAAGTGTTAAATTAAGCCGGTATTCAATTATTATAGCCATTATCCTTTCATTACTTTGTGGTGTGTTTTATATAGAAATAGGTGAATTGTTTTCTCAAGATTTATTAGTGTTGAATTCGTTTTATAGTATATTTTGGATAGTGCTTTTAATGCAACCAATTAACGCAATAGCCTTTGTTTTTGATGGTATTTTTAAGGGATTAGCAGAAGCTGTTACGTTGAGGAATTTATTATTAATAGCCACTTTTTTAGGGTTTGTACCCGTATTGTTGATTGGAGATTATTTTGGTTTACAATTATACGCTGTTTGGATGGCCTTTACTGTTTGGATGATTTTAAGAGCGGGTATTTTAGTAGTAAAATTCAGAAAAAAATATTTACATAAAAACATGTAACTTTGACCAATATGAGTAATGGAAGTTTATATACAAATATTCAAAATAACATAGCAACTGTTGCGTTTTTTCATCCTGCAAGTAATTCGTTTCCTAGCGAGTTGTTGGTTAGGTTAGCAAATACTTTTAATGAATTAAGTAATAATAACAATGTTCATGTTGTTGTTTTAAAAAGTGAAAAGGAAAAAGCTTTTTGTGCAGGTGCATCTTTTGATGAATTGATTGCTATTTCAACTTTAAAAGAAGGAAAGCAATTTTTTTTAGGGTTTGCCAACGTGATAAACGCCATGCGTAATTGCAATAAAATTATTATTGGCCGTATTCAAGGAAAGGCTGTTGGAGGAGGAGTTGGACTTGCCGCGGCTTGTGATTATTGTTTTGCAACTGAACAAGCCTCTATTAAATTATCAGAATTAACCATAGGTATTGGTCCGTTTGTAATAGAGCCTGTTGTTACACGTAAAATTGGCTTGGCTGCTTTTTCTGAATTGACCTTGGATGCCACAAGTTGGCGATCGGCTTATTGGGCAAAAGAAAAAGGGTTGTATGCCAAAGTTTTTGCAACGTTAAAAGAGTTGGATAAGGAAGTAGAGAACTTTGCTGTGAAAATTTCAAATTACAATGAAGAAGCGCTATATGAATTAAAAAAGGTGATGTGGAAGGGAACAGAAAATTGGTGTGAAATTTTAGAAAAACGTGCTGAAATTAGTGGGAAACTTGTTTTGTCTGAATCCACAAAGAAAGCCTTATATAAATTTAAAAAGTAATATATGTTAGGTAATTTTGTTGCTTTATTACAGCAAGTTGATATTGAGGAAAAAATTAAAAATGCACCCGATGATGGTTACGAAATTGGTGTAGTAATTGGAACATATTTACCCTTTTTTGTGTTGGTCTTAATCGCTTATATAGTGTATTATAAAGCCAAGAATAGAAAAGATTTAGAGGATTAATTAAAATGCAATAATATGAGTAATATTAGAATAACAAAACAATTTGATTTTGAAACCGGACATGCTTTATATGGTTACGACGGAAAATGTAAAAATGTGCATGGTCATAGTTATAAATTATTTGTAACTGTTATTGGAAAGCCTATTAGTGATACCTTAAATGTTAAATATGGAATGGTGATTGATTTTGGGGATTTAAAGAAAATAGTATTGTCTGAAATTGTAAATAAGTTTGATCACGCGACTGTATTTAACAAAAATACGCCCCACATAGAATTGGCGGCAGAACTAGAAAAAAGAGGGCATAATGTTATTTTAGTTGATTATCAGCCAACAAGCGAGATGATGCTGATTGATTTTGCAAAAAAAATTAAAAATAGGTTACCAAAATCAATTGAGTTACATTCGTTAAAATTACAGGAAACGGGCACTTCACATGCAGAGTGGTTTGCATCAGATAATTAGATCAAAACCTACTGAAACAAAAATATTTAAAACAACACTTGCAACATTTAACTAATTAATAAAATTAGGTTCCGTTGAACGTGTTCATGGTGTTATTTAATCCTGCTGTTCCAAACGATTTTACGATTGCATGAGATTTTTCTAGGCGTTCAGGTATTAATTTTTCTTCATCCGTATCCCATTTTCCTAAAACAAAATCAACTTGACGACCTTTAGAAAATTTAGATCCTACACCAAATCTAAAGCGAGCATATTGTTGAGTTTGTAAAACTGCGTTGATGTCTTTTAATCCGTTATGTCCACCATCGCTTCCTTTCGCTTTTACCCTAATTGCTCCGAAGTTTAAATTTAAATCATCACAAATAATTAATACGTTTTCTAACGAAATATTTTCTTTAATCATCCAATATTTTACAGCCTTTCCACTTAAATTCATGTAGGTTGAAGGCTTTAATAAAATAAAGGTTCTTCCTTTAAATCTAAAAGAGGCTACGCTTCCTAGTTTTTGACTTTCAAAAGTGGCCTTTTCTTTTAAAGCTATTTCATCTAAAATTTTAAAACCAATATTATGGCGTGTATCGTTGTATTTTTCTCCAATATTTCCAAGGCCAACAATTAAAAATTTCTTCATAAGATCCTCTGTAGGTTTTGCTGTTTTTGAAATGAATATTTTTTTTATAAAGGGTAAAATAATCATACTTCAAAATTACTAAAAAGTATTATTTTTATAAAAAAGAAAAGCGTTGCAATTTGCAACGCTTTTAGTAATCTAATTTATTAAGATTTATTCTGCAGTAGCTTCTTCTGTAGCTTCTTCACCTTCTTCATCATCGCTATCTTCTACAATAGCACTACGTGCTGTTCTAACTTGAACAACTACAGTGTTTTCAGGGTGTAGAATAGAGAACTTATCATTTGTTAATTCAGAAACAACACATTTCATTCCTATTTTTAATTTAGAAATATCAGCGTTAATAAAATCTGGTAAATCAGCAGGTAAAGCTCTTACACTTAATTTACGCATTGGAAAACGTAAAGAACCACCATTGATTACACCAGGAGATGTTCCTACTAATCTTACAGGAATATTCATAGTTACCATTTTATCATCAAATAATTGGTAAAAGTCTATGTGTAAAATTTTATCAGAAACTGGGTGAAACTGAATGTCTTGTAAAATTGCATTATAAGTAGTTCCTTCTACTTCAATCGTTGCAGTATATACGTTAGCGGTATACACTAATTTTTTGAACGATACTTCGTCAGCTGAAAAGTGTAATGGTTTATCCCCTCCGTATAATACGCAAGGAACCTTTCCAGCATTACGTAAGGCTTTAGTACTAGCTTTGCCTACGCTTTCTCTTTTGGATCCTGTGATTGTAATTGATTTCATTTATTTATCTATTTATTAATTTACATTAAAAATTGTCCGCTAATTGAGCTATTATCTTGTACTTTATGCATAACATCTGCGAACAAAGGGGCGCAAGATACAACTTTTATTTTAGAACTTGTTCTTTTTAAAGGTATTGTGTCAGAAACAATCAATTCTAATAATTGTGATTTTTCGATTTTTTCATATGCTTCACCTGACAAAATTGGATGCGTACATACCGCCCGAACACTTAAAGCTCCTCTTTCCATCATTACATCAGCAGCTTTCGCCAAAGTTCCTCCAGTATCAATCATATCATCAACTAAAATAACGTGTCGTCCGTCAACTTCACCTATTAGTTCCATAGTATCTATAATATTTGCTTTTAAACGTTGTTTATAGCAAATTACTACATCACTCTCTAAATATTTAGAATAAGCATAAGCCCTTTTTGATCCACCCATATCAGGTGAAGCAACGGTAATATTAGTGAGGTTAAGCTTTCTTAAATGTGGTAAAAATATAGTAGAGGCAAATAAATGATCTACAGGTTTTTCAAAAAATCCTTGAATTTGATCAGCATGTAAATCCATGGTCATAATTCTAGTGGCACCAGCAGCCTGAATTAGATTAGCAACTAATTTTGCGCCGATGGCAACACGTGGTCTGTCTTTTCTGTCTTGTCTTGCCCAGCCAAAATAAGGAATAACAGCAGTAATATGTCTAGCAGAGGCTCTTTTAGCTGCATCTAACATTAAAAGCATTTCCATCAGGTTGTCAGAATTTGGAAAAGTAGATCCAATAATAAAAACGCGTCTTCCTCTTACGGAGTCTACAAGCGCAGGTTGAAATTCACCATCGCTAAAATTTGAAATTTCTACATTTCCAAGTTCATTTCCATAATTTTCGGCAATTTTTTCGGCTAAATCTCTACTTTGTCTGCAAGCAAAAATTTTTGGTGCTAATTGATGACTTTCCATTTTTCTAGTTGTGTTGAATGAATGATTTAATGTGTGTTGTTGTATGTTGAGTGCAAATTTAAAATTATTTAAGTAGGAATTGAATAACTTAGTGAAGTTTTTATGAAAAAGATGAAAAATATTTATAAATTTGCAACCCGATAGGAAAAGCCTCGATGGCGGAACTGGTAGACGCGCTGGATTCAAAATCCAGTTCTTTCGGGAGTGTGGGTTCGATTCCCACTCGAGGTACTTAATTGAAAATCAACCACTTAACTGTTAATTTGTTAAGTGGTTATTTTTTTTAAATGTACCTACGGTTGTGCCTACCGTTGTTAATAACTTTTCCTTTAGAAATCGATTTTCAACTTTAATATTGACTGTAGTTAAAGGATAATTGATTGATGTCGGTAGGAAATACCATTTTACTTCTGTTAGTCTTAAACGGATAATATATTAGGTCATAATTTTTATTATAATATTCTAATGCATTGTTATATTCTTGTGCGGCATTAGTTTCGTTATCGTAGTATCCAAGATGATAAGATTTACCTTTCACATAAATGCTTGACTCCCATTTGTTCTTATTAGAATTAAAAGAAACCCCAATATATGAACTTGATAAATTATACCTCCACTTATCTTTTGTTAGGTTTTCTCTGTTTGAAATGATTTGAAGGTTCTCTAATTTATTATTTGTCTTATCATGGTCAATATGGTCTATGACAGATTCATTTCCATTAGGAGTGTGACCTAAAAACGTTATAGCAACAAGCTGGTGTATATAACATGATTTTCTTTTACTGTTTTTATACAAACAAATTCGATAATATCCTTTTGTTTTATAAATACTTGGGCTTAATATCCGCTCACTATTCCTTTTTAAAGATTTAACATTTCCTAAGACAGAAATTTGATAATGTCCTTCATAACCTATTATATCCTTATACACTTCAATTGTCGAGGTTTTTTCTTCTTTTCTGATAGTTGCATATTTCTGTTCAAATGACTGATAAACGCTTTTTAGTAAAATTGTATTATTGGTGTAATTCGGATTGCTTAGAGCTTCTGTCTTGTTGTTATATAAAGATATTTGTGAAGTATTGTTTTCTGATATTACTATGTTGTTTTTCATATTTATATTTGATTTTTACAGAATTTCAAAGAACTTTTAAGAACTGATGACTAGATGAATTTGTCTATTAAAAAAGAGACTTAATAGATGCTTTTCTAAATTGAGACTCTTAATGTTTAAACGAGTTTATTCAGTTAGGTTATTTTACTCTATCTGTATATTGTTATATATTATATTTATCTTGTTATTAGTTACAGTTAATTATTCTGTGTCTAGATGTGTACTTTTTAACTAACTGAAGTTTTTATTCTATTACTATAGTCCTGAAATATGAGTTTGAGAACTTATTGAATTTCTCATTTGCTCAATAAACTCAATTTGTGAGG
>Ga0224504_10000173_pt1 | contig 27646 bp, 31 predicted proteins | sample SF_Oct11_sed_USG_3_FD_170160 | JGI IMG/M metagenome (GOLD analysis project Ga0224504, IMG submission 170160) | Sediment microbial communities from San Francisco Bay, California, United States - SF_Oct11_sed_USGS_24 | ecosystem: Environmental > Aquatic > Marine > Sediment | place: USA...
CGAGCCGGTGGACAGCTCCTGGCTCGCACACTCCTGCCACGACTCGATTCCGACCTGCGCTCGGTCCTTGACCAGGGTACTCGTTTCGAAGCCTGCACCGCGCGGGAGCCATCAGGTGCTGAATATCCGGAGGAAATCGCATGCTCCTGGGACGCGTGATTGGCACGGTGGTACCGGCAATGCTCGTAGACGAATTGTCCGCGACGCCACTGCTCTGGGTGCAGCCGCTCGACAGACAAGGCAAGCCTGACGGTGAGCCGCTGGTGTGTGCGGACGGCACGCGTATGGCGGGGCCGGGCCAGGTTATTTACTGGGTCGCCAGCCGCGAGGCTGCGCTCTCGCTGGACCCCTCGTTCGTCCCGGTCGACGATGCCATCGTCGGCCTCGTTGACGACGTGCACAACTACACGAAGAAGGAGCTGGACTGATGATACTCGGCCGCATAACAGGCAACGTCGTGTCGACCATTCATCATCCAGTCGTCGAAGGACGCAAACTGCTGCTTGCCGAGCGTCTTGATCAGCAGTGTAAACCCACGGGTGCGTACATCATTGCCCTGGACGGTATCGGGGCAGGCAGAGGCGAAACTGTCCTGATTCTCGATGAGGGCAGCGGTGCGCGGCAGATTCTCGATGACGCCAGTGCGCCGGTGCGATCAATCGTTGTTGGTATCGTTGACGAGGTTGACCTGGGCGCCGGCTAGCGCACTTCAAAATCGTCGAGAAGGCCAGGTTCGATACGAGCCCCCAGCTGTTGAATGACCTGGGTCGCGCAGTACGTCCCGTACTGTGCGCACAGGCTGAGCGGCAGGTCGTTGGCCCAGCCAAACAGGAAGCCGGCGCAGTACGCATCGCCAGCACCGGTTGTATCGATGATCTTTTCGACGCCGGCCGCCGCCTGCACGATCTTTTCATCCCCATGGACGATGACCGAACCCTTTGCCGAGCGCGTGATCGCAAAGAGGTTGTTGTAATCGTTCAGCGCCGTGAGTGTGTCGTCGAAGCTGCTGGTCTGGACCAGGGCGTTTACCTCGTCCTCGTCGGCAACGACGATATCGACACCATCGCGCACGAACTCTTCGAAGGAATCACGATGCCGTTCCACGCAAAACGAGTCTGAGAGTGACAGGGCGACCGCCGTGCCATTGCGACGGGCGATATCGACAGCCTTGCGCGCGAGGGCCGGGCCTTCCGCGATGTCCCACACATAGCCTTCAAGCAGAATCGCCTTGGGCGAGCCGAGTGTGTCTTCGGTGATGTCTGCAAGACCGAGTTCGAGGCAGGCGCCGAGGTAGGTCTGCATCGTGCGCTGGCCATCATCGGTAATGAGTACGTGGCTGCGTGCCGTAGGAGCACCATCTGCCGATTTCTGCAGACGGATATCGACGCCAAGCGATTTCATGTCGTGATTGAAGATGCGGCCAAGCTGGTCGTCCCGGACCTTGCCGATATACGCGGTTGAACCACCCAGGTTAGCGAAACCGGCCACCGTGTTGGCGACCGAGCCGCCGGACATCTCGGTAGCGGGCCCCATCTGGTTATAGATCTCGTGTGCACGATCCTTGTCGATGAGTGTCATTGAGCCCGGCTCTGCGCCTATTGTGTTCAGGAAGTCGCCATCGACGTGCGCGAGTACATCGACGATTGCGTTGCTGATGCCGAGAAGTTGGACCGAGTCTGTCATTTTAAGCCTGTCTGCGGGGTGAAAACGCCGCATAGCCTACCACCGCGCGGCTGCCAATTGATATGGCGAATTTGTGCATTAGCCGGTATCGTGATGCACGGTGGACGTAACGCCGTGGCAATGGGGAACAGGCCTGGATAAGGACAAAATAAGAAGGCTCCAGGAGAAATACGCGAATGCCAAAGGCAATGACGTGTTCGATCCCGAATTTCGCAAGGTCGCGTCCTTACCCGATTCTTTAGGCATCAGGCAACCAAATGCCTCTGGGCTGCATCCATATAGATGCGCGGTGCGACACAGATGGGCTCGATGTTATCGGTGGGGACGTGGTCGAAATTGCCCCACAATACGACGCTACAAAAAATACGGCGCAAGTCGGCGCGCAGATGCTGTTTGAAATTCTGTCGCTGATGACGCTCAATGACAACTGGCCGGGTGGGGAGTAAGACGATGCGACGTTCGGGAAGTTTGCTGATTCCACTCACGTTGATCCTGATGTACTACGCGTTCTGGATCGTTCTGGTTGTGTTCGCGCTCAGACGGTATCCGGGGCTGGCGGAGTACCTGCCGGTGGGCGGTGTGGATGACCTTCAGGCGTCAGATATGGATACGTTCGAGCCGATATACACGCGGGCGGAACGGGAACTGCTTTCTCCGTCGTCACCGATCCGACTGCTGCTAGCCTCAGTCGGTGCGCTGATCGTTACCGTGCCGGTTTCCTGGGCGTACTTCATTACGAGCCGTGCCCGGCGCATCGACCAGTCGTTCCTGCAGACCATCATCATTCTGCCTGTTGTCGTGAGCGGCATCGCCATGATCGTCGTCAATAGTATCGCGCTCGCGTTTAGCCTTGCCGGTGTGGTCGCAGCTGTTCGTTTTCGCTTTACACTGGACCAGCCGTCGGACGCGATGTATATCTTTGTGGCGATCGGCATTGGCCTCGGCGCCGGCATCGGTGCTGTTAGTATCGCGGCTGTTATTTCGTTTACGTTTGTGATTGCCACGCTGGTTATCTGGAAACTGGAGTATGGCAAGACACTCGCCGGCCCATTCCTGACGATGCTGACGCGACGCGACGCCGGCGAAGACGACTACTAGGAGTTCGTCAGTAAAGATGACTGAAGAAGTACAGCAAAACCGTAGCGTCCTGCTGGTCCACGGACGGGATTTCAAGCCCGCGGCAGCCACGTACCTGGAGCTGGCAGTAACTGCTATGCGGGCTGGCCTGGAACGTGATTTTCCCGCCTGTGTGGAGTGTTTCGACCAGATGTCAATCGACCTCGCGTGGTTCGGTGACCTGAATGCGGAAGTTCTGCAGAGCAAGGGTAAGAGCTACGATGAGAGTCTCGACGTCGGTGACCGGCGCAACGCGCTGCGCGCGTTGCGCGAGATCACCCCGCGCAAGAGGTTCGGCATCCGGGTCTACGACAAGCTGCCGGGCAAGTCCGCGTTACCCGAATTCTTCATGGATGTCAGCGCACCGCTGCTTGGCGCGGTCGGATTCCGTATGCCGGTAATCGGCAAGATTGCGAAAGACTTCGCGGCGTACCTGGACGAACCCGAGTTCGCAGAGGAGGCGCGCAGGCGCTTGCGCGAAAAGCTATGCGCAATCATGGATCGCGGGGACAAGATCATGCTCGTGACGCATGGCACCGGTAGCGTAATTGCCTACGACGTCCTTTGGGAGCTCTCGAACGACACCGAGACCTATAAAGAGTACGGCGACTGCAAGGTCGATCAATGGTTGACACTGGGTTCGCCGCTCGGGGATCGCACGGTACAAAAACGCCTGCTTGGAGCAAAAGAGCGCGACGAGAACCGCTTCCCGAGCAACGTGATTTCATGGCACAACCTGGCGGCCGAAGACGATTACAGCTGCCACGACACGACGCTGGCCGATGATTTCAAGAAAATGCTGGTGCAGCGACGAGTCAGTGCGGTGCATGACTACCGCATCTTTAACCTGGCCGTCCGCTACGGGAAATCAAACCCGCACAGCTCGATCGGTTACTACATTCATCCACGCCTGGCCAAGATTCTTTCTGACTGGCTGCCCTAATCGGGGCCAATGCACTTACTGACCAATTGGGATTGAACCATCTTCGTGCTCTCTATGGTCCGGTAGAACTCATCAAGGAAGCGCAGGGTCTCCCTGCGGATATTGGCCCTGTAAAACTCATTCGAGGTGACGAGATCGTAGATCCCGTCTTTGCGGTCGATAAACGTCTGGACCGAGGCCGCAACGTGCTCATTGTTGGTGCAACGCCCGCGATACAGGCGCTGCCGCACATTCCGCAGTTTGAAGTTCGGACTGGGTGCCGAATGCGGCGCATTCACGATCCCAGCCATATCGAAATCGTAGGGAATGGGCAAAATACTGCCCTCCTCGGCGCCGAACAAAACGTAGTTGTGGCAACAGGTCTCTCCGGGCGCCGCACGTATCGGTGAGAAATCGGTATTGCCGATCAGGTATTGAAATATCGAACTCAGGTTCGTATGGGGCCCGTCGAGATATCCGATCTGGGTTGACGGCGTATCGTTCACTTTCAGGCCGATCCGTCTGGCAACCTGGTTCTTGTGTTCGATGACGAAAGCGAACGTGGTGTTCTCGCGATCATTCTTATCGGTATCGACATAGGTAACACGCATCAGGCGGACGCGGAAGCTCGAGTCTGTCAGCAGGTTGAAAATGCGATACGCGAGGTGTTCTGACAGCAATGCCTGGGAATACACCACGGATCCCTTGCGGCAGTGTGTCACGAGTTTCAACTTGTTCGAGCCGGCAAACACGGTGTCCTTGACGGTGGGTTTCTTGAAGTTGAGTCGCAGTGGCGCCCATTTGCAGGTCGTGTTCTGCCGACGAAAGCGGCCTCGTGCACGAATACCGAGGTCTACCGTGACCTCACCGGACACGGCATCGTTGTAGGTCAGTGTGGCCGGTTGATCCTCATTGACCCACCGGTCCCGCATGATGGTTGTGAACGGCGCCCTGATCGTGACGTCCAGGATCTCATTGCTCGTGAACAGAGGGGCTGTCTTGTTGGCCTTGGTTTCGCCACTCGCGGTCGTGCCGAACGTGAGTACCAGTAGCAAGAAAATCGCTCGCAGCGTCGTCATTTTTATTGATCTGTCGTCTGCTCAGGTGGTCAAAGTCTAGCACAGCCACTACACTGAACGACCCATACACAACGGACCCTGGAACGTGTTTAAAGTCCTGCGCAATCCGCTTATTACTCTTCTCGCGCTACTGCTTCTGGCGACGGGATCCCATGCCGGTGACTGGCGAGCGGATGGCGTGGAACGGGTCGTCGCTATCGCTGACGTTCACGGCGCGTACGAGGCCATGGTGGAGACACTGGGGAATGTCGGTATTCTCAATGAGGATCTGGGGTGGGCCGGCGGCGAATCCTACCTGGTCATTGTCGGTGATCTGCTGGATCGCGGACCACGATCCCGTGATGCGCTGGACCTGCTTATGCGTCTCGAAGGCGAGGCCGAGGCGGCGGGTGGCAAGGTCCAGGTATTGATCGGTAATCACGAGTCGATGAACATGATCGGCGATCTGCGTTACGTCAGCACCTCCGAATACGAAGCATTCGCTGAGGACGAAACAAGCGCGCAGCGTAATCGCTGGTTCCGCGCGTGGGAGCGTCGTACCGGTCCAGGCCGCCTGAACCAGCAGCGCTTCGACAGCTTGTTCCCGAAAGGCTATTTCGCGTTGCGTGAGGCATTCGGCGCCGACGGCGTTTATGGCAAGTGGCTGCTCGAGAAGAATGTGATTGCCGTCGTTAATGGCACCGCTTTCGTTCATGGCGGGCTGCCGCCGGAAGTCGCCGACCTTGGGCTGGACGGCGTCAACCGCGGCTTGAAGCAGGATCTTGTGGACTATGTCAGCGCCCTCGCAGTCCTTACGGAAGCGGAGGTATTGCTCCCCACTGACTCGTTCTACGATCACGAAAAAATTGTCGAGGAATATATGCCGCCTCTCGATGCCTCGCAGGAAGTGCTGGACGCAGTGACTACCGTGAGAAAACTCGGCGACGCACCGGTACTGCATTCGGACGGTCCGCTTTGGTACCGCGGCAACATTGCTTGCAGCGAGATTATCGAAGGGCACCGACTGCAGGCATCGCTTGATGCAATCGGCGCGGATCGCGTGGTGGTCGGGCATTCGCCTACGCCCACACGCAAGGTATTGCAGCGTTTTGGCGGTCGCATTATTGAAATCGATACCGGGATGCTGAATTTCTACTACAAGGGCAGTGGCAATGCGCTGGTCATGGAAGGTGATGAGCTGCGGGTCTTCAACCAGTCAGGTGCGGAGCCCTACGAGCCTATGGCACATCCACGCCGAGTCGGTATGCGGCCAGGAACCCTGTCAGCCGATGCTCTGCAGCAACTGCTGGCGACTGGCGAGATTGTCTCGCAACCCCGGAAAGAAGAGGGGCGTACGCTGGTCCAGGTATCCGATAATACGCACACCGTGTCCGCGATCTTTAGCAAACGTCGCAGCAAAGGGTTTTTCCCCGACGTTGCCGCCTACCGGCTCGATCGACTGTTGGGGCTCGATATGGTGCCGGTCACCGTGCGCCGCACGGTCGGTAACGCCGAAGGGTCGCTTCAGTTCTTCCCCGAAAAAACCAGTGATGAGGCGAAGCGTTCGTCAGCAGGGGGCGGCTCGGCGCGATGCGCTTTGCCGCTGCAGTGGGAGGCGATGTATGTCTTCGATACCTTGATTTACAACGAAGGCCGCAGTCTCCAGCGCATGCTTTACGATCCTTCCGGTTGGCGACTGATTCTTGTCGAGCACGAACTTGCGTTCAAGAACGCGAAAGGACGTCCGCCCCACCTGGCGAGAGCGAGCGTGCCGGTCAGCGATGGCTGGCGAGACGCACTGGCTGCGCTCGACGATACCCTGCTTGCTGAACAGTTTGCCGACGTGCTCGACAGTCGCCGCCTCAAGGCACTGGGACGGCGGCGCGACGAACTACTCGCCCGCTAAGGGGACATAATGGGACGCTTGACAACACACATCCTCGACACAGCACACGGCGGTCCGGCACAGAACGTCGACATTCGTTTGTTCCTGATCGGCGGTTCGCGTGAACTCATCGTGAGTGCCACCACCAATGAAGATGGACGAACACCGTATCCCCTGCTCGAAGACGAACTCATGACGACGGGCACCTATGAACTCGAGTTCGATATCGGCGCCTACTTTCGCAAGCGCAATGTTGAACTTGGGACGCCGGCATTTCTCGACACGGTCGTGATTCGCTTTGCTATCAATGGGGACGAGGACTACCACGTGCCGCTGCTGGTTTCACCCTGGTCGTATTCGACGTACCGGGGCAGCTGACAACATGTCTGCGAACAGCATTCGCTTCATACTGAACGGCAGCCTTGTTGAAACGGAAGTTGCCGACCCGACGCGCACGGTCCTGCAGTTCCTGCGTGAGGACCTGCGCATGACCGGCACTAAAGAAGGCTGTGCCGAAGGTGACTGCGGCGCGTGCACGGTCGTGGTTGTCGAGATTGACCGCAGCGGCAATGACATCGAGCTAAAGACGATCAACTCGTGCATTCAGTTCCTGCCCACAGTAGATGGCAAGGAATTGATTACGGTTGAAGGTCTGCATGGTAAGGACGGCGGACCGCATCCTGTGCAACAGGCCATGGTCGACCAGCACGGTTCGCAGTGCGGTTTCTGTACGCCGGGTTTCGTTATGTCGTTGTACGCGCTGTATCGATCGAACCCGGAGCCGTCACGCCGGGAGATCGATGATGCACTCGCAGGTAATCTTTGCCGTTGCACAGGTTACCGACCAATTATTGCCGCCGCACAGGTCATGCATGAGCAGGGCGACGACTGGGATGCGCAGCAACATCTGGATGCGCTCAACGCCGTGCGGCGCGACGGTGATCTTGCTCTGGAGAACAACGGCCGGCGTTTCTTTGCGCCGCAGAATATTGCAACGTTCGCCAGGGTATTTCAGCAGTACCCCGACGCGACAATTCTCGCGGGCGGCACGGATATTGGCTTGTGGGTAACAAAACAGCATCGTGAACTGGAAACTGTCATTTATACGGGCCGCGTTGCAGAATTGCTCGAGCTGCATACCTCAGCAAGTCACCTTGAGATTGGTGGAGCTGTTTCGATCACGGCAGCGAGCGCGGCAATCGTGGAGCAGTATCCCGACCTCGACGAACTGTTTCGACGCTTTGCATCGCCACCGATACGCAACGCGGGCACTCTGGGCGGCAACGTCGCAAACGGCTCCCCGATAGGCGACTCGATGCCAGCGCTCATGGTGCTTGGTGCAAGCCTTACCCTGCGTCGTGGCGACCAGGAACGGGAGCTCGGCCTCGACGAGTTCTATCACGATTACCAGGTGAACGATCTGCAGCCCGGCGAGTTCGTCGCCTGTATTCGCGTGCCGCTGGCGCGCGACGGGTTACGAGTCGCGAGCCACAAATGGTCGAAGCGTTTCGATCAGGACATTTCCGCCGTATGCACGGCCTACAGTCTCGAGCTCGACGGCGAGACGGTGACCCGTTTTCGGATGGCCTGCGGTGGCCTGGCGGCAACGATCAGGCATGCCGAGCTTTGTGAGCAGGTGATAAACGACGCGCCATGGACTTTGGAGACTGTCAACCAAGCCTGCGCCGCGCTCGCGGAGGACTTTACGCCGATCAGCGATATGCGGGCATCCGCGGACATACGACTGGTCGCAGCACAGAACCTGCTGCGCCGCTTCTTTATGGAATCACGGGGCGAAGTAGAGGAAACGGTGTACACCTATGGTCGCTAGAGCCGTCGGCAAACCGCTGCCGCACGACAGCGCGCACCTGCACGTTTCGGGGCGAGCGGCCTACACGGACGACCTGCCCGAGCCGCGCGACCTGCTGCATCTCGCGGTGGGCATGAGCACGGTGGCACATGCCAGCGTTCGCGACCTCGACCTGTCGAATGTTCTGGCAGCGGAAGGCGTCGTAGATACATGTACAGCGGCCGATATTCCCGGGGAAAACAACTACGGGTCGATCATCAAGGACGATCCCCTGTTGGCGGACGGGCTCGTGCAGTATGTCGGTCAGCCCCTGTTTGTGGTCGCAGCAGAGACGGTTGATGCCGCCCGCAAGGCCACGCACAAGGCCAACGTCGACTACGACGAACTTGAGGCAATTCTCGACCCGCTTACAGCCGTGGAGAAGCAGTCGTTTGTCCTGCCATCCGAGACCCTTGAAAGGGGGGATCCCGATGCCGCGCTCGAGGCAGCACCGCACCGCTTGCGGCGGCGCGTGTCGCTTGGCGGGCAAGACCAGTTCTACCTTGAAGGCCATATCGCGATGGCTATTCCGCAGGAAGATGGCGGCATCCTTGTCTACAGCTCGACGCAACATCCGGATGAAGTGCAGGGCATCGTTGCGCATGCCACGCAGCGGGAGGCCAAGGATATCGTCGTAATCTGTCGGCGCATGGGCGGTGCCTTCGGCGGCAAGGAAAGTCAGGCGGCCCTCATCGGCTGCATTGCGGCGCTGGCAGCGGACAAGACGGGCAGGCCCTGCAAGCTGCGGCTCGATCGTGACGATGACATGATCATGACGGGCAAACGCCATGACTTCGTGATCGACTACGACGTGGGATTCGACGCCGACGGCCGTATCCTGGGAATCGACTTCGAGTTTGCGGCGCGCTGCGGTATGTCCGCCGATCTGTCCGGTCCCGTAAACGATCGCGCCATGTTTCATTGCGACAACGCCTATTTCCTCGAGAACGTTCGCATCCTGTCGCACCGCTGCAAGACGAACACAGTGTCGAACACCGCGTTTCGTGGCTTTGGCGGTCCGCAGGGCATGTTCGCCATTGAATGCGTCATCGACGATATCGCGCGGACCCTTGGGATGGATCCGCTTGCCGTGCGGCGCCAGAACTTCTACGGCACCGAGGATCGTAACGTTACTCACTACCAGCAGGTTGTCGAAGACAATATCGCCGACGAACTGTTCGATCGTTTGCTGGCAAGCAGTGACTACGAAGATCGGCGCAAAGCAATTTACGCATTTAATGCCGATAGCAAGGTATTAAAGCGCGGCATCGCCATCACGCCGGTCAAATTCGGTATCTCGTTTACGTCAACGTTGCTAAACCAGGCGGGTGCGCTCGTGCATGTCTACAAGGACGGCACCGTGCAGTTGAACCATGGCGGCACCGAGATGGGGCAGGGTTTGTATGTGAAGGTCGCGCAGGTCGTTGCCGACGAATTTGGCATCAGTATCGAACGCGTGCGGACGACAGCGGCTGATACGAGCAAGGTACCTAATGCGTCTGCAACCGCAGCGTCGAGCGGCTCGGACATGAACGGTAAGGCCGCTCAAAAGGCGGCAGCGAAGATTCGCAAGCGCATTACGGCATTCGCCGCGAGGCACTTTGGTGTATCGGAAGCGGAGATAGACTTCCGCGACGACGTTGCGCATATCGCGAGCCGGGTCATGGACTTCCCGGAACTGGTAAAGCTCGCCTGGGCGAACCGCGTCTCACTGTCGGCAACGGGCTACTACCGCACGCCAAAGATCAACTACGATCGCACGACGTTTAGCGGTCGCCCGTTCTACTACTACGCCTACGGCGCTGCCGTTACCGAGGTCGTTGTCGATACGCTGACCGGAGAGAATCGAGTATTGCGCGTCGACATCCTTCACGATTGCGGTGATTCGTTGAATCCCGCCGTCGATCTGGGACAGGTCGAAGGCGGTTACGTCCAGGGCGTAGGCTGGCTGACGTCCGAAGAGCTCTGGTGGAACAACAAGGGCGACCTCGGCACGCATGCGCCGTCGACGTACAAGATACCGACCTGCTCGGACCTCGCTCCGGACTTCCGTGTCGAACTGCTGCAAAACTCTGCCAATCGCGAGAAGACTATTTACCGTTCCAAGGCGGTCGGCGAGCCGCCATTGATGCTCGCCTTGTCTGCCTTCTTCGCTTTGCGCGACGCGATTGCTGACGAAGTGCGGGTTTTGCCGGACCTGTCGGCGCCCGCTACGCCCGAGGCGATTCTGCGTGCGCTGCAAGGTGTCGCCGATGAATGAGTGGATCGACGAACTGAGTGACCTGAGTGCGGCGGCTGAGCCGGCCGTACTTGTAACGGTTGCAGGTATTCGCGGTTCGGCACCGCGAGAAATTGGCGCGAAGATGATCGTCACGGCCAGCGAAACAATCGGCACGATAGGGGGTGGGCAACTGGAGTATCAGAGCACGCGCGTTGCTGTCGGCATGCTTGCCGAGGAAAAGCTCGCGCTGCGCAGCTTCCCGCTGGGTTCGTCGATGGGCCAGTGTTGCGGCGGGGTCGTGGAAATTCTCTTCGAACCGGTTGCCGGCGGCATGCCTGCCTGGTTGCGGGACCTGCGCGCGCTGCACGGCCAGCGCGAACCGGCAGTCGTCGTGACGCGCATTTCGCAGTCGGCGCCCGCGAAGTTCGTGGTCACATCCGACCGTGTGTTCGGCGTCGATGAATCGGCGGCAGATGCGCAACTGGTCGCCGCTGCGCGAGTAATTCTCAACGACGGACCGGGCGCGCAGCGCAAAGTGCAGGAGCTCTACGAACCTGTCGTCAGGTCCGATTTCAATATTGCCGTGTTTGGTGCCGGGCACGTGGGCGCGGCGGTCGTTAGTGCCTTGTCACGTCTCGAATGCAACATTCGCTGGGTCGATAGCCGGCGCAGTTTTTTTCGCGATGTGCCCGCGAATGTCAGGGCTATCGAGGCGGCAGAACCCGCGCTCGAGGTGGCTGCGATGCCGCCGGACAGCTACTACCTGGTCATGACGCACAGCCATGCGATTGATTTCGATGTCTGCGATCGCATCCTGCGACGTGGCGATGCGCGCTATTGCGGGCTTATCGGTTCCGTCTCCAAGCGACGTCGTTTTGAGAAGCGCTACCGGCAGCAGGGCATGCCTGCGGCCATGATCGACTCGCTCGTTTGCCCGATCGGCGTCGACGGCATCAGCGGCAAGAAGCCCGCTGAGATTGCGGTGTCGACGGCGGCCGAGATCCTAAAGGTCAGGGAGCTGACAGCAGCAGTGGCCGATGCGGAGTATCCTGACAACGTCCACCCGATAGGCAAATAGGAACAAGACGCATACATGGAAGCGTATATCGCTGATTGGCTTAATCTCCTGCTGCGCTGGCTCCACGTTATCGCCGGCGTCGCATGGATTGGTGCGTCGTTCTATTTCGTCTGGCTCGACGATCACCTCGAACCGCCGAGGGACCCGGCCGACGATGAGAAAGGCGTTGGCGGTGAGGTTTGGTCGGTGCACGGTGGTGGTTTCTATCACGCGCAGAAATACAAGACCGCTCCGCAGGAGTTACCTGAGCGTCTTCACTGGTTTAAGTGGGAGGCTTATACGACCTGGCTCTCCGGAATATTCCTCACGGCGCTGGTGTACTGGTATGGCGCCGAGGTTTACCTGATTGACCGCTCGGTTGCTGATTTCTCGGCGCCGGTTGCGGTGGGCATCGCCATTGCGCTCATCGCCGGCGGCTGGCTCGTCTACGACGTGTTGTGCAAGTCACCGCTGGCTCGCGACACGCGTGTATTTGGCGGCATCCTGCTGGTGCTGTCCGGATTACTTGCCTGGGGCCTGTGCGAACTGTTTAGTGGCCGTGGCGCCTATATCCACTTCGGTGCAGTGCTGGGCACGATCATGGTGGCCAACGTGTTCTTCGTCATCATCCCCGGCCAGAAGCTCATGGTTGCCGCGGCAGAGCGCGGTGAGACGCCGGACCCGATTCACGGCCAGCGTGGCAAGCAGCGTTCCGTGCACAACACGTACTTCACCTTGCCCGTCCTGTTCGTTATGACAAGCAACCATTTTGCGATGGCCTACGGGCATGAGTACAACTGGCTGATCCTGATTGGCATATCGTTGGCGGGCGCGCTCATCCGGATATACTTTGTTGCGCGCCACAAAGGTAAGGCATCGGCGCTGCCCGCCATACTGGCCGTTGTGCTTCTCGCAGCGATCGCCGCAGCCATTGCGCCGCGCTCACAGGCGTCGGCCGGCGCTGAAGTATCGTTTGACCAGGTTCGCAATGTCATCAATGCACGCTGCACAAGCTGTCATTCCGGTGCGCCAGTGCACCCTGCATTCCAGGTCGCGCCGCTGGGCATCATGTTCGACACCGATGAACAGGTCCTCACCGAGGCCGACCGCATCTACCAGCAGACCGTCGTCACGCGAGTCATGCCAATCGGTAACCTGACCAACATGACGAATGAGGAGCGGCTGGTGATCGATACGTGGTACCAGGGTTTGCAGGCGGACCGATGACAGATTATCCAAGAGACATGCGCGGCTATGGCGCGAATCCGCCCGATGCTAACTGGCCTGACGGCGCCCGCACGGCGGTGCAATTCGTCATCAACTACGAAGAAGGTGGTGAGAACTGCGTGCTGCACGGCGACAGCGCGTCGGAGGCGTTTCTCTCGGAAATTGTCGGCGCGCAACCCATCGAGGGCGAGCGCAATATGAACATGGAGTCGATTTACGAATACGGCTCACGCGCCGGCTTCTGGCGGCTCCACCGTATGTTCACCGCCAACAAAACGCCGGTCACCGTCTTCGGCGTGGCAATGGCCCTCGAGCGAAATCCGGATGCCGTGAAGGGCATGCAGGACGCGGGCTGGGAAATCGCGAGTCATGGCTATCGCTGGATCGACTACCAGCATGTCGACGCAGCGACGGAACGCGCCCATCTTGCAAAAGCCATCGACATTCACACACGAGCAACGGGCGAGCGCCCGACCGGCTGGTACCTGGGGCGCTGCAGTCCGAACAGTCACAGGCTCGCGGCCGAAGAGGGCGGCTTTACCTACAACGCCGATTGCTATTCTGACGACCTGCCGTACTGGAACTACCAATTTGCGACGCCGCAGCTCATGGTTCCCTACACGCTTGACGCCAACGACATGCGTTTTGCCACGGCGCAGGGCTTCAACTCCGGCAAGCAGTTTTACCGCTACTTAAAAGACACATTCAAGGTCCTCCACGCTGAAGGCGGACGGATGATGTCGATCGGCCTGCATTGCCGACTGGCCGGCCGTCCCGGAAGGGCTGCTGCCGTGGCGAAATTTCTCGACTATCTTGGCAAGCAGGACGATGTCTGGATAGCGACCCGACTGGATATTGCAAAACATTGGCGGGAGCAACATCCGCCGCAGGAGAACGGCTAATGGACCGCCATGATTTTATCGCGCGCTACGCGGGCGTCTATGAGCACTCGCCGTGGGTAGCGCAGCATGTTGCCGCGTTTGCTGCAGACATTGACGACAGTAGCCGCCTTGCGGAGCTCATGGCCGACTGCGTAGACAATGCCGACACCGAACAGCAGCTTAAGTTGATTCGTTCACATCCGGACCTGGCCGGAAAGGCGCAGATCTCGGGGGAGCTGACTGAAGACTCGACCGAAGAACAGGCAAGCGCCGGGCTGGATCAGTGTTCGAAAGTTGAGTACGAACGTTTCCAGGCGTTGAATGATGCCTATAAAGAGAAATTCGGTTTTCCGTTTGTTATGGCGGTACGCCGCAGTAATCGGGCCGAGATCCTTGAGGCGTTCAGTGCGCGGCTGAAGAATGACTACGATGCCGAATTCGAAACGGCGCTCGCTGAGATCCACAAGATAGCGCGCCTGCGTATTGACGCGATTGGGAGCGGACAATGACGCACGCGGTTCAAAAATGGGTGCAGCTGGAGCGACCGCGTCTTGGCTCACGGGTCACCTTCGCGACGGACGAGTTCTTCGGCGCCAAGGAGCGTTTGATCAAGGGCGCCGAGCCGGTTTTCATCGACGACAAATACGATGACCATGGTAAATGGATGGACGGCTGGGAAAGTCGCCGCAAACGCGAGCCGGGGCACGACTACTGCGTTATTCGGCTCGGCGTGCCGGGCGTCATCCACGGCTTTGATATCGACACGAGCTATTTCACGGGCAACTTCCCGCCGCAGGCATCGATAGAGGCCTGTGTCAGCAACGAGGATGTACCGGAAGAGGGCTGGGTCGAGCTTGTGCCAAAGGTCGATCTTGCTGGCAACTCGCATCACTATCTCGATGCGCGCAACGACACGATTTTTACGCACGTGCGGTTACACATCTATCCCGATGGTGGCGTGGCGCGGCTGCGCATCTTCGGTGAAGTAAAGGCGGATTTCACCGATGTAGATGGCTACGTTGACCTTGCTGCCGTCGAACATGGCGGTCGCCCGATTGCGTGCAGCGATGAGCACTACGGTTCCGTTCACAATCTCACGGCGCCGGGTCGTGGTGCGAACATGGGTGATGGATGGGAAACGGCAAGGCGGCGTGGCCCCGGCAACGACTGGGTGATCCTCGCGCTGGGCCAGCCCGGCGTGATCGAGCGTGCCGAAATCGACACGGCGCATTTCAAAGGCAACTACCCCGATCGGGTGTCGCTGGAAGCCGCAATGTTCGACAGCGATGACGATGCAAGCAATGATTCTGACAAGTGGCAGACGTTATTGCCCCAGGCGCGACTCAAGATGGATCAGCAGCATTACTTTGACGATGCGCTTGAGAAGATTGGCCCGGTCAGTCATGTGCGTATGTCGATTTATCCGGACGGAGGCGTGAGCCGTATCCGGCTCTTCGGGCAGGTTCATGGCTGACGCCAAAATGCTGTCATTGAAGCCTGAGCCGCTCACGCGGGAGCGCTTTGTACCCTACGGAGATGTCATCGAGGGGGCGCTGGACAGTCCCAACGTCATGAATGAAGCGCGCTTTCAGCGCTTTGATGACCTTTGCGACGTCGACCTCGGCGACGGCGATGTGTCGATCAGCATTGCTCGCTGCCGTGCGCCAACGGTGCTGCCGTTACGTATCGATATGGTCGAACGGCATCCGCTTGGCAGCCAGGCATTCGTGCCGCTCAAGCCCTGCCGCATGGTTGTCGTGGTTGCGCCGCCAGGTGAAAGTGTCGATGCGGATGAGCTGAGGGCCTTCGTTACGAATGGCCGCCAGGGGATCAACTATCATCGCGGCACCTGGCATATGCCCCTGATCGCCTTCGATGCAGGCCAGGATTTCCTGATCGTTGATCGTGGTGGCAAGGAAGCGAACTGCGACACACACGCGCTCGATCGAATCGTAATGCTGGAGGCTGTGTAGTGCAGGCGCTGCGCGCATCGATTCTGCACTGCCTTTCCGATCCGGGAGACCAGTCGACCCGGTCGGCCTACGAGTACTTTGAAGACGGCCTGCTGATCGTCGACGAGGGGCACATCGTCGCTGCGGGCAATGCGCCGAAACTGCTGAGTGAGCTGGCGGCGGATACGCCAGTCATCGACTACGCTGGCAAGCTCATCGTTCCCGGATTTATCGACTGCCATGTGCATTTCCCGCAGCTCGATATCATCGGTTCCTATGGTGCGCAGTTGCTCGACTGGCTCAACCGGTACGCCTTTCCTGCCGAAGCAAAATTCGCCGACCCAGACTACGCGCAAGAAGTCGCCGGCGTGTTCATTGATGAGCTGCTCACGAACGGTACGACAACGGCGCTCGTATTCGGCACCGTTCACCCGCACTCGGCTGACGCTATTTTCGAGGCCGCCGACGCGAAAGGCATGCGGCTGATCGCGGGCAAGGTTCTGATGGATAGCAACTGCCCGGAGGAATTGCGCGACGACGCGGAGACGGGTTATGCCGACAGCAAGGCGCTGATCGAGCGCTGGCACGGTAAAGGGCGTCTTGGTTATGCAATTACGCCGCGCTTCGCGCTCACGTCCTCCGCGGAGCAGCTCGCAGCAGCGGGACGACTGGCGAGCGAGTACCCCGATGTCTGGGTTCACACGCACCTGGCCGAGAACATGGACGAGGTCGACGAGATCGCAAGACTGTTTCCCGACAGCCGCAGCTACCTGGACGTCTACGAACAACATGGCCTGCTGAGAGAGCGTGCTGTGTTTGCACATTGCCTGCACATGGATGATGCGGATCGAGCGAGCATGTCTACCCATGGGGGAGCTGCCGCGTTTTGTCCGACATCAAACCTGTTCCTGGGTAGCGGCCTGTTTGACCTGCCAGCATTCCGGGATGCCGGCATCCGATGTGGGCTGGGCACCGACGTGGGCGGCGGCACGAGTCTGTCACTGCTCAAGACGGCCAGCGAAGCCTACAAGGTGTTGCACCTGCAGGAGCACGCGCTGCCTGCGACACGCGCCCTGTACCTGGCGACCCTCGGGGCCGCCGAAGCGCTTTATCTCGACGACAAGATCGGCAATTTCGCAAGCGGCAAAGAGGCAGACTTCGTCGTGCTCGACTTCGAGGGCTCAAACCTGACGGCTCGGCGCACGGCTGCAGCCGCGACGATTGAAGAAAAGCTATTCGCGCTGATAACGCTTGCGGACGATCGCAACGTCGCGGCAACGTATGTGAACGGCGTGAAGGTCCAATGAATCGACTACCTATACGCCGCCGCGCGTGCACCCGGTGCGGGGTTAGCCAGGCTCACTGACTATTCGGTGCCTGCCCCGATAAGCAGAACGATCGCCCAGACGGCAAACAAGAGCACCGTGGCGCCGAACAGGAATCCAACCAAGAGGAGCAGCTTTTGCTGCCAGGCGGGTGGCGGCTGTTTTTCGTAGGGTCGCTTCATTCGGCAACGATGACGTCTGTCTCCAGGTGTGAGTCCGCCTTCATCGAGTTCGTTATCAGGCAGTATTTCTCGGCTTTTTCGAGAATGGTGTTTGCCTTCTTCTCATTCGTCCCCGGTGGAACGGTCAATTTTGCGCTGACCCTGAACGCCGTGAACTGCGTGAGCTTCTCGACTTTATTGAGGTCACCTTCTGCCTGGCATTCGAGCGTCAGCCATTCAAGCTTCGCCGTTCTCGCAATTGCCCTGAAACTCAGCACGAAGCAATTGACAATTGCGCCGACCAGCATCGTTTCCGGGGACCAGACATCGCCGGGTCCACCGAACTCGGGTGGTCCGGCCGTCTCGAGGTCGGGCAGCCCATCGGCTGATAAAATAACATTGGCAGCGCCTTCCGCCGAAGCCGAAACGCGGTAGATATGGGGTAGGTCTTGCATGATCTGACTCGCTGGGAATGGTGTACGTATAGTCCCGACTAGATGGCGCCGATGCAATCGTTTCATAGTCTCGGATAACCGAGACAGGAGGGTGAATGCGCGATATTCCTATCGTTCAAGTCATGACGCCTGACCCAGCCACTGTCAGCCCGCAGAGCAGCGTGGCTGAAGCCCGGCGCCTGCTCAATAGTAATGTCATTAACCACCTGCCTGTCGTCGAAGGCGGGCGCCTTGTTGGTATTGTTTCCTCGTCCGACTTCCTCAAACTCCACCTGCTCGACGGCATGTTGCAAATCGTCTCCGACGCGACCGTAAACCAGATCATGGAAACCAATGTCATCGTCGTGAACAAGAACGCAACCCTGGGTGACGCGGCAGAGAAACTGTCGGTGGGTGGTTTTCACGCACTGCCGGTGATCGACCGCAAACGGCGCCTGGTCGGAATGGTGACGTCCAGCGACCTTATCGGCGTGCTGGTTTCGACGCTGGACAACTAGCGTACGAGGATGGCGCGGAAGTCATTCACATTGGTGCGAGTCGGGCCAGTCTTGACCAGATCCCCGAGCGCGTCAAAGAACGCATAGCTGTCATTATTCGCCCGCAACGCAACTGCGTCATGCGGTGACCGCTGCAGCGTGTCGGGGCGGATCAGACACCCCGCGTTGTCGCCCCCGCCATCGATGCCGTCCGTATCTGCAGCGAGCGCCGTTATTCCTGTATGGCCGTTCAGCGCGATCGCCAGTGCGAGCCCGTACTCGCCGTTACGTCCGCCACGGCCATTACCGCTTACGTGCACCGTGGTTTCGCCGCCGGAGAGAATCACGCAGGGCGGTTCCACCGGGCCCCGGCCTTCGGCGATGTCGATGGCGAGCCGCGCATGTTCCGCGGCGAGTTCACGCGCATCGCCTGCCAGGTCGCCGAGCAGGTAGGGAGTAATATCGAGTTCCATGGCGCGCAGCGCAGCTGCCTGGAGCGCGTCATCGCTGGTCGCAAGAATGCGGACGTCGCTTTCACGCGCCGCCGCGGCATCGACAACAGTGGGGCCCGAGGCGACAACGGATGGGTCGTTACCCGGGACGTCCGAGATGATTAGCGTAATGACATTCGCCGGTGCGCATGCAGCGGCCAGCTTTCCACCTTTGACGGCCGACAGTTCTTTGCGAGCCGCGTTGATCTCGTGAATGGCCGCGCCACTCCTCAGTAACTCGGACGTCCTGACCTGCTTTTCCTGAAGCGTGATGCCGGGCGCCGGAGCGCATAACAGGGACGAACCGCCACCTGATAACAGGCATACGACCGTGTCGTCGGCCGAGAGGTTTGAGACCCTATCCAAAATGCGGCGGGTTGCCGCGACGCCATTTTCGTCCGGCACAGGATGTGCGGCCTCGACGACTTCTATTTGCTCGCAGTCAGCGCTGTGGCCGTAGGGAACGATGACCAGCCCATCCAATGGCGGAGCCCATTGCTGTTCAAGCACGAGCGCCATGCTGGCTGCCGCTTTGCCGGCACCCACAACAATGACATTGCCAGCTGGCTTGTCCTCGAGCCACAGGGGAACGCATGCGGCCGGGCTGGCGGCCGCAACGGCCGCATCAAACAGGATGCGTAGGAGCCGGGTGTCGTCGGTCATCCGACCGGCAGGTCGTCGTCCGCTTTAACGTGGGGCGCCAGGCGCTTGAGCAGGCTGGTCATCTCCGGGCGATTCTCCGTGAGCTCGCTAATCGAAAAGCCCGACAGTTCGTAGGGCAACACGAGCCAGTCGGTGGTTTCGTGCACGTAATACTCAGGCACCCGCAGGGTCTTCTCGCTGGGCCGGTACCAGACCGTAGCGACCCGGATATCATGCGGCAGGTTCCGTCGTGTCTTAAGGGCAAGCTGCTCCAGGACCGCGGTAACGCTTGAGCCGGTGCTATAGACATCGTCAACAATCAGCATCGAGTGTTGTGAGCACAGGTTCTCGAGCAGGTACTGCAGGCCGTGCACGCGAATGGAATCGGCCTTGTCCACCATCTGCGAGTAGCTGCGTGCGCCGGCATAAGAGGTGCGGATAGCAATGTGGTCGGTTTTGACCCCAAAATAGTCAAGCCCTTCCTGCACCGCAATGCCCACTGCGCTGCCCCCGCGCCACAGGCCAACCAGGAAGTCTGGCCTGAATCCGGCCTCGTAAATATTGGCTGCCAGCTGGAAGGAATCCCGAAGCAGGTCGTCCGCCGCAATAAATCGCTCGTTCATTATTCTTGTACTCACGCTGTGCTGAGCTAAAATCAAAGTCTGCCATTATACGGCTCCTCCTTGGTCCGCATTCAAGAGAATAACAATGGACAAGACAGTACTTTCCGCCCAGGACCTCCTCGAGGACTCCATAGAGCTCGGCATCAAGGTCATCGAAAGCGGTTTCGAGCCCACGATGATTATCGCGATCTGGCGCGGGGGCACCCCCGTCGGCATGGCGTTGCAGGAGACGCTGACTTACTGCGGTATAGCGTCAGACCACATCGCTATTCGTACGTCGTCCTACACGGGCGTTGACCAGCGCGGCCATGTGGCGGTGCATGGCCTGAACTACATCATCAAGAAGATCTGTCACGACGATCGCGTCCTGATCGTCGACGACGTCTTCGATACCGGTAACACGATCAAAGCCGTCATCGAGGAGCTGGGCAACCGCGCTCGCGGCAATACCCCCGACGACATCAGAGTGGCCGTTCCCTGGTTCAAGCCGAGCCGCAACGAGACCGATCTGTTGCCCGACTACTTCCTGCGCGAAACTGATGAGTGGCTTGTATTCCCGCATGAGCTCGACGCTCTGACGCCGGAAGAACTCGAACGGCATCGTCCGGAGATCGCCGCGATCGTGCATGGCGTAAAAGCGCCGGCCAAATCCGCCTGATCCATGCGCAGAATCTGTGTGTATTGCGGGTCGAACTCGGGCAGGCGTCCGGAATTTGCGGCCGCTGCGCGGGATCTCGCCGACGTTCTGGTCCGGCACGAACTCGAACTGGTCTACGGTGGTGCCGACATGGGCATCATGGGTGTTATTGCTGACGCAGTCTTGGAGCAGGGCGGTAAGGTACACGGCGTTATTCCCCAGATGTTGCGCGACAAGGAAATCGCACACCAGGGCCTGACCGAGTTACACGTTGTCGCGTCGATGCACGCGCGCAAGACAATGATGGCCGCTCTGTCTGACGGGTTCATCGCGATGCCGGGTGGCTTCGGTACGCTCGAGGAGATTGTCGAGATCGTCACCTGGGGGCAGCTGCGTTTCCATGACAAGCCCTGCGGCCTGCTCAACACAGAAGGCTACTTCGATCATCTGCTTGCCTACCTGGACAACGCCAGCGCCGAAGGATTTCTGCGCGAGGAGAATCGCAACATGCTGTTGTGTGATTCAGATCCGGCCAGGCTCATCCGCCAGTTCGAGCGCTATACCGCGCCTCACGTTGAGAAGTGGACGACCTAACGAAACGTGAGTTTCAACTGCCCCGACGCCGGCGCTCGCAGATTCTGGCCATGTAGCCGGTAACGCATGCCAAATCGTCGGCCGCAGAGTTCGCTGCCGATACACAGGAGCAGCGGCGATACGAAAACATTAACGGGTTCACCGACAGGAATATCACCAATCTTCGCGGTGACGTTGATCGCATCATCCTTAAGCGATACAGCCGGGTAGCTCGCAATCTCATCCGGCGTCCTCGTGACAAAGCGGTTGTCGATCTGACGCCTCGGTGGACTGTCCGCAACGTAGAACGAGTTGTGATTCGGTAACGCGATCGCGAGCGATGCGTCGATTATCGGTTCCTCACCCTGGTTGATTACGACCAGCTGCAGTTGTTGCGCGCGCTCCTGGAACAGGAAGTGACTGTCCTGGTTTCGGTACTTGCTTCGTATCTGGCCAAGCTCCTGCATGATGTCTTCAGGCGAACGATCGACATAGGGATCCTCAGTGCCATACAGGCGCGCGTGTGTGAGGCGCGCCACCATGGTCGTCGATCCCGAGCTCCTGGACTTCTTGCGAATGTCGAGCATCTCTTCGAGCTTCATGGATGCGAGGGCCGAAGGCATTGCCGACAGGTCGCAGGTCGGCAGCGCAAGCTCCTTGTGAATAATCTCACCCGGGAATCCAATTTCGATATCGCTGGCGGAGACTGAGTCCCGGAATTTGTGTTCGAACAGTTCCATCAATTGACGCCGTCCCATTTTGACGGGTGTGTTCTTGACGCGCTTGTAAGCGTCACCGCGCCGCAGACTTTCAGAGAAATCGGCACGCATCATGTACGGCCGGTCCTGGCAGTCACCGACCTCAAAGACACCGGCGCGTTTGCCGTCCAGCGACACCGGTTTGTAGCGGATGCGAATCGGCGGTTCGATGAATTCGTTTGCCAGTGCTTGATACGACGGTTTTCCGGAGAAGTCCTCGGCATCGATCGTTTGGGTCTGCTTGCGACCTTTACTGTCGAAATCCACGCCCACGACGATATAGCGATTACCCTCAACAGAGGCATTCGCGATCGCCAGCACGTCACGCAGGAAGGACTGAATTCCGTCCTTCCCGTACGCGCTTTTTCGAAACTGGATACCGGTATCCGGCGTCCCGGATCTGGCTATTTTCAACAGGCGGTCCATGGATCAGGTAATTTTTGCCCAATTATGTTCAACAGAACGGGACCCAATCGACAGTTTTCAAGACTCGATCCAAACAATGGCGCGGTTTACAGGGTCGTTGGCATTGGCGACACTCGCGCTATGACGACCGAATCTGCCGCCCTGACAGCCATATTGGTAGAGCCGCCCTCACTCGCCACGGAGGTGGTTGCCGGTGCTATCGAGACCCAGTTCGGCCTGGTCGGTGAATTCTCGCCGCTGGTCAGCGAGCGGGATCAGAATTTCCTGCTGCGGACCGGCGCTGGCGAGCAATACGTTGCCAAGGTGACGAGCGGCGCCGAGGAAGCGGCTGCAACTGACTTCCAGATCGGCGGACTGCTGCACCTCGAGAAGGTCGCCGACCTGCTCGTGCCACGGGTGTATCGCACATTGGCAGGCGAAGCGTCGGGGCATATTACGGACGGTACTGCGACCCACCGCCTGCGGGTTGTTACCTGGGTCAATGGTGAGCCGCTCGAGTCCCAGCCGCTCGATACTGTCACGAGTGGCGAGTTCGGCAGGGCACTGGCCCGGCTCGACGCCGGCCTCGCAGCATACTCACATCCTGGCGAGAATTCGCCGTTGCTTTGGGACCTGCAGCGTACGGCAGAGCTTCGTGATCTCATTCAAAGCATTACGGATCTGTCTGTCCGGTATAGAGTCGCAAGCGTCTTTGACGACTTCGAAAAACGTGTTCTGCCGGTCGTCGGGACGCTCCGCTCTCAGGTCATTCATGCCGATGCCAATCCGGGCAATATCCTGCTGACCGATGAGGGTATCGGCTTCATCGACTTCGGTGACATGATGAAGGCGCCGCTCGTATTCGACGTGGCAATCGCCGCGTCCTATCTGCGGGTTTTCGAGGGCGAACCCCTGCAGTTCATTGTGCCGTTCGTCGAGGCTTATCACTCGATAACGCCCCTCAACGCTCTGGAAGCGGACCTCTTGTTCGACCTGGTACGCGCACGACTGGGGATGACGGTGACGCTGCTTTACTGGCGTCTTGGCGCCCGTAGCGAGGATGATCCGTATCGGCAAAAAGCGCTCGATGCCGAGAGTGGAGCCGAGCGCTACCTCGCCTTGCTGGATTCCCTGGGTCGCACAGCCTTCCGCCAAAAGCTGGATTTTATTCAATAACTTGGACCGTGTACCCGGGCGTAGCGGTGAGACTCTCGCCGTTTTTGTGACTTTTCGACCATTTTTGGCCCCTGCGATGTTGCAAACCTGAGAAACAGTTCCGGGAATCAAGTGCTTACGGGCCCTATCATGGACCCCAATATTTCGTTAAATCGAACCGAAAAACGATGAACCTGGACGCCGGACTATCTGTACTGCTTATTTTCAGCGCTGCCTGTTATGCGTTGATGGGGCTGCGTCTTCTGACGTCCAAGCGCGAGGTTGGCAGCATGCCGATCGGTGTGTTGTTCATCGTTATCGGATTCTGGGTCATCGGTGGCGCGATCGAGCTCTTGTCTGAGTCGTTCCTGATGTTCTCAATCGGTCGTACCGGGCATTTCATAGGGACCGCACTGGTGCCCATCGTCGCGTATGTCTGCTTCCGCGAATACACGGGCACCGAGACCTCGGCTTCAAGACTGGCCGTTCTGCTCATCATGCCGGTCATATCAATTTCGCTGGCAGCAACCAACGTCTATCACGAGCTGATGTGGTACGGCCCATTTACCAACGCGGCCGGCGAGTATCTGACACATCCGGTGAAGTGGGGCCCGTGGTTCCTGTTCGCACATTTGCCGTTCAGCTACCTGGTTATCGGCGCCGCGATAATGACGTTGCTCGCGCACAGTTCAGCCGTCGCACCCGCGCATCGGCGCGGCCTGTTCCTGTTGACGGCCGCCTGCATCGGCCCGCTTGCGGCGACTGCTGCCTACGATGTAGGCGTCGGGCCCGACACCCTGTCCTACGTCCCGCTCGTTTTCGTAGCGTTCCTGCCAATCTACGCCTGGCTGCTGCTCGGTGAGCAGATTATCGAATTTTCGCCGCTTGCCTACGAAACCGTATTCCAGAACATGCAGGACCCTGTCGTTGTCATCGACGATCAGTGCCGCATCATTGGTCTGAACCATACGGCCGAGAACATGCTGTCTGTCAATGAGGCGCAGGCACTGCGAACGCCGCTCGAAGACCTGTTTGGCAATGAAGCACCGGAAGTATTCGAGGCGCTCAATTCAGGCGAGCCGCAGAAGATGATGACAGCTACCGGACGCTTCCTGCACGTGCAGGTGTCTGCGATCCGGTCCAATCGGGCATCGGCTCGCAGTGGTCAGGTCCTCATGTTCCGTGACGTAAGCGACGTCGAGAAAGCACAGAGTGAAGTTCGCAAGAATGAAAAGCTCCTGCGAACCTTGATCGACCATTCAGTAAACGGGATCGTGCGCTTCAGCTGGGTTGAGGGAGAAGACGGCCGGAGGGTACTTCGCAGTATTTTTGCCAATTCCGCGGCCGGTAAATTCCTCGGTTCCGAAGTAGATGATCTTGTCGACTGCTCTGCCACCCAGGTTATTCGTCATGCCGTATCGGGAATGGACGACGATGTGGTTGATGATGTCATGCACCGGTTCACCAGTTCGGCGGAAAGTGGCAGGAGCCTCGATTTCGAGGTTGTCCAGCGTGAGAATGGCACCGCCCGCTGGCTGCGAATTATCTGTGAGCCGGTAGGCGAAGACATTGCAGCGACTTTTGTCGATATCACAGATAGCAAGGCGAAAGAGCGCCAGATGGAGTCGATCGCAACATCGGATCCGCTGACGGGCGTACTGAATCGCCGTGGCTTTGAGCGCGATGCCGCCCAGCGACTGACGCAGAGCGAGGACGATGCTACGGGTGCATTGCTGTTCATCGATCTGAACGATTTCAAAAACATTAACGACCAGTTCGGTCACGAGGTGGGCGACCAGCTTCTCAAGGTCGCCGCGGCGCGACTAAAGAAGAGCCTGCGATCCTGCGATATCATCGGCCGCCCGGGCGGTGATGAATTCGTGGCGCTGGTTCCCGACGTCGATTCCCAGACAGCCGATAAGCTGGCGAAACGCCTGACCAGCTCACTCGAAGATCCCTACAACATCGGCCGCCAGACACTGGTGTGTAAAGCGAGCATCGGACTGTCTCTCTACCCGAAAAATGCCAACACGTTGACCGGGCTGCTTCGCGAGGCAGACCAGGCCATGTACCGCGCGAAAGCCAGGTGCCGAGGCGTCACCAACATCCGCGGCGAAGATCTCCTCGAAAAAGCGATGTAGGTGTCAGGTCGTGTCGGGTAGCGGTTTTACGCCTGGCCGCAGCATTGAGTCGAGATCTTTGTAGTAGCGCTCGCAGTGCACGGAGGCCCTGATTTCGATTTCGGTAATCGTTCCGTCCATGCCAAATACCGCGACCGTTTCACAGTGGTGGCGTATGCCGCCACCAGTTTCCCAACGCCCAAAGCGTGACCAGACTCGCCAGCGTGCGTAGCCAGGCTGGTCCACGGTAGCTTGCTCGTAGCCTTTTTTCGGCGTCCCCCACGCTTCAATCATGTCGCCGATGTTGCCACCGGTCCAGGAATACGCGACGTAACTGTACTGGTCGATTCGCGGTGCCTCTGTCGCGCAGCCGAGAATCGATGCCGCAATCATCAGTAGTGCAAGGTTCTTCAAGCGCCCCTCGTTCCAGAAAAAAGCGATTTAATTATCAGTTTGCCATTGTAGTTGGGGGTGGTTTAACGCCTGGCCGCAGCATGGAGTCGAGATCCTTGTAGTAGCGCTGGCAGTGCTTCGAGGCCCTGATTTCGATTTCGGAAATCGTGCCGTCCGCTCCAAACCGGGCAATCGTATCGCAGTGATAGCGAATGCTGTTATCACCCTGCGCGCCGCCTACGCGAGAAAAGGCCCGCCAGCGTGCGAATCCGGGATAGCTGTCCGTGGCATCCTTGTAACCGCCTTGCGGCGTTCCCCACGCTTCCATCATGTCGCTGATGTTGCCATCGGTCCAGGAATACGCGACGTAGCGGTACTCAACGATTCGCGGCGCGTCTGTTGCACAGCCGCAGACCAATACCACGATTAGTGTCAATGCAAGGTTTTTCATGCGCCCCCTCAAGTAACCAGCCATCCTATGAGTATAGAGCGTCTAATTGGTTTATTCTTGCGGGCCATAACTCGATACATCTTCTCATGAGTAACACCCCCCAGCCGGTCATTCGCCTCGAACGCCTCCAGCGTCGTTACGTGATGGGCGGCGGTCACATTGACGCACTGCAATGCGTCGATCTCGATGTGCATGAGAACGAGTACCTGGCGATCATGGGGCAGTCCGGGTCGGGCAAGTCAACGCTCATGAATATCATCGGCTGCCTCGATCGTCCTACCGACGGCGAGTACTGGCTGAATAATGAGCGCGTGTCGGCCATGAATGACCGGCAGCTGGCGCGTATCCGTAATCGAGAGATCGGATTTGTATTCCAGACATTCAACCTGTTGCCGCGCATGTCGGCGCTGGCCAACGTGGAGGTGCCTCTTGTGTACAGCGGCAAGAAGCGCAAGGAACGACATGAACTCGCAATCGCCGCTTTGGAAACCGTGAGTCTCGGTGATCGGATGACGCACCGTCCTTCGGAAATGTCTGGCGGGCAGCGTCAGCGGGTTGCGATCGCAAGGGCATTGGTTACAAATCCCAGTATCCTGTTGGCCGACGAGCCAACCGGCAACCTCGATTCGAACACCGGCGAAGAGATCATGAATCTCTTCGATCAACTCAAAAACCAGGGCAACACCTTGATTGTTGTCACGCACGAGAAACACATTGCTGATCGCGCCAACCGCATCGTGCGCTTGAGCGACGGTAACGTTGTCAGCGACGAAAATACGAGTGAGACTTGATGAAACGCATATTGACCATTCTTCCAATCATGCTGCTGGGTGCCTGCGCCGAACAGGAAGATACGACCTTTGTTTATGACACGGCGGGAACCGAGCGCCGTACGCTGGAAGTAGCAGTGAGCTCGGCTGGCATCGTCGAGCCGCTCGCAACCGTCGAAGTCAAATCGAAAGCGTCGGGTGAAGTTCTCGATATCCAGGTCGAGACTGGCGATCTGGTCGAGGAAGGCACCCTGATGGTGCGCATCGATCCGCGCATCGTACGCAATCGTCTCGCGCAGTCCGACGCCGAACTGAAGGCGGCCATCTCTCGTCGCGAGATCGCCACAACGCAAAAAAAGC
>Ga0224504_10000174_pt1 | contig 27641 bp, 21 predicted proteins | sample SF_Oct11_sed_USG_3_FD_170160 | JGI IMG/M metagenome (GOLD analysis project Ga0224504, IMG submission 170160) | Sediment microbial communities from San Francisco Bay, California, United States - SF_Oct11_sed_USGS_24 | ecosystem: Environmental > Aquatic > Marine > Sediment | place: USA...
ACCCGCAGGAACTCTGTGCGCCGGAATTCGATGTCGCGGTTGGCGCCGGCCAGGTTGGCACGGGCCTGGGCGATCTGTTCCTGCCTCGGACCGCGCACCAGTTCGTCGAGCCTTGCCTGTGCCTGCCCGACGGCGGCTTCGGCCTCGCGCAGGCGTGCGCTGGCTCGCGTGTCATCCTGGCGGAGGATGAGCTGGCCTGCGGTCACAGGTTCTCCCTCCGCGACGAGGATCTCGAGTATCGGTTCGTTTACCTCCGCGATGAGTTCGATCCGGTCGGATGCCAGTTCGCCGACGACCACATTGAGGTTGTCCGGGTTGTCGCACGCCGCAAGCGACATTGCTGCGAGGCCGGCGACGAAGAGATTGCGTGGACGCATCCGTTTGCTCCGGTTATGCCCTGATGTAGGCGAGAATCATGTCTACGTGCGTTTCGATCAGCTTGTCGGTGTCGAGCGATCGATCCGCAAATACGATGCCCCAGACGATCGACATCATGACCGGGGCGATGAAAAGCTGCGGCAGTTCATTGACCGCACTCTCGCGGAATTCGCCGTTCGCGACCCCGCGCTCGAGCAGTTGCCGGAGCGCGCCGAGCCCGCGCGATGCGACATTTTCCCAGTAGTAGTCGACGAGATCAGGGTGCTTCGGCGCCTCTGAGATCATCAGGCGGATGACGACGCTCGCGGGCGAGCCGGGCAGGCGCTTCAAGAATGTGAGCAGGGGTCCGCGGATAAAGGCTTCGGCGCTGAGTTCCGAGTCGTCCAGCGTGCGGGTCAGCTCGTCGACACGCGGCGTGACGACGCCGCGGATAACCGCCTTGAACAGCTCCTCCTTGGTCTTGAAGTAGAGATACAGGAGGCCCTTGCTGACGCCGGCCCGCCTGGCGACGTCCTCGACCTTGGTTGCCGTGAAGCCCTTCTCGGCGAATGCGGCAAATGCCGCCTCCGCGATTTCCTGCGGGCGGTCCTCCTTGCGGCGCTGATAACGCGGCCGACCCATGCCGATGCCTTACTGACTCATTGGTCAGTAAGTATAATTAATGACCAGGAGGTCAGCAAGCTTTTTCGAGGCGCCGTCCGCGGCGATTCCCGCGGCCTGCCCAGTCCGTCATAATGCGGCCCCATGTTTACCTACCTCGATCCCGACGTTCGCGAGCGACTGGTTGCGGAGGGCAAGCTGATCCGCGTCGACCGGGAAGGGCGAAAGCTCGATCCGGACGAGAAGGGCGGCGGCCAGGCCATCAGCATCCTTGGGCCCATCCCGTTGCCGCTCACGCTGGGTGGCCTGCGACTGAACGTCACCTGGTATGCCTGCGTCCGCAACACGGAGTTGTCCAGGGTCCAGGAGCTTGCGGATCAACTGCGGGCAGAGCACACGCAATCGCTATTTGCCAATCTCGCTTCATCGATGGCCGTGAACTGTGTACTCGTGATCGGCGACCCGGACTCATGGACGAAGCCGCTGATACGCGTGCACTCGAGCTGCCTGACCGGCGATGTATTCGGCTCGGAGCGTTGCGAGTGCGGGCCGCAGCTGCAGCACGCGCTGGCGGCCATTGCTGACGACGAGCAGGGCGGCATGGTGGTCTACATGTCGGGCCACGAGGGCCGGGGAATTGGCCTCTGGGCCAAGGCAGCGACCTACCTTTTGCAGGATGCGGGCGAAAACACCTACGAAGCGAATCGCTCACTCGGCTTGCCCGACGACTCCCGGGACTTCAGCGACGCGGCGACGTTGATTCGATACTTCTACGGCGAGAAGCCGTTTCGCCTGCTGACCAACAATCCGAAAAAACTCGACGATCTCGCTGCACACGGCCTCAATGACGTTACGCCGGTCAAGCACGTCATGGGCGTGACCGAGGCGAATCGTCGCTACCTCGAGGCGAAGAAGGGCTGGGGTCACAGGCTGGATCCCGAGGATCTCGACTAGGCCCGGGGGCGGGTCACGGACTACTGCCGCCAGAGACGCAGGTTTCTCGGCGTATCCTCGAAATTCGAACGGAACGGGTTGATATCGATTCCGCCACGCCGCTGGTAACGCGCGTACACGGTCAGTTTCGCCGCGCCACAACGTTCGACGATGTCGACGAACATGCGCTCGACGCAGTTTTCGTGAAAATCCTGGTGCTGGCGATACGAGACGATATAGCGCAGAAGCGACGCGCGCTCGATCCTCGGCCCCTCGTAGCAAATCAGCACGCTGCCCAGGTCCGGCTGCCCCGTCACCGGGCAGAGGCTTCGCAATGCGTCGGAATACAGGTCCTCACTAACCACCGTATCCGCATCGGCGCGCAGCAGGTCCGCATTGACCTCCCACTCCCTGCAGTCGGCCCCGATACGGTCGAGCGACTCACCGGGCAGCCGCTGCAGGGCGCGACCCTGGCTATCGCCCAGCGTGTCGATCCGGACCGCCACGGCCGCACCGGCACACTTGCCGAGATCCGATGCGATGAGGTCGCGCACGGCAGCGGGCGATGCATGCTCGGACATGGCAAACGAGCCCAGGTAGAGCTTCATCGACTTCGATTCGACGATGCCGGCCGAATCCGCGGGGATGCGAATCTCCGCAGTGGCCGTCTGTGGCTGCCCTCGCTTGTCCAGCCAGGTCAGGTCCCAGGCGTTCCAGATGTCGACGCCCGAAAATGGCAGCGCGCCGCCGAGGCCGATGCGGCCGCGGTTGTCTGCCCTTTCGATGCGGCAAAGCGTATCCGGCGCGTAGCGGTCGGGATGGCTAGTGGTTTTTCCGAGTGGCAATTCAGTCATGGTCGTCGTGTACAATACCGGCCCGTTCCCAGCAAGTGTTTTAATGAGCCCGTCCACTCAAGCAAGCGGCGAAGACCGCGGATACATCATCCCTATCGGCGGCGGCGAAGAGAAGCTGCACGACCCGGAAATCCTGGATCGTTTCGTCGAAATCTGCGGCGGCAAAGACTCGCGCATCAGCATCATCCCGACCGCGAGCGAACTCGAGGATACCGGCCGCAACTACGAAAAGCTTTTCCGCAGGCTCGGTGTGAAGCACGCCAGGGTGCTCGAATTCGAGACCCGGGAGGATTGCCAGTCAAGCAGCGAACTCGAGTATATCGACAAATCGGACGGTGTCTTCATGACCGGCGGTAACCAGCTGCGCCTGTCGACGACCATCGGCGGCACCGAGGTCGCGCAGCGTATCCGGCGGCGCAACGTCGCGGGAATGCATGTGGCCGGGACGTCAGCGGGAGCGGCATTCATGCCCGAACACATGATTGCGGGCGGCATCGAGGGCAGCACGCCGCATCCCGACATGGTGACGATGGCGCCCGGACTGGGCCTGACCAACAAGTTCATCATTGATCAGCATTTCCGTGAGCGAGACCGTCTCGGGCGCCTGCTCACGGCGCTGGCATATAACCCGTTTGCGGTCGGCCTCGGCCTGGACGAAGACACGGCCGCGTTCATACGCCCCGACGAACAGCTCGATGTCGTCGGCAGCGGCGGTATTACGGTCATCGACCCGACAGAACTGAGTTATTCTTCCATGGACCAGGCTCGCCGAGGGGACCCCGTGAGCCTGATCGGTGTAAAGCTGCACATCCTGATCGCGGGCGGGCACTTCGACGCGGTGACCCGAGAGGCAAGAGCCACGCTCGCCGGATAGCGGCACGACAGGACTACAACAATGAAAATCGTCAGTACCAACGTCTATGTTGGTCCGAATATCTGGGCCCACTTCAGGGTCATTCGTCACATCATCGACCTCGGTGAGCTCGAGGCGTGGCCGACCGGCCGGCTCGGTGAAGCTTTTATCGAGCCGTTGCTCGAGGTACTGCCGGGCCTGGATGAACACGGTTGCTCTTACAAGGAGCCGGGCGGATTCGTGCGGCGCCTGCGCGAGGATGAAGGCACCTGGCTGGGACACGTCATGGAGCACGTGGCGATCGAATTACAAAACGTCGCCGGTTCGCCCGTTACCTACGGCCGCACGCGGTCGATCGAGGGAGAACCGGGCCATTACAACATGGTGTTCCAGTACAAGGACGAAGCGGTTGGTCGCGAGGCCAGCGCGCTTGCGCTGAATCTGTTACTGAGCCTGTTGCCGGACGAAATAAAGCCCGACGACGCACCGCCGTCCGACTGGGACTTTGAACAAGAGCGCGACAGCTTTATCCGTTACGCGCAGGCGCGGGCCCTGGGACCCAGCACCGCCTCGCTGGTGCGCGCGGCGGAGTCGCGGGACATCCCGTGGCTGAGGCTCAATCGTTACAGCCTCGTGCAGTTCGGGCACGGCCGCTTCCAGCAACGCATCCAGGCGACGACGACCGGCAAAACCGGCAACATCGCCGTGGAACTTGCCGGCGACAAGGAAGAAACCAACGGTATCCTGCGCGACCTCGGACTTCCGGTGCCCGAGCAGCGCCTCGTTCGCGGCCGTAGCGATGCGGTGCGTGCGGCGAAGGCCATCGGTTTCCCGGTGGTCCTGAAACCGCTCGCCGGGAATCACGGCCGCGGCGTGTCGATCAACCTGAAGACGGCTGAAGAGATCGAAGTTGCGTTCGAGAAAGCTCAGGAACACGGCCGGACAGTTATCGTGGAGAGCCACATCGAGGGCTACGATCACCGCCTCCTCGTTATCGACGGCAAGCTCGTCGCCGCGGCCAAGCGCGAGCCCGGACACGTCGTGGGTGATGGTCGCCACACCATCGAACAGCTCGTGGACATCGTCAACGAAGACCCGCGCCGTGGTGTCGGTCACGAAAAAGTGCTGACGCGTCTCGAGTTCGATCACCAGGCTGAGCGCCTGCTGAAGAAGATCGGCTACGACAGGGACACGCTGCCGGCGAAGGACGAGGTCGTCTATTTGCGCTCCACCGCAAACCTTTCGACGGGCGGCACGGCCATCGACGTCACCGACACCATTCACCCCGACAACCGGGAGATGGCGATCCGCGCAATAAGCGCCATCGGTCTCGACATCGGCGGCGTCGATTTCCTGACCAAGGACATTACGCTTTCCTACCGCGAAGCCGGCGGCGCGATCTGCGAGGTCAACGCCGGTCCGGGCTTTCGCATGCACGTTGCGCCGAGCGAAGGCACGCCGCGTGACGTCGGCGGCGCCGTCGTCGACATGCTGTTTCCGCCCGGCGCGCCGACCCGCGTGCCGATCGCCGCAGTCACGGGCACCAACGGCAAGACGACGACATCGCGGATGCTGGCGCACATTCTGAAGCTTTCCGGATTCACGGTCGGACTGACCTCGACCGACGGCGTCTATATCGACGGCAAGCTTAGTGTCTCGGGCGACATGACCGGCCCGAAGTCGGCTCAGATGATCCTGCGAGATCCTTCGGTCGACGCGGCCGTCATGGAGACGGCGCGCGGCGGCATGTTGCGCAGCGGTCTTGGATTCGAGCGCTGTAACGTTACCGCCTGCCTGAACGTGTCCGCCGATCATCTCGGCCTGCGCGGCATCGACACCATCGAGCAGCTCGCGGAGGTCAAGCGCGTGCCGGTCGAGATAGCGACGGACGCGGCCGTGCTGAACGCGGACGATCCCCTCTGCCTGCAGATGGCGGACTACACCGATGCGAACCGCCTTTCCTATGTGACCATGAACCCGTCGCACGCACTGGTAAAGCAGCACATCAATGCGGGCGGGCAGGCCTTCGTGCTCGAACAGGCGATGAACGGTCACATGATCACGATCTACGATGGCGAGACGCACACACCGCTACTGTGGACGCACCTGATTCCCGCTACGATCGAAGGCCGCGCCATGCACAACGTGCAGAACGCCATGTTTGCGGCCGCCCTCGCGTACAACATGGGCGTCGGCCTGGAAGATATCCGCCACGGCCTGCGCACCTTCGATACGACCTTCTTCCAGGCACCCGGCCGCATGAACATCTACGACGAACATCCCTTCAGGGTGATGCTCGACTACGCTCACAATCCTGCCGCGGTGAAGGCTATTTGCGACGTCGTCGACCGGTTCGACGTGGACGGCCGTCGCATCATTGTGCTCGCGGCACCCGGCGATCGCCGCGACCAGGACATCCGGGACATCGCGGCTACTGCCGCCGGACGATTCGATCACTACATCTGCCGTCGCGACGACAATCCGCGCGGCCGCGGACCGGACGAGGTACCCGTGATGCTCAAGGACAGGCTCCTCGAAGACGACGTATCCGCAGATACCATCGAGGTGATTCCCGACGAGCAGGAGGCGACGCTGCGCGCGCTCGAAATGGCGGCGCCCGGCGACCTGGTGCTGGTGCTCGGCGACAACGTCAAGCGCACCTGGAAACAGATCATCTATTTCAACTCGGGCGCGCACGGCGAGGAGGTGAAGAGCAAGGCGCCGGTAACCCTCGAGCTTCCGGAAACCGAAGATTTCACCTTCGACGCCAAAATCGAGCTGATCAGCGATGAGCGCGGCGTCCGCATCGCAAGGGAAGAAGCAGACTAGGGCCTGCCGAACCAGGGCGGAATGATGCAGTTTCTCGATGCGCGCAGATTGACCGGGCCGAGCCTGCTGTTCGATAGCTACGGCAGCATCCTCGACGTGGCCTGTTCCGCAGAGGAGGCGGAGCGCCTGGTTCCGGCCTGGAAAAAGCACGTCGGCCGCATGCTGGCCGAACTCGGCTGGAATGATGCCGAGTTTGCGACGGCGAGTCTCGAGGGAGGCGTCAGCCTGGCATTCACGGCACCAATCGACGCGCTGTACGCGGCATCGGCAGTCAACGAGTGGGCGTGGTCGGCCTGCGACCACGAACTCGATGGCGCCGACGCGCCCGACTTTTCGAAAGCGCTGGAGGAGATCCGCGACGCGATTGCGGAAGAGGCAAACCCCGCGCTCGCGGAACTCGAAGCCCGGGCCACGGCACGCGGCGTCACGATGCTCTGGGATGATGACGAGGTTTCCCTCGGGCTCGGCAGGCACTCACAGACCTGGCCGGTGCGCGAGCTTCCCGATCCGCATTCGCTTGACTGGGACCTTTTCCGCGACGTGCCGACGGCGCTCGTTACCGGTACCAACGGCAAGACCACGACCGTCAGGCTGGCAACGCATATCCTGCGCGCCGCGGGCTACACGGTGGGCATGAGTTCCACGGACTATATCGCGGTCAACAACGAAGTCATCGACCGCGACGACTGGTCCGGGCCGGGCGGCGCGCGCACTGTCCTGCGCCACAAGGACGTCGACGCAGCAATACTCGAGACGGCGCGCGGTGGGCTCCTGCGCCGCGGTCTCGGCGTATACGCGGCAAACGCGGCGGTCATAACCAACATTGGCCGCGATCATCTCGGCGATTTCGGTTCGCGCAGTCTCGACGAGCTGATGGACATCAAGTGGATCGTGAGCCGTGCGGTGCGCGACAACGGCACGCTGATCCTGAACGCCGACGATGCCAGGCTCGTCGGCAGCGCCCGCGATTACCCGGGAACCCTGGCCTGGTTCTCGCTCGATCCCGGCAACCCGGTCGTCCTGTCGCACACCAGCGGCGGCGGCACGGCATATGTCCAGCAGGGCGGCGAACTGGTGAAGATCGAGGGTGAGACTCGCGAACCTCTTTGCAGCGTGGCCGACATACCGATCACTTTGAATGGTGCCGCCCGCCACAACACCGCGAATGCGCTTGCCGCAGCGGCGCTGACCGCCGCCATGGGCGTATCGATGGCGGACATCCGCCGCGGCCTGACGACCATGACCCAGGAAGAGAATCCGGGACGCGGCAACGTCTTCGAAGTCGATGGCTTCAAGGTCATCATCGACTTCGCGCACAATCCGCAGGCGATCGAGGCCCTGCTCGACATGGCAGCGGCAATGCAGGGCGAACGCAAGGTGCTTTGCTTTGCGCAGGCCGGCGACCGGCCCGACGATCTCATTCGGGAGTTGGCGCGCAACGCCTGGAAAAAAGGACTCGATCGCGTCATCGTCTCGGAACTCGCGCATTACTACCGCGGGCGAGGCCCGGGTGAGGTCTACGGCCTTATAAGAGACGAGCTTCTGAATTGCGGCGCGCGCGACGACCAGATAGAGCACAACGACGAGGAAATCGAGTCGTTCGATTCGGCGCTCGCCTGGGCGCAACCCGGGGACCTCGTGATCATGCTCGCGCTGGAGCGTTCCCCCGAACTGTACGATCGCATCGGCGCGAGCTAGGGCCCCGCGACAAAATTCACAATCGCGGCCGCGATTCTGCCGGTGCTGTTGGGCGCGAGGATGTCGCCCGCGAGTACGTGGTGGCTCGGATCCTCCGCGTCCTCGATCTCGATGAATCGTTTGCGGGGCGCGCTTATTCGCTCGAATGCCTGTCGCGTGGCTTGCGCCGATACGACTTTGTCCTGCGGCGACTGGAGCACCAGCAGGTTCTGCTCGAGCTGCATGGGCAGGCGTGAATTGAGCAGATCGACGAGACGCATCACTTCCACGGCAGCCTCGATCGGATAACTGGTCGACCAGTAGCGTGCCTGCAGCTCGTTGTGCGCGTCCCAGCTCCGGGTATCACCGGCAACGAGTCTCGCGATCAGCGGACCTGCGGGCCGGGTCAGCCAGCCGGCCTTGCCATCCCTGGGCTGCAGGTTCGGCGATATCAGCACGATGTCAGATACGGTCCGCGCAGTCGGGTGATCGCTCATCGCGAGCGCCAAAGTGCCGCCGGTCGAGGTCCCGATTACGACGATCTTCTCGCCCAGCCGCGCGCCGACCGCAAGCGCCTCGGCGGCATCGGCGAGCCAATGCTCAGCCCGCACGGCATCCATCGGCCGCTCCAGGTGACCGTGACCGGCAAGCCGTGTTTCGAACAGGTTTGCGGCGAGCGACTTGGCGACGCGCTCGGCCAGCGGCGCCGTTTCCTGGCGCGTGGCGGAAAAGCCATGCAGGTTCACTACCACGTAGGCCGTACGTTCCCCCGGCTGACCGTACCAGGTCACGCGCTTCTCGGTCTCGGGTATCAGCGCGTATTGCGACGCCACCTGTTGCTCGCTATCGGCCAGCCAGGCCTCGATGTCGCTTGGCAGTTGCGGAGCTACCGCAGCATTGACGAGTGCCGGGGGTGTATTCATGTATGCAACACCGCCGACGAGGGCGAGCAACAGGGCACTCAGGACTATCTTGCGCTGCGCCATTTATTCCAGGCCGAGGATCAGGTCCCAGTGTTTCTTCTCGATGGGCATTATGGACAGGCGGTTGCCGCGGCGCAGCAGGACCATGCCGTCGAGCCCGTCCTGCGCTTTGAGTTCGGCGAGCGTTATCGGCCGCGAGAGCTTGCGCACGAAGTCGACGTCAACGAGGATCCAGCGCGGGTCTTCCTCGCTGCTTTTGGGATCACAGTACTTCGACTCCGGGTCGAACTGCGTGGGATCCGCGTAGGGTTTGCTGGCGACCTTCATGATGCCGACGATGCCCGGTTCCTTGCAGTTGGAGTGATAGAAGAAGACCTTGTCGCCAATGCGCATATCGTCGCGCATCATGTTGCGGGCCTGGTAGTTGCGGATACCGTCCCACATCTCGCGGCCATCGCGTTCCAGGTCGTCGATGCTGTAGGCATCGGGTTCGGATTTCATCAGCCAGTAAGCCATATCTTCTGCCAATTGCAGCTATCCGGGGGCGCGAAGTTTATCATGCGAGGGCGGCGAATCGACCCGACAGGTTTCGTCATTGACTGCGGCAATTCCGGTGCAGGAACGGCGGCGGGCTGTGGTACGATGACGCGCCAAAAAGAACCGCTCAAGGGACCGATATGGCAAACGTGTTGGCCAATATTTTCGGTGCATCACCAGTGATGCCGCTCGAGAAGCACATCGAAGTCGCGCATCGATGTGCCAAGAAACTGCGGCCGTTTTTCTCAGCGGCGGTCAGCGGAGACTGGGAAACGGCGGCAGAGGTCCGCAGCGAGATCGAAGCCCTCGAACACGAAGCCGACAATCTGAAGAAAGAGATTCGACTGAATCTGCCGAAAAGCCTGTTCATGCCCGTTCCACGCGAGGACCTGCTCGAGCTGCTGCTGGTGCAGGACATGATTGCGAACCTTGCAAAGGACGTATCCGGGATTGTAATGGGCCGCCGCATGCAATTTCCGGAGCCGCTTGCCGGGCAATTCCTCGATTTCGTAGATCGCAATATCGACGCCACCAAGCAGGCGCGCAAGAGCGTGCGCGAACTCGACGAGTTATTTACGGCCGGGTTCCGGGGTGCCGAGGTCAACCTTGTCGAGGGGCTCATTGAAGAGCTCGACAGGATCGAAACCGATACCGACGACAAGCAGGCCGAATTACGGGCAGCGCTCTACGAGATAGAAGACACGCTGAAGCCCGTCGATGCCGTTTTCATGTACCAGGTCATCGAACTGACCGGGGAAATTGCGGACATGGCCGAACGTGTCGGCCGCCGACTCGAGCTATTGCTCTCCCACTAATAAGCAAGAATAACGGGGAGCGGTCCCCGGGGGCATATTCATGGAAGCAGCCACGATTTATATCGTCCTCGCGGCAGTGTTCGGCCTTTTCATGGCCTGGGGAATCGGCGCGAACGATGTTGCCAACGCGATGGCGACATCGGTGGGTTCCAAGGCGCTCACGATCAAGCAGGCGATCCTCGTTGCCGCGGTATTCGAATTTCTCGGCGCAGTTTTGGCGGGCGGCGAGGTTACGTCGACGATCCGCAAGGGCATAGTGGATGCCGAACTTCTGGGGGAAACGCCCGAGTTGCTCGTCTACGGCATGCTGGCCGCGCTGCTCGCGGCCGGCACGTGGTTGTTCCTGGCATCGCACAAGGGCTGGCCGGTTTCCACGACTCACTCTATCGTGGGCGCGATCGTGGGTTTCGCCGCGGTAGGCATCGGCGTAGACGCGGTCCGCTGGGAAAAAGTCGGCACGATCGTCATGAGCTGGGTCGTCTCGCCGCTTACCGCGGGATTCATCGCCTTTCTGATCTATCTGAGCGTGCAGAGGCTGATCCTGCGGCAGGATGACCCGCTGGCGCGTGCCAAGCGTTTTGTACCCGTGTACATCTTCCTCGCCGCTTTCACTATCACGCTGGTTACGATCCTCAAAGGTCTCAAACACGTCGGGCTCGAAATTTCTATCGGCGATTCGTACCTGTTGGCGATCTCCATCGCAGTCGTCATCGCAGTAATCGGGGCCATTGCGATCAAGCGGATCCAACCGGACCCCAAGATCGAGAAGAAAGATCACTTCTACACCGTAGAGAAAGTATTCGGCGTATTGATGGTGGTTACCGCATGTTCCATGGCTTTTGCACACGGATCGAACGACGTGGCCAATGCGATCGGGCCCCTCGCAGCCGTGATCAGCGTGGCCAGTACCGGCGCGGTCGCCGCGAAAGCCTCGTTACCTCTCTGGGTACTCATGCTGGGCGGCGGCGGCATCGTGATCGGGCTCGCCACTTACGGTATTCGAGTGATTGCGACGGTCGGCAGAAAAATCACTCAGCTGACACCGAGTCGCGGGTTTGCCGCCGAGCTCGCCGCGGCGACGACGATTGTCATCGCATCCGGTACGGGCATACCCATCTCCACCACGCACACTCTCGTCGGTGCGGTGCTCGGCGTAGGCCTTGCGCGCGGAATCGAGGCAATCGATCTGCGAGTCGTGACGCGAATTTTTGTTTCGTGGGTGATTACGATTCCCGCAGGCGCGTTCCTCGCGATCCTGTTCTTCTTTATTTTCAAGGCCGTTCTGCCCTGAGCCGGATTGTCTCGCAGCGGTTGCTGTGTTTTGATCGCGGACTACATCAAAGGCCGGAACGATTCGCGATGCGTAAACTGATTACCTTTCTCGCAGCCTCCTTTTTGCCGCTGACTTTCGCTCTTGCGCAGTCGAGCGATGTGCCAATCGTTCGCTACAGTGACCTGCGGCACCCGGTTTTCGGGGCCAACGGCATGGTGTCGTCGCAAAACGCACACGCAACTGAAGTCGGCGCACAGGTGCTCGCCGACGGTGGCAACGCTGTCGACGCCGCGGTAGCGGTCGGTTTCGCCCTGGCCGTGACGTTGCCGCGCGCGGGTAACCTCGGCGGCGGTGGTTTCATGCTGGTGCACGATGCCGGCTCGGACGAGACGGTTGCGATCGACTATCGCGAGGCAGCGCCCGTGCGCGCCGTTCGCGATATGTTTCTCGACGGCGATGGCAACGTCGACAAGGATAAGGCTCGTTTCAGCCACCTGTCCGCCGGCGTGCCGGGGACCGTGGCCGGCCTCTGGCGTGCGCACCAGGACTACGGGCGATTGCCGTGGAAGCGCGTCGTCGAACCGGCCGTCCGGCTGGCCCGCGACGGCTTCGAAGTCACCTACGATCTTGCCGGATTGCTGGCCTCACGGAAGGAGCGCTTGTGCCGTTTCGAGGCGGCCTGCCGTTATTTTTACAAGCCGGGTGGCGAACCGTACGGGCCGGGCGAGCGCTTCATGCAGCCGGATCTTGCCGATACGCTGGAGGCGATCGCCAACGATGGCCCTGATGCGTTCTACAGGGGTGAGATTGCGAAAAAAATCGTCGCTGAAATGGAAAAGCATGGCGGGCTGGTCGATGCCGGGTCGCTCGCTGCCTATGAGCCCGCGATTCGCGACGCGGCACGCGGTACTTATCGCGGTTACGAGGTCCTCACGATGCCGCCGCCGAGTTCGGGCGGCATCCACATCGTGCAGATGTTGAACATTCTTGAAAATTTCCCGATGGACGAGTTCGGATCCGGCAGCGCCGACGCGGTGCACGTGCTGGCAGAATCCGCGCGCCTTGCCTACGCCGACCGCAGCAAGCACCTTGGCGACCCGGACTATTACGACGTCCCGGTCGAGTGGCTCATGAGCAAGGCATATGCCAGGGAACTTGCGGCGGGCATCGACCTGGAGCAGGCGCGGCCGTCCTCCGACGTCGCGCCGGGCGTGCCGCCCGCGTACGAGAGTCCCGACACTACCCACTACTCGGTCATCGATCGCGAGGGCAACGTGGTCTCCAACACGACGACGCTGAACTTTTCCTTCGGCTCGGGGATCGCGGTCACCGGCGCAGGCTTCCTGCTCAACAACGAGATGGACGACTTTTCGGCGAAAGCCGGCGTGCCGAATGCGTATGGCCTGATAGGTCACAAAGCGAACGAGATCGAGAGCGGCAAGAGGCCGCTCAGTTCGATGACGCCAACGATCGTGCTGAACGATGGCGAGGCGTGGTTCGCGACCGGCAGCCCGGGCGGCAGCCGCATCATCACCACGGTTTTGCAGATGATCGTCAACGTCATCGATCACGGCATGAACATCGCGGAGGCCGAAGCGGCGCCGCGCATGCATCACCAGTGGCTCCCCGATCTGTTGCAGCTAGAGTCGGGATTCAGTCCGGACACGATCCGGATACTCGAGGCCCGCGGTCACAAGATCGCGGCAACGCAATGGTCCATGGGCAGCCTGCAGACGGTTGCCTACAAGGACGGCGTGTTCAGGGGTTCCTCCGATCCCCGGCGCCCCAACGCGGCAAGCATTGCGCCAGCGCGCGACTAGACCGATCGCAGGTACCACTCGTAGTCGAGCAGGCTGATCGTATTGTGAAATGCCGCGGATTCCGCGCGCCGGTTGCCGAGGAAGTAGTGGCAGTAGTCCTTGCCGAGATAGACCGGCAAGACCTTGCTGCGCGAGAATTTGTCGAGCGCCGCATCCCAGCGGACGGGAATCCGCGTTTTGAGCGAAACAACCTCGCCTTCTTCGACCATGCGACCCGGATCGCACTTGCTGGTCAGCCCGTGATGTACGCCGGCAGCGATAGCCGCCGTGACCAGATAGGGATTTGCGTCCGCACCGGAGACGCGGTGTTCGAAGCGCAGGTTCTTCTCGTCCGACATGGGCACGCGCACCGCAACGGCGCGATGGTTGACGCCCCAGTTCGGTTCGACCGGGGCAAACATTTCCGGCCGTAGCCGCCGGTAGGAGTTGGCGTTGGGCGCGAAGATCGCCGTGCTCTCGGGCATGGTCTGGAGGAGGCCGCCGACCGCGTGCCGCAGTCTTGCGGAGAACGGCGGCGAGGCCATCTTTTCCTTACCCTGTGAGAAGTAGTTGACGCCGTTCTCGTCCACCAGGCTCATGTGAACGTGCAGCCCGCAACCGCTCTCTTCCTCGAAAGGCTTGGCCATGAAACACGCGACGAAGCCGTGCTTGCGCGCGGCTGCCTTGACGATGCGCTTCAGAAGCACCGAATTATCGCAGGCCAGAACGGGATCGGTGACGTGCCGCAGGTTTATCTCGAATTGCCCTTGCGCAAACTCGGAAATAGCCGATTCGGCCGGGACGCCCTGGGCCTCGCACCAGGCGTACACATCGTTGAGGAACGCTTCGACTTCCCAGAGGTCGTCGTGACTGTAGACCTGGGTACCCGGTTGCGGTAAGCCCAGGGCCGGCACACGCGGCGTCCCCGGTGTCGGCGTATCGGCCTCTGCGTCGAGCAGGTAGAACTCGAGTTCGGTCGCCATGACGACCTTGAGGCCTTTCTTGTGAAGTGGCTCGAGTGCCTTTTCCAGCACGGTTCGCGGGTCCGCGAAGAACGGCGTGCCGTCTTCCTCGTGGAATCGGAACATGGCCTGCGCCATCGGGCGTTCCGACCAGGGCACCGGCGCAATGCTGCCCGGCACCAGCCGGCATGCCCTGTCGGGATCGCCGTCCGCCTCGCCGAAGGGAAATCCGGGAACCGTGTAGCCCAGCCCGTCGAGCAACACGATGCCGGCGCACATCGAGAAACCGTTATCGCAAACCTTCTGCATGTCCTCTGCCTGGATGCGCTTGCCCTTGAGGAAACCGTGCATGTCGGCCACCAGCAATTCCATGGACAGGGTATCGGGCTGCGCCTTCAGGAGTCTGCCAAGTTCGGCTTTCAGGGGATTTGTCTTTCGTTGCGCCACAAATCGCATGTTAACATTCCGGAAATCACAAGCGGCAGGAATAAGAACATCATAATCAAGCACCTGTACGCCCGTTTCCGGATCATTCGCGGCCTTTGCGTCGGCTTCGGTTTGTTTGCATGCGCACCGGGTGCGGCGGCCATCGAGGCCGATGTTCCCGGCATCGTGCTCGACGACGTGCCGTTCGAGATCGTCATCAGTGGCGCGCCGGCCGGGGATTCGGTCGAGGCCCGGCTCGACGGCAAACGTGTTGTGGCCACGGCCGATGACTCCGGTACGGCCACGCTGGCAGACCTGGTCGTTAGCGGTAGCGGCCATTTCACGCTTGACTACGCGGCGGGCGCGGAGACCGGTTCCGTCGAGCTGCGCGTAATGCCGGGCTGGGTTTCATTGCTGCCGGCGTTTACGGCGATTGCCGTTGCGCTGATTATCCGCAGCGTCGTGCCGGCACTGCTGCTCGGGATCTGGCTCGGCGCGACAGCGCTGAATTCGTTTACGCTGAAAGGAGCGGCCGTCGGCCTGCTCGAATCCTTCGAGGTGTTTGTCGCCAGCACGGTCGCGAAGCCCGATCACGCGGCCATCATCCTGTTTACGATGATGATCGGGGGCATGGTGGGCATTATCACGCGCAACGGCGGCATGATGAGCATCGTGAAGATGGTCGTGAGCCGGGCAAAGACCGCGATGGGCGCCCAGGTGGCTGCATGGCTCATGGGGCTGATGATTTTCTTCGACGACTATGCGAACACGCTCGTCGTCGGCAACACCGCACGGCCCATAACCGATCAGCTGAAGATCTCCCGCGAAAAGCTCGCGTACATCGTCGACTCGACGGCGGCGCCCGTCGTGAGCATCGCACTGATCACGACCTGGATCGGCTACGAAGTCAGCCTGATCGACGCAGCGCTGCAGGACATCAGCGAACTGGCCGACGTACCGGCGTATGCGATCTTCCTGCAGTCGATCCCTTACAGCTTTTACCCGATCCTCGCGATCGTCTTCGTGTTCATGGTTGCGGTTACCGGTCGCGATATGGGGCCGATGTACGCGGCGGAGGTACGCGCGCGCAAAGGCGACGTATTCTCAGTCGGCGATGACGGCGCGGATTCGGCGAGCGGAGACACGCTGGAGCCGAAGCCCGACGTGCCGCCCCGTCCGGTGAACGCGTTCATACCAATCATCGTCCTGGTTGTGGCGCTGCTCGGCGGCCTTTACGCAACGGGCGACGGCGAAACGATCCGGGAGATCATCGGCGACGCGAATCCGTACAAGGCGATGATGTGGGCGTCCTTCATGGGCGCGCTGACGGCGGCGGCGATGTCCATAGGGCAACGCATCCTGACCACCCATGAGACCGTGGACGCCTGGTACGGCGGTGTGCGGGCCACGCTGTTCGGCATGATCGTGCTGGTGCTCGCATGGTCCATGGCCGATGTCACCACGGCGCTGAACGCCAAGGGCTACCTCATAACCATCCTCGGCGAGTCGATGCCCGCCGCCTGGGTGCCCGCGGGCGTATTCGTGCTTGCGGGCGTGACGGCATTTGCGACCGGGACCAGCTGGGGCACGATGGGCATCCTGGTGCCGCTCGTAATACCGCTGGCGTGGGCGGTGATGAGCGTCAACGGCATGACCGAGGCGGGCGACATGCACATTCTCTATTCGTCTGTCTCCTGCGTTCTCGCCGGTGCTGTTTGGGGCGACCACTGCTCGCCGATCTCCGATACCACGGTATTGTCATCGATTGCGTCGGGGTGCAACCACATCGAACATGTCCGCACCCAGTTGCCGTATGCATTGCTGGTCGGTCTCGTTGCTATCGTGATCGGCACGGTGCCGGGCGGTTACGGCGTGCCGCCGTGGGTGTCGCTGCTCGGCGGCGGCGTTGTCCTTTATGTCGTCTTGCGGCTGCGGGGGCGGCAGGCCGACGCCGCGGCGGCCGAGTGAGCCGCTTGCAATCTATACTCGGCGGCACCGCCTAGCGTATCCTTTAGCCTTCAAACCGTAGAGGAGTGCCGGGGTTTGTCCCCATATGCGCCCGAAACCCATTATCGGCGTGCCGGCGGATCGTCGCGTTCTCGAGCCCCATCCATTTCACATGGCGGGGGAAAAATACCTGAAGGCCGTTATCGAGGCCGCAGACGCGGTCCCGCTGATCGTCCCTGTGCTAGCGGATGACCTCGCTATCGACGAACTCGTGGACCAGGTCGACGGGGTATTGCTGACGGGCAGCCCGAGCGACCTGGAACCGCGGCATTACGGCGGCGAGTCCGACGATCCTGATGCGTTACGCGATCCGCACCGCGACGCGCTCACGTTGCCGATTGCCCGGCACGCGCTGGAAACGGGCGTGCCCCTGTTCGCCATCTGCCGCGGATTCCAGGAACTCAATGTCGTGCTTGGCGGTACGCTGCACCAGAAGGTAAGCGATGTGGCCGGATACCATAGCCACAAGGAGAACCCGGACGATCCGCTGGACGTTCAGTACGGGCCCTCGCACCCGGTCACGCTGGTAGAGGGCGGTTTGCTCGCTCGCCTCGCCGGCGCCGGGGAAGTCATGGTGAATTCCCTGCACGGGCAGGGCATTGCACGGCTGGCGGACGACGTTACGGTCGAGGCGGTGGCCGACGATGGGTTGATAGAGGCCTTCACGGTCGATGGTGCCACGGCGTTTGCGCTGGCGGTGCAGTGGCACCCGGAATGGAAAGCGACCAGCAACAAATTTTCGAGCGCGATGTTCGAGGCATTCGGTGACGCGTGCCGGGAGCGTGCCGGCAAACGGCAGGTGTAATAGTGAGTAAAGACGAAGTTTTTCAGCCCTGGTTCACGAAGAGAGGCATCGAGGACGTAGAGGCGTTCGTGCCGGATATGGCGGGCTCGGCACGCGGCAAAGTGATCCCGGCCGCCAAGTTCGGTACCGGCGAAATGAAGATGCCGGAGTCGATTTTTTCACAGACGGTCTCGGGCGATTTCATCGACGACCCGAACAATGTCGAGGATCGCGACATGCTGCTGGTACCGGATGCCACAACGTTGCGGCCCGTTCCCTGGGCGACCGATCCTGCGGCATCGGTGTTTCTCGATTGCTACCGTCGTGACATGACGCGAGTGCCCACGTCGCCGCGCGGTGTGCTGCGAAGGGTACTGGCGAAATTCGAATCCAGCGGCTGGATACCCGTGGTTGCGCCAGAGGTCGAATTCTACCTGCTGAGCCCGCACTCGGACCCCATGAAGGAAGCCGAGCCGCCGGAGGGACGTCTGGGCTGGACGGAAGGCGCGCGGCAGCCCTACAGCATCGATACGATGAACGATTTCGATCCGTTTATTAACGATGTCTACGCCTATTGCGAGGACCAGGGGATTCGCATCGATACCCTGTCCCAGGAGGCCGGGCCGGCGCAGTTCGAGATAAATTTCCTGCACGGTAACGCGGTGGATCTTGCCGACCAGGTATTCCTCTTCAAGCGCACCGTGCGGGAGGCGGCGATCGAGCATGAGATGCACGCGACGTTTCTTGCGAAGCCGATGTCGGAGGATGCGGGCAGCGCGCTGCACATTCACCAGAGCGTGGTGGACAAGCAGGGCAACAACATATTCTCCACGCCCGATGGCGAGCCGAGTGAGCTGTTCTACGGTTTCCTGGGCGGACTGCAGCGCTACATGCCCGATGCCATGCTGATCTTCGCGCCCTACGTCAACTCCTACCGCCGATTTCTGAATCCGGACTCGTCGCCAGTCAATCTCGCCTGGGCGATCGACAATCGCACGGTCGGCCTGCGCGTGCCCGACGGGTTAGCGGACGCGCGCCGTATCGAGAATCGAGTTGCCGGGTCGGACGTGAACCCGTACCTCGCGATTGCGGCGACGCTTGCCTGCGGTTACCTTGGCATGGTGGAAGGGTCAACCCCGACAGATCCGATATCGGGCAGCGCGTACGGCAGTGAATTCAAGCTGCACTGGCACATCTATTCGGCGATCGAGGCGCTGCGTGACAGCAACGCGATGCGGAGTATGCTCGGCGACGAGTTCGTCACCTTGTACTGCGGGCTCAAGCACGCCGAGTTCATGGAGTTCGAAGAGATCATCACGCCCTGGGAGCGTGAGATCCTGATGTTCAACGTATGACCGAGGTAACGCATGGCGGCGATTGAAAAGCGATCTCGACAGGACTGGCAGGAACTGGACAAAGATCACCACCTGCATCCGTTCACGGACCACAAGGCACTGCACGAGAAACGATCGCGTATCATTACGCGTGCCGAAGGTTCGTATATTTTCGACGCTGACGGCAACCGCATTCTCGACGGCATGTCCGGGCTCTGGTGCGTCAACGTCGGTTACGGCCAGCAATCACTCATCGATGCCGCGACACGGCAGCTGCAGGAACTGCCTTACTACAACAATTTCTTCCAGTGTGCGCACCCGCCGTCGATCGAACTTGCTTCGATCCTGCAGGAGATCAGCCAGCCGCAGTTCAACCGGGTGTTTTTCGCCGGGTCCGGATCCGAGTCCAACGACACCGTGGTGCGCATGGTGCGTACCTACTGGGACCTGATGGGCCAGCCACAGCGTCACACGATCATCAGCCGCAAGAACGCCTACCACGGCTCGACCGTCGCGGCAGCGAGCCTCGGCGGGATGAAGCCCATGCACCGCCAGAGCGGCCTGCCGATACCGGGCATCGAGCACATCGACCAGCCCTACTGGTTCGGCAGCGATCGCAGTCTTTCCCCCGACGAATTCGGCCTGGCCACCGCCAGGGCGCTCGAGGAGAAGATCCGCGAGATCGGCACTGACAAGGTGGCCGCGTTCATCGGCGAGCCCGTGCAGGGAGCCGGCGGCGTCATCATTCCCCCCGATACCTACTGGCCGGAGATCCAGCGCATCTGCGACGAGTACGGCATTCTGCTGATTTCAGACGAGGTCATCACCGGGTTCGGGCGTCTCGGAGAATGGTTCGGCGCCGATCATTTCGGCACGCGGCCGGACCTGATGCCGTTTGCGAAGGGCGTGACCTCGGGCTATCTGCCGCTTGGCGGCGTCCTCGTCGGCGACCGCGTTGCGGACGTGATGATCGAGAAGGGCGGCGAGTTCTTTCACGGCTACACCTACTCGGGTCACCCGGCGGCCTGTGCCGTTGCGATCGCAAACATTCGCCTGATCCAGGAGGAAGGGCTCGTCGGCCGGGTGAAGAACGACATCGGCCCATACCTGCAGGAACGTTGGCACAAGCTTGGCGAGCACCCGCTCGTCGGCGATACGCGCATGATCGGGCTGATGGGCGCGCTGGAACTCGTCGCGGACAAGGAGACGCTCGAGCGATTCCCGGAGAAGCGGGGCGCCGGCACGATCTGCCGCGACATGTTCCTCGAGAACGGCCTGGTGCTGAGAGCGGTGGGCGACACTATGGTCTGCGCACCACCGCTGGTGCTGAAGCCTGAGGAAGCCGACGAACTCGTGGACACGGCCTGGAAGTGTCTGGACCTGACCGCAGAGGCGCTCGCGCCCTGACTGTCCGCGCGGAGTAATTGCTTGAACAAGAAAGTCACCGATCACGCGATCGTACGCGAAGAGCTCTACGGCACGACGCCGGAACCGACCTACGGCGGGGCGCTGTCGTTCATGCGGCGCAAGTACACCACGGACATGAGCGGCGTGGACGTCGCGGTGACCGGCATACCGCTCGATACGGCAACGACCAACCGGCCGGGCGCGAGATTCGGCCCCAGGGCGATTCGTGCCGCGTCGTCGATCATGGCCTGGGAAAAGCCCTACGGCATGGAGTTCGATCCCTTTGACAAACTCGCGGTTGTCGACGCGGGCGACTGCTTCTTCGATCACGGGCGGCCGGAGAACACACCGGATGAGATCGAAGCGCACGCGTTCGGCATCATCGACCAGGGTCCGGCACTGTTATCGCTGGGGGGCGATCATTTCGTGTCGTACCCGTTGCTACGCGCCCATCAGCGCAAGCATGGCGGCGCGCTGTCGCTGCTGCATTTCGATGCCCACAGCGACACCTGGGCCGACGACAACGACCGCATCGATCACGGCACGATGTTCTGGTGGGCAGCAAAGAACGGCCTCGTCGATCCGGCCAAGTCGGTACAGATCGGAATCCGCACGACGAATCCGGATACGCTGGGCTTCAACATCATCGATGCGCCCGACGTGCACGCATCGGGCGTCGAAGCCGTCGTCGCAAGAACGCGCGAGATCCTCGGGGACCGGCCGGTCTACCTGACCTTTGACATCGACTGTCTGGACCCCAGCCACGCGCCGGGGACCGGAACTCCCGTGTGCGGTGGACTCACCACGCACCAGGCGATGGCCATACTCAGGGGGCTCGCCGGCATCAACGTCGTGGGTATGGACGTCGTCGAAGTTGCGCCCGCCTACGACGTCGGTGAGATCACGGCGCTGGCGGGAGCGCACCTGGCGATGGAGATGCTGTATCTGTACGCTCGCCGCCCGGATTTCTGACGGCGCGGCACAAATCAGGCAATGACTTTCTTGAGGCTGCTCTCGTAGTCAGATTTCGGCCGCACGCCGACGATGGTATCCACGATCTGGCCTTTGTCGAACAGCATGACGGTCGGGATCGAGCGAATGCCGTATTGCATCGCAACCTGCTGGTTCGAGTCGACGTCCACTTTTGCGACCTTAACCTGGCCGCCGTACTCCTGCGACAGGGATTCGATGACGGGACCGAGGACGCGGCAGGGGCCGCACCATTCAGCCCAGAAATCAACGAGCACCGGGGTGTCAGACTGCAGAACCTGGTCCGCGAAGTTATTATCCGTGACGGCTACCGGTTGCGTTGCTGCTTCGTTCATAATGTGCTTCTCCGTTAAAGCGGTCCAGAGATCTGGGACCGTGGCCGACGGTTTCAAGCGTTTTGACCATCGACAGGGTGCCAGTACTCAGATGAATTCGCTATACGGATATTCCGGAGGACCACAGTCATGAATGCGCCGGGCCTGGTGCGCTTCTTCGCGGAACGGCGCGATCGCGGCGCTCCGCTCGTGCTGGTCACTATCTTCGAAACCAGCGGCTCGACCTACAGCAAGGCGGGAACCCACATGCTGGTCGACGGCGAGGGCGATTTTCAGGGCATGCTATCCGGAGGCTGTCTCGAGGGTGACCTTGCGTTGCGTGCAAGCGAGGTGATCGACTCCGGCACCCCGCAGGCCGTTACCTACGATCTGGCCCAGGACGATGAACTTTGGGGTCTCGGCGTCGGCTGTGACGGCGTGATGCAGGTTTTCCTGCAGGCGTTGACGGATGCGAACGGCTACGAGCCCTTCCAGGCCATAGCTACAGCCATGCAGGGAGACAGGCAGGCGCGACTTGCGATCGTGATCGAGTCCGGGCACCCGGACGCACCGCCAGGCGCTGCGGCCATCGGCGAAGGGGATCGCGTTCGGGGGCTCGGTCTTGCGGATGGACCAGCTGGACGACTCTTGCAGGATGTCCAGCGACCGGCATATGAGCAAGTCACGCTGGATGATCACCCGGTCAGCGTCTTGCTGGCCGCAATACATCCGCCGCCGCGATTACTCGTGCTCGGTGCGGGGCCGGATGCTGAACCCGTTGTGCGCTTTGCCGCGGAGCTGGGCTGGCGTTGCACCGTCGTCGATCACCGCGATGCTTATGTCGAGAGCGGCAGCTTCGACGTCGCTGAAAAAGTGATCTGCCTGCCCGCGGGGGAAGTTGCCGCGGCCCTGGACCTGTCGCAGTACCATGCAGCAGTCATCATGAGCCATCACCTTGCAAGCGATCGTGCCTACCTGGAGCAGCTTGCAACGACCGACATGCTCTATGTCGGACTGCTGGGGCCTGCGGCCCGTCGCGACCGGCTGCTGTCGGAGCTCGGTGATAGCGGGCGCTCTCTTTCCAATCGTCTGCACGGGCCTGCCGGCATCGACATCGGCGGACGCGGTCCTGCGGCGATCGCATTATCGATTGTTGCGGAGGCTCAGGGCGTGCTGCAGGGGCGAATCGACTGATCAGTGCCGCGCGGCCCCATCGCCCGACAGGAAACAGCGAATGATCATGTTGGCGAGTTCGTCGAGCGCCTCTTTCGACTCAAAGTCGATATTGCTCGTGCCCTTTATCTCTTCGGAGAGTGCGAGCAACCCTCCGGCGGATACCCGGATCAAGTTGAACAGGAGGGCAGGATCACCCGGTACCGCGATGCCGAGTTCCTGCAGCTCACGCAGGGATTTCACGACGATCTCGAACAGGGGCCTCAGGTGATTCTCGACCAGCCAGTCGAGCCGCGCGGATGGACGACTGGACTCCTGCAGGATGAATTTGTGCAGCGCCGGCTGGCGGTGCGCATAGCGCACGTAGGTGCGGATGAACGTCTCGGCGCGAGCCCTGGGCTCGTCTTCCGGGATGTCCGCCGTCGCCTTGACCAGCGCAATATTGAATTCATGAAAAATCCGGTCGGCGGCAGCCCGCCATAACTGATCCTTGTTCTTGAAATGGTAGGTAATGAGGGGGTGATGCACGCCCGCCCGATCGGCGATGTCGCGCGTGGAAGTGCCTTTAAAGCCGTTTTCCGAAAAGGCCTCGATAGCCGCATCCAGCAATTTCTGCTGCGTTACGATGCTGCGTTGTTGTTGTTTTCTTGCAGGCCTTTGATCGCCTGCTGCCGCTCGATCAGACACGTCAGGACGCCCCGAATTTTTTCTCCAAGGCTAGACTAGCCCTAAACCGCGAAATGGTCCAGAAAGGACAGTTTTTGTGCGTGCCGAGGCGAGTCTCGGCTACTCGATCGCGAACATCATGCGCACGCCTGCGCGCTTTTCGACGACCTGCCCGTTCTCGACGACAGGCTCGAACTCCCATTTCGCGACGGCCTTCGTAGCGGACTCGACGAAAGTGTCGCCCGGGTCCGATCTGATGGCCTCGACGTCGGTGACGCTGCCATCAAGCGTGACGGTAAATACCACGTCCACCCACCCGGAGATATTGCGCCTCTCCGCGGATCGCGGGTAGCGGGGGGCCACGTACTTTGTGCGGTTCAGAGAGCTGGCGGCAACCGGCGTCTGCTGGCTTGCCGAAACCGGCTCTGCCGCTGCCTGCTGAGCCGGCTCGGTCGTTTCCTGCGTCGCCTCGGCAGCCGATTCCTCCGCTACAGGTTCGGCGACGTCCGCAGTGTCCCCGTCCGTCGTAGCCGAATCCGTCGTAGCAGAATCCGTCGTAGCCGAATCCGTCGGGGCCGCATCTGCGGCGACTGCTGCGGCTGCTGCAGTGGCTGCCACGGCTGTCGCTGCCGCGGCACGCTGCTGTTCGGCTTCGCGTTCGGCCGCCTGGCGTTGTTCTTCGGCGCGCTTCTCCGCTTCCCGGCGTTCCGCCGCGGCGCGACGCTCACGCTCCGCGCGCAGTCGATCCTGTTCAACGCGCTGACGAGCCTCGGCGAGCGCCTTGGTCGAGGCAGCGAGTTCCGCGCTTTGCGGATCGAGCTGACGCGCCTCGGCGAGCAGGGCCTCGGCCGTGCTAAAGCGTCCGCCATCGATTTCTTCGCGTGCCTGCAGCACTATCTTGCTGGCAACGACGGTCAGCCCGGTTTGCGCGGCGGCATTGCCGGGGTCGTTGCTCAGTGCGAGCTGGTAGTAATAACGTGCATTGTCGTTGGCGGGCGAGGTGAGAGCTTCCTCATCGAGCCTCTGGCCGGCCAGCGCGAGTACTTCGTCCACGCGCCGTTCGCTGCGCGCGTTGCGCAATTCTTCCTCGACGGCATCGATCTCACCGTCGTCCGCAACGCCGAGGGCACGCACATCGGCAATGGCCGTCATTGCGTCTTCGAGGCGGTTGTCGCGAATTGCCGTCCTCGCGGAGTCGATGTAATCGCGCAACTGCATCTGCGATACCTGTGCCGTGAGGAAAGACAGCCTGGGATGTTCGGGGTTTGCGCCCCGGACGCGCTCGAGTGCTGCGGCCGCGTCATCCGCACGGTATTCCAGTAATGCCGTTTCCGCCATGCCGAGCGCCTCGTCGAGCGTCGCGTCGAGTTCTGCTGCGGCGTAGGCATTGTCCGGTGCGGCGTTGACCGCGGTGACATAGAGCTCGATTGCGTTACTGCCCGGCGGGTTGAATATCTGTCCTGCATCTCGTGCGAGTCGAGCTTCCTCGAGCAGGTCGTCGACGTTGACAGCCGGCTGTTCACCAGTGCTGCCGAAATCGGGTGAGCCCTCGCTCAAGGAGGTGGTCGCCGACGGCCGCGGTTTGCTGACCGTGGCCTCATCGGATCCGCCGAACACCCAGAATCCGATCGCGGCGATGGCAACGACCGCGACCGCACCGATGCCGAGTAACTTCGGGTTGAATGACGAGGTATCGCCACTGTCGCCCAATGCGGCGGGCGCTGCAGCAGTCTCTTTCTTCGGCTCCTCGTTCGTCTTCCTGCCCGATATCGACTTGGTGACGGTCGAGACGATGCCGGTCATCGTCTCCGTAAAGCTGGAATCGTCGCCGAATGCATCGTCGAGGGCGCCACCACCGCCTGCGAGCGAGTCGCTCTTCGTGGCCGTTATCGACTTTGCAGACCCGGCCTTCTTTTCCGGTGCGACCTTCGGTTTTGCCGCCGCGGGTTTGGTCGGTGCGGCTTTCTTCGGCTCGGGCCGGGCTTTCGGTTTCTGTGGCGCCTGCGGAGCCGCAGCTGCCTTGCCCTTCGTCTTGAACGCCGAGTCGGGCGCCTCGAGATGATGCTTGACGGAAGCCTCCACCGCGAGCCGTGCGCGGCCCGGCGAGACCGGCTTCAACAGGAAGCGGTAGACCTTGCCACGGTTGATGAGATCCATGAGCATCTCGCCGTCGTCCCGGCGACCTGCGACTATGGCAATGAGACGCTTGCGCAGGCTGCGCAGGTGCTCTGTCAATTTCTCGACGTTGTCGCCGACCATCGCCGCATCGACGACGGCCACACCGACGTCGTTATTGCGAACGGCTTTTTCCGCCTGCTTGAGCGTATTGGCGTAGTGCACGTTGTGCGCACCGCGTGAGGATTCCCTGATCGTCGTCAGGAATTCCTGGTCCTTGGTGATAACCAGCACGTCGACGGTCGCTGCGCCAACGGCGGTGGCGGACACCTTCTTCGGATCCAGGGCGGGTAGCTGTCCCGTCGCATCGGTGATAATCGAGGACCCGTTTTCGGAGGTTTCCATGATGATGTGTTCGGCCGCGGGTTCGTCCGGATTCGCTCGCGTATCGTTCGCGGACTCTGCCAGCGCGAACAGGCGGGACTGCTGGGTGGCGTTGTCGATGAGCTGCCGCAAGTGAGCAGGGTCTACGCCGCCGCGGATGACCTGGAAGACTTCTCTCTCGCCGACGACAGCTTCGCGGCTATCGCCCGCCAGCAGGATGCCGATGGTTTCGGGGGAGCGCTTCTTGGCTTCGCGGAGTGCCTCTGCTCCGCTCATGCCCGGCAGCTTCTGTGCCGACACGATAACGTGGATGGGAGTTTCACCGAGCGTCGTCAGTGCTTCCGTGCCCGTCTTGGCACAGTGGACCGTATAGCGATCGTCGAAGCCCGAGCTGAACTTGTCCAGGGTTGCCTGCTCGCTATGCAGCAACAAAACCTGCGTTTTGTATTGGTTCAAAGACACCAGTGTCCTCCATAGACCTTATGTCCAATCGCGCGTGTACTCCTTGCGTGCTCGGAGTATAAAGCCGGCCTTACGGTTAAATGTCGCTGCGCGCCGACATATTCCTTAATCTGTGACGCGGCGCACAGTGAAAGTGCAGGGCGCGTCACAGTTGGGTTTCGCCCGGTCAGGATGGTTTCGACGGAGACGTTTTCGGGGCCATCGAGCGAGCCATGAGGGAGACAAATGCCCCGCTTGCCGCTAAATCATCAGCGCCGTTCCTGCACCTCGGTTTCGAGGGTGGAGAGTGCCTCGTCGAGCGGCAGCACCTTCTGTTGCTTGGAGCCGAGACGGCGCACCGCGACCGAGCGGTTCTCGATCTCCCGCTGACCGACGGCGAGCAGTACCGGCACCTTCGCGACGCTGTGCTCGCGGACCTTGTATGAGATCTTTTCGTTCCTGAGGTCGGCTTCGGCACGGAGCCCGTGTGCGTTGCAGTGTGCGACGACCTCCCGCGCGTAATCATCCGCATCCGACGTGATCGTCAGGACCTTTACCTGCACGGGCGCGAGCCACAAAGGCAGGTTGCCGGCATGATGTTCGATGAGGATGCCGATAAATCGTTCCAGGGAGCCGAACATAGCGCGATGCAGCATCACGGGCAGGTGCTTTTCACCATCTTCGCCGACGTAGGTCGCGCCCAGCCGGCCCGGCATGTTGAGGTCCACCTGCAAGGTGCCGCACTGCCAGTCGCGCCCGATCGCGTCGCGCAGGACGAACTCGAGCTTCGGCCCGTAGAAAGCGCCTTCCCCGGGATTGTGGGTGTAGTCCAGCCCGGCGACCTCGAGCGCTTTGAGAAGCGCGGCTTCCGACTGGTCCCAGACCTCGTCTTCGCCGACACGGACTTCAGGACGATCGGCAAACTTGATGCGCACGTCCTCGAAACCGAAATCGCGGTAGATGCCCAGGATCAACTGGCAGACAGCGATCGACTCCCCGGTTATCTGTTCGGGTGTGCAGAAGATATGCGCGTCATCCTGCGTGAATGCGCGCACCCGCATCATGCCGTGCAGCGCGCCGGACGGCTCGTAACGATGGCACTTGCCGAATTCGGCGAGGCGCACCGGCAGGTCGCGGTAACTGGTGATGCCCTGTTTGAAGACCTGC
>Ga0224504_10000175_pt1 | contig 27573 bp, 27 predicted proteins | sample SF_Oct11_sed_USG_3_FD_170160 | JGI IMG/M metagenome (GOLD analysis project Ga0224504, IMG submission 170160) | Sediment microbial communities from San Francisco Bay, California, United States - SF_Oct11_sed_USGS_24 | ecosystem: Environmental > Aquatic > Marine > Sediment | place: USA...
TTTATCTGACCTCTGCAAACAAATCGGTCGGCTTTTTCGCCACCCTGATCTGCTGGGTCGGCTTTATCGCCAATACCGGCGCGATCGGTATGCGTTGGGTCGAAGCCTACGCGATGGGTTATGAGCAGGCACCACTCTCTAATCTGTACGAGTCGGTCGTCTTCTTCTCCTGGTCGATTCTGCTGATTTACCTGATCTTTGATCTTAAATACAAGCAGCGCGCGATCGGCGCCTTTGTTATCCCCTTTGCTTTTGGCGGTATGATCTGGGCGCAGTGGAGCCTTGACGCGACCATCGCTCCCCTGGTTCCTGCCCTGCAGAGCAACTGGCTGACTTACCACGTCATCACCTGCTTTATCGGCTATGCGGCCTTTGCGCTGGCCTGTGGTGTGTCAATTATGTATTTGATCAAGATCGGCAAAGAGGAAAAGGCGGCTGAAGAATCCCCGATCGGTGGCTTGCTCGGTATGTTCCCCAGTACCAAGATCCTGGACGATCTGAACTACAAAGCGATCATGATCGGTTTCCCGATGCTGACCCTCGGTATCATCACCGGCGCTGCCTGGGCCAACTACGCCTGGGGCACTTACTGGAGCTGGGACCCGAAAGAGACCTGGAGCCTGATCGTCTGGTTTATCTACGCCGCCTTTCTGCATGCACGCTTTACCCGTGGCTGGGTGGGCCGGAGAGTTGCCTGGCTGTCGATCTTCGGCTTTGCAGCCACTATCTTCTGTTACCTCGGTGTGAACCTGGTGCTTTCTGGTTTGCATTCCTACGGCGGGTAGTGGCACTGTTAAGGGCCTGTCCCCGAGCGGGGCCTGTCCCTAGCCAGCACAAGGAACGTTCTCAGAATGAGGTTTTATGAAAAAAGAAGTCGTTTTACCTTTCGGAGTACGGGCTGTGCTTTTGAATACTGAGCCCCCTATTGTTGCTGTCAGAACTAGAAGGATTCCTCATGCGTAATTTGGTCCTAGTCGTTGTTATCGTGTTGGTTGGTGCTTCCGTCTATCTTGTGTCTTCAAGCAGTTCACGGCCCCCCAGTGAATGGGTCAAATCGGTTGCTGTCGGTGATCTTGCCCCAGATTTCCAGCTCGAAGATACAAAAGGTAACAAGGTCTCTTTGTCGGATTTGCGGGGCAAAGTTGTCCTGGTCAATTTCTGGGCGACCTGGTGTCCGCCATGCATAGAAGAGATGCCTTCAATGGAGAGACTCAACGAAGCCATTGCCGGTGATGACTTTGTCATGCTGGCGATCAATACAGAAGAAAATGGTCCTGGTATCGTTCCTGCTTTCCTGGAAAAGACCCCCTACACCTTTCCCATCCTTTATGACAACAAAGGTGTCGTGCAGAAACGTTATGGAGTGTTCAAGTTTCCTGAGTCTTTTATTGTTAACAAAAATGGGACCGTTGCAGAGAAAATCATTGGTCCACTTGACTGGTCGAGTCTTAAAACGATCACCTACTTCAAAAGCCTTATCAAAGGATAACAACATTGCTACAGCAAACAGCTGATATCACCTATTGGATTGCGTTTACCGCCGGGATTTTATCGTTTGCCTCGCCCTGCGTGTTACCTTTGATCCCCTCGTACCTGACCTACATCACCGGGCTGTCTTTCAGCCAACTTGATGATGAACATCCGGATGCCAAGGTTCGCCTGACGGTTCTGCTGCACACCTTGTGTTTCATCCTCGGTTTTTCCGCCGTATTTATTCTGCTTGGCGCCATTGCAGGTATCGCTTCCAGTAGCATCCAGATCTACCTGCGCGAGGGACTGGGCTGGGTTGAAAAGATAGGCGGGCTCTTGATCTTCCTGTTTGGAGTTCATATGACCGGGTTGTTCCATTTTAGTGCCCTCCTCGGCGAAAAAAGGGTTCACCTGCATAAGAGACCGAGTGGTTTTGCCGGAACTTGTTTGGTTGGTGTCGCTTTTGCGGCTGGCTGGACGCCCTGCATCGGCCCGATTCTCGCGTCAATTCTGGTGGTGGCCGCATCTTCCGGTCAGGTCGGCGAAGGGGTCGGCTTGCTAGCGGTCTATTCTCTGGGGCTGGGTCTTCCTTTCTTGCTGTCGGGCCTTCTGTTTCACCAATTTCTGTCAGCTTTCAAGCGCTTCCGTAAGCACATTCGCCTCATTGAAATCGGTACCGGTGTTATGCTGATGGTGGTTGGTGTCATGCTCATGTTTAGTCTGCTCGGGCCGGTCACTATGTTTTTGTACCAGTGGGTTCCTGTCAGAGGATAATGTCCTTATGCTGCGTAGACCATTCCCCCGATCTTTATGTTCACTCTCTCCCTGATTTTGGAGGATTTTAAATATGTCTCAAATTGATCAAGCGGACAAGACGAACTGGACGCTGCTATTCCTGGGCTGGCTTTTAGTCAGTGTATCGACCACTATAAGTCTCTTTTTCAGCTCTGTTCTGGAGTATGAACCCTGTGTCCTGTGCTGGTATCAGAGGATATGTTTGTTTCCGATGATCTTCATTTTAGCAGCAGGTCTTTTTCCCTCTTTTGATAAAAGCGTCATTAAATATGCGCTCCCTCTTTCGATAACGGGCGGGTTGACGGCCTTTTATCACACATTACTCTATGCCGGAATCATTCCGGAGAATATCCAGCCCTGCTCAAAGGGCGTTTCATGTACAGAAAAGTATATTGAGCTGTTTGGCTTTGTCTCAATTCCGATGCTCTCTTTTCTCGCATTTTCTACATTAGTCGCACTTTTGATTTTTCTTAAAAGGAGAACTTCCAAATGAAATACGTACTCGTTGGGCTTACATGTGTCCTTTTGGTTTTAGCCTTTATCGGAGGCAGTTCCTATTATAAGGGCCAGCAGGCTGAAAAGTTTGGTTTTCTAGCCCAGAAAAACGCCGAACTTTTCGTTAGGGACCATTCTCCAACACTTGGCAGCGATGATGCGAAAGTCTTTATCGTTGAGTTTATGGACCCTGCCTGTGAAACCTGTGCCGCCTTTGAACCCTTTATTAAGCAGGCAATGGCTGCCAATCCCGGCAAAATCAAATTGGTGCTGCGCTACGCCCCGTTCCATGATGGAGCCGATAATTTTGTCAAGATTCTTGAAGCCGCCAGATTGCAGGGGAAATACTGGGAAACCTTAGAGCTTATGTTTAAAACACAGCATATCTGGGCCAGCCACCATAACTATCAGCCGGAAAGATTATGGGAAGTTCTTCCTCGAGCAGGCTTGGATATCGAACGGATCAAAAAAGATATGCATTCCCCAGCTATTGCAAAAATCATTGAACAGGACATGGCTGATGTAAAAACCTTGAATGTGCAAAAAACTCCGGGGTATTTTGTCAATGGCAGGCCTCTGCAGCAGTTTGGCTATAAACAATTAGCACAATTGATTCAATCGGAACTTGACGCACAATATCCGACCAAGCGTTGAGCTAAGAACGTGGGGGGCGTAGTTGCTATGTTGACCCGCATCGACGTGAGTTCAAATACCCCTTGGGGCGCTAAGAGGTTAAAGGGTCATCTTCTGTAATGAGAAGGTGACCCTGTTCAGTTTAATGGGTGTGATATTGTCATGAGGTCTAGAGTGCTACCGGAAATGTCCCACGAACTGTTCCCGCAAATAGAGAAAGTCTGCTTGTACAACTATGACACCGGTATGAAGCCAAATGGACGTCGGTTGCAGATAACACTGGCATGAAAAGTTAAAAAAACTGCCGTCAATGTCCTTCACTGACGGCGGTATTTGTTTGTCTCTTGAAAGGTAAAGCGAATATAACTTTTTGACGTCGTTTATTGATTGAGCTACATTGCTTGAGACTTTAGCAGAAGCATCTCCTCTGACTTGAACAATATGCTGACTCTTCTCCTGAAAAGGTGAGGAAAAGCCACAGAATATAGAATGGACTCTCAATCGTGTTACTCGTAATTTTCTCCGCACCTATATGCTTGCTCAGCTTTTACCTGGCCTTTCTCTGCTACCGCAAGTCCCTTTATCCTCATACCATTGCTTTGACTATGCTTGCAGTCTTTATGCTGTTGCTTACCTTGGGGATACTTGCTGCAGGCTTCCTTGCCGGCAAAACAATCAATGATGAAATTGCCTTTTATTATTCGTCCGTACTTTCCCACCTTTCATGACTCTGTAGAGGTTATTTACGTGATGATGAACTGAATAAATTCATCAATTATCTCTTCGCGTCCAAAGGCATCTCTGTTTTCCCCAGCACCGTTCGTAAGGCAAACGACGATTGCACCCGCAGGACTCCAGGCAGGCTGGTCAGCTTGTTGTGGACACGTACGTAATCGGCATTATCCCTGGTAATAACACGCAGTAGATAGTCAAAGGCCCCCGACATCAGGTAGCATTCCATCACCTCTGCGACTTTGGAGACCTCCGCTTCAAAGGCTGCCAGCTTTTCGTTTTGTTGACCGTCTAGGCTGACCATGACAAAGACATTGTCCGGCTTGCCGATAGCGCTCTGGTTGATCAGCATGACGTAACGGTCGATGATCCCGCTCTCTTCGAGAATCTTGACGCGACGCAGGCATGCAGATTCAGACAACCCCACCTCTTCGGCAAGTTGTACGTTTGACAGTCTGCCATTCTTCTGTAACTTATTAAGAATAGAACAATCTATGGCGTCTAAATTTATGTTTGGCACAATGTGCTCCCTTAATCTAAATATACGAAATTATATTTCAATAAATAGATATATTGTTGGTAGTTTGCAAGAAAATTTACCGGCGTTGCTGATAAACTTCAGCATATACAGACAAATCAACGAAGCGCTATGAAGGAGTGTCCTTATGATTGTTGGTGTTCTTAAAGAGATCAAGGTGGCAGAAAACAGGGTGTGCATGACCCCTGCAGGTGTTGAAGTTTTGCGTGAACATGGCCATGAGGTTCTGGTAGAGACTCAAGCCGGAGTCTTCAGTGGTTTCAGCGATGCAGATTATGTTAATGCCGGAGCAGCGATCGCGGCGACTGCTGAGGAGGTTTATCTTAGCGCAGAGATGGTAATGCATGTAAAAGAGCCACAGCCTTCAGAATACGCATTGATTCGTAAAGGTCAGATCGTTTTCACTTATTTCCATTTTGCAGCATCCGAGGAGTTGACCCGGGCGATGATTGATAGCGGCGCGGTCTGTATTGCCTACGAGACAATCGTCGGCTCAGATGGCAGCTTACCTCTCTTGACACCTATGAGTGAGGTTGCCGGACGCATGGCCGCCCAGGAAGCGGCAAAGTATGCCGAACGTACCCAGGGAGGCCGTGGCATCCTGTTGGGTGGTGTCCCTGGTGTCCAACCGGCAACCGTTCTTGTTCTCGGTGGCGGTACGGTTGGTACCCATGCCGCCCAGATGGCTTGTGGCCTGGGTGCCAAGGTCTACCTGCTTGATACCAGCCTTGATCGTCTGCGCCATCTCTCTGAAGTGATGCCGAAAAACTGTTTCCCGATTATGTCTTCTCCGGCGACGGTTCGAGAGCTTGTTCAGGAAGCTGATGTGGTTATTGGCGCAGTCCTCTTGCATGGTGCCAAAGCTCCGAAGCTGGTGACCCGGGAAATGCTTAAAACCATGAAGCCCGGAGCGGTGCTGGTGGATGTGGCGATTGATCAGGGCGGATGCTTTGAAACTTCCAAGCCGACCACTCACAGCGAGCCGACCTTTGAAGTTGATGGTATCGTTCATTACTGCGTCGCTAATATGCCCGGGGCCGTTCCCCTGACATCGACTGTGGCTCTGACCAATGCGACCCTTCCTTACGCCGTAAAGATCGCGGATCAAGGTTGGCAGGAGGTGGCTCGCAACAATTCGGGCATCAGGGCCGGCCTGAATGTTGTTGCAGGTAAGGTGACCTATGCCGGTGTTGCGGAAGCTTTCCGTATTCAATATACGGACATTGAAGAACTTCTTAACTAATCAATCAAAGAGAAGATGACATAGAGGCTGCTTCCAATCGGAGGCAGCCTTTTTTGTTTGGATATAACCAAAACCAAAGCAAGGCAAATTCAGGCTATATTATTAACGCATAGACGTGGAGACGCAGAGAGCAAAAGTCAGAGTTGAGCCATTTTAAAAGTTTTAATGGCTTTTCCACTGCACTCTCGTCCAAAGGCGCCTACTCCTGGTTGCGGCTCTGCGTTGAACCTTGTTTTGTGATATGGAAGCGTTTTTTCTCAGGTTGACGATCGAATCAGAATTGCGCAAGATACTCCATTGCAATCGGCTTTATGAAAGGTAGAATATAAGCAATTGCTAATTAAGTGTAAGGGATGTTTATGTCCAATATCGTTTTCCGAGAAGACCCGTTGGCCGAATTGAAAACAGCTTCTACTTACCAGGAGAAGTTGGCCGTTGTTCACGAGGTCCTGAAAAAACGCTGCCCTGGCATCGACCGTATCAGTATTGCTCTCTATGACATCAAGACACAATCCTTAGCCACTTTTCTGGCTTCACCTTCCACAGGAAGCCCCCTCAGTAATTACGAAGTCATTTTGAAGGAAGGCTCTGTCCTGTACAAGATTGCTTTGGACGCGACGCCGCGCATTGTCAGTGACTTGAGAGTCTATGAAGATCATGACGCAGCCCATTCCCGCGCTATCGTGGGCCATGGGTTTGCTTCCAGCTATACTCATCCGATGTACCATAACAAGGAATTGGCCGGTTTTGTTTTCCTGAATTCCTTGCACAACGGCTATTTCCGGGAGCGTGTCCTGGAGCAGGTTGAAATTATCATTCACCTGATTTCAGAGATGATCCTTAATGATCTTGCCTCAGCCCGAGCTTTGACTGCTGCCATGAGGACATCTGTCAGTATGGTGCAAAAGCATGATCTTGAAACGGGGACCCATCTTGAGCGTATGTCTCGTTACTCCCGCCTCATAGCACGTTCTTTGGTTAATCTGGGGACCGCGAACCTGGATGACGAGCAAATTGAGCAAATCGCGCTCTTTTCACCTCTACATGATGTTGGTAAAATAAGCATTCCCGATAGTATCCTGCAAAAAAAGACCCGTCTGGATTCGGCTGAACGGGGAGTCATGAACAGGCACACCATGGTTGGCCGGCAGATCGTCGATGACCTGATCAGAAATTTTGGTTTTGAAGAGCTGCCATATATCGATTATCTGAGAGAGATGACCGAGTTGCATCACGAAGCGATGGATGGTAGTGGTTATCCCTATGGCTTACGTGGTGAAGAAATTTCACTGGCGGCAAGAATCACCTCTGTCAGTGACATCTTTGACGCCCTGACGACACAACGACCCTATAAGCAGCCCTGGTCCAATGAACACGCTTTTGCAATGCTGCAGCTCCTGTCTATTGACAAGTTGGATAAGGGCTGTGTCAACGCAATGATCGCAGTGTCCTCGGAAGTCACCAAGGTGCAGCAACAGTTTGCCGAGTTGCACTGATTGTTGCCGGCGGGTGAAGGGATAGATTCTAAATATTGACAATTCTGCCATGAAATAGAATCTGGACGTTTTGAGACAAAAAAAGACCTGCTTCATTTCGAAGCAGGCCTTTTATTAATTGGATTGGTGTTGCTCCTGGTTACAGTTCTGGCTCTATTGTGATCTGCTCTACTGACGCTGTCATCTGTGCCGGTTCAGCCAGCAATGCAAAATCGTAGATGTCTTTGAGCTTCTTGGTAAAGATGGTCCCCAGCCAGAGCGGGCTCCATACGGCGCCTGCAGCCACCCAACTGTTCCGTGCCTTTGTATCAACCTCGTCAGCAACCACGACAAACTCAACAGGATTGTAACCTTGCTTGTTGATCTTGACGTTATGACTCTCTGTTGTGCCCAACTTGTAATTGAAGGCGCAGGGCGTTACTCCAATTTCTTCACCATCGATAAACACCAGTGCTCCAGGAGGAGTGGAGACAAATGCAGCCTGTTGCGCACAGGCACTGGTGAAGAGAGCGAGCAAAACGATAATGACAAGTTTCTGGAGCATCTATATCCCTTACGTTCTCCCCCGAGAATCATCAAAATGAACTAACAAAACAAAGAGCAAGTGATATGCCAATAATGGTTATATTCTGTCAATGTTGACTAGAATGATCTTTTTTTGTTGGATGATGGAGCCGAACGGTAATGATTTCAATCTCTTGGGAGATAGATTAGAAATGTAAAATCTCTTTGTTTCCAGAGGCTTTTGTGGCTCCAGGATGATGTGACATTGACTCATGTAGTCATTAAACCATATCTGATGATGTATAATGCCCACAGCTGTCACAAGAGCTACGCTAATCAACATCATGTAATAATATCTGGGGCAGTCTCTTGGATGTCCGGTTGCTATGGCGATGAAGCTTTTGACGTGTTAATATGCCCGTCGTTTCAACGAAAACACTAACAATGAAAGAATCATGTTCACGGTTGACCCGATAACTATAAGGAGATTGAGTCATGTCCTGGTTTGGCAAGATAATGGGAGGAAGTGTTGGCTTTATGATGGGTGGCCCTATCGGCGCGTTGATAGGAGTATCGCTCGGGCATGCACTGATTGATGACAAGGCCCGTGCCGGCATCGTTGAGTCAGGGCGTATGACCGGAAAGGAGCAGCGTCAGGCTGTTTTCTTTACGGCTACATTTGCCATGCTAGGCAAGATGGCCAAGGCTGATGGACGGGTCTGCGAAGATGAAATCAGTGCTGTGCGCAGTTTTATGTCCGATAAGCTGCGTCTCGACCAGGTTCATCAGCAATTTGCCATGGGCGTTTTTAACGAGGCGAAGGACAATGCGACCCCTTTTGAGGACTATGCTCGTCAATTCGGCCAGGTTTTTCAAGCTGAACCACAACTCCGGACAATGTTCTACGAAATGCTCTTTACGATAGCCCTGGCTGATGGCGTCCTTCATCCCGCTGAGGAGAAGTTTCTGCGTGCCGCTCCCCCTCTGATCGGTTTACAAAGTGGTGCTTTCGAAACGGTGAAGCGTCAATTTGTCAGTAGTCTCTCACATCACTATGCTGTCCTTGGTTTGGAAGATGATGCTGATCTGAGTTCTGTTAAAAAGGCCTATCGCAAACTGGTCAGCGAATACCATCCAGACAAAATTGTTTCCAAAGGTCTTCCTGAAGATTTCACCAAGTTTGCGGAGGAAAAGTTCCGTGAAATCAACGAAGCCTATGAAGCGATTCAGAAAGCCAAGGGCTAAGACCTTGATTTTGAGTTTTAAACGTTTAATTTTGATAGGTCTATAACTCAAACAGAGTGAATACGTCTTTATACCAAAACAGTAAAAGCTGAAATCAAATGACTAACGCAAAGACGCCAAGAAAAGCCAGGAAAGACGCAAAAGGTGACTATCCTCGCTTTTTGAAGTGGTTTTCTTTGCGGGCTTTCTCTACCCCTTCGCGCCTTTGCATTAAATACTTACAACCTTTGTTTGGATTATAAATCCGAATTTTAAATTCAACATTCAATATTGAGAATTGATTTTATGAACTACGGAATCACCCGCGAGGAAGCATTTGAACTGGTCAAGCAGCATCTCAAAAGCCCAAATATGATCAACCACTGCCTGGCCGCTGAAGCCGTTATGAAGGCATTGGCAGAGCATGTCGGAGAAGACGCAGAAAAGTGGGGGTTGGCTGGTTTGCTTCACGACCTGGATGCCGAATCACATACGGATCTTGAGGTGCACACCCGCGAGACTGCACGTATCCTCGAAGAGAAAGGTGTCGACTTAGAGATCATCGAGGCGATCCGTCTGCACAATGAACAAGCTCATCCAGGGGAGCGGCGCAGTACACAATTTCAACATCTGCTGGCAGCGGGAGAGACAATCACCGGATTGATCGTCGCCACAGCGCTCGTCTATCCTGATAAAAAGCTGGCCAGCGTCAAGCCGAAATCGGTGCGCAAACGGATCAAGGAAAAGGCCTTTGCTGCCGGTGCAAATCGGGACATTATCCGTGAATGCGAGGTGGGCGGTGTCCCGCTTGCAGAATTCTGTGATCTCTCTTTGCTGGCGATGCAGGGTATAGACAGCGAGTTGGGCTTGTAAGCTTTATGAGAGCAGGGTAGAATGACCTGTGTCCTGATTCAGAATATTGACAAGGAGGAACGAATGAAGCGTTATCAGAAACCGAGAGTCGTCGGCAGCAGCAACGTTCATCCATGCTGATAAAAAATCCGGGTTCTTTCCCGGCTTTTTTATTCGAGCAGACAACCTCTTCGGGTGAAACAGCTAACGCGGCAGCGCCACAGACGTTAGTTAAATCACCTCCCAAATAACTTATAACGAGGAAGTAAAATGCGCACGTCCAATCCAATGATGAAAGAAAGTGTTTTCAGCCAGGCGATTTCCGGAGCTGAAACCATGACTTTGCAGGGCGCGGTGAATAAAACCATTGCTCTGCTCGCACTTGTTGTGATCGGTGCCAGTTATTCCTGGAACCTGTTTTATAACCAGGGACCTGCAGCGGTACAGCCCTGGATGATCGGCGGGATCATCGGCAGCCTTGTGTTTGCCATGATCACCATCTTTAAAGCCACCTGGGCACCGAAAACTGCACCGATTTATGCTGTCTTGGAAGGCCTGGCCCTGGGGGGGATCTCTGCATTCTTTGAAGCACGTTTCCCGGGTATTGTTATCCAGGCTGTTGCCCTGACTTTCGGTACACTCTTCGCTCTTTTATTAGCCTACAAAACCCGCCTGATCAGGGCGACGGAAAATTTCAAGCTTGGCGTGTTTGCCGCTACAGGGGGCATTGCCGTGGTTTACCTGATTAGTATGTTTGGTGGCATGTTTGGCTGGAATATGCCTGTGATCCATGAATCTGGCCCCATGGGGATTCTTTTCAGCCTTTTCGTGGTTGTTATTGCCGCACTGAACCTTGTTCTCGATTTTGATTTTATTGAACGAGGGCATGGTGTCGCGCCTCGATACATGGAGTGGTATGCGGCCTTTGGGCTGGTTGTTACCCTTGCCTGGCTCTATCTTGAACTCCTGCGGTTGTTATCTAAGTTACGGGAAAGATAGGGACTCTAGCCATTTAACGTATGGCACGATAAGTAGTAAGCTCTTTACCGGTAGTCTTATCGCCAAATTCCTTGAACATCTCGACTTACCGTTTATTTTAATTCGCCCTGCAACTGATGTTGCGGGGCGTTGTTATCTTTTCTCATATGTCGGTTAAAGTTGGCGGGTAGGGTTTTGCTTTCATAGTAGCTCACTAGATATCCTTTCCCTTCCTAACAGGAGGACACCATGAAGACCTTGCTGCAGCTTACCCTTGCTCTTGTCGTCTGTATCGGTTTGGCTGTTCCGGCCAGCGCAACCGATTACGTCGGCTCCGAAAAGTGTTTCAGCTGCCATGCTGATCAATTCAACTTATGGCAGGCCAGCGGCCATCCATGGAAGCTCCGTAAGGTTGAGAAAGCTCGTTACGCGAAGCTGCCGCTTCCTCCCGGATACAGTTGGGATGATGTCAGCTATGTGATCGGTGGCGCTAACAAAAAAGCACGCTTTATCGATAATGAAGGCTACATCGTTACGACTGCCAAGGATGGCTCAGAGGCCAAGACCCAGTACAACTTACAGGATGGCAGCTGGTCCTTTTACCACAAGGGCGAGAAGAAGCCTTACAAATGCGGACCCTGTCACATGACCGCTTACAGCGCAGAAGGGCATCAGGACGGCATGGAAGGGATGATCGGAACCTGGGCAGAAGATGGCATTGGTTGTGAAGAGTGTCACGGTGCAGGCGGAGATCATATCAAGAAGCCGGGCAAGAAGACGATTTTGGTCGATCGCACCGCTGAGGCCTGTGGCAAATGTCACCAGCGTGGCGGTATGGACCCACTACCTCCTGCGAGTGACGGTTTCATCAAACACCATGAGCAGATCAACGAGCTGAAGGCCGGTGTTCATAAAAACCTGTCTTGTACCGAGTGCCACAATCCTCACGACCGGGCCATTAATGCCAAAAACAATTGTGCTGAATGCCATAGTGAAGTTGCTGCTGGTTACACCAAAAATATCCATGGCAAGCAGGGTACGCGTTGTGTTGAGTGCCACATGCCAAAAGCGAGTAAGTCTGCGATCAGCGTAGCGAGTTATATTGGTGATGTTCGTACACACATCTTCAAAATCAACACCGATCCTAAAGCCGATATGTTTAAGACAATTGAAGAGAATGGCAAGAAGTCCACATTTGCCAAGAACTTTGTCACTCTTGATTATGCCTGTCTGAGTTGTCATGCTAGCCGTGATAGGGATTGGGCAGCGAAAGGTGCCAAGGGCTTCCATAAGTAATCCAAGTTAGTTGCTGTTACACACAAAGGGCCGGAGTTTTCACTCCGGCCCTTTGTGTGTCTATGATTTACCCGGAAGAGCTTCTGAATCGGAATGCTCGCTGTCTGACTTTGGCTTAATGGATAATTGCCATCATCGCTTCAACCTCACTTTCCAGGATGTAGCGTGTCTCAGCAGTAAAGGCTTCCCCCATCAAGATCATGAACTCACTTGATTCGACAATGGCAAAGCGATGGACAAGGGGGATCTGAAGCCAGAGTTCCTGGTTTTCGAGTAAGGCAACAATCTGCCGGCGTTCAAAGATCAGGTCTTGCAGGTTCGAAATATCGACGGGTCTCTTTTCCATGATATCCTCCTGATTGAAAGCGACCATTGCCGTTCGGAGTCTCTAAAAAGTTTAGCAATGACTTGTTAAGGAGCAAAAGCTGTTCCTTATTTATCCGCTTTGTGTTGAAGAGGGTGTCAGGTTGGAGGGGCATTAAAAAAAACTAGAGTAATCAGATATTTATGTTTGTACTCTGTTTTTTTTGAGCCTTCGTTTATTCCGGTGCTGATGGAAGTTTAAACCATTTCGGGTCATTTCATGCAAAATATGCACGGTTGTCGGTGCCCTTTTAAAATCAATCCAGCAACTTTTTCTTTACGCGTTAAAGAAACTCATCTATCCCCTCCAATCCCTCTAACGCGCCGCACGGCAGGGAAGTATGCCCACCTGCGATATGCGACTCCCTTGGGTTGATGCGAATGACCGTGGCGGCATTGCGTTGCCCGATGCGTTCGCTCATGTAACGGATGGTCGGGATAGAGGTTCCGGCACCCATCTCGATGACCACGATCGGTGCATGTTGATGCTCGTTCAAGAAACTGTCGAAGCGCATCTCCTGACCACGGGTGCGGTCCGAGAGCCACGAATAATCACCGAACATGAGGATGTTCGGCCGGGCAGGGCGTGAGCAATGACGGCACTGTGGAACCTGCTGGGCGCGCATACTGTCAAAATCTACAGGGATGACTTCGTTGTTGTCCCAGATATCATTGCAGCAGGGTGTGAGGCATTGCAGGTGGTTGATCGAGCCATGCACTTCGAGAATCTGATCTTCACGATAGCCGGCTTTCTGAAATTGGCCATCGACATTGGAGGTGACAACGAAACTGTCCTGACCGTACTCCGCAGCCCAGTCCTGCAGCATTTGAAAACCATGGTGAGGCTCTGTTTCACGATAGAGGTTGGTCCGATGACCGTAGAAACCCCAACCGAAAGCCGGGTCCCCTTCAAAGTTGCTTGGATTTGCAGCGTCGATGAAGCTGATGCCGAGATGCGCATACATCGGATAGGCGTTCCAGAAGCCCTGGTCGCCACGGAAGTCGGGCAGGCCGGAATCAACCCCCATCCCTGCGCCAGAGGTCACGATCATGGCTTTGGCAGATTTAATGGCCTCGGCGGCTTTTTCAAAACGTTCTGAAAGAGACATGATTTTCTCCTTTTGGTTCAGGGTGCAGGGTTAAAGGTGCAGGGTTAAAGGTTCGAGGAAACACTTTAACCCTTAAGCGACTTCTTTATCCCGACCTCAACTAGGGTTGGTTGCAATAAATCAATTGCGCACTGTGGCGTCATACTCACCAAAAAACCACGCTTGCCACCATTAATGTAAATGCGGGGCAGAGTGGTAATCGTTTCTTCCATATAGACAGGCATTATCTTTCTGGTGGCAAAAGGGGACGTGCCGCCAACCTGGTAGCCGGTGTGCTTCATTGCAATATCAGGATTGCAGGGAGTGATTGATTTAACTTCGACACGTCTGGCGAGTTCCTTTGTGGAGACTTCCTGGTCTCCATGCATCAAGACAATGAGAGGCTTTCGTTGATCATCTTCCATGACCAGGGTTTTGATGATCTGGTGCTCGTCGACACCGAGTTCCCTGGCTGAGACGGTGGTGCCCCCTCGTTCCTCATAGTTGTAGAGGTGTGGAGTGAATTCCGCCTTGGACTGCTTGAGCAGGCGAATCGCTGCGGTAACGGGAGTTTTTTCTTTTGCCATTGTCTTCCTCTTAAACGTATGTCAGCTTCTCAGTCCCTGGTTCCCGGTTCCCGGTCTAAAATATCCAGCCGCTGATCATTATCAGAATACTTGCCACCGTTGCAACGACGCAAATTGTGCCCAGAACATTGAAAAATTGTCGGAGAGCTTGTCTTCCACGAACACCGATTGGCAGGACCAGTCCGAACAGGGCTCCACCGACCGCACCACCGAGGTGGCCGGCGTTGTCGGCGCCCATCAGCAGTCCGAAGACAAAGGCAATGGCTGCCCAACGGAGCATGTGATTACGGTAATTATGCGCCATGGGCCCGCCGACGCGGTGAAAGTAGGAGATGGCAAAACCGATCAGGCCGAAGAGTGACCCGGAGGCGCCGACCACCGGAACCCATTGCTTGATGTAAATGATTTGCCAACCGAAGCCGGCGAAAGTCGCTGTTAAGGCGGTGAGAACGTAAAGGATGATAAAGCGGACAGTACCGATCTCCTCTTCGACCATCGGCCCAATCTGGTAGAGGACCATCATGTTGAAGCCCAGGTGGATCAGGCCGCCATGGGCAAAGGCGTAAGTGATACAGCGCCACCACTCTCCCTCAGAAAGAACCAGGGGCCAGTACTGGGCGCCTGAATGGATCAGAAGATAACCGCCTGGGTTCATGATGGTACCAAGGCCCAGCCCCCCGCCGACTCCCTGTGCGACCATAAGCCCGTAGAGGAGGAGGTTGATGCCGATCAGGATTTTGGAAACCGACCAGGTGCCGCCTGACGTGTTGCCCTGCATTATGCTGCGTAAATTACGCTCCCATTTCATCATGCGCCACTGCCAGCGGGTACCGTTCATGCCGAGGCGGTCAAAAAAACTTTTCCAGTCCATATGAGTCTCAGTCCTGAGTCAGGTAAATTTATTCACCTGACATAGCGGGTTTGATATCTAGCAATGGCGTACCGTTAAGGCAGTCGAGCCCGCGGACGGTAATAACGCCGTCAGTTATTTGTTCGATCGGCAAGACTGCAACACCGATTGGATTAGGGCGATTCGGTGTTCGCAGCGCAAAGACCCCAGCGAGTTCTCCGGTTCGACGTGAATTCTGGCGGATGGCAGAACGTTCCGCGTGTTCAAGCCAGTAGAGGATCAGAATGCGTTGCCCGGCTTCCAGGCCGAGCAGGCCATCGCGTAACTCATCTTTTAAAACCAGCTCGCAGGGTGGCCCGTTCGGGTCGATGTTCCTGGGACAATCAGCGAGCGTCTTGTATGGCGTAACGATCTCGCCGATCGGTTTGAAAGTTGCTTGCAGAGTCATCTTATCTCTCCGCAGTGACCAGCTTTAAGGCGAGGCCTACAAAGATCGTTCCCGCAGTCCAGTTCATGACCCTTTGCGCACGTTCGGAGCGGTTGAGCCACTCACCCAGAGCGCCACCAATCAGGGCCATTGCGCCGAACACCAAAATGGTTGCTGTAATGAATATCCCACCGAGGGCAACCATCTGCAGACTGATTGGGCCTCGACCAGGGTCTGCAAATTGCGGTAGAAAAGCGAGGAAGAAGATCGACACTTTCGGATTGGTCACGTTCATGATGATGCCGCGGCGATAGAGTGTTCCTAGGCACTTCTGCTGGTCGCTCTGCATGCGAATCTGTTCCGGTGTAGCGCGAACGATCTGCAAGGCCAGGTAAACCAGGTAGCCGGCGCCAATGATCTTTAACAGTGTAAACGCGAGCGTTGATGCTTGAAAAATAACAGCGACGCCAAAAGTCACAGCTGCGGTGTGAACGAGAAGACCTGTGCACAAGCCGAAGACAACGACCAGCCCGGAAAGTTTGCCATGCAGGGCAGATTGTGTAAGCACGAAGACGTTATCCGGTCCCGGTGCAATGGCGAGCAGGGTAGAGGCCAGAAAAAAAGCCGAGAAGGTTTCAATGGAGAGCATAACGACCTGTTTCAGTTATCTGATAGAGTTTATAACCTGTAGGCCCAAAACCAGCATCACCACGCCAAAGGTGCGGTCTATCCAGTGCCCGAGCTTCACAACCCTCTGACGAATAGCAGTGTTGGTGAAAAAACAGGCCAGGGAGGCAAACCAGAGCATTTGCAACACCATGATCCAGGCACCATAGATCGCAAGGTTCAGTAATGGAATGTCCGGAGAGAGTATCACAGTAAACAGTGATAGGAAATATACCGGTGCTTTGGGGTTAAGGGCATTACAGAAAAAACCTGTTGAAATCATGCGTAAAGCCGAGTTGTTCTTCGCTAGCGGAATTCCCTGGTTATCGTTCGCCGAGTGATGCTTGGCTCGTAACCCTTTTATCCCCAGATATATCAGGTAACTTCCACCCGCCAGTTTGACGACCACCATCCATTCGACTGAGTGTGAAACGACGACTGCCAGGCCAGCGGCAGAATAAAGGATATGTATGGCAAGTCCGAGTGAAATTCCCAGACTTGTAAGGACTCCAGCTGTTCGGCCATGGAGCAGGGATTGTCTTGTCACCAGTGCAAAATCGGGCCCGGGAGACGCTGCGGCCAAGAGGTGGACAAATGTAACGATGGTGAAGCCTTGCCAGAAATTCATATGCTTTCGTCTGAAAAATGTCTTAGATGAATTTTTTTCTTAGCGTAAATATCTATCAGGTTGCCATCATATCCTCGCCATAGGCTGGGTGCAAGTTGGCATCATCTTGGAGGCTCGACTTCTTGTCAAAGATCTACGAGCAACATATTGAGAAGAAGGTATAATGAACCGGATGGAAAGATTGTTTTCGCGATGCTTTTGTCAAAAGATTTCTCTTGTCTATGCCTTGGGAGCATATTGAAGGGACGTTAAGGTGTCTGGGGGGCCACCAATGTTAAAAATCCTGTTGTCGATGACTTTTGTTTTTCTCTGGGCGCTGCCGGCTATTGCCGGTCAGGTGTCTGGCATTGATGCGCTTTTTGACAATGAGAACAGGAAACAGATACAAGCCCTTCTGGAAAACAGGAACTCTTCACCAACCTCGCTGGTCAATGTCTCCCGGTTACTTTCCCACGATCAGATTGCTAAGCTTTATGAACAAAGAGAGTATCAGCCGGTCTGGTTTGATGGCTGGCGACTCAGGCCTGAAGCAGGGATTTTACTTGAATATCTACGCAATGCTGGCGCGCTCGGCTTATGTGGCAATGATTATCTGCTGACTGAACTGGAGGGCTTGCTTCGTATTCAAACTGATTTTGCGCGGCACAGCCTGCCTCTAGCCCCTACCAATCGCGCCGTTCTGGATCTTTTCCTCTCTCAAGCGTTTCTGACTTACGCTACGCATATGGTTGAAGGGCAGGTCGATCCAGCCTTGGCCCATGTTGACTGGCGTGCCAGACGACGTAAGGCTGACCTGTTAAAGCTTCTTGATTATGCGACCAGGAGCCATCGCATGGAGCAGGTTCTTGAAGGCTTGAGCCCTCCTCATGAAGGTTATCGCCTTCTGGTTGACACTCTTCAACAGTATCAGGAGCTCTCTGCTCTCGGTGGCTGGCCCGAAATTCCTTCCGGTGCATCGATTCGTCCTGGCGGTCACGATGAAAGGTTGCCTTTATTACGCACGCTCTTGTTGAAAACCGGAGATCTTGCCGACTCCGTGACCACGACGACTGATTACGATACCGAAACGGAAGAGGCGGTACGCCTCTTTCAATTCAGGCATGGGCTGGTCGATGATGGAGTGGTCGGTCCTAAAACCCTGGAAATTATGAATATTCCCGTTGAAGAACGGATTCGCCAGATTGAATTGAATCTTGAGCGATGGCGCTGGATGCCGAAAAGCTTTGGTAAACGCCATATCAGGGTGAATGTTGCCGACTTTTCGCTTAAGGTCGTTGAGGATGACGAAATAGTGCTGCAGATGCCGGTGATCGTCGGAACCCGGTACCGCAAGACGCCAGTCTTCTCTGCACGTATGACATATCTCGAGTTTGCTCCTTACTGGACTGTCCCTCCGACGATCCTCAGGGAAGACAAACTGCCAAAGATAAAGCGCAATCCGGCTTATCTCGAAGAAAAGCATTTTCGGATTCTTTCACGGCAAGAGAAGGGGGCGTTTGTCGATACAGAGGGGATCGATTGGGACACTGTTGAGGCGGAGACTTTCCCGGGCCTGTTGCGCATGGAGCCAGGGCCGTGGAATCCTTTGGGGCGTGTGAAATTCATGTTCCCGAACAGGTTCAACGTTTATCTGCACGATACCAACGAGACATATTTGTTCAGCAACAATGTCCGTTCCTTCAGCTCTGGTTGTATCCGGGTCGAAAGACCACGAGAGCTTGCTTCTTACCTGCTGGAGAATGAACTTGGAGCAGAGCGTCTGCAAGAACTTTTCGAAGCGACGACCCCGGAACAGGTTCAGATCAAACCTTTGCCAGTACATATCCAGTACTGGACAGCTTGGGTTTCTCCGGAAGGGTTGACCCATTTCAGGCGTGATGTCTATTTTCGGGATCTTGATCTGGATGTGGCCCTCACCGAGCCTGCCTACCGAGTGATCGACCAGTTGGAAGTGAATATCGGTATGCGCCCGGTGAAAAAATAGATTTTAAATTAGCTTTTATGGACCACGCCCTTGATCGCATCATTGCGTTGAAAAATAGTTTGCTTATATGTTTGTTTAATTTGTGCGCGCGATTTTAAAAAAGGTCTTTGAGCCAACCGAAGGCGACCATGGTGCCGATTGCGGAGCCGAGTGAAGAGAATAAAAAGACCAACAGAACTCTGGTCAGACGGTTCTTCCACCAACCACTGATGGCCGAGATGTCTTCGGCGACATGTTCCATATCTTTGACCTGCGGAGGGGCGATAAAGGCCTGTACCAGGCCGGTGACAAACCCGGCGCCGATGGTTGGGTTGAGCGAGGTGATGGGGGCGGCAATAAAGGCGGCCAGTATCGTCAGCGGGTGCCCCAATGCAATCAGGGCTCCCAGTGCAGAGAGCACCCCGTTGGCGAGAACCCATGCAATGGCTGCGTCAGCCAGTTGTTCGGTGTTGCCGGTCATGAATCCTGCGACAAACAGTGCGATGACGATCGCCGGGATCAACCAGGGTACTACTTTCGAGAATGACGTCTTTGCCGGAATAACAGAAAGTTCATCGATTTCTTCAGTGGAAAAATCCTGCCCCAACTTCTTGAGAATCCCCGGCATATGAGCCGCACCGACGATCGCAACGACCTTTTCTCCCGGTGACTTGAAGATGCTGTGTGCCATGAAGGTGTCGCGTTCATCAACCAGGATCGTTTTAACGGTCGGCAACACGTCCGCCATTTCGTCGAGCATGGCTGTAAGGGTATCTGTCTGACGCAGTTTGGTGAGTTCTTCTTCGTTGAGTTCCTGAGAGTCGAACATGCTGGCGAGAAGAGTTGAGAGGAGAGTCATCTTTTTCCAGAGCCCTGCTTTGCGCCAGGCTCGCAACAAGGTTGTGCGAATCTCTCGGTCGACCAACTTCAGGTCTTTCCCCAACTCTTGCGCTGTTGCTGCCGCTGCCGCCAGTTCTGCACCAGGTTTGACGCCTGTCTGTAACCCCATACGTTTCTGAAATGAGGCCAGGGCGAGGTTTGCCAACAAGAAGGGTGCTTGCCCCTGCTTGAGTACCTGGATCAGGTTGAGTGATTCCCAATGGCGCGGGTTGCTCAAGGCCCTGTGGCGCTGCTCATCTAGCTCAACGCAAACTGTGTCCGGATTCTCTTCCCGAATAACCACGTTTACCGTATCAACGGACTCCTGGGAAATGTGCGCCGTGCCAACCAGGACAAATTCCCGGTTATCAATGGTCACGCGATGGATGTCGGCATTCTCAAGAGTTGTCATAAAAACCTTCCGAAAGATCCGGGCAAAGATAGCATTGGGCAGATGTGAGGCGAAGGGGAATCAGTGCACCCTCTTATGAAAGAAAAAGACGCCGGATTCCCGACGTCTTTTCTTTTGCCCTCCACGCCTGCCGTGGGTTCGTGACCTCACGACGACGGTCAACTAGGTGGGGGGAACGGTGAACGCTTTAGGCGTCCTGCTTCGAGGCAGGCTGGCACACCACTTTCACAAGAACCTTCCCGATTGAAAAATATTCCGCGTGGGTATAGCAACCACACATACAGGGCAGAGAGCAGAATGAATAACCCATTACGTTTTCAGTATAGGAAAAATGCTTGTGCAACTCAAGGATAAACCCGACGAGAACAAAAAGATTATGCTTAAAAAGCTGGCATGAAATGCTTCTGAAAAGTCAGGCTTTCCGGTTATCCCGAAACACTCTCTTTAAAGGACCTGATTTCATTGTGTTTTTTGCGGTGGCATAAATGGCATGGCTTATGCGTTAATGATCTGTACGATGATGACTGCAAACTTGCCAAATGTCTCTGAGCAAAAATCAGGGCGTTTACTGAATGCGCTGATTGAAATAGGCCAGGAGCTCGCCTCAACGACCGATATAGAAGAATTGCTCGATTCTCTGTTGCGGGTCGCCCGCGATGTGTTTCGCTTCGAGAATGCGATTATCCGTCTGCTTGATGATGATGGCCTGCACCTTGTTGCTGCTGCGGCTTTTGGTTATACCGAAGAAGCGATGGGCCCGATTATGATTGGTCAAGGTGTTATGGGTCGTACTGCCGAAGTCCAAAAGCCCATTCTGGTTGAGGATGTCCGAAAACTCCCCGATTACGTTCCCGGTATTCCCGGTGCCCAGTGTGAACTGGCTGTTCCTCTGATCAGCAAAAACAAGCTGGTTGGAGTGCTAAACGTTGAGAGCCCGCATCCGGGTGCGTTTTCCCACAGCGATATCGAACCCCTGATGATTCTGGGTCGGCAGGCAGCAATCGCCATAGAGAATGCCAAGCTCTATGATCGTCTCAGGAAAATGACTGATGGTTATCGCCAGTTACACGAATTCAACGACCGGATTCTGAAGAGCGTCAACCTTGGCGTTTACACTGTTGATGCGGAGTTGGTGATTACCTCGTGGAATCAGCGCATGATTGAGATGAGCGGTGTCGACGCGGAAACAGCGATCGGCTCAAAGCTCGTGGAGCTTTTCCCCAATTTGATTAAAGAAGGTGTTGTTGACAGGCTTAACCAGGTTCTGCAAAGCGGAACCAAGGCAAAGCTGCGTCTTCTGCATCGTCAACTGGATGGTACCAACCGTTTCCAGAAGCGCCGCTTGACCCCTCTTTACGATAATGAAGAAGTCATCGGTGTCGTTGTCATTGTAGAGGATATTACGGAGTTCAAGCGTTTGTTGGATCAGACGATTCAGAGTGAGAAGCTTGCCGAGGTGGGCCGTCTTACGACCGGGATCGCACATGAGATCAACAATCCTCTCGCCATGGTAGCCTATGCTACCGAACTTTTGAAGCGAGAAAAACCCCTCTCGAGTTTTCAGGAGGAAATGCTTGAAAAGATCGAAATGGAAGTTGAACGGCTGAAGAATTTGACCGGAGGGCTGCTGTCTTTCTCCAGTAGCCGTGATACGCAGAATCGTATCGTCAATTTGAACGACCTGATCGTCGAAGTATTGAAGCTGCTTCGTTTTGAGTTGCAGCGTAAGTCGATTGAGTTCATCACGGAGTTCGGCGAAATCCCCGTGTTGACAGTTGACCCGAACAAAATCAAACAGGTGGTGATCAACCTGGTGATGAATGCGGCCCATGCGATGCAGGGCCATGGTAAAATTACTGTGACGACCGGCATTAATGCGACGGGAATGCTTGAGCTGCAGGTTAGGGACACTGGCCCCGGTATCTCGTCTGAACTTCAGGAGGAGGTCTTTGCTCCTTTCTTTACCACGAAACCTGAGGGTGAAGGGACCGGTCTGGGGCTTTACATCTGTCAGAATATCATTCGTGAACATGGTGGCACGATTGCCCTGGAGAGCCAGCTGGGAGAGGGCACCCTGTTTCGTATCAGTTTTCCCGTAGAGTGAGCTTTTAATCTGTGCAAGTCTGTTTAATTATTGAGCATAATGTTGGCATTTGCCTCAACCCTTGTTGTTAAGTGGTTGAAATAAAAGATAAAATAATTTTGGCATGGCAGATGCTATAGAAGATAGCTGACACGGAACACGGTAAAGCGCAACAAGTGATCCGGTAAAATAATCAGCACAAACGACGAGACAAAGACGTCTCGATACGAGTTGCTAGGCAATGGCGCCTTAAACTTCCATCTTCGGAAGCTTAAGGCGCTTTTTTATTTTTAACTCTGGAAAGGAGATAGAAACATGATGAAAAAAGTGGAGTGTATCGTCAAGCCATTCAAATTGGATGATGTCAAAAATGCGATTACCGATTTGGGTATCAGTGGCATGACAGTAAGTGAGGTTCGTGGCTTCGGTCGTCAGAAGGGTCACACCGAACTGTATCGCGGTGCAGAATACCAGGTGGATTTCCTGCCCAAAATCAAGATTGATCTGGTTGTTGCTGACGATCAGGTTGCTTCCATCGTGGAGGCGGTACAGAAGGAAGCTTGTACTGGTCGTATTGGCGACGGCAAGATTTTTGTTACCGACGTTGAACAGTCAATCCGGATTCGTACCGGTGAAAATGGTCCTGAATCGCTTTAATAAAAAAAGATATAAGGAGAAATTATCATGAAGAAGTCACTTATTGCTCTCATTACCGGTATGATGCTTATGCTACCGGCACTCGCCCTGGCCGAAGATGCTCCAGTCTCGGAGATGACATTTATCCTGAACACCTTTTCTTTCCTGGTTATGGGTATTCTGGTTATGTGGATGGCTGCCGGTTTCGGCATGCTCGAGGCGGGCCTGGTTCGTTCCAAGAACGTTGCAACTATTTGCTTGAAGAACATCTCACTCTTCGGTATCGCCGGAATCCTCTTTTACCTCTGCGGTTACAACCTGATGTACGCCGGTGTTGATGGTGGCTATATCGGTTCTTTCGGTCTCTGGGCCGCTGACGATGCTGCTGCTTTGGCCGGTGACTACTCTGCCGGTTACTCTGCGTCCTCTGACTGGTTCTTCCAGATGGTATTCTGTGGCGCGGCCTGCTCGATCGTTTCCGGTTGTGTGGCAGAACGCATCAAGCTCTGGTCTTTCCTGCTTTTCTGCGCCATCCTCTGCGGAATCATCTATCCGATCCAGGGGTCCTGGGGTTGGGGTGGCGGTTGGCTCTCAGAGATGGGTTTTGCTGATTACGCTGGTTCCACAATCGTTCACTCTGTCGGTGGCTGGGCTGCTCTAACCGGTGCCATTATCCTCGGTGCCCGTAAAGGCAAGTACGGCAAAGACGGTCGCGTTAATCCGATGCCTGGTTCCAACATTCCTATGGCGACTCTCGGTACCTTCATCCTCTGGATGGGTTGGTACGGTTTCAACGGCGGTTCGGTGCTTGCTCTCGGTGATGCTGCTTCCGCTATTGAGATGGGTAACGTTATGGTTAACACCAACCTGGCTGCTTGCGGCGGCATGATCGCAGCCATGGTCATGGTGCAAATCCTTTACAAGAAAGTTGATGTTACAATGGGTCTTAACGGCGCTCTTGCCGGTCTGGTTTCCATTACTGCAGGTCCTGCGACCCCATCACTTGGGGCGGCCATCCTGATTGGTGCTGTCGGTGGCGTTCTGGTTGTGCTCGCTGTTCCTTTCTTCGACAAACTCAAAATTGACGATGTCGTCGGTGCTCTCTCGGTTCATCTGGTCTGCGGTATCTGGGGCACCATGGCGGTTCCTTTCACCGACGGAGAAGCCAGCTTCCTGACCCAGTTCATCGGTGTTGCAGCAACCGGCGCCTTTGTTCTGGTTGCGTCCTCGGTCGTCTGGTTGCTCATCAAGTACACCATTGGTGTTCGCTGCAGTGAAGAAGATGAGTATCGCGGCCTTGATGTCTCTGAAATCGGCATGGAAGCCTATCCTGATTTCCAAACTGTGCACCTCGGTGGCATGGGCACTCCTGCTCCCGGCCTAGGTGATTCGCCTGCAATGCGTGCAGCGACCAAGCCGGTTCGTCAGAACTAAAATAGTCCGTTCTTCCCGCGGGGGAATCGACCCCGCGGGATTTTTTTGTCAATTTTTCGGGTTACCTTAAGGGGAAAAAAATAAAATAAGTGGTATCGGCTCTAATTGTTATCGTCCATGCTGTTCTTGTGGTTAGTGCCCCTGTTATGGCTGTTATTGAAGTTGAAGGTGACGCTTACATTGATTACTACGACAAGTATCTCTGGCGCGGTTTTGACCTGAGTGGTGGTACTCCAGTCGTACAAGGTGGTGTGGACCTGAGCGCAAAGGGCTTTACTCTGAGTTACTGGACTAACATCCAGACCAAAGACGATGTGGTTCTTGGTAACGATGTTAATAGTGGAGACGCAACAGAAACAGATATAACATTTGACTATACCTTCAGCCCAACAGATAAGCTTTCGGTTAGTGTGGGAACAATCTGGTATGCTCTGGACGGTGCTGAAGACACCAAAGAAGCTTACCTCGGACTGGCACTCGACACCATTCTTGAGCCTTCATTGACTCTTTACTATGATTACGACCAGGTTGATGAAAATGCTCTTTTTTATTCTGTGTCAATCGGTCAATCAATCGAGATGAATGACGCCTTGATTTTAAGCGTTGGTTCTCTCGTCAGCTTCAACGATGAAAGTGACTATGCTGTTGGCAATTACTCCGACTGGCACAACTACGAATTGAGCGTAGGTGCTGACTAAGCTTTGACCGACCAAATCTCACTTTCTCCTTCGTTTTTTTTCCGAAGGAATCAGTGATGAATCCAAGGATACGATCGATAGTGAAATGATGGCTGGTGTGACGGTAACTTTAGCTTTCTAAATCTCGCAAAGTTTATTTCTAACGTCAGGTTGCTACCTGACAGAAAGGCCGCCATGTTTTAACAACATGGCGACCTTTTTTGTATTAATCGCCGAAAAAACTGTTTGAGAACATTTTTTCGCTAAGTTTTGGCAAACGTAAGAGAAACAGAGTTAATGCAGTAGCGCAGCCCGGTCGGCTTCGGTCCGTCTTCAAAGACATGACCGAGATGACCTTTACAGCGACTGCAGTGAACTTCGTTGCGCACCATCATCCACTTGCGGTCTTTTGATATGCCGATGTTCTCCATCGCGATCGGCTGATAGTAGCTGGGCCAACCTGTTTTGGAGTCGAATTTATGGTCCGAGTGAAAGAGGTCCTGCCCACAGCAGACACACTGGTAAATACCTGTTTCATAAAACTTGTCGTATTCACCGGTAAAAGCGCGCTCAGTACCATGCTTCCTGGTCACGTCAAATTGCTCAGGAGTTAAAAGTTCTTTCCATTCCTGCTCTGTTTTATATATTTTGCTGACCATAATGAATGTTCCTTTAGCGGCGGACCAGACATTGATCTGACCTGCTTCTTGTGCAAACAGGTTGCCGACCGTTCCAAGGCCACCGCACATGGAGATAAATGCACCCGTTGATAAGGTTTTTATGAATGTTCGGCGAAGCATAGGCTCCTCCATCGCAAGCAGACTATCTTGTGAAATCAACGAAACACATGTGCGCTTCGAGCTATGATTGTATCCTAACATACCTCGGTAATTGTTGCAGAAGGGGGCGCTGGATAAAGTGGCGAGAATGATGTCGCCACCGGGGTCTTGCCTCGGTAACGTTTTTGCGACAAACCTTTAGCCTACGCCCTTAATCCAGGCGATTTCACACTGGAAGTGGCCTTCCTGTCGGTCGGAGATAAACAGGCCGAAACTTGTTACCTTAGCGGCGTCCATAGGGGGAACCGTCGAAAGCTTGATGCCGTGATGAGTCGGGGTAAGATCTGCAAAGGGTAGGGTGATCTCTTGCCAGGTGTCTTTGTTTGTAGTGAAGGTGGCTTGGTAGCTGACGCCGTCGAAAAAGTGATCTGTACGCAAACTGAGCTTGTAGTTTTTGCCGTCGCCGCGCAGACGGAGAGTGAGGCCAGAGTAAGCAGACAGATCATATTGCGCTGTGTTTGATCGGATCGAGGCAAAACCGCCATTGTTTTCGAAGGAGACATCGCCGGAAAAACGTAAGCCAACGCCTTCGATATACTGTGGCTGACTCAGGGACCTTCCGCCCATGATGCGGTCGTCAACAGCGTCCCATGAGCACGTCGATGGTGCGGTGAAATCGAGAATCATATTGTTAGATGAATGGCTCATTCTTTTTTCTCCGTGGATTATATCCGCTGCATAAAATTGTTACCTACAGTCAAGGCTTCTACCGCGACTCACGGGCCAATGTCAATCCAGGAGACGCTCCTGCCTCGGGTATAGTAAAACAGTTCTCTGATAACTCACAAATAAGAAATGATGGCGCCACCCACACCGGTTGCAACCACCACGATCCATGGTGGTGTTTTCCAATAAACCAGCATCACGAAAGCCAGCAAGGCGAGAACAAAGTCCGAGGCAGAGAGAATTCCGCTGGTCCAGACAGGGTCATAGAAGGCGGACAACAGGAGCCCGACGACTGCGGCATTGACGCCAACCAGCGCTTTCTTGATGCGAGGATTTTTACGCAGGTCCTCCCAGAAGGGGAGAATCCCTGTGACCAGAAGAAATGATGGTAGAAAAATTGCCAGCAAGCATAAGAACCCGCCGAACCAACCGCTTGGCGCCGTGTTCATTGCTGTTCCGAGGTAGGCGGCAAAGGTGAAAAGAGGGCCTGGCACGGCCTGGGCGGCACCGTATCCTGCCAAAAACATATCCTGATTGATCCAGCCCGGATTAACAACCTCCGCTTTTAGCAAGGGCAGAACAACATGCCCGCCGCCGAAGACCAAGGCTCCGGAACGATAGAAGCTGTCAACCAGAGCAAGAGCTTGTGAACCTTGTTGAGCAAGGATAGGTAGAGACAGCAGCAGGGCAAAGAAGAGGGTGAGGCTGATCACTGAGATTTTTTTGCTTAAGGTGAAGAGGTGGGGGGTGTGATCGTTTGATGCTTCATAATTAAGAAAGAATAAACCCAGGATCATGCCGCAGCCGATTGCCGACATCTGACCGAGGATGCCAGGCAGGATAAGGGTGAGGAGGGCTGCGAATATCGCAACACTTCTCCTCGGCCAATCGGGGCACAACATCCTGCTCATACCCAGGATGGCCTGTGCGACTACGGCAACGGCTGCGACTTTCAAGCCGTGCAGCCAACCTGTTTGAACCACCGATTCATCGAGTGCGGCGATTCCATAAGCAAAAAGAATCAAGGCGATGGCTGAGGGCAGGGTGAATCCAACCCAGGCGGCGATGCCACCACGCAGGCCCGCCTGGGTGATGCCGATGCCGATGCCGATCTGACTG